>Ga0265780_10000078_pt1 | contig 155972 bp, 124 predicted proteins | sample P1T30metagenome_FD_192432 | JGI IMG/M metagenome (GOLD analysis project Ga0265780, IMG submission 192432) | Plant litter microbial communities from East Loma Ridge, Irvine, California - P1 T30 | ecosystem: Environmental > Terrestrial > Plant litter > Unclassified | place: USA: California...
GCCGTCCGTCAATCCGCTGTCGACCAGCCAGTGGTTGTCCACCAGCGCACCAGTCTTGATCACGCGCGCCACTGTCTTGTTGTCGGGGCCGACCAGCATCACGGTCGCGTCGCCCGAGGCAGTGCGTGTCACGGCAGGGGCCGGCACCAGCATCACGTCAGGGCGCACGCCTGGCGTGAGCGCCGCGCGCACGAACATGCCGGGCAACAGCAGGTGGTCCGGGTTGGGGAATTTTGCGCGCAGCGTCACCGAGCCGGTGGCCTGGTTGACGGTCACGCCGGACAGTTCGAGTTTGCCGGGGTGGGCATAGGTACTGCCGTCTTCCAGTTTCAGGGCGATTTTCGACAGGGCCGCGTCGCTGGCCTTGAGGCTGCCGGACGCCAGGTCGCGCCGCAGCGCCAGGCCCTCGGCGCTCGACTGCTGCAGGTCGACGTACATGGGGTCGATCTGCTGGATGGTGGTGAGCAGCGTCGCGTCGCCGCTTTGCACGTAGGCGCCCTTGGTCACCAGCGAGACGCTGCTGCGCCCGCTGATGGGCGCTGTCACATTCGTGTAGCCCAGGTTGATGCGCGCCGTGGTCGTGGCCGCCTTCGCGGAGGCGACTTCCGCGGCCGCCTGCAGCTGCGCGGCCAGGGCGTTGTCGTACTCCTGTTTGCTCACGGCGTCGCTTTTCACGAGGACCTTGTAGCGGTCCAGCTGGGCGCTGCTGCTGGCCAGGTTGGCCTGTGCGCGCTGCTGCGCTGCTTCGGCGCTGGCCAGGGCCGCGCGCAGCGGCGCGGGATCGATCTGGTACAGCGGCTGGCCGGCGCGCACGTCGGCGCCGTCCGTGAACATGCGCTCCTGCACGATGCCGTCGACCCGGGCGCGCACTTCCGCCAGCAGGAACGGCGACGTGCGCCCCGGCAATTCAACACTGACCGGCACCGCGCCATGCCGCACTGCCAGCACCGTCACTTCGGGCGGCGCCGCCACGACAGGCTTGGGGTCGGATTTGCAGGCGCCAAGCGCAACGGTGGCAATGCCAAGGGCGGAAACGGCGAGGCGGCGGGAAAGGTGTGTGAAGAGCATGGACGTCCCGATGGGCAGCAGTTGACAGATGATGAAAACGATAAAGGCGCACGCAAGGCGACGCAATAACTGTTCCATGATGCGGGCTGTGTGATAATTTGTAAATTGCATAGAATGATTGATTGATGCATGAATCGAATTGATCTGGGTTTTGGCGAACTGCAAGCGTTCGTGGCAGTGGCCGAACGCCTCAGCTTTCGGGCGGCAGCCGAATCGCTGTTCATCACGCAGCCGGCGCTGAGCCGGCGCATCGACAAGCTCGAGGGGGCGCTGCAGGTGCGCCTGCTCGAGCGCACCAGCCGGCGCGTGTCCGTGACCGATGCCGGGCGCCAGTTCCTGGAACACGCCCGGTCCGCCATTGCTGAAATGGAATTGGCGCTGGGAGGCATCAATGCAGCCGCTGCGCAGCGCAGCACCGTCGTGGCAGTGGCCTGCGTGCCGTCGGTGGCCAACCACGTGCTGCCCGGCGCACTGGAAGCGTTCTCGAAACGCTTTCCGAACGTGCGCTTGCGGGTGCTCGATGAAAGCGGCGCCCAGGTGGTGCAGTCGGTGACGCTGGCGCATGCGGATTTCGGCGTCAGTTTCGTCGGCGCACAGGAAGCCGACCTGGACTTCCGGGCCATCTACACCGAGCAGTACGTGCTGGCCGTGCGGCGCGACCATCCGCTGGCGCAACGCCGGCAGGTTGGGTGGGCGGACCTGGCAGGCACGCGCCTGATCTCAGTGTCGTCGCGCAGCAGCAACCGCATCCTGTTCGACAATGCACTGGCCGAGCTGAAGGAGCGGCCCGCCGTGTTCTGCGAAGTCAACCACGTCACGGCCGCCCTGGCGATGGCGGCGGCCGGCGTCGGCGTGGCGGCAGTACCGGCGCTGGCGTATTCAGCGGTGCGCTATCCCACGCTGGCCGCGCTCGAGCTGGTCGGGCCGGCCGTGCACAGGACACTCGGGCTGCTCAGCCGAAAGGGCGGGCACCTGTCGGCGCCGGCGCAGGTGTTGTTCGACATACTCGCGGAGGCGGCGCAGCACGACTTCCGGTTTTAAACGCGGCGCGCAACGGCCGCGTTACGACATGCTTCGTTACAAAAAAGCTTGGGAGGTCCTGGCGTCTCGGTAACAGCAATGTGCGATATACTAAAGGCCATAAAACTGACCTTTAAGGCGAATGGTCTTTTATTTCCTTTCCTGTCGTTCATTTCCAATGGAGAATCCATGTCCCACGCATTTATCTGCGACGCCCAACGCACTCCTTTCGGCCGTTATGGCGGCGCCCTGGCTGGAGTGCGTGCTGACGACCTCGGCGCCATTCCGTTGCGCGCCCTGATGGCCCGTAACGCCCAGGTGGACTGGGATGCGGTCGGCGACGTCATTCTTGGCTGCGCCAACCAGGCTGGCGAAGATAACCGCAACGTTGCACGGATGTCGCTGCTCCTCGCCGGCTTGCCGGTCAGCGTGCCGGGCGTGACGCTGAACCGCCTGTGCGGCTCCGGCCTCGACGCCGTCGGCACTGCGGCGCGCGCCATCAAGAGCGGGGAGGCGGGGCTCTTGATTGCCGGCGGGGTGGAGAGCATGAGCCGCGCGCCTTTCGTGATGGGCAAAGCCGACAGCGCCTTTTCGCGCGCCATGAAAATGGAAGATACCACCATGGGCTGGCGCTTCGTGAACGCGCTGATGAAAGCCCGCTATGGCGTCGATTCGATGCCGGAGACAGCCGAGAATGTGGCAGCTGAATACGGCATCAGCCGCATTGACCAGGACAGGATGGCGTTTGCCAGCCAGGCCAAGGCACTGGCTGCGCAGGACGGCGGGTTGTTCGACGCCGAGATTGCGCCGGTCACCATCGCGCAAAAGAAGGGCGACCCTGTCGTCGTGACCCGCGACGAGCATCCGCGCATGACCAGCATGGAAACGCTGGCCAAACTGAAACCTGTCGTGCGCCCGGATGGCACCGTTACGGCCGGCAATGCATCCGGCATCAACGACGGCGCTTGCGTCTTGCTGCTGGCCGACGAAGCCAGTGCCCGTCAATATGGCCTGACGCCGCGCGCCCGCGTGGTCGGCATGGCCACGGCCGGCGTGCCGCCGCGCCTGATGGGCATCGGCCCGGCGCCGGCCACCCTGAAAGTGCTGGCGCTGACTGGTCTCACCATGGCCGACTTCGACGTTATCGAACTCAATGAAGCGTTTGCGGCCCAGGGCCTGGCTGTGATGCGGCAGCTGGGCGTGCAGGACGACGATCCGCGCGTCAACCCGAACGGTGGGGCCATCGCACTGGGCCATCCGCTGGGCGCCTCGGGCGGGCGCCTGGTCATGTCCGCCGTCAACGAACTGCACCGCCGCCAGGGACGCTACGCCCTGTGCACGATGTGCATCGGCGTTGGGCAGGGCATTGCGCTGGTGCTCGAACGCGTCTAGCACCGCGCGGGCATTAACGCTTGACAGGGCCATTCAAGCGGCCTAAAGTCTCCTAAAATCAATAGGTCAGACAATTGACCTTTAAAAAGGAGACGGTTTGAAAACATCGCTTTATACGTTGGCCACCCTGGCCGCGCTATCGAATTGCGCATCCGCCCAATCGGGCATTTCCATTTCCGGCATGGTCGACATGGGCCTGGTCCGGGAATGGGGCGGCGCGGCCGGCCCGGTCACCAAGATCAGCAGCGGCGTCGAGAACGGTTCGCGCATCGTCTTCAAGGGCAACGAAGACCTGGGCGATGGCAACAGCGCTATTTTCCACCTCGAATCGGGTTTCCAGTCGGATACCGGCGCGCTGGGGCAGGGCGGATTGCTGTTCGGACGCCAGGCCTATGTGGGGCTGGCCAGCCAGCGCCTGGGCACGCTGACGCTGGGGCGCCAGTACACGCCCAACTACCTGATCATGGCCGGCGTGGCCGATCCGTTTGCCGCCGGCCTGGCCGGGGTGTTTTCCAGCGTCTTTGCCAACTCCGGCGCACGCGTCAACAATTCGGTCAAATACGTGACGCCAAGGGTGAATGGCGTGTTTGCCGAAGTGCTGTACGGCGCCGGCGAGGTTGCCGGGGACAACGGCGCCGGCAGCGCGGCCGGTGCAGCGCTGGGCTATTCACAAGGGAAACTGAATGCGCGCCTGGGGTATGCCTGGCGCGACAACGATACAGCCACGCTGAAAAACCGCGGCTCGGCGCGCAATGCCGTATTCGCCTTCAACTACGATTTCACCGTCGTCAAACTGTTTTTCGCGTACGGCGTCAACCGGGGCCTGAACAGTGCCCAGCTGCCGAATGCGAACGCCTATGGCCATGCGGTCGCGCCTGCGCTCAGCATTGCCAGCAACGACGTACTGCTCGGCGCCACCATCCCGTTCCAGGGCGGGCGCATCATCGCCACCGCGGTGCGCAAGGATGACCGCAGCGCCAACAACCAGGACGCGTCGCTGCTGGCGCTGGGCTACTCGTACAACCTGTCGAAACGCACCGACCTGTATGTCGCTTACGGCCATATCGACAACCGCAACGGCGCCGGCTACACCGTCAATTCAGCCATCGACGTCGGTTCCGGCAACCGCGCGTTCAACCTCGGCATCCGCCACCTGTTCTGATGACAGCCATTATTTCTGCGACGGTGCTGCCGTGCACCCAGGCCCTGTCCGATCCCGGCTGGAAGTTTGCGCGCGCCACCGTGCCGCGCCTCGACGGCTGGGTCGTGCGGCTGGAAGACGGCGATGGCGTGGTTGGCCTGGGCTATGGACACGCCATTCCAGCCATTACCGATGTTGGCGCCGGGGTGCAGGCTGCGCTGGCATTTTTGCTGCCGGCGCTGGTGGGACAATCTCCCTCTGCGCTTGGCGCCATCCTGCTTGACGCCGATGCGCGCCTGAACTTTGCCAATTCGGCCAAGGCTGCCATTGACATGGCGCTGCACGACCTGCTGGCGCGCCAGCTCGGCGTGCCGCTGCACGTGCTGCTGGGCGGCGCGCTGCGCACCAGCGTCCTGCAGGCGCGCATCGTGCCGATCAAGGCGCCGTTGGCAATGGCAGCGCATGCGGCGATGCTGGCCGGCGACGGTTACCGGCAACTGAAACTCAAGCTCAGCGGCGACATGTCACTGGACGTGGCGCGCGTGATGGAAGTGCGCGCTGCGGTCGGGCCGGATGTGGTGCTGACGCTGGATCCGAACCAGTCCTACGGCGCCAAGACGATGATGACGGCGTATGCGCGCATGGAGCGCCACGACATCGCCCTCATCGAACAGCCCGTGCCAGCGTCAGACTGGGCCGGCTTGAAGCTGCTGACCCACACCTTGCCGGTGGCAATCGAAGCCGATGAAAGCGCACTGACGGTGCACGACGTACTGCGCCTGGTCAGCGAGCGCGTCGTCGATGTGATCAATTTAAAAGTGGCGAAGCTGGGCGGCTTGCGCCAGTTCGCCGCCGCCGTGGCCATCTGCGAGACGGGGAACATGGCCTGCCGCGTGGGCGCGACGTTCGGCCCGGCACTGCTGCAGGCGACGGCGCTGCACGCGGCCAGCTGCATCGCCAGCCTGCCGTACGGCTGCGAACTAGCCGAACACCTGCACCTGTGCGACGATCCGTTCACCGCCTTGCCGGTCATTGCGGGCGCAGTGCATTTGCCGGCGGGCGCCGGCTGCGGGGTCACGTATGCGTAACGTTCGGAAGGGACTGATGATGGTGATGATGCTGGCATCCGGCTTCGCTGCCGCGGAACGCAGCCACGTCTTGCTGGCGCACGATGGCGCGCAGATCGACGTCATCGTCGACGGGGAAGGCGACGCAGTGGTCTTGTTGCCGTCTTCACAGCGCGGTAGCGACGATCTTGACGCCGTCGCCGAGCGCATTGCCGCCGCCGGCCACAAGGTGCTGCGCCCGCAGCCGCGCGGCGTCGGCAAGAGTTCCGGCAGCCTGGAAAATTTGACGTTAAACGTGCTGGCCGCCGACGTGGCAGCGACGATCAAGGCGCTGGGCAATGGGCGCGCAGTCGTGGTCGGGCATGCGTATGGCCATTATGTGGCGCGCGTGACCGACCTGGATTATCCGGCACTGGTGCGCGGGGTGGTGATGGCGGCTGCCGGTAGTGCCAGTGCGACGTCGGCGCCGGCGTTGCCAAAGGCGCTCGATGTCGCGGCCGACGCGCGCCAGCCTGACGCGGCGCGGCTGGCGGCATTGCAGCTGGCGTTTTTCGCGCCGGGGAACGATCCGCGCGCATGGCTCGATGGCTGGCATCCTGAACTGGCAAAGGCGTACCGTGCGGCGGCGAAGCTGCCGGCGCGCGCGACCTGGTGGCCGGTGACGCATGCACCGGTGCTCGATTTACAGGCGGCGGACGATCCGTGGCGGCCGGTGGACAGTCGCCAGGAAGTGGTGGATGCGCTGGGGGAAAAGGCGAGCGTGGTCGTGATTCCGCAAGCGAGTCACGCACTCTTTCCCGAGCAGCCGCGCGCGGTGGCGGAGGCAATTGTGAAGTGGATTGCCACCTTGCCGCGCTAGAAGCTTCACCGACCTGTAAACATGGGCGTGCGCTTTTCCTTGAACGCCAGCTGCGCTTCCTTCGCATCTTCCGTCAATCCGATCGCCGCCGTCATGTCCTGCTCGTAGCGGTAGCCGTCGCGCAGGCTCATGTCCTCGATCACATTGAGCGTGTGTTTGCTCATGCGCGTGGACACCGGGCTCTTGGCCGCGATGGTCGCTGCCAGCGCCAACGCCTGCGGCATCAGGTCGTCGTGCGGCGTGCATGCTTCGACAATGCCCAGGCGATAGAGTTCCTCACCGCCGACGCGGTAACCCGTCAGCGCCATCCGGCGCAGGCGCGAGTGGCTGAACAGGCGCATCGCGTGGCTGCAGCCGCCGAGCAAACCCACGTCCACTTCCGGCAAGCCGAGCGACGCCTTTTCCGACGCGATCAGGATGTCGGCGGATGCCACCATTGCCAGCCCCGAACCGAGCGCCGCACCATTGATCGCCGCGATCACCGGCTTGGCGCATTCGCGGATCGCGTGGAAGCATTCGCGCGTGCGGCGCGCGTGCGCCATCATGTCGCCCGGGTGCTTGATGTTCTCTGCGCGGCCTTTCAAGTCGGCGCCGGCGCAAAATACTTTGCCGGCGCCGGTCAGCACGACGGCGCGAATATCCGGCGTCTCCGAAATGACGTCGAGCGCGTGCGTCAGTTCATCGTTGAGGATGCGCGTCAGGGCGTTGACCGGCGGGCTGTCGAGCGTCAGCACCGCGACGTGGCCTTCGATGGAAAAACGCAGTTGGGTGTAGTCAGTCATGTCTCACTCCTTCAGTCAGGAAAGCCGTACAGGGCGGCGGGATTGTCCACCAAAATCAGCTGGCGCGTGGCGGTGTCCGGGACCCAGGCGGCGAACTGGTCGAGCAGGACGCCGACATCGGGCGACTTTTCGCCCATGCGCACGTACGGCCAGTCCGAACCCCACAGCATGCGGGTGGGTGCGGCGGCGACCAGCGCATCGTGGAACGGGCGCGCATCGGGGTAATCGGGGGCCTGGGTCGACACGCGGCACAGCGTCAGTTTGACCCACACGCCGCCGTCCCGCACGGCCTGCAGGATGCCCTGGAAAGCCGGGTCGTCGACGCCGCGCTCCGGCTTGATGCAGGCCATGTGGTCAAGCACGACATCGACACCGGCTGCGCGCACTTGCGGCAGCAGTGCTGCGTAGCTGTCGACCGGCGCCCACAGCTGCGCATGCAGGCCGATACGGCGCATCGCCGGGGCCATTCTCAGCAGCTGGCCGACGCCCACGCTGCCGGCATACGGCGTACCGTCCGGTGCGCGCATTTCGACAAAGCGCAGGCCGCGCACGCCGCCGTCATACAGCGCTTGCAGGTCGGCTTCCGATGTACGTTCGTCCGCCACGGCGATGCCGCGCAGGCGGCCCCCGCTTCCGGCAATCGCCGCCAGCAAGGCCGATGCGTCAAGTCCATACGGCGCCGGCTGCACCAGCACGCCACGCTCGGCGCCGATGATGGCCAGCATCTGGCGGTGCAGTTCAGCCGGCGCCAGCGGCGGCGCGTAGCTCGATGCATGCGCCAGCGGGAAGCGTTCATACGGCCCGAACACGTGGGCGTGGCTGTCGCACGCGCCTGGCGGCAAAGGCTGTTGCGGCGCAGCCGGCATGCGCGGATCAACGGTCTCCATGGGCGCGCTCATGCTGCCGCCGGCAGGTTGGTCAGCATCGATGGCGTATTGCCGGCCACCGGATGGAGCGGCGCCACGGCGCCTTCGTCCGGAAGCGGAATGTGGTGCGCGTTGAGCGTCATGGCCACCATCGAGTAGTAGCCGACAATCGCCGTCAGCTCCACTGTGCCGGCTTCGCCGAACAGGCCCAGGACGGCCTGGTAGACCGGTTCCTCGACCACGCCCTGTTGCAGCAACTGGCGCGCGTATTCATAAACGGCGCCGTCGTGCGCGTCGGCAAATACCGGTGGCTGGGCCACCAGCATGGCGTCGATGACTGCCTGCGGCAAGCCGGCTGCCCGGGCCGCCGCGGCATGGACGTACCATTCCAGCTGGCTGTTCCAGCGCCGCGCGGTGACCAAAATCGCCAGTTCGCTGTGGCGCGCCGAGATGCTGGTGCCGAAGCGCAGCAGCGCGCCCATTTTTTGCCAGCGGTCGGCCAGCGCCGGGTTGTGCAGCGCGGCCCGCAGCGGCCCGACCAGGCGTGCACGCGGGCCGGAAATGATGTCGTCGTAGACCGCGCGCTGTTCCGCGTTCATGGTCTCGGGCGACGGGAAAGAAATACGTGCCATAGCGTTCAGCCTCTTTTAAATGATACCGTCGCGGGTCAGCTGCGCGATGCGCTGCTCGTCATAGCCGATGCCTGCCAACACCTCGCCGGTGTGCTGGCCCAGCAGCGGCGGCGCGCGCTCGAAAAGCAGTTCGGCTTGCGTAAAGCGCATCGGGCTGCGGATTTGCGGCACCGTGCCGGCAGTCGGGTGGGGCAGGTCGACCAGCATCTTTCGGTGCCTGACCTGCTCGTCTTCGAACACCTGTGGAATCGTGTTGATCGGGCTGCACGGCACGCCGGCAGCGTCGAGCGCCGTCGCCCAGTCTGCCATCGCGCGCTCCAGGAACAGCGCCTCCATCATCGGCAGCAGCACGCTGCGGTTGCGCACGCGTGCGCCGTTGGTGGCGAACCGTTCGTCTGCCGGCCATTCCGGCTGGCCGGCCACTTCGCAGAATTTGGCGAACTGGCCGTCATTGCCGACCACCAGGACGATATGGCCGTCGGCGCAGGCAAACACGTCCTGCGGCTGGATGTTCGGGTGCTTGTTGCCGTTGCGCTTGGGCGTTTTGCCGGAGACGAGATAGTTCATGCCCTGGTTGGCGATCGAGCCGACCATCACGTCGAGCATGCCGATGTCGATGTAGTCGCCCAGGCCGGTTTCTGCGCGGCGCGCGAGCGCAGCCAGCACGGCCACCGACGTGTACATGCCGGTCATCAGGTCGACGATCGGCACGCCCACTTTTTGCGGGCCGCCGCCCGGCAAATCGTCCATTTCGCCGGTTACGCTCATCAGGCCGCCCATGGCCTGGATCATGAAGTCATAGGCAGCGTTTTCGGCTTTCGGGCCATCCTGGCCGAAGCCGGTCACGGAACAGTAGATCAGGCCCGGGTTGATGTCCTTGAGGGTGGCGTAGTCCAGGCCGAACTTGGCCAGCGTGCCGACCTTGTAGTTTTCCAGCAGGATGTCCGATTTGGCCGCCAGCGCGCGCACGATCTCCTGGCCCTCGGCGGTGTTCAGGTCGACTGTCACCGAGCGCTTGCCGCGGTTGGCGGACAGGTAGTAGCCGGACTCGCGCGTCTCCTTGCCGTCGGCGTCCTTCAGGAACGGCGGACCCCAGCTGCGGGTGTCGTCGCCGACCTTCGGGCGTTCGACCTTGATGACGTCGGCGCCGAGGTCGGCCAGGACCTGGCCCGACCACGGGCCGGCCAGGATACGGGAAAGGTCGAGGACCTTGATGTGGGAAAGTGGACCAGCCATGGTGTGCTCCTGAAAATTCAAGTTTGGGCGTCGTCGGGCACCGTCGCGAGGGCGGACGGACGCTGGGCAAAGGTGGCGTGCCACGCGGCCAAAGACGGGTGGGCGGCGCGCCAGTCGACGTCGGCGAACCGGTAGTCGAGGTAGGACAGCAGGCAGCCAATGGTGACGTGGCCGATGTCGAAGCCATCCTGCGCCAGCGCGCCGGCTTCGTCTTCGAGTCGGGCCAGGCCGGTATCGATCTTGACCTTGAAGGCGGCGAGCCACTCGGGCAATTGCTGGGCCGGGGTCTTCATGCGTTCCTGGCGCCACAGCAGCAGGATGGCCAGCATGCCGTCGCCGAGGGCCTGGCGGCGCAGGGCCAGCCAGCGGGCGTCGCCTGCGGGCGGAAAGAATTTGGCGCCAGCATGCAGCGTGTCGAGGTATTCGCAGATGACGGTCGAGTCGTACAGCGGCAAGCCGTTGTCCATGACCAGCGCCGGGATCTGGCTGATCGGGTTATCAAGCATGATGGTGGAGTTCGGGGTCGCCATCGCGGCGACGGAACGGACGCGCTCGACGCGTGCGTCGAGGCCGGTTTCGTGCAGCACGATCATGACTTTGCGCACGAACGGCGAACGGGGGGACCAGTGAAGTTTCATGCCATTTCCTTTTTAATCCGTAAAAAGTAATGGTCATGATTTCATTCACGACGCATTACTTCAGTTTAATGTCGAGGCGCACGACGTCGCCCCGGTAAATTCCCTGTCCCACAAACACCAGGCAGCCATCGCGGTCGACTGCGGAACGCGCCACGTGCGCCACCGGGGCGTTCAGCGGCAGTTGCAGCAATTCCGCCAGCTCCGGGTCGGCCGAACCGAGCGTCAGTGTCTGGTGCGCTTCGGCGATTTCCAGCCCGGGCAAATCGCGCAGGATGCGCATCGAGGTTTTCGTCTCGAACGACTTCGGCGCGATCCGCTCGCACAGGCGCTCGTCGATGAAGACGTCACCCAGGTAATACGGCTTGCCATTCCTCCAGTGGCGTCGCCGCCAGTGCTGGTAGAACGGCGCCATCGCGCCCAGCATCGGGTCGGGTGGCGTGGGCGCCAGCCGCTCGCGCCCCGTCAAAATCTCGATCGTCACGCCATCGGGCGCCATCAACTGGCCCGACCAGTCCGACGCCACTTCGCACCAGAACTGTTCCTGCGGTTTACCGATGACGAAGGTGCCTTTGGCGCGATAGCGCGCGATCAGCTTTTCGTCTTCCAGCAAGTCGAGCGCCTGGCGCACCGTGGCGCGCGCGACCTGGCACTCGGCCGCCAGTTCGTCGACCGTCGGTATCTGCAGGCCCACCGGCCACTGGCCTGACTCCACACGGCGCCGGAACAGGCTGGCCAGCTGCACGTAGCGCGACGCCGCGCTGCGGCTGAAATCAATGGAACTGGCAACTGGCGGTTGGGCTGTTTTCATCAGCAATCCCTCTTTTTGGTTAACACCGAATGTTGGTATTATGCCCAATAAACTGATGAACCAGCTCTTTGACTTTTCCAGCGGTCTCCCCTGTTATCTCCCCTGATACTGCGCCGGGCGCTTTTCAAGGAAAGCGCGCATCCCTTCCTTCTGGTCCTGTGAATCGAAGAGCACCTGAAATGCCTTGCGCTCGAGCAGCAGCGCCGTGTCCAGCGGCGCATCCTGGCCCATCTGCACCACTTCCAAAATGGCGCGCACTGCCAGTGGCGGCATCGCGGCAATGTTCTCCGCCAGCGCCAGCGCTTTGGCCAGCGCGTCGCCGTCCGCGCACAATTCCGACACCAGGCCGCAGGCAAATGCATCGGCTGCGGCAATCGGCTCGCCGGTCAGCATCATGCGCAGCGCCTGGTATTTGCCGATGGTGCGCAGCAAACGCTGCGTGCCCCCGGCGCCCGGCATGATGCCGACCTTGATTTCCGGCTGGCCGAAGCGCGCGCCCTCGGCGGCCACAATCAGGTCGCAAGCGAGCGCCAGTTCGCAGCCGCCGCCCAGCGCATAGCCCTCGACGGCCGCGATGAGCAGCGTGCGGCAGCCGCGCAGCGTGGCAAATACCTGGTCGGTCGCCTCCAGGGTGTGGCTGGTCGGCGTCATGCCGGCCATTTCGTCGATGTCGGTGCCGGCCACGAAATAGCCGCCGGCGCCGGTCAGTACGATCACGCGCACGGCCGGATCGGCATCGAGCGCCAGCACGGCGGCCGTGAGCAGGCGCTTGACTTCGAGGTTCAGCGCATTGCGCCGGCGCGGGCGGTCGATGGTCACCACGGCGACGCCGTTGTCCGCCATGTTCCAGGTAACTGGCATTGCTTCAGCGGTCGTCATGGCGCCACCGCATGAAAAGATTGGCCGGTCAGCGCCCGCCGCGCCAGCAGGGGCGCGCTGCGGTAGCGGTCTTCACCGTAACCCGCGGCAAGGTGGGCCAGCACGCTGTGCACGAAGGCCGGACCGATCGCATCGGCCCACGCCAGCGGGCCGCGCGGATAATTCACGCCGTTGACCATGGCCAGGTCGCAGTCGGCAGCATTCGCGATGCCCTGCTGGACCACATCGGCCGCTTCATTGGCCAGCATGGCAACGGTACGCATGACCACCAGGCCCGGCACGTCGTCGATGACGATGACCTGCTTGCCCAGCGCCTGGAAAAAGCCGCAGACAGTAGCCTGCGTGCCTGCGGGGGCCAGGTCGGAGATCGCCACGGCGATACTGCCTGCTGTGGTGTAGTCGACCGCCAGGTCGAACACCGCAGCCAGGTCGGCCTGCATGGCGGAGCGGCCGTCGGACAATGCCAGCGTCACGCCGTCGATGTGCCACAGCGCCGGACCCGCGGCCGGGTAGTGGCGCACGGCGAGACCCTCCGCGCGCGCCAGTTCCAGCAGCGGCGCAGTCACGCCCAGCGTGCCTTCGACCACGATATTGGCCGGCCTGGGCGCTGCCGGCGCCAGCGTGACTGCGGGCTTGGCCGCGTCAGCACCGTATGCGTAGAAGCCGTTGCCGCTTTTCTTGCCCAGCCAGCCCGCATCGACCAGTTCCTTTTGCAGCAGCGACGGCTTGTAGCGGGGGTCCTGGTACATGGCGTCGTAGACCGATTTGGTGACGGCGTAATTGACGTCGTGGCCGATCAGGTCCATCAGTTCGAAGGCGCCCATTTTGAAGCCGCCGCAGTCGCGCAGGATGGCGTCGATGGTGGCCACATCGGCCGCGCGGTCGCCCAGCAGGCGCAGCGCTTCGCCGTAGAAAGGGCGCGCCACGCGGTTGACGATGAAGCCGGGCGTCGAGGCGCAGCGCACCGGGATTTTTTTCCACGCCAGGGCAGTATCGAACAGCGTGTCGGCCACACACTGCGACGTCGCCTTGCCCTTGACGATCTCCACGAGCGGCAGCACCGGCGCGGGGTTAAAGAAGTGCAGGCCAGCCACCTGGCCTGGCCGCTGCAACCGCGCCGCAAGGGCGGTCACTGACAGCGACGAGGTGTTGGTGGCGATGATTGTATCGATCCCCACCAGCGCTTCCACTTCGGCCAGGACCTTCGCCTTGATGTCGATGTTCTCGACGATGGCTTCGATGACCAGCGCGGCGCCAGCCAGGTCGGCCAGCGTGCTGCCCGCTTGCAGGCGCGCCATGCGGTCGATGTGGGTGGCGCTGTCGATCTTGCCCTTGTCCAGCAGCTTGCGGTACGTGGCGTCGATCGATGCGATGCCGCGCTCAACTGCGGCGGGCGCCGCGTCGAACAGGACCACGTGGTGGCCGGCATTGAGCGCCACCTGGACAATGCCGCTGCCCATGGCGCCGGCGCCGATGACGCCAATCAGGTCTTGCGAAGTTAAAGCGGTCATGAAAAATTCCAATGCAAAATCAGTGTACGGCTGGTGCAGTGCGCGGCTTGGCCAGCTCGTCTGCCTTGACGCCGAACAGGATCGACAAGGCGCCGATCAACATCAACGCGGCAAAGTAGTACTGGCCCATCGACAGGCTGCCGGTGGTGGCCGACAGCCAGCCCACCAGCATCGGGCTGAACACGCTACCGACGCCGGCAAATGTCGAGAGCAGCGCGATGCCGCCGGCCGCGGCTTTGCCGGTCAGGAACGACGACGGCAAGGTCCAGAACGGGCCGGTGAGTCCAAGGGTGCCGGCGGTAGCGAGCGAGACCATTAACAACGCCAGCGGGGCATTGGTCTGGACCGATGGCAACGTTGCCCAGCCAAGCGCCGCCACCAGCGCCGGGATGGCCACGTGCCAGCGGCGCTCGCCGGTCTTGTCGGAGTGGCGGGCATTCAGGTACTGGACCACCAGGGCGATCAGGAACGGCACCACCGACAGCACGCCGATGGTCATCACACTCTCGATGCCGGATTTGCGGATGATCGTCGGCAGCCAGAAGAACACGCCGCCGGTGCTGACCAGCACGCCCACGCCCATGCCGGACAGCCAGTACAGTTTCGGGTTGCGCAGCGCGCTGAGGAAGGAGTGGCCGGCGCTGTCTTTCTTTTTGCCGCCGCCGCTGGCCGCGAGGTCTTCGGCAATGATGGTTTTCTGGGCATCGGTCAGCCACCTGGCGCTGGCCGGGCCGTCCTGCAGATAGAAGTACGCCACCAGGCCCAGCAGGATCGCTGGCGCCCCTTCGATGATGAACATCCACTGCCAGCCTTTCATGCCGGCCACGCCTTCGAAGGCATGCATGATCGCACCTGACAACGGGCCGCCAATCATGCCGGCCAGGGGAATCGACGCCGTGAACAAGGCGTTGAAGCGGGCCCGGCGGTTCAATGGCACCCAGTAGGTAAGATACAACAGCATGCCTGGGAACATCCCCGCTTCGGCGGCGCCGAGCAGGAAACGCATGATATAAAAATGGTTGGCGGTCAGCATGAACGCCATGCATGTCGAAAAGACGCCCCAGAGGACCATGATGCGTAGCAGCGTCTGGCGCACGCCGCGCCTGTGCAGCACCATATTGCTCGGCACTTCGAACAGGATGTAGCCGACATAGAAAATGCCGGCGCCGATGCCGTAGATCGCGTCATTGAAGCCGAGGTCGGCGATGAAATGGAGTTTTGCAAAACCGATATTAGCGCGGTCGATAAACGACACGATATAGCACAACATCATGAACGGCATGATTCGCCAGAGCACCTTGCGATAGGTGGCGTCGGCCTCCTGGTCGCGCAATGTCTCGTTGAGGGGGGCGCTGCCAGGCTGCGTGCGCGCGGAGAATTCGGCAATCGACATGGATGTCTCCAGAGGGTGGATTTTTATTGTTTTGGTGGCTTTCCGCAGATCTTTGCGGTTTAAAGGAGTATAGGTCAGCTTTATGTACTAAGCAAGTGATGTTCGGTTGTTGATGAAGGCCACGTCATGGCGATGCCTGGGCGCGCCGCTGCAAATGCAGGTTCGCGTACTCCAAGATGGGGATGGGGGCGCGTTAGATCCGCGGAGGCCACCCATCAGACGATTGAGAACGGCGCTTTGGCAGTGCCGGCACTGTCGAGGCGCGGGCCGGGAGATACAAACGCGCCGTTCACGGGCCACCACGCAGCGAGAAACTTATCCCGCAGAATTTGTTCCAAGTTTTCCAATAGCCGGTTATTGTTGTGGGCGCGCCCGTCGATCAATGGCATGATGTGGCAATTCGTCCGCAGTTTAAAGCAATTGTCCAGTTGCAATTGATTGTCTAGACAAGTATGATCGCTGCTTTCTTCCCTGGGGACGACATGCAGCCCGATCACTACGACACCGGTCTCGATTACCTGGTCAATGGCGGCCTTGGCCAGCTGACCACTGCCGTACGCAACGCCATCCTGGCCCGGCTCGAAGTGGAACTGGCGCCGCTGGAATTGACGTCGGCGCAGTTTGTCGTCGTGATCGGCGCCATGCGGGGCAAAGCCCGTACCGTGAACGAGTTCTGCGCCTTTGCCGGGACCGATGCCGGCTCGATGTCGCGCCTGCTCGACCGGCTCGAAGCGAAGGGCATTGTGCGCCGCACCCGTGCCGGCCTCGACCGGCGCCAGGTGCAGGTCGTGCTGACCGAGAAAGGGCAGGCGCTGTCGCCCCTGATCATGCCGGCCATTGCCCGGGTCAACCAGCAGTTCCTGGCCGGATTTTCCAGCGACGATGCAGTCCAGCTGCAAACATTATTGCAGCGCATGCTTGCCAACAATGCGGCCCTGCGTTAGCTCTCTGCGGGCCGCTGCCCCGTTGAAAACTCGACCATAAGTGGCATTCAGTCCTACGCGCGCATAAGCGTGATTCCGATGCGTCCTCCCGGACGCTTCATACAAGATTGTCAATTCCTGATCAGCCTTTCCAGGCAGGGTGCGGAAGGTGCGAGGAAACCATCCAACAATCAAAATTCGGAAGGAATCGACAATGTTTGCTCATAACAAGCGGTTGATGTACACGGTCCGTGTCAGCGAGCCCAATCCTGGCCTGGCCAATTTAATGCTGGAGCAATTCGGCGGTCCACAAGGCGAACTTGCTGCCGCCTGCCGTTATTTCACGCAGGCCCTGGCCGAAGACGATCCCGGCCGCAAGGACATGCTGATGGACATTGCCACGGAAGAGCTGAGCCACCTCGAAGTCATTGGCAACATCGTCGTCATGCTCAACAAGGGCGCCAAGGGCAAGCTGGCTGAAGGCGTCGAAAGTGAAGGCGAGCTGTACCGGTCGATCACGGGCGCCGGCAACGACAGCCACGTGACCCAGGTGCTGTACGGCGGCGGTGCACCGCTGACCAATTCCGCGGGCTTGCCGTTCCGGGCAGAGTTCATCGACACCATTGGCGAGCCGACTGCGGACCTGCGCTCGAACATCGCCGCCGAAGCACGCGCCAAGATCATTTACGAGCGCCTGATCAACCTGACCGACGATCCAGGCGTGAAGGAAGCACTTGGCTTTTTGATGACGCGTGAAGTGGCGCACCAGAAATCGTTCGAGAAAGCTTTATATTCGATCGAACCGAATTTCCCACCGGGCAAACTGGCAGGCGATCCGCGCTTCACCAACGTGTATTTCAATATGTCCCAGGGCGACGGGGAGATGCGCGGATCGTGGAATCAGGGCGAAAAGTGGCAATATGTGTCCGATCGCGACCAGCAGGCGGCCGTCGATGGCGGATCGGGCGAGGCCAGTGTCATGCTGGCGCAGGACGAGGCCGCCGTGGTGCAGAAGATGGCGCTGCGCACCCAGTCCGACCCTGCAGCCGATCCGTTGACCGGTGCGGAGATCGGCATGGGGGTGCAGGACGGCGTGATCGGTGGCGGGGGCCAGGTAGCGCCAGATTCCGCGTCCACGACATCGGCCAAGCCGACGATGTGAGCATGCCCGGACACGGCATGCGGGGCAATTTTTAGAAGGAAGCAGCATGCCGTCAAGTTCCAAACATGCGTCTGCCAGCAGTTCCACCATGGCATGGCCGATCTGCGTGGGATTGCTGTGTGTCCTGGCCGCTGCCGCCTGGGCGGTGGCAACACACGGGTTGGGTACGCCGAGCCCTGCCATGCGCACGGCACTGGCCGGCTCCTGCATGGCAGCGGCTGCAACTGCACTCGGGACGCTCCCGGTGCTGCTGGCGCAGAGTTTTTCGCAGCGCAGCTATGACGGTTTCCTGGGCTTCGGCGCTGGCGTCATGCTGGGCGCTACCGCGTTTTCTCTGGTGATGCCAGCCATTCACGCGTCCCGCGCGGGCGGCGCCGGGGCGATGGCCGCCAGCGCGACAGTCGGCGCCGGAATTGCTGCCGGGGCGCTGTTCGTGATTTTCCTGGGGCGCCTGGTGCATGCGCCGGTCCAGGCCGGCTTGCCGGATGCGCAGGCGTCCGCAGCCAATGGCTACCGGCGCGTCTGGCTGTTCATCGCTGCCATTACCCTGCACAATTTGCCGGAAGGGCTGGCCATCGGTGTGGCGTCGGCCGGGCCGGATATCGACCGCGCCCAGTCGCTGGCTGCGGGCATTGCCATCCAGGACGTGCCGGAGGGCCTGGTGGTGGCGCTGGCGCTGCGCAGCGTCGGCCACGGCCGGTGGTTTTCCGCCGGGCTTGGCATCCTGTCCGGGCTGGTGGAGCCGGTGGCGGCAGCGGCTGGCGTGGGCCTTATCAGCGTATCGCTGGGCTTGCTGCCTGTAGGGCTTGCCGCTGCAGCCGGCGCAATGCTGTACGTGATCGTGCACGAGGTGATTCCCGAATCACATAGCCACGGTCACGGCCAGGTGGCCAGCATCGCACTGGTGGCTGGCTTCATCCTGATGACCGTGCTTGACACGGCGCTTTAGCAGGCCGCGCCGGCTGGCCAGGGTGCAGCTGACTAATGGCTCAGCTGGCCAATTCCAGCAGGGTGGACAGGTTGGCCGGCTTGGTAAGGTGCAGGTCGAATCCGGAAGCGCGGGATTTGTCGCGCGAGGCCTGGTCGCCCCATGCCGTCAGGGCGATGATCTTGACATCGTGGAACTGTCCATCGGCGCGCAAGGCTTGTGCGACCTGATAGCCATCCATGCCCGGCATGCCGATGTCGAGGAAAATCACGTGCGGCACGCAGGCGCGCGCCGCCGCCAGTGCTTCCGCGCCGCCATACGCCACGCTCACTTCCGCGCCAAACACGCGCAGGTAATCGGCGGTCAGGTCCGCCGCGTCGATATTGTCATCGACGATCAATACTTTTCTCTCGGTGCCCATACGTTCCCCCTTGCGCCGGCGCGTGGTGCCGGCCTCGAAAGAGGTAATGCACATGCGGCGCTCATCGTTGCGTCCATTATAGGCTCAGGTGTTTGTAAACAACAGTCGTGCACGCCGGGTAACGAATGCCGCGCGCGAAAACACGGGTCAACTTCGAGATGGCGTGGCAGTTTCCAGGGCCGCCAGTACCGCTGTATGCCTGTACAACTCCGGCTCCCGACTACCATTCCTGCCGCTCGCGACGGTTTTTCGAGGTCTCTTTTACTGGCGCTTATCGGCGAAGTACGCACAGATGAAGTCGACGAACGCCCGCACTTTGATGCTCGCGAGGCGGCGCGATGCATGCAGCACCCAGACTTCCACCGGCGGCTGCGCGGAGGCGCCCCATTGCACCAGGCGCCCGGCCGCCACGTCGGCGGCAACCAGTGCCAGCGGCACGAGCGCGGCGCCGGCGCCGGCCAGGATGGCGTCCCGGATCGACAACGGCGACGACAGGCGCAGCACGGCGTGCGGCTGGTACCGGCGGATGGCGCCGTCGCGCGCATCGACGACGGTCCAGGCGTCGCTGTCCGCCATTCCCGCGCGCAGTACGGCGGGGAAGGGCTGGTCGTCACTCCACGGCTGGGGCAAGCCGGGCGGAGCCACTACGACGAGCGGGTTGCGCAGGAAGCAGCGGCCGACCAGGCTGTCGTCGGGACGCGGGTTGGCGCGGATGACAACATCGACAGCGCCATCGCGCAGGTCGATGAAGCCGTCGTCGGTGGTGACTTCAAGCAGCACCTCCGGGTAGCTGGCCAGGAACGCAGCTGCCAGGGGGCCGAGCGACTGGCTGGCAAACAGCAGCGGCGCGCTGATGCGCAGGCGTCCGCTGGGGCGGTCCAGTCCGGACTGGATGTCCTGCAGCGCGTCGACGATGACACTGAACGCCTCCCGGGTGCGCGCATGCAGCACGGCGCCTTCCTCGGTCAGGCGCAGCGGCCGCACGCCGCGTTCGACCAGCCGCACGCCCAGGCTCTCTTCCAGCTCGCGGACATGGCGCGACAGCGTTGCCTTCGACGTTGCAGTGGCGCGGCTGGCGGCGCCGAAGCCGCCGTATTGCGCGACCAGGTTGAAATCTGAGACGGCTGCAAGATGCATCGTTGTTCCAGATATGAGACAAGGTGTCGCGATCTTACCCGCTATGCAAGCGTGGAATGATCCCTTACGATCAGGCTCCATCGACAGCGCAGGAGGAAATATGAAACATACCGGCAACACGATCCTCATCACGGGCGGCGGCTCGGGCATCGGCAGGGCGCTGGCGCATCGCTGGCACGATGCCGGCAACCACGTCATCATTACCGGCCGGCGCGCAGACGTGCTCGACGAAGCCGTCACGGGGCGGGCAAACATGGCGTGCTACGTCCTCGACGTCAACAGCCAGGACGGCGTCGACGCCTTCGCCCGCAAGGTCACGGCCGACCATCCGCGCCTGAACGTCCTGGTCAACAATGCCGGCATTTACAGCGCGGAAAAAGTCACCGTGTCGCGCGACCTGGCGAATGCCGGAGCGATGGTCGAGACCAACATCCTGGGGCCAATCCGCATGACGAACGCCCTGATCGACCATCTGGGGTCGCAGGCCGACGCCGCGCTCATCAACGTTTCGTCCGGCCTGGCGTTCGTGCCGTTTCCTGCAGCGCCCACCTACAGCGCGACCAAAGCGGCCATCCATGCTTACACGGCAGCAATCCGCCCGCTCCTGAAGGGCAAGGTCGAGGTGATCGAGATCGTGCCGCCCCAGGTACAGACTGAATTGACGCCGGGCCAGTCGACCGACCCGAACAGCATGCCGCTTGACGCTTTTGCCGACGAGGTCATGGCGCTGCTGCATGCGGCGCACACGCCGGCCGAAGTCTGCGTGGAAGGCGTGCGCTATTTCCGCGAAGCCGAAGCGAAAGGGCAGTACGACGCCGCGCTGCAGATGCTGGCGCAGTACAGCTGAGCCAGCCTGGCGCTGCCTCTGCCGGCCAGCGTCAATGCGGAGCAGGCCGCGCCGGCGTATCCCGCGCCAGCCTGGTCTGCAGGGTGGCAATCATGCCGGTATTGACGATCCTCCCGGCCGCCGGAACAAAACTTCAATACTTGTTGAAACGTTGAAGCATTTGCGCTATCGTTTCAATAATCGTTGAATTATGGAAGAGTCATATGGATACCAGGGAAGTGCTGACTGCACTGGCCGCGATCGCCCAGGAGAGCAGGCTGGCCATTTTTCGGCTGCTGGTGCAGGCCGGTCCTGAGGGCATGGCGGCGACCAGGATCGCCGGTCAACTCGACATTGCACCGTCATCGCTGTCGTTTCACCTGAAAGAACTCACGCACGCCAGGCTCATCACGTCGCGCAGCGAAGGCCGCTTTGTCATTTACGCGGCAGATGTCGTCGTCATGAACGGGCTGATCGATTATCTGACCGAAAATTGCTGCGGCGGGGCGCCGTGCGGCGCAAGCAGTTCTGCCGGCCGATCCGGCCTTCCTCGCTGACCTTGCCTTGGAGGTTTCCCGTGCCCGCTGCGCTCCTGATTTTTCTTGCCACCCTGATCCTGGTAATCTGGCAGCCACGCGGTCTTGGCATCGGATGGAGCGCAACTGCCGGCGCTGGCGTTGCCCTGCTGGCCGGGGTCATCCACGTCACCGATATCCCCGTGGTCTGGCACATCGTGTGGAACGCGACCGGCACGTTCGTGGCCGTGATCATCATCAGCCTGTTGCTCGACAAGGCAGGCTTCTTCGAGTGGGCGGCGCTGCACGTCGCACGCTGGGGACGGGGGAGCGGCAAGCGGCTGTTCGTCCTGCTCGTGTTGCTGGGCGCCTCGGTCGCTGCGGTGTTTGCCAACGACGGCGCCGCGCTGATCCTCACGCCCATCGTGATTGCCATGCTGCGCGCGCTGCGCTTTACAGCAAAAGCAACGCTGGCCTTTGTCATGGCTGCCGGCTTCATTGCCGATACGGCGAGCTTGCCGCTGGTGGTGTCCAACCTGGTCAATATCGTCTCGGCCGACTACTTCGACATCGGCTTCGGCCGCTACGCCGCCGTGATGGTGCCCGTGAACCTGGTGTCGGTGGCAGCGACGCTGGGCATGCTGATGTGGTTTTTTCGCAAGGACATTCCGGCGAATTACGACGCAGGCCAGTTGCGCACGCCGCAGGAGGCAATCCGCGACCGCGCCACGTTTGTCACCGGATGGTGGGTGCTTGGCCTGCTGCTGGCCGGCTTCTTCTGGCTGGAACGTCTGGGCGTGCCCATCAGCGCCGTGGCGGCAGCCGGCGCCGCCCTGCTGCTGGCGGTGGCCGCACAAGAGCCAAAGGGACCTCGAAAAACCGTCGCGAGCGGTAGCAATGGCGGTCGCGAAGCGGAGCTGTACAGGCGTACAGCGAGCATCGCAGACCGCCAGTGCAACGCGCAGCAGGTTATTCGAGGTTCCCACGAAATTTCGACGCGGGAGGTACTGCGGAAGGCGCCGTGGCAAGTCGTCATTTTCTCGCTGGGGATGTACCTGGTCGTCTACGGCCTGCGCAATGCCGGCATGACCAGTTACCTCACAGCCGTGCTGAACGAATGCGCCAGGTATGGTGTGTGGGGTGCTGCCCTGGGCACGGGCGTGATCACGGCAATCCTTTCGTCGCTGATGAACAACATGCCGACCGTCTTGATTGGCGCCCTGTCGATCGATGCCACGACATCGCAGGGCGTGGTGCGTGACGCCATGATCTACGCAAATATCATCGGCAGCGATCTCGGTCCGAAGATCACGCCCATCGGCAGCCTGGCAACGCTGCTTTGGCTCCATGTCCTGGAGAGCAAGGACATCAGGATCTCCTGGGGCTATTACTTCCGCGCCGGCATCGTGTTGACGATGCCGGTACTTCTGCTCACCCTGGCTGCACTCGCAGTGCGTCTTTCCTGAAAGGTAAAATCCATGACCGTGACCATCTACCACAACCCGGATTGCGGCACCTCCCGCAACACCCTGGCGCTCATTCGCAACGCCGGCATCGAGCCGGTCGTCATTGCGTATCTGACGACCCCGCCGGAGCGCGCCACATTGGCCGACCTGATTGCCAGATCGGGCCTGTCCGTGCGCGACGTCGTGCGCCAGAAGGAACCGGCTTTTGCGGCGCTGAAGCTCGATGCGCCTGGGACCACCGACGACGAACTGATCGACGCCATGCTCGCACATCCGGTCCTGATCAATCGTCCATTGGTGGTGGTCGATGCGCAGGTACGGCTGTGCCGTCCATCCGAGGTCGTGCTCGATATCCTGCCGGCGCCACAGCAGGGTGCGTTTGACAAAGAGGACGGCGAGCGCGTGGTGGACGAACATGGCCAGCGGGTGCCGCATGGATAAGATTGCCGGCTTGCCGAATATCCGCCCCGGGCAGTTCGATGTGCCGACTCTCGGCAAACTGGCGCAAACGGGCGATGTCGACCATCCGCCCCGCATCCTGATGTTGTACGGGTCACTCCGCGAGCGCTCGTTCAGCCGTCTCCTCACCGAGGAGGCTGCGCGCATACTCGAACAGTTCGGCGCGGAAGTCAGGATCTTTAATCCAATGGAACTGCCGATGGCCGGCAGCGTGACGGAGGACCACCCGAAGGTGGTCGAGCTGCGCGACCTGTGCCTGTGGTCGGAAGGGCAGGTGTGGTGCAGCCCGGAGCGCCACGGCACGATCACGGCAGTGATGAAAAACCAGATCGACTGGATCCCCCTGGAGATGGGCGCGATCCGCCCGAGCCAGGGCCGGACGCTGGCCGTGATGCAGGTATGCGGCGGTTCCCAGTCGTTCAACGTCGTCAACACGCTGCGCTTGCTGGGGCGCTGGATGCGCATGTTTACCATTCCGAACCAGTCGTCGGTGCCGATGGCATACAAAGAATTCGACGACGAAGGGCGCATGCGTCCGTCGGGATACTACGAGCGCGTGGTGGATGTCATGGAAGAGCTGTTCAAGATGACGCTGCTGCTGCGGGGCCGGACCGGCTATCTGACCGACCGGTATAGCGAGCGCAGCGAGCGACACATGAAAGCCATCTCGGCGCAAGTGGCGAAAATCTAGCGCATGCAATCGGCCGGGCAGCGCAGCAAACGGCGTCTGCGCAGTGCGGTCGGCACCGCTGCATGCTTTCTGCCGGGGCCGCGTTTCGCCAGGCTTGTCTCCGTGCGTTGTGACCGGCCGGCCACGCCATCTTTCAGCTCGTTTAACGTGCAGGTAATAAACGACGTGACTTTAAAAATGCAACTAACCGAAGATAATCGCTGGCTTTTGAAATCGACGGTACGACTTTTCAACTGTCTGGCTTGCAGGACGAGGGGCCGGCAGCGTGTGCCGCGACAGTAGCTTGCGCGGAAAGGAGACATTTCCAGCCGAGCAGTTCCGTTTCCCTGCCAAAAGCCCTACACTACCAGTCATCCCCAAACGACTACCTTGCTTTCATGCGCTTTCAATTTTCCGGCGGCGCGTGGCGCCGCGGCGTCATCCCGACCGTACCCCGGTATCTGTTCGGCCTGTTCCTGTTTCTTTCCGCACTGGCAGCGCGCTTCATGCTTGTCGATGTCCTGCCGGCGCGCGGTTTTCCGTTCCTGTCGTTTTTCCCTGCGGTCTTGCTGACGGCCTACATGGTGGGCCTTGGACCCGGGCTGCTGGTGGCGGTCCTCAGCATGTTTTCAGCGTGGGCGTTCTTCATGGGGCCCGGCGGGATGTCGTTTGTGCTGGAACGCAGCGACATCATTGCGCTGGTGTTCTTCGCGGCGATCCTGATCATCGATTGCGTCGTCATCGAACGGATGAACGCCGCCTCGAGCGAGCTGCGCACCACCGGCGACAAGCTGCGGGCCAGTGAAACGGCCTTGCTGGAGCGGCAGGAACAGCTGCGCGACGTCGACCGCCAGAAGGATATCTTCATCGCCATGCTGGCCCACGAGCTGCGCAATCCGCTTGCGCCGATCCTGACGGCAGCCCAGGTGATCGGCAGCCACCCGGGCAGCGACCCGCGCATTGCGCGCGCCGCGGCCATCATCACGCGCCAGGCGCAGCAACTGACGCGCCTGGTGGACGACCTGCTCGACGCCTCCCGCATCCACTCCGCCAAGCTGGCCCTGCAGCCGGCGCTGGTCGATATACGCACCGTGATTGCGAGCGCGCTGGAAACCGTCCAGCCCATGGTGGACCAGTCGGAAAGCACCTTGACGGTGGCGCTGCCCGCGCAGCCGGTCTGGGTGCACGCCGACAGCACGCGCATTGCGCAGTGCGTGGCGAACCTGCTGCACAACGCCTTCAAGTTCACCCTCGGCGCGGGCCAGGTTGCGCTGGACGTCGCCAGCGGCGCCGGCGACACCGTGGTGATCACCGTGACCGACAATGGACGCGGCGTCTCGGCAGACATGCTGCCAAAATTGTTCGAGATGTTCGCGCAGGAAGGCGCCAGCGGCAGCGATGGCAATAATGGACTGGGCATCGGGCTGGCGCTGACGCATTACCTGGTGGTGCAGCATGGCGGCACGCTGGCAGCGCACAGCGACGGGCCGGGCCTGGGGGCGCGTTTTTCCATGACGCTGCCCACGCAGGCGCCAGCCATCGCCAGCGCCGTCATCCCCACCCCGGCCCCGGCTGCGCTGCCCGCCGCACACAGCAGCGCCAGCGTGCTGGTGGTGGACGACAACGTCGACGCGGCCGACATGCTGCAGGCGCTCCTGGGCATGCACGGTTTCGACGTCGGTGTCGCCCATAACGGCGCGGCCGCGCTGGAGATGATCGCTGCGCGGCGCTGGGACGCTGTCTTGCTCGATATCGGCTTGCCGGACATGTCCGGCTACGATGTTGCCGCCGCCAGCCGCGCGCAGGGGCTGGTGGGCGACGACACCTTGCTGGTGGCGCTGACCGGGTGGAGCGACGCCGAATCGCGCCGTAAATCTGTCGAAGCGGGCATTGCGCACCACCTGAACAAGCCGGTGGAGCTGGAGCAGGTACTCAACCTGCTGGGCGCGCGTGCAGGCGTTACTGGCTGACACGCGCCAGCTGGCGCGGTCAATCGTCTTCCAGCAGCTGCGCGATGCGGCGTGGATAGTGGTTCAAAAAATCGCGCGTGATGGCAAAGTGTTCGGTGTCCTCGTACGCCACTTCCGTGATGCCGGCGCCGTCGAACAGCAGGATGCGCGCGTTCGGGTACGCCAGCAGGATCGGTGAGTGCGTGGCAATGATGAACTGTGACTCGCGGCCCACCAGCCGGTGGATCGCCGACAGGGCTGCGAGCTGGCGCTGCGGCGACAAGGCTGCTTCCGGCTCGTCGAGCAGGTACAGGCCGTTGCCCCTGAGCTGCTCGACCAGCACTGCCAGGAACAACTCGCCATGCGAGCGCGCGTGCAGTTTTTTGCCGCTGTAGCCGCGTGATCCGGGCATGTTGTCCAGGTACGTCGCCACATTGAACAGGCTTTCCGCGCGCAGGAAATAGCGGTCGCGCGGTTGCCGGAACCCCTTTACCAGGCGCAGCGATTGATGCAGCGGCGAGACCGAGTCGGTGGTGCTGAGCATGGTGTTGCGCGTGCCGCCCTCGGGCGCAAACCCGAGCGCCATCGCGATTGCCTCGAGCGCGGTCGATTTGCCGGCGCCATTTTCTCCGACAAAAAACGTCACGTCCGCATGGAACCGGATGTTGCCCATTGCGCGGACGGCGGGAATATTGAACGGATACGCGTCGTAGTCGCTGTCGGGCACGTCCTGCAGTTCCACGCGTTGCAGGTAGGGGCGGGCAGTCAGTGGCATCGCCTGGTTCTCGTGTCGTTGGTATTCCGCCCAGCATAACTGATTGCGGCAACGGTTCGGCCAGTCCCGGCTGCGCGTATTCAACAGGCTTCCATGTCTGGCATTACCTGCAGCTGAACACGTCGGGCCGGGCTGCAGCCAGCGCCACCAGCGCGTCGATCGCCACGCGCAGTTTGGGCAGCATGAAGCGGCTGCGCGGCCACACCGCGTGGAACGGCATGGTGGCGCCGGCATGCTCGTCCAGCACCGTGACCAGTGCGCCGCGTTGAATGTGCTCCTGCACCAGCCAGGTCGGCAACTGGGCCAGGCCGCAGCCGGCCAATACGCTTTGCAGCAGCATCTCGCCATCGTCGAGCGCGTGGCGCACGTGAATTTCCTGCGCTTCGATGCGCCCGCCCGGGCCCAGCAGCTGCCAGGTGGCGCGCAGGCCGCGCTGCCAGCTGATCAGGCAATCGTGCTGCAGCAGGGCCGCGCGGTCCCCGACCGGGCCGCGCCGGCGCAGGTAGCCGGGCGCCGCGCAGATCACATTGCACTGTTCACCCAGGCGGCGCGCCACCAGTTCGCTGTCGTCGCGCAAGCCACCGATCCGCACGGCCAGGTCGATGCCGTCGGCGATCATGTCGGTGGGCCGGTCGCCGAAGGTCAGCACCAGGTCGAGCTGGGGATGGCGTTGCATCAGGTCGATCAGCGTCGGCGCCAGGTAGCGCCGCCCGAACATGGCCGGCACGTCGACGCGCAGGCGCCCGCGTGGCGCCGCCACCCCGGTAGCCAGGCCGTCCTCGGTGGCGCCCAGGTCTTCCAGCACGCGCAGGCAGCTGGCCAGATAGGCGTCGCCTTCGCTGGTGAGCGTCAATTTGCGCGTGGTGCGGTGCAGGAGCTTGACGCCCAGGCGTGTCTCCAGGCGCGAGACCGCCTTGCCGACTGCCGAACCGGTCACGCCCAGCTGCAAAGCCGCAGCAGTAAAGCTTTCCAGTTGCGCGGTCAGAACAAACTCGTTGATACCGTCGAAATTATGCATGGCTCCTCCAGAGTGACATTGGATTCTATCCTCCCGGGATGAAGTGCATGGCATGAACGTGCCTTTATCGTGCCTCCGGTTTCAGTTAAGCTCCCTGCATATTACTTCTGCAAAGGCTTCCATGACCCAGCTGTTCGAACCGTTCAACCTCCACGCCATCCCGCTGCAAAACCGCATCGTCATGGCGCCGCTGACCCGCTCGCGTTCGCCGGACGACGTCCCGACCGCCATGAATGCCCTCTATTACACCCAGCGCGCCACCGCCGGCCTGATCGTCAGCGAAGGCACGCCGATTTCGCGTGAAGGGCAGGGCTACCTGTTCAATCCGGGCATCTTCACGCCTGAACAGATCGCCGGCTGGCGCCTGGTGACCGATTCGGTGCACGCCATCGGTGCGCGCATGTTTGCGCAGATCTGGCACGTGGGCCGCGTGTCGCACACCAGCATCCAGGCCGGCGGCATCGATCCGGTCAGCGGCACCTCGAAAATCGCGGAGGGCGCCACTGCCTTCGGCTTTGATGATGCCGGCCAGCCGGCGCTGGTCGCCACCAGCCAACCACGCCAGTTGTCCACGGAAGAAGTGGCGCGCGTGGTGCAGGATTTCGCCACTGCCGCCGGCAACGCGATGGACGCCGGGTTCGACGGCGTCGAAATCCACGGCGCCAACGGTTACCTGTTTGAACAGTTCCTCAATCCCCTGGTCAACGACCGGACCGACCAGTATGGCGCGGGGACGATGGAGAACCGCCTGCGCTTTGCGCTGGAAGTCGTCGATGCAGTCATTGCGAGGATAGGTGCAGGGCGCGTCGGCATCCGCATTTCGCCGTACGGGCAATTGTTCGACATGCCGCATTACGAGGAGATCGACGCCACCTATACGGCACTGGCGCAGGCGCTGGGCGAGCGGGGGATCGCCTACGTGCACGTGATGGACCAGTCCGGCTACGGCATGAGCCGCGGCAACAGCGGGGACACCGTCTCGGACAAGATCCACCGCCTGCTGGGCGCACTGCGCCAGAACATGCCGCAGACGGCCCTGATCCTGGCCGGCGGCATGACCCGGGAGCGCGCCGAGCAATTGATTGGCGCCGGCGTGATCGACCTGGCCGCGTTCGGCCAGCCTTTCATTGGCAATCCGGACCTGGTGGCGCGCCTGAAAAACGGCTGGCCTTTGAGCGAACCCGACCGCGCCACGTATTACGGCGGCGACGCGCATGGCTACATCGACTACGCCCCTTATCATGGAGCGTAACGCGCCCATCGCCGGCCGGCCGCGCCTGGCGTCCATCGCCCAGCATCCAGGTTACGCCGGCGTGTTCCAGCCGGGCCGCCTGACGTTTGGCCTGATTGCGCCGCTGGAGGGTTATCCGGATGCGCCGTGGCCCACGCTGCAGGGCCACGCCGCCGCGGCGCGCCTGGTCGACAGCCTCGATTTCAAGGCCATCTGGCTGCGCGACGTGCCGTTCTACGATCCGAACTTCGGCGACACGGGCCAGGTGGTCGACCCGATGGTCTATGCCGGCTGGCTGGCCGCGCAAACGTCGAAGATCGCCATCGGCACCGCCGGCATTGTCTCGCCGCTGCGCGACCCGTTGATCGTCGCCAAGCAGGCTGCCAGCATCGATCGCCTGAGCGGCGGGCGCTTCATCCTGGGCCTGGCCACCGGCGACCGGCCATCCGAGTTTGCCGCGTTCGGCAGCGACATCGACAATCGCGTGGAACGCTACCGCGACGCCATCGGCGTGATCCGCGCCGCGACGGAGCAGTCGTTTCCGCAGCACTTGTCAAAGCACTATGGTGTGCTGGATGGCACGCTGGACATGCTGCCGAAGCCCATGGCGCCAAGCCTGCCGATCGTGGCGATTGGCCGCGCCGGACAGGATTTCGACTGGCTGGGGGAACACACCGACGGCTGGATCTGGCACCTGAGTAATCCGCGCCGGCTGCCGGACGTGATTGCCGCATGGCGCAGTGACAGTGCCGGGCAGTTCCGGCCGTACGGTTACGGCGCCATGTTCGATTTGCTGGCAGACCCGAATGCGCCGCTGGAATTCACGGGCTTCGGGATGCGCAGCGGGCGCAACGCGCTGATCGACCACTGGAAGCGCCAGCGCGACGAAGGCGTCAACCACGTGGCGCTGAACATGAAGACTTTGCGCCGGCCGTTTGCGGATGCCGTCAACGAGCTGGCCGAATTCGTGTTGCCGGTGTTCGAGAAGTAAAGCGCGCTTTCCCCGCCAGCTTTAAAACCGGATTTGAGAGCGCCGCTGCTTGACCAGGTAACACCCGCCCAGCACCGCCAGCCACGCCGGAATCATCCACACGGCGATCCGCGTCTCCGGCGTCAGGTACATGATCACGACGATCCCCGCCATGAACGCCAGGCACAGGACATTCGTGAACGGATAACCGAGGCTCGGGAAAACAGTCGTCTCGCCCGCGCGCGCCTTCGCCTGGCGGAATTTGACGTGCGTGACCGTGATACACGCCCAGTTGATCATCATCGCCGCCACCACCAGCATCATCAGCACGCCGAATGCTTCGCCCGGCATCACGTAATTGAGCACCACGCACAGGAACGTGGCCGCTGCCGAGACGGCCAGTGCATGCACGGGAATGCCGCGTCGGTTCACATGCGCCAGCATCTTCGGCGCGTGTCCCTGCAGGGCCAGGCCGAGCAGCATCCGGCTGTTGCTGTACACGCAGCTGTTGTAGACCGATAGCGCGGCCGTCAGCACCACGGCGTTCAGGCTTGATGCCACCCAGCCATTGTCGAGCGCCTGGAAGATCAGCACGAACGGGCTGCCGCCTTGCTGCACCTGGCTCCACGGGTACAGCGACAGCAGCACGGCCAGCGCACCGACGTAAAAGATCAGGATGCGGTACACCACCTGGTTGGTCGCCTGGGGAATGGTTTTTTCCGGCGCCCTGGCTTCGGCTGCCGTGATGCCCACCAGTTCCAGGCCGCCGAACGAAAACATGATGACCGCCATCGCCATGATCATGCCGTGGATCCCGTACGGGAAAAAGCCGCCCAGCTGCCACAGGTTCGTCACGCTGGCCTGCGGCCCGCCCGTGCCCGACGCCAGCAGGTAGGCGCCGAAACCGATCATCGCGACGATGGCAGCCACCTTGACGATGGCGAACCAGAACTCCATCTCGCCGAACAGTTTCACGTGCAGCAGGTTGACGGCGTTGATCAGCACGAAGAAACCCAGCGCCGACGCCCACATCGGCACGCCTGGCCACCAGTACTGGATGTAGATGCCGACCGCAGTCAGTTCGGCCATGCTCACCAGCACATACAAAATCCAGTAGTTCCAGCCCGAGGCAAAGCCGGCAAACGGGCCCCAGTAGCGGTTGGCGAAGTGGGAAAACGAGCCGGTCACCGGCTGGTCGACCACCATTTCGCTCAGCTGGCGCATGATGAAGAAAGCCATGATGCCGGCAATGGCGTAGCCGAGGATGACCGACGGGCCGGCCAGCCTGATGGTTTGCGCCACGCCGAGAAAAAGGCCGGTGCCCACTGCGCCGCCAAGCGCAATGAGCTGGATGTGGCGGTTGCCGAGGCCCCGCTTGAGGGTGTGTTCTGGTGCGCTGTCGGTCATCTGGCGAGCATAGTGATCATGTGAGGGGGGCGATGGTAACAAAACGTTGGCAGGATGTGGCAGTCAGCAGGCCATTCTCTGCATAAAAATCGGCGTGAACTGCTCTAGAATGGCGTTCTTCCCATTCTTCGCGGCTGCCCCATGATCACCGAACAAGACTGCCTGGACCGCGACGCGGCCGATCCGCTGGCGCCGCAGCGCGCACGGTTTGCGCTGCCCGACGGCGTGATTTACCTCGACGGCAATTCGCTTGGTGCGCGCCCGAAAGCTGCGCTGGCGCGCGCGCAGGAAGTCATCAGCGCGGAGTGGGGCGACGGTTTGATCCGCAGCTGGAACACGGCTGGCTGGTACGACCTGCCGCGCCGCCTGGGCCGCCTGCTCGCGCCCCTGATCGGCGCGGCGCCTGACGATGTGGTCGTCACCGATTCGACCTCCATCAACCTGTTCAAGGTGCTCGCTGCCGCCCTGGACATGCAGGCCGGCGATCCGGCGCGCCGCGTGATCGTCACCGAGCGCGACAATTTTCCAAGCGATATCTACATGGCCGAAGGCCTGGCGAAGTGGCTGGCGCGCGGCTACACGGTGCACCTGCTCGACGCCTGGTCCGACCTGCCGGCGCTGCTTGGCAGCGAGATGGGCGCGCAGGTGGCGGTGGTGATGCTCACCCACGTCAACTACCGCACCGGCCGCATGCTCGACATGAAGGCCACAACACGCATGATCCACGCAGCCGGTGCGCTGGCGATCTGGGACCTGGCCCATTCTGCCGGCGCGGTGGAAGTGGACCTCGATGGCGCGGGCGCCGACTTTGCCGTGGGCTGCACCTACAAATACCTGAACGGCGGACCCGGTGCGCCGGCATTCGTCTGGGTGCCGCAGCGCCACCAGGCGCAGTTCTCGCAGCCGCTCACCGGCTGGTGGACGCACCGCGCGCCGTTCGCCATGGACCCGTCCTATGCGCCCGCGGCCGGCGTCCAGCGCGCCATGTGCGGCACGCAGCCGGTGCTGTCGCTGGCGCTGGTCGAATGCGGCCTGGCCATCTTCGACGGCGTGCCGATGGCTGCGCTGCGCGCCAAATCGCTGGCCTTGTCGGACTTGTTCCTCGACCTCGTCGAACAGCGCTGCAACCGGCACCCACTGGAATTGATCACGCCGCGCGCCCATGCGGACCGCGGCAGCCAGGTCACCATCATGCACCCACACGGGTACGCGGTGATGCAGGCGCTGATTGCGCGCGGCGTCATTGGCGACTACCGCGAGCCGGACGGCATGCGTTTCGGCTTCACGCCGCTCTACACCAGTTACCAGGACGTCTGGCAGGCCGTCATGGTCTTGCAGGATATCCTCGACAATGCGGCCTACGACGTCCACGCCCAACGCAGTGCAGTAACCTGAGGAGCAGCCATGGAATGCCCGTTTTCACCCGACCAGGAAAGCCCTGGCTACCACGGCGCCCAGCTCGATTTTTCCAGCGCCATGAGCTACGGCGACTACCTGGCGCTGGACCAGATCCTCACGGCCCAGCATCCGCGCTCGCCCGACCACAATGAGCTGCTGTTCATCGTGCAGCACCAGACGTCGGAACTGTGGATGAAGCTGATGCTGCACGAACTGCACGGCGCGCGCGCCCATGTCGCCGCCGGGCGCCTGCCGCCGGCGATGAAAATGCTGGCGCGCGTGGCGGCCATCATGAACCAGCTGGTGCACGCGTGGGACGTGCTGGCGACCATGACCCCGCCTGAATACTCGGCCATCCGCCCCTACCTGGGCGCGTCGTCCGGCTTCCAGTCGCACCAGTACCGCGAAATCGAATTTCTCCTCGGGAACAAGAACGCCACGCACCTGCAGGTGCACCAGCACAAGCCCGATGCGCACGGCGCCCTCGGGGCGGCGCTGGGTACGCCGTCGATCTACGACGAAGCCATCATGGCCATGCACCGCGCGGGCCTGCCGGTCGACCCGGCGCGCCTGGCCATGGACTGGGGCCAGCCGGTGCGCTCGAACGCCTCGGTGAAAGCTGCCTGGATGACGGTGTACCGCGACACCGGCCAGTACTGGGCGCTGTACGAACTGGCTGAAAAACTGGTCGACCTGGAGACCGCGTTCCGGCTGTGGCGCTTCCGCCATGTCACCACGGTCGAGCGCGTGATCGGCTTCAAGACGGGCACGGGCGGCACCGAAGGGGTGGCGTACCTGCGCAAGATGCTCGACGTGGTGCTGTTCCCGGAACTGTTCGAGCTGCGCACCGAATTGTAAACGCCGAGTTTATTTCGCGGCGCCGCTTGTAACCCGCTGTGCATATCCTAAGCTTGATTGGTTGACTTTAGTCAAAGACGGACTCAACCAGTTATGCAAAGGGGACATGCCATGCCTGCACCGTTCAAAAAGATATCCAGGGAACAGTTCGCCGATCTGTTGTCGAAATTTCCCTTCGAGAGAAAAATCAATGCGGTGCACATGCACCACACCTGGAAGCCGACCCGGGCGCAGTACCGCGGGCACGACACCATCGTGGGCATGTGGCGGTTTCACACTGAAACGAACGGCTGGTCCGATATCGCCCAGCACATCACGATCGCACCCGACGGCGCCATCTGGCTCGGGCGCGACTGGAACCGCGCGCCGGCCAGTGCGGCCGGCCATAACGGCAATGCGCAGGCCGGCCCGTTCATGTTCGAGATGATCGGCAACTTCGACGAAGGCATGGACCCGTTCGACGGTCCGCAGCGCGACACAGCGCTGGAAGTCGTCGCGCGGGTGCAGCAGCGGTTCGGCTTGCCGGCCGGCTCGCTGCAGCTGCACAACATGATGTCCACCAAGAGCTGCCCCGGCACCAGCATCGATTACCAGACCATCCTGCATGACGTCGAGACCGTGCGGGGCGAACTGCTCCGTCCACGTGCAGCGCCGCAAGGGGACATGCCGTTTTCGCCCGACCAGCTGCTCAACCAGCAGGTGGTGAAAGAAGCGATCGATGATCTCGGCCGCGGCGCCGGCCGCGCATTCGACCCGGCCGATGCGGAGCCGTGCACGCATGGCCCCGACCATGCCGGCATCGACGAGCCGTACGCTGGCGCCGGTGGCACACGCGGCCGCGGCATCCGTTTCAGCGGGTTCGACCTGGACGCCATGCGCCCCCATATCGTCAACCTGCGCATGGGCCAGTTCTCGGACCGCGGCGACTGGACCACGTCCGCACACGATGTCGACGCCATCTTCGAGCAGCACTTGCCGGCGGCGTTGAAAGCGGCGCGCGAGCAGGGCCGCCGGCTGCGCCTGATGTTTTACGCGCACGGCGGCCTGAATGACGAAGCTACCGCGCTGGCAGCGGCGCGCACGCGGATCGGCTGGTGGAAGAGCAACGGCATTTATCCGATCCATTTCATCTGGGAGACCGGACTGGCCGAAGTGCTGGGCCAGATGCTGGAACGGTACCAGCAAGGCCGCGGCGCGGCGCCCCGCAACTTCTTTTCCGACCATGTCGGCGACCCGCTGGTCGAAGCCTTTGCGCACCGCGCCGGGGGCGTGCAGCTCTGGAGCGCAATGAAGTGGAGCGCGCAGCAGTCATCCTTTCCTGCGCAGCCCACGGGCGCCGCCTTTTATGTGGCTGAAAAACTGGCGGCCTTCTGCCGGGCCAACCCGGACGATCTTGAACTCCATGCGGCCGGCCACAGCGCCGGCGCCGTCTTCCACGCGTGGTTCATTCCATGCGCGCTGGCGCGCGGCGTGCCGCGCTTCGACAGCCTGCACCTGATGGCGCCGGCCATGCGCGTCGACCTGTTCCACCAGAACCTGGCCGCCCGCATCGGACCGCGCCAGGGCATCGAGAAGCTGACGGTCTATACCCTGTCCGACAGTTTTGAAAAAGAAGACAGCTGCGGCGCGGTCTACCGCAAATCGCTGCTGTACCTCATCTTCCGCGCCCTGGAGCCGGAGGCCGATCAGCCGATCCTCGGCCTGGAGCGCTGCATCCGCGCTGACGCCGCCCTGAAGCGCCTGTTCGGCCTGGCCGGCGGACCGCGCCTGGCAGACGTCGTCTGGTCTGACAATGGCCTCGAGCGCGGCTGCAGCGCCAGCCGGTCGCGCACGCATGGCGGCTTTGACGACGACCCGGCCACCATGGGCAGCATCGTGCGCCGCGTGCTGGGCAAGGACGACGCCGACCGGATCAATGAATTGCCGGCGGAGGCAGGCAGCCGCGGCGCCGACCCCTGGCAGATGCCGTCGTACGACTGGACCGATGAGGCGCCGGCGCAGTCCGGATGGGCGGCGGGGGCGGCAGTGCCGCCGCAGGCTTCGTCATCGGCGGCAGGGGCCGGGGGCACAGGCCGGCGCACCGCCCTGTGCGTCGGCATCGACGCCTATCCGAAGGACGCCTTGCGCGGCTGCGTCAACGACGCCAACGCCTGGGCGCGGACATTGACGGGCCTGGGTTTTGCGCCGCCACGCATGCTGATCGACGGCCAGGCTACGCGCGCCGCCATCGCACAGGCGCTGGCGCGGCTGGTCGACGAAAGCCGTTCCGGCGACGTCATCGTGTTCCAGTACGCCGGTCACGGCATGCAGGTCATCGACCTGAACGGCGACGAGGCCAGGGGCGACACGCCGGGCACGGACGAAGCACTGTGCCCGATCGACGTCGACAGCGGCGAAGTGCTGGTCGATGACGACATCGGCGCCATCTTCGCGCGCCTGCCCGACGGCGTGAACCTGACCTGCTTTTTCGACTGCTGCTATTCGGGCACCATGTCCCGTCTGGGGGCGGGCAAGGGCAGCGCGGCCGCGTCATCCGGCAAGCGGGCCCGCTTCATGCAGCCGAGTGACGCGGTCATTGCCGCCTACAAGGCCAAACGGCAATCAGGCGCCGGGCAGCGGGGCGCGTCCCGCGCCGCTTTGGCGCGCGGCGAGGAAATCATGCGGGAAGTGGTGTTTTCTGCGTGCCTGTCCCATGAGACCGCGCAGGAAAGCCAGGGGCAGGGCGACTTCACGCGCCATGCCCTGCAGGTCCTGGCCCAGGGTGGGGCCGGCATGTCCAACGGCGACTTTGCCGAACGCATCACCGCGGCATTCGGCGCCGCACCGCGACAGCACGCTTTACTGTACAGCAGCGCTGCCGGCCGGGCGCTGCCGCTGTTGCAGCCGCTCAGTTCGAGGCCGTCGTCGGCGCCGTTCCAGGGCGCGGCCCCGTCCGCGGGCGTGGCCGGCGAGCCGGTCACCCTGGCCGAGGTCAGGGCGCAACTGGCGCGCATCAGCGAACTGCTGGCGCACTGGCATTGACGGGAGCGACCATGGCTGATCACACCACGCTCACCGCGTCCACGCCGGCGCCGGTAGCGGCGCTGGCGCAGAGCCGCGCCGGCGGCGCACCGGCGCAACCGCCGCAGCCGCCGGCACGCCCTCCACCTGGCGCTGGCTACGACCTCGGCGCCGGCGTGACCCGTACCGTGGCGCGGGCGCCGGACCCGCAACGGGGCATGCCGCTGTACCGCCCGCTGCGGATCTTTGCACTCGACCCCAGCGTGTCGCACCGCGAAGGCGGCATCACGACAATCAACGTCGCTTACGAGCCCCTGCAGGAGGGGCCGTCCAGCCGCCTGTTCCATATCGACCCGCACGACCCCAGCACCGGCGCCGATTACGCGCTGGCCAGGCTGGACGACCCGTATCCCGCGCTCAGTGGCGGGTACGAGCCGGCGTCGTCGGACGCGCGCTTTCACAAGCAGATGCTGTACGCCGTCTGCAGCAATGTGTACGCCGCGTTCCGCGGGGCGCTGGGACGCGAGCCGACCTGGGGATTCGAGCGGACCGGCGACCCTGGGCGCCTGTGGCTGCAGCCGCACGGCTTTCGCCGCATCAATGCGCATTACGACAAGGCGGCCGGCACGCTGTGTTTTGGCTACGACAAGTCGAAGGACCTGCAAGCGGCCGTCCGCACTTTGCCCGGCGAATACGTGTTCACCTGCCTGTCGCACGACATCATCGCGCATGAAATGACCCATGCCATCCTGGACGGGCTGCGCAGCCATTTCACCATTCCCAGCCATCCCGACGTGCCGGCGTTTCACGAGGGATTTGCCGACCTGGTCGCCATCTTCCAGCGCCTTGGCTGCCGCGAACTGGTGCGCAGCGAAATCGTGGCCAACCGGGGCCGGCCGGACCAGGCTGCCTTGCTGGCCGATATCGCGCGCCAGGCTGGCCATGTCACGGGCTGCGCCGGGGCGCTGCGCTCGGCCATCGCCAGCTCCGAGGTGCAACTGTACGACGACACGCTGGCGGCGCACGCGCTCGGCGCCGTGCTGGTCGGCGCCGTGTTCGATGCATTCCTGACGGTCTTCCGCTGCAAGACGGCGCGCTACCTGCGCCTGGCCACCGATGGTACCGGCGTGCTGCGCGACGGCGCACTGCCGGCAGACCTGGCCGATGTGCTGGCCGAGAAAACCAGTGCCCTGGCCAGCCAGTTCCAGGCCCTGATCATCCGCGCCATCGATTACTGCCCGCCGGTCGACATCCGCTTCGGCGAATTTCTGCGCGCGATGGTCACGGCCGACCTGGACCTGGTTCCGGACGATCCATTCGGCTACCGCGAGGCGCTGATCGACGCCTTTTTGCGCCGCCGCATCCTGCCGCGCGGGGTCAGCAACGTCTCCCAGCGCGCGCTGCTGTGGAACACGCCGCGGTTGCAGCATGCGCCTTTGGCGGAACTGAGTTTCGCAAGACTCAGGTTCGCGGGGGACCCCGGCTGCCCGGCCGACAGCGAGGAGCTGTCGCGCCAGGCCAGCGCGCTGGGTGCGTACATCGCCCAGCCGCACCTGGCGCAGGAGTTTGGCCTGGTGCCGCCCGGTGCGCCAGGTTTTACACCGGGCGGCATCGGCCTGCCGACCGTGATGTCGATCCGCAGCGCGCGGCGCATCGGTCCCTCGCAGCAGATCGTGTTCGATCTGGTTGCCGAAGTGGTGCAGCGCTGCGAGGTTGCAGGGGAGCGCGGCATCTCTTTTCCGGTGTACGGCGGCAGCACCGTGATCTTCGGGCCGGAGGGCGAGATCCGCTACATCATCTCGAAATCCGTACAGGGCCCCGGGCGCATTGCCCGGCGCGCGCAGTTCCTGGCCGGGCCGCTGGGTGTGCGCTACTGGACGGTGGACCGGGGCGCATACCGGCCAAGGGAAGGTTTTTTCGCGGCGCTGCATGCCGGGCAAAACGCTTGACGTGCGGGCCCGGGCGCGCGGTCAGTCAGTCCGCCAGGAAGGCGCTCAGGCGGGCCAGGTCGATATTGCCGCCGCTGACGAGGATGCCGACGCGCTTGCCGCGCAATGCGTCCTTCATCCGCCGGGCTGCCGCGAAGCCGAGGCATCCTGTCGGCTCGACGACGATCTTCATGCGCTCGGCGAAGAAGCGCATGCATTGCACCAGGTCGTCGTCCGGCACGGTCAGGATATCGTCGACGTCGCGTTGAATGATCGGAAACGTGTACCGGCCGAGGTGCTGGGTCTGCGCCCCGTCGGCGATCGTTTTGGGTGTGTCGATGTGGACGATGGCGCCGGAGCGGAACGACTGCTGCCCGTCGTTGCCCGCCTCGGGCTCGACGCCGTACAGCCTGCACTGCGGCGCCAGGGCCCGCGTGGACAGCGCCGATCCCGCAAGCAGGCCGCCGCCGCCAAGGCAAACGAAAAAAGCGTCGAGCGGTCCGGTTTCCTCGAACAGTTCCCTGGCAGCGGTGCCCTGGCCGGCAATCACGTCGGGATGGTCGTAAGGCGGAATTAATGTCATTCCATGCTTGCCGGCGAGTTCGCGGCCGATCTGTTCGCGGTCTTGCGTGTACCGGTCGTAACTGACCACATTGCCGCCGTACCCCTTCGTTGCCGCCACCTTCGCTGCCGGTGCATCGTGCGGCATCACGATCGTGGCCGGCATGCCAAGCAGCCTGGCTGCCAGCGCGATGGCCTGCGCATGGTTCCCCGACGAGAACGCGACCACGCCGGCGCGGCGCTGCTCAGGCGTGAATTTCGACAGCGCGTTGTAGGCGCCACGGAACTTGAATGCTCCCATTCTTTGCATGTTTTCGCATTTGAAGAACAGCTCGGCGCCGAATTCTTCATTGACGGTGCGCGACGTCAGCACGGGCGTCCGGTTGGCGGCGCCGGCAATGCGCGCTGCTGCCTGGACCACGTCATCGTAGGCAGGGAGGGTAAGGTCAGGCATGTTCGGTTCCTTTGTGGATTGCATGTGAAGTCGAGGCGACCGTCTGCGGGCCCGGGCATCGATCGATGGCCGGGGATACCGTTCCGGCACGCCGGATCAAAACGATTGCAGGCCCTTGTCCGGCTTACTCGCTCAACTGGAGGCAAGCCGGACATTGTCGCTTCGGGCCAATTTGTCTTCATTATCCAATGACGAGCGCGTATGTTCAATACACGCGGTTCGGCAAGGCGGCATGTTGGAACTTTTGAAACGTGAAAAAGTTCCCCAATGAGCGATTGGTAGACCTGCCCCTGTCCTTGTGACCCCGTCCTTGTGACCCCGTCCTTGGACCCCGGTGTTGGCTCTGCGGGATTGACGGGAGTTAATGACGTCGCCCGGCACGCTGCCGGCGCGCCCATGCCATCGTGCCAAAGCCCAGCAGGAACACGGACGCCATGCCTGGCTCGGGGACGTCGCTCGCGGGCTCCTGCAGGACAAACGCGAGGTTGTCCGCGTAGCCGTCGTTGTCGCCTGCTACCAGGCGCTCCATCGACAGCCAGAACGACAGCTTGCTGGTCCCGGCCGGCATGAAGCCGCCCGACTCGCGATAGAACAGGCCGGTCTGGTTGCCCCGGTCGTCCGCTGTCACCGGGCCAAGTGCGGAGCTGCCGATTTCGTTGTCGTACGCGTCCAGGAACTGCACGTAGAACAGGGCGTTGTCGCCCTGGGCGGCCCAGCCCCCGAGCCACCCGCTGAGGTTATACGACATCGCCTGGCTCATCGGTGTGCCGAAGTTCACGGTCTGGTAGCCGACAGCGTACTGCCCCTGGCCTGCAAACATGCTGGCGCCGCGCTCGAACGGCCCGGGCTGGGTGGGGAGCACCCAGTTGCTGCCGTAGTCGACCGACTGGACCATGCTGTAATCGGCATAACCGCTCCAGCCGGTCATGCCGGCTTCGGCGTCGCCGTTGACGATGAGGTTCTGGCCGTAGATGACGGCCGCGTTGGCGCTGCACGCTGCGGAAAACAGGGCTGCCGCCACGAGAAATCGAGAATGCATGAAAAACTCCTTGCAGGATCAGACGACGCGGTACTGGTCGAGTTGGGCGGCCCCGCGCATGGCAGGGTCGCTAATGGACGGCAAGCCGTTTTCCAGGTGGCCGGCGAAGCGGCGCAGCCAGCCCGGCAAACCGTTGACGCGCAGGCTGTAGTCGTACCAGTTCGAGCTTGCCGCCAGCGGCAGGCGCACGATGCTCTTCGCGCCGGCAACGACGCGCACTTCCATGGGACTGTTCGCGTAGTACTTGTTGGCAGTGAGCCCGAACGTGCAGGGCCGCACGCCAGGGTTGACCAGTTCGACCAGCAGTTCGCCGGCCTTGCGGTCGGCGCGCAGGATCATCTCCGGCCAGGCTGCGCTGGCGGCACTGCGCACGTCGCCGGCGACGTGCCGGTGAAAACCGTTTGGTCCCAGCACCCACAGGTCATAGGCCGCCACAGTGTTCCAGCGGCCTTTGAGCTGTTTGCCGGGTTCGACGGTGTAGCGGCGCGGCACCTGGTCCAGCGCCAGGCGGTCGTACACATGGAACACCGCCCCGGCTTCACCCAGGTTGTCGAATGCCAGCTCCACCATCCCGCTTGCGGCCTGCACCTGCGCCTGCACCTGGAGTTCGTAGGGCAGGGCGCGTGCCGGGCGCACGCCGGCTGCCTGCACCGGCGCGGCCAGCGTGTCCGGCGTGGCGGGGACTTTGGTGCCGGGCAGGGCCAGCGCCATCGCACGCCGCGCAGCCGTTTCAGGCAGCAGCTGCATGAACCCGTTGTCGTTCGGGTTCGCAAAATCGAAACAGGACAGCAGGTTGCCGCTCACTGCCCGGCGCCATGGGCTCACAAGCGGTTCGCGCACGCCGAACCGCGCCTCGATGAAGCGCAGCACCGACGTATGGTCGAACACCTGCGAGTTGACCCAGCCGCCGCGGGTCCAGGGCGAGATGACATACATCGGGACGCGCGGCCCCAGACCGTACGGACGGTGCTGCGTGCGGGCGTCGGCTCCGTTGAGCACGTGGTGGTACTCGCCGGTGGTGTCGACCGTCGAGGCGCCGGCCAGCTGCGCCTGGGCCGGATTGCCGGTGTCGCTGGTGTAGGCCGGCACGGCCGGCGGCGGCATGTGGTCGAAGAAGCCGTCGTTCTCGTCGAAATTGATGATCAGGACGGTCTTGCTCCAGCCGTCCGGATTGGCCGTCAGGGCGTCCAGCACGCGCGCAATATAGCCGGCGCCCGATGCGGGACTGGACGGCCCCGGGTGTTCCGAGCCTTCGGCCGTTGCAACGATCCAGCTGACCTGCGGCAGGCGGTTGGCCAGCACGTCGGCCTTGAGCAGGTCGAGGTCGCGCGTGGTGACGCCGCGCTCGCGCAGCGCGGGCGAATACGCGCCGCGGCGGTACCACGCATTGCGGAACGGGCGAAATCCCGCCAGCGCGTTGTCGGTGAAGTTGTCGGCCATGTTCTGGTACACCTGCCAGCGAATGCCCGCCGCTTCCAGGCGCTCCGGATACGTGGTCCACGTATAGTCGGTCGACATGTCGGGATTGAAGTCGTCGCGGCTGTTGTCGGTGGACGGACCGCCTGCCACGCCCGCGGGATCGTTGTGGCCGCTGAACAGGAACAGGCGGTTGGTGTTGGTGCCGCTCTGCGTGGCGCAGTGATAGTGGTCGCAGATCGTGAAGGCGCGCGCGAGGGCGAACTGGAACGGAATGTCGGCGTCGGTGTAGTAGCCCATTGCATGGTTCTGCTTGACCGTGCACCAGTCGTTCATGCGGCCCTGGTCACAGGCCAGCTGGGCGTCGAGCCAGGCGTGCGGCGTGCCGGCCACGCGCATGACGGGAAAGTCCTGCACCGTGTTGAGCCGGAACGGTGCGATGGCGCGGCCCTGGGGCCAGCCAGGCCGGCCGGGCACGGGCGCGCCGCCCACCGCCCGCTGCACGAACACGGATTTGCGGCTGAAGAGATTTTGCCGGTCCATCACCGGGACCGGAAACGGGTCGCCAAAGCCCCGTACCCCTTCCAGGGTGCCAAAGTAATGGTCGAAACTGCGGTTCTCCTGGGTCAGCACGACGATATGCTCCACGTCCTGCAGGCTGCGGGTGCGCACGTTGGCGGGAAGGGCCAGGGCTTTCTGGATCGATGGTGGAAAGGTCGCCAGGACGGCGCTGGCGCCGCCGGTCTTGCCCAGGGCGCGGAGAAAGTCACGGCGGCTCATGCATGCACCTGCATGCGTGCGAACGCGGATTCGGCAATTTGCATTTGATTGGTCCAGGTCGGTTATCGGGAAACACCACAGCTGCGCATGAACCTGCGTTCCTGCCGTGATCAGCTTACGCATGAATAATGAACAATTGATGACATGCCATGCCATGCCATTCTTCATGCGCCGGTTATTCCGTGATCATGCCGATCGAACGCAGTGCGCGGCCTGGTCCGGCTCTGCCGCCGCTCGATGCCCGCCGCGGTGGGCCCGCGGGCCAGCTGATGATCGCAGCTGGCGACCATGGACCCGGCATCGGCGCACAGGACCAGCCGAAAGTCGTGCAGCGCTCTTACCGGGGGAGGCAACCATGAAACGGCCTTTGGTACATCTTTCGCATGAGGGATATTTGCCGCGCGCGGCCGATACTGGGGCACGCGCGCCAATCCGGCCGCGCGACGCAGCCCGGAGCGCACCAATGCATGATTCTTTCCCTGCCTTCCATTCGCCCGACCGCCCCCGGCGCCGCGTCGTCGCACTTCCGCTGCCGGGCAGCGAGGCGGCCATCCGCGCGCGTCCGGCCATGCGGCCGGGGGCGCTTGCCGTGCAGGCCGCGGCGCAGCACGCACAGGCCTGGGCCCGCGGCAACATCGCGTGCCGCGGCGCATGGCGGCAACTGCAGGCGCTGGGGCCGGACGGCGTGCGGGCGCTGCCCCGCGCCAGCATGATCCGTCACATCGACGTCGACGTCATCCCGTCGCTGGCTGCGCTGGCTGCCGATGTCGCGCATACGCTTGCCAATGGCGCCAGCGCCGGCAGCGCGCGCGCCCTGGTGTTGCTGGCCGCGCTGGCCGAAGCCCGTTTCGAAGGCGGCGAGGCCGCGCGCGCCATTGCCTTCGCCGCCGTGACGCTGGCTGCTGCACACGGCCAGACGTGGGTAGCCGCGCTGGCATGGGAACTGGCTGCCGCGCTGTGCCAGCAATACACGTTCGGCGCGGCGTTGCCGGCGTATCGGCGACGCGCGCTGATGGCCTGGCGCGCGTGCGGCGCCAACGGCCGCATTGCGCAGCTGTGCCGGGGCTGGAGCCAGGATGGCGCGGGCGGGCATGAAGCCGCGCAGCCCGGCCTGCAAGCGGGCCGCCGTGTCAGCCCGCAGTGCGACGCGCGCGATGGCGACCGGCGCCAGGATCTGCCCGATCCCGACGAATTGCGCCGCGTGGCGCGCGCCAGCATGGTCGGGGAGCTGGGCGTGTCGATTGCCCACGAAGTGAACCAGCCGCTCGCGGCGATCCTGCTGCAGGCTGCAGGCTGCTGCTGCGCGGCGCTGGCTGCGCCGTCCCACGCCCGACCTCGACAAGGCGCTTGACGCCATCGAACAGATTGCCGTGTTGGGCCGGCGCGCAGGCGACATCGTGCGCAGCGTCCAGGGACTGGCCCGGCGCGACGCGTGCGCGCCGGCCACCTTCGCAGTCGACGCGGCGCTGGAGGAAGTGGTGCGCCTGCTCGGCCGCACGCTGCGCAAGCATGGCGTGCGGGCCGAACTGGCGTTGCAGCTGGCCGGCTGCCGGCTGCACGGCAACCGCGCGCAGGTGCAGCAGGTGGTGATCAACCTGCTACAAAATGCCATCGATGCGCTGGCCACAGTGGACCGGCGCCCCCGCGAGATCGTGCTGTCGTCGCACCGGCTGGCCCCGGATGCCATCGAAATTTGCGTGGCCGACAATGGTCCCGGCGTGGCGCCGGCCCATTGCGAACACATTTTCGAGGCGCTCTTTTCCACCAAGGCCCACGGCACCGGCGTCGGCCTGTCGATCAGCCGCGCCATCGCCGAAGCGCATGGCGGCCATATCGCCTGCCGCCCGCGCACGCCGTACGGCGCACTGTTTTCGCTGGTGCTGGCGACCGCACCGGAAGGCGCCGGCGCCACCGGCTGAACTGGCCTTGGTGCAGGGGACAGTCGTCTTCAGCTTGCCGGCGCCAGCGCAGGCGCCATGTCCAGGCGGGCGATCAGGTCCGCCAGCGGCATCGGACGGCAGAACAGGTAGCCTTGCATGAACGGGCTGCCGTGCTCATTGAGGAACCTGGCCTGTTCAGCCGTCTCGATGCCCTCCGCGACGACGCGCAGGTTCAGGTGGCCGGCCATGGACAGGATCGATTCAACGATGGCGGTGCCGTTGATATCGTGCGGCATGTCGCGCATGAAGCTTTTGTCGATCTTCAGTTCGTACAGCGGCATCTGGCGCAGGTACGCCAGGTTGGAGTAGCCGGTGCCGAAATCGTCGATGGAAAAGCGGATGCCGAAGTGCGCCAGTTCCCGCATGCGCGCCACCGTCTGGTCCAGGTCGTCGACCAGCAATCCTTCCGTGACTTCGAAGATCAGCTGCTGCGGCGGCACGCCGGTTTCTTCGATGATGGCCCGCACGACCGCGACGAAATCGGGCTGCCTGAACTGGCGCGGGCTGACATTGATCGACAATGGCAGCGGCTGGCCTGCGTGGTCCAGCGCCAGCCAGGCCAGGCACGCCTGGCGCAGCACCCAGGCGCCCAGTGCCACGATCTGGCCGGTGGCTTCGGCCACCGGGATGAAGATATCGGGCGGCACCAGGACGCCGTCCGCACGGCGCCAGCGCAGCAGCACTTCGGCGCCCATCGGCTTGCCGTCATGGTCGACCTGCAGCTGCAGGTGCAGCGCGAGTTCATCGTTGCCGATGGCGTGGGCCAGGTCGCGTTCCAGCGTCAGCGTGTTTTCAGCGTCCGCCAGCATGGTGGACGCAAACAGCGCCACGCCGTTGCGGCCGGCACCCTTGGCGTGGTACATCGCCGTGTCGGCCTCGCGCAGCAAATCGGGCACCGTGTGGCCGGCGCGGGTGGGCAACGCGATGCCGATACTGCCCGAGGACTGATAGAGCTGGCCGTCGATCTCGGTCGCCTCGAGCAGCGCCGTGCGGACCCGCTCGGCCAGCGCCAGCGCAGCGTCGGTCGCGGCGGGGGCATCGCGTCCCAGGTCGGCTGCCAGCACGACGAATTCGTCGCCGCCAAGGCGCGCGACGGTATCGTGCGCGTGCACGGTGCGCGTCAGGCACGCGGCGATATGGCGCAGCAGGGCGTCGCCGGTAGCGTGGCCGCGCGCATCGTTGACGTGCTTGAAGTTGTCCAGGTCGATGTACAGCACGGCGCCCATGCCGTCGCCGGAATGCGCGGCGGTGACCATCTGGTCGAGCCGCTCCATCAGCAGGCGGCGGTTCGGCAGGCCGGTCAGCACATCGAAAAAAGCCAGCTGGTGGATGGCGTCGGCCGAGCGGCGCCGTTCAGTGATGTCGCGTCCCACCGCCACCCAGTGCGTGACGCCTCCGGTTTCGCTGGCAAAGGGCACCAGGTCCATCTCGATCCAGCATGGTTCGCCGGATTTGGTGTAGTTCACCAGCTCGCCATAAAACGATTCGCGCCGCGCCATCGCCTGCGCCATCTGCGCCACCACGTGCGGGTCGGTATCGGGCCCGTGCAGGATACGCATGCTGCGGCCGATGATTTCATCGGCGCGGTAACCGCTGCGGCGTTCGAATGCCGCGTTGGCAAAGATGACCGGCTGCACCGCGCCGGGTCCTTCGACCACCCTGGCGATCAGGACCATCTCGTTGAGCCCTGCCAGTGCGGCCGACGTCAGGCGCAGCTGGTCGTTGAGCGCATGCAGCGCATCCTGGCGCTCTTCCAGCGAATTGGCAAACCTGCCGGTGTCGCGCAACGAGCCCGCCAGGCCTTTGAGCAGCGTGCCGCAGGACAGGGTAATCAAGGCGCCCACGCAGGTGAAGTTCAAGGTGAAAATGGCGACGGTGGCAAACGAGTTGGGGGCAAAGCCTCCCATTGGAAAATGGCTGTATTACAGTAGCCCCAGCGCCATCATCGACGCGGAGCAGAGCGCCAGCATGGCCATCCCGGCGCGCATGCCGAGCAGGATCACCGCCATGACCGGCGCGGCCATCAGGAAGCACAAGCCGAGCGTGTCGACGGTCACCATGGTGCCGATCGCCACGCCGTACAGCATCGCCAGGAAGTTCAGTACGCGCACCTGATAGCGGATGCGGTCCAGGCGCCAGATTGCCAGGATCCACGCCAGCGCCAGCGTGTCCATCAGGGCGATGGCCGGCACGCCCCGGTGGATCGCCAGCGCTGCGCTCGGAACTGCAGAAAGCAGGGCGAGCCAGCGAACCATGGACATCAGGGTGGTAAATACCCGCAGGCGCCATTCGGCAATATCGGCGGAACCGGTCATCGGCATAAGTTGAGTGCGGCGCAATAGCCTGAAAGCACTATCAGTTGTTTTGATGCAATATGGTAACACTTTACCGCCATGCACTCGGGTTCATAGTTACTTGTTGTAAATAAAAGACGGACATTCGCGTGTAACGATGACAATCAGTTAATCTGCGTCACGACAGGCAGCCAAAGGAAGGGCGCTGTCCTGATTGCGGCGACCAGGCAGCCACGCTGTGGAGTAAACGCAACACAACTGCATTAAATTATTGATTGCATGGCTTGTCCAATACCAGGCCCATGGCTTCCTGCTGCAGGTGCGCGCGCTGGCCAACCGCTACCTGGCACAGGACCGCGTGCTGACAGTGGCCGACTACGACGCCGGCCTGCCGCACTTCACGTTTCGCGAGGCGCCCCGGGCACGCGCAGCTGTCAGTGCTCGCGTTCGACGCCGCCATCATTGCGCCGGGTGAAATTTTCTGCATGCTGGGCGCCAACGGCGACGGCATCGACGTGCACGTCGACCCCGCCGGCGCGCGCAAGCGCCGGCTGTACCTGCCCGAACATGTGGCCTTATATGGTGAACTGACCGGCCTGGAAAACCTGGCGTATTTTGCCGGGCTGGCCGGCGTGCCCGACCGTAGCCCGGCGCGCCTGGCCGGCTGGCTGGCAGAGGTGGGCGTGCCTGCGTCAGCAGGGCAGCGTCGCGCCGCCACGTATTCAAAAGGCATGCGCCAGAAGGTGGCCATTGCCTTGTCCATCGCCCGCGCGGCGCGCGGCCTGCTGCTCGACGAGCCCACCTCCGGCCTGGACCCGCAGGCCAGCGTCGAGTTTCACCGCCTGCTGCTGCGCCAGCGCGATGCCGGCGCGGCCATCCTGATGGCCACCCATGACCTGTTCCGCGCGCGCGAAGTGGCCGACACGATCGGCCTGATGCGCGACGGGCGCCTGCTGCGCACCTTCCCGGCGCGCGATGTGACGGCACAGGAACTCGAGCAGCTCTACCTCGATGAAATGAGGATGGCGCCGGGCGTCTGAGCCGGCGGGCGGTCGGCTATCGTTTGCTGGCTGCGCGCAGTGACGTCGATGTTGCTTACTTGCCGATCGCCTGCACCAGCTTGAACAGTTCGCGGTCGATCACCGGTTGCGCATCCGCCAGCTCCTTGCTGGCCTGAACATACGCCGGCCGCTTGCGCTCCTTCGTTTCTTCTGCGGGGACCGATGCGCGCATGCCCGGCATCTGGATTTCCGGGGTGCCGTTGTACTTCTTGTGGATCACCTGCTTGCCGTAAGGTGTGGTGTAGAAGCGGGTCATTTCTGCTGCGGTGGCGCTGGAAATGACCTGCGTCAGCGGCGGCGCCAGGCGCTGGTAGACGGTTGCCGCCGGTGTCTTGTCGATTTTGGCGACCACGGCCTGGCGCTGCGCTTCGCTGGCATACCGGCTGCGGGACGCCACGCCCCACAGCGATTTTTGAATCTGCATTGCCGCGAGCAGTTCCTGCACGGCCTGGACGTGGGCAGGGCTGGCGGCGGTGGCCGCGGTGACATTTGCTGCTGGCGCACCCGGTGCGGCGAAGGCTGATGCGCCAGCGAGTAGCGACATGCCGAGTACGGCTTGAGCAACGCATTTCATGAGTATTCCTTGAGTAAAGTTGTAGCGGACGGCATGCAGCGCGGCAGGGCCACTGTCGCGAGATGCCGGGAAGAGGCGCAGCGTTGTTTTGACATTATATTGACCCGTCAGGAGAATCGCTCCTGCTTTCAATATCTCGTTGAACGTCGTGTCCGAAGCGCCTGATCCTGTTTGCTGGGCTGGAACGCCAAAAAGCAACACCGTATTTACAAATGTCATACCGGGGGATACCATCACAGGGTTAGTTTCCCGATGGAACTATTTTTCTTTTATTGAATGATCTTGCCAGGACCTCATGCGCAAACTGCTCCTCTTCCTGCCGTTGCCGCTTGCTTTGCTCGTGATCGACCCGATGCAGGCATTCGGCGGCACTACTGCGACCATGCAGGTGTCATTCCAGGTACTCGCCAGCTGCTCGGTGAGCGAAACCGGCATCGCAGTGCCGGACGTAAAATGCCTGCAGCAGGACAACTTCATCGTCAAGGCGGCGCCCACAGCCCCGCCCGCCAACATCGCGCGCAAACCGGCGGAAGAGGGCACGCACAACACCGACGGCTGGATTGTGTATTTCTGATGCCGTTATGCCGCGACCGTCGTTGCGAGAATGGTTGACCGGGTTTCGACTATCATGGCGCCTCCACTTTATGGTGTTCCATGCAATCATCCCAAAGTACGGCTCCGTGCAACGCTTCAGCATCCTTTTTTGCCATTTTCTGCATCTTCCTTCGGCTCGGCCTCACGTCGTTTGGCGGCCCGATTGCGCATCTGGGCTATTTCCGGGATGAGTTCGTCGTACGCCGACAGTGGCTGAGCGAGGCAGCCTATGGCGACCTTGTCGCACTGTGCCAGTTCATCCCCGGGCCGGCATCGAGCCAGGTCGGCTTTTCGCTCGGAGTACTGCGCGGCAATGGCCTGATGGGAGGCATCGCTGCCTGGCTGGGGTTTACCATGCCGTCGGCAATCCTCTTGTTTGCCTTCGCGTCAGGCGCGTCAGCGTTCACTGGCCGGCTGGCTGACGGGTTTTTACACGGGCTCAAGCTCGTCACCGTTGCCGTCGTCGCGCAGGCAGTGTGGGGCATGGCGCGTCACCTGACCCCCGACAGGCAGCGCGCGGCAATCGCGCTGGCGGCGGTCATCATCGTGGTCTCCTTCGGCGCCATCGGCCAACTCGCTGCCATTGCGTTTGGTGTGTTGGCGGGCATCTGGCTTCGTGGCGGACCGCACACCGCCATCGAAGGACATCTGGCGTTCCCTGTCACGCGCCGGGCCGGCATCGCCGCGTGCGCGCTGTTCACCCTCCTGCTGCTTGGAATTCCCGTGCTCGTGACGCTCACGGGGAGCAAGCAGCTGTTACTGTTCGATGCTTTCTACCGATCCGGCGCGCTTGTTTTTGGCGGCGGGCACGTCGTCCTCCCGCTGCTGCAGGCAGAAATGGTAACGCCCGGCTGGGTGACGAATGAATCGTTCCTGGCCGGGTATGGGCTGGCACAGGCGGTCCCCGGCCCGCTGTTTGCCTTTGCCGCCTTTCTCGGTGCGGACGCCAGCCTGGCGGTTGATCCGGCCTTCGGCGCCGCGATTGCCCTGGTCGGTGTGTTCCTGCCCGGCCTGCTGCTGGCATACGGCATGCTGCCGTTCTGGGACACGTTGCGTACCCGCCCGACCGCGCAGTATGCGATGCGCGGCGCCAATGCTGCAGTCGTCGGCATCCTTGCCGCGGCGCTGTACGACCCGGTCTGGACAAGTGGCGTGCACGACGCCCGTGACTTGATCGTCGCGCTCGGCGGCTTTTTACTGCTGACCTTCTGGAAAGCAGCGCCATGGATGGTGGTGGCGCTGTTGGCAGCTACTGGTCTCGTGCTTGTACATCCTTTTTAAACTCTAAAATCGGTGTCAGGTCCGGCAAAGCGACATCGATGAACTTTTCATTTATCAGTTTGTCGGCCGGTCGTCATTATTTGCGAAAAAGCTGTACAGCGAATACATGGCTTGGACGACCGTTAAAAAAACATAAAGTTCTGTGATGTCCACTTGCGGGACCTGACACCAACGTTGTGGAAATAATGGTCTTTTCCGTTTGGTCTGCTTGCGATCATCGACATGGCCTTGCGCTGGCATGCTTCATTTAAATAAAAATGGTGTCAGGTCCGGCAAAGCGACATCGATGAACTTTTCATTTAGAAGTTTGTCGACCGGTATTCGTTTTTTGCGAGAGAGCTGTACAGCGAATACATGACTTGGACGACCGTTAAAAAAACAGAAAGTTCTGTGATGTCCACTTGCGGGACCTGACACCGACGTTGTGGAAATCATGGTCTTTTCCGTCTGGTCTGCTTGCGATCATCGACATGGCCTTGCGGTGGCATGCTTCATTTCAGCGGCTTGCATGTTGGGCGGCATTGCAGGCGGTGGGGGCGGTGCAGTAAATCGCTCCCATTCAGTGCCACCGGTCGGCTCGGGCGGCTCGTTGGGACACGCCGGCACGGATTTCGGCAGCGATGCGGCCAGGGCAAACAGCTGGGCGCGCAAGGGCTCCCTGGCGACATTCGCGTCGATCCACAGTTCGTAACTGCGCCTGCCTTCGACCCAGGAAAGATGGGAGACCGCCTGTCCCGGTTTCACTTCCATCACGTTCAGCCTGGCGCGCAGGCCGTTGATCCGCTCGGGTTCGTCGCCGGCACGGCGGTAGGTGCGCACGCCGTCGGCGGACATGTCGTGTTCGGACAGCGTCAGCCGATGCCCATCAGGCATGTGAAAACCGCGATACAGGCGTGACGGTACATCGGTGATGGATTCGACGCTGCCGCCGAGGCTTTTGAACGCGGCGAACGGTGTGCGGGTCAGGTCGGCCGGAGTGAATGCCAGTGTACGGATTGCCCGGTCCAGCGAGCCGAATGAAATATCGTAGCGGCTCAGATCGCTTTTGCACACGCGCGTAAAACCGTCCTTGCGCGCCTGGGCCTCGGCCGCCGGCGTGAAGCGTGACCGGTCGCTGGCGCACTCAAACGCCGTCCAGGCATTCCGGGCCAGCACGATGCCAGCCACAAGAGCCACAGCACCGGCGCCAATGCGCAGGCACTTTTTCAATGGAGACAGTGGCGCCAACGGCGTGTTGCGCAGTTGGCGCTGCGCTGCCGGCATGCCCGACAGCGCATGCCGGCCGGCCGACCGGCATCCCCACGCTACGGCAAACGGCACCACGGCGGCCATGGCAATCGTCTGCAAGACGCCGCTGACAGGTGCGTGCATCCAGGCGATCAGGCCAAATGCGTACACAACTGCTGCCAGCAGAACCAGGATATTGAGCAGATGCCCAAACGACAGGAACAGGATGCCTGCGCTTTTTTTCATGCGTCATTCCAAAGTGGGGCCGGCCTATTTCTTGTCGAGCGTATCGCACACGCGGCATGCGATCCCGCGCTTCATGTTGCGATAACGCGTTCCAATGAAAATCCCGGAGGCCAGGACGGCCCAGAGCAGCGCCGATGGCCAGGCCCGCGCCAGCGTCTCGCCGCGGAGCACGAGATCGACGACGAGCAACAGGCCGAACATCGACATGGCGGCGAGCAGGTATTGTGTGATCCAGTGCGAAAGTGTGGGCATGCGGTGCTCCTTGAAGGTTCTTGGTGCAAGAAGGGCAGGTCCCGCGGCGCCCTGATCGTGCCTATTTCATCATCGCGACATGCCGGACCTTCAGGTCATCAAAAAGTTCAGAAAATGCAGTTTGCCGGACCTGACCCCGAATGTGTGAATGTGTTTTTGGCAAAGAATTAAACCACACCGAAGAGAACAAAGGCCAGTTTATTATCGATGGATCGCTTCGGTATGGTGACTATCCAGATCGATGGGGAAGCAAGCCCGATACGGCGAGGGCTGCGTCATGACATTGTGCATCCGGCACAAGATTGCGTACGCCAGGAGAAATGTGATGGAGCATGGGCCGCGTGACCGTCGGTGGACGACGATTGTCACCGGCGGTTATCGGCCCATGCAGGGAATCGGAATGCAAAACGGTCCCGAACGGGACCGCTTTCCTTGCGAATTACTTCTTCACTTGCACCTTCTGGCCCATCGCTTTCGCTTCGGGCTTTTTCGACGCCTGGGCAATCGCGCTGGCGCAATTGGTGTCCGGCACCTTGGTGACATTCACCAATGGCAGCAAGGCAGCCAGCGGGTTGATCGCAGCCAGGACAGCGGCGGCGCCAGCCTTGATGGCGATCGGGGTCTTGTACGGCCCGATGTCCGGGTTGGCGAACGTGCCCTTGGCGTACAGCGGCGTGCGCAGCGTCAGAATGCGGGTGCCCTTGGTTTGTGGACGGATGTCGAGGTTCAGCTGTTCCTTGCCGAGGTCGACGTAACCGTTGACTTCAATGACGGCGTCATCCGTGTCGAGGACGAAACGCTGGATGTTGGCGCGGCCGCTGCGCACGGCCGATTCGGCAGCGAGGCAATTCATGTGCACCTGCTTGTCGCCAAAAATCTTGGTGGCAACTGCATTGGCCACGTTCAGCCCGGCGATTTCCAGCATGAACTTGCTGACGGAACCCTCTGTGACAACGGCGTTGATTTCGCCATTGGACGTGGCCAGCATCGATGCGACGTTGTTGCCTTTGCCGACCAGGGCAGCGTCGCCATTGATTTCACCGAAACTTGCCTGCATTGACTGCAGCTTGGGGAACAGTTCGCGAATCTTGATGTGGCGGGCTGCCACGCGCGCCTGCGCATCGATGGACTTGTTGCGGCCGTCCAGCAAGATATTGCTGGAAATCTGGCCACCCGCCATGCCGAAGTTCAGCGGCGTCAGTTTCAGCACTTTGTCTTTCATGTGCAGGTCGGCCACCACGTTTTGCAGCGGGATGTCGTTGGCGCGGACGATGCGCTTGCCGGTAAATTTCACATCCGCATCCATCGCGCCCCATTTTGCCGTGTTGAACTCGTCGACCGGCAAGGCCTTGCCTGCTGGCGCTGCCTTGACCTTGCCAGCCTGCTTGGTGCCGGCGCCGGTATCGGCGCCAACCGACGGGCCCAGGTCGGCCAGGCGCAGCTGTTGCGAGACGAGTTCGCCGCGCAGCAGGGGGCGGTTGGCGCGCTGGACGTACGTCAGGGTGCCGGCGATATCGCTGGCGCCGACCTTGCCAGTGAATTTGTCATAGGTGAATGTCCAGCGGTCGTCGGCGCCTTTTTTGCCCTTCAGGCGGCCATGCGTTTCATACGGCGGGGTATCCGGCAGCAGCACGCCCGTCAATGGATACAGTTCCGCCATGCTCGGGCCGGCCAGCTGCATTTTCAGGTCCATGCCGACCAGCGACTTGGGGTCGGACAGCGTGCCGCGCAGGTCGATCTTGTTGCCGCCGATATCGGCATTGGCTTCGATCGGGAACGTGATGTCGCTGTCGGTCAGCGTCAGCACCGCGCCGGCCTTGCCGCCGCCAGTGACCGGCGCCTTGTTGTACGAGCCACCCAGGGTGAAGGCCAGGCCGTATGGCGGTGCGCCCTTGACTGCAGGCTGGGTGTTGCCGTTGATGGATTTGGCGTCGGCCTTCAGGTCCAGGCCGATTGCCTGGTCGAGGTAGCGCAGGGAACCGGTGGAAAACGCCAGGCGCTGGATGTCGACTTTCCATTCGGACGGGCCGTTATCTTTCAGCGTCCACGAGTTGGTGCCGTCCTTGCGGCGCTGCAGTGCAATCAGGGGACCATCCAGGCGCAGGTCGGTGATGATGAACTGCTTGCTCAGCAGCGGCAACACGCGAAAGCCCACCTCCACGCGCTTTGCCACGGCCATTTCCTTGCCGGCAGTGGCCCAGTCGGGATTACTCATGTGGATGTCTTCGGCGCTCACGTACGGACGCGGCACGTGGCGGCGCCAGCCTTTTTCGGTGGGCAGGCCGCCGTAAAACTTGACGTCCAGGTCGCCCCGGATGGCGAAGTCGCGGCCGGTGCTCTCGGACACCTTGCGGTTGATGTAGGGACGCAGCATGTTCCAGTCGAACAGCAGGAACAGGATGATCAACAGCAGCACAAGGCTGGCGAAGACAATCCCGGTGATTTTGAGTGCACGGTGTTTTTTCATGGTCGGATAGCCGGGTAGTGGGCGCCGTCAAGACACGCGGCGAGGCGCGCGGATGCAGGCTGCAAGGCACTACCATACCGAAGCTTTGCAATTTTGTTTGTTAAATAAGCAGCATTGCGGCAGCATTCGCGCCGCACGCTGCCTGAAACATCACGCCGGACGGCGCAATCCTGCCGCTGCGCCCAGCACCGCAGGGACCGCCCGCGCCCACCGGTTCGACGATAAGGAAAAGGTCAATGCGCGCACCTGGTGGTACCAGCCGGCCGGTACATACAGCATCTCGCCGGACGCCACGATGCATTCGACCAGGCTGGCCTGGCGCGCCAGCGGAAAGCGGTCGTAGTCGGGCGCTTCGGGGTCGAACGGGGAGCCGGACAGGATCGCGTTGGCCTCTTTTGGATACAGGAACGCATCGTGGTGCGGCGGCGCGAGGAAGATGCGCTTGGCGCCCCAGACCTGCGCGAACAGGTTGTCGTCGTAGTCGCAATGCAGCGGCGTCACCGTGCCGGCCGGGCCGAGCCAGAAGCGCGGCGGTCCCATCCTGTCGAACCAGGTGGGCCAGTGGCACAGGTGGTTCAGCGCGCGCAGTTCCAGGTTGCCCAGGTAGGGCGGCAAGCCGCCGCTGTCACGCGTGACCTGGTCGAGGTAGTCGCGCAGCAGCATGTCCTGCATGGCGCGGTCGGGCGCGAACGCCGTGTTGATGTAGTCGCCGACGCGCGCACGCACCTGCAGGTGGCCGTAGGCTTCGCCAAGGCCGGCCGGCGTGAGCGCCGCCAGCGGCCAGCGCGCGGCCACGCCCGTGACCATGAACGGCAGGCCCAGTGCAGCCCGGGCGCGGAATGCCGCTTCGGACGGCCGGTGCATGCGCGGTACTTCCAGCACTGGCGGCAGGGCGCGCGCTGCAGTGCGGATCGCGTCGCGCATGGCGGCGATCGACGTGACGCCGCGGACAACGGCATCGCGCTCGGTCCGCGCCAGTGTGGCGGCAGCAGCTTCTTTTGCAGTGGCGGGGCGCGACGCGGCCAGGGGCGGCGGCGCGTGGGAGGTGGGTTTGCTCGACATGGACCTGGTGGTTTCAGGCGCAACGCTGGCGCCTGGCGGCAGTATACCGCACGCAGCCAGGTTTATTCTGCGTGCGCGACCGCCCCTGGCGCGCAGCGCGTCAACGGCGGCTCGGTGGCGCACGCCAGCAGGGCAAACTGGTTCCTGCCCGCGCGTTTGGCGGCGTACAGCGCGGCGTCAGCGCTGGTGGCCAGCGAGGCGGCGCTGGAGCGGTGCCCGCCCAGCGCAATGCCGATGCTCGCGCCGATCTGGATGCGGTGGTGGCCGGTGATGAACGGTGACGCCAGCGCCTGCAGGATCTTGTGCGCCACGCGTTCGCCGCCTTCGATACCGCCGATTGCGTCGAGGATCACGGTGAATTCGTCGCCGGCCAGGCGCGCCAGCAAATCGGTCTCACGCAGCACCGATTTGACCCGCTTGCCGAATTCCACCAGCACTTCGTCGCCCACGCCATGGCCGTGGGTATCGTTGATTTTCTTGAAATTGTCCAGGTCAAGGTAGACCAGGGCAAGCTGGGTGCGCTGGCGGCGCGCGCCGGCCAGCGCTTTTTCCAGCTGGAATTCGTACATGCGGCGGTTCGGCAAACCAGTCAGCGGATCGGAATTGGCCAGGGCCAGCAGCTGGCGTTCGTGCTCGCGTGCGGCAGTGGTGTCGGTGCCCAGAAAGTAGGCGCCGACTATCTTGCCGTCCTGGCGGTGCGGAATATACGTGGTGCTCAGGACGCGGACATGTCGCTTGCGCTCGATGCGGAACTCTGCCGTGCACATTTCGCCGCCCATGGCGCGTTCGAGCCACGGGCGCCGCTCGGCATAATAATCCGCGCCGAACACGTCTTCCACCGTGCGGCCGATCATCGCGGAACCCGGCACGCCCAGCCAGTCCTTGTACATGGCGTTGGCGAACTGGTAGCGCATGTCGCTGTCGATGTACGAAATCAGGACCGGCAGGTTGTCGGTAATGGTAGTCAGGCGTTCTTCGCTGCGCAGCTGGCGGATTTCCGTTTCACGGCGCGCGGTGATGTCGAAGGCCATGGCAATGAAACCATCCGGCGCGCCGGCAGGGGTAAACTGCGGCACGAAGGACGCGTGGTAATGGAAGACGCCGCCGTCGATCAGGATCTCGTTCTCGAAGCTGGTGCGCTGGCCGGCTGCCGCCAGGTCCACGTGGGGGGCGACCCGGGCGTAGTCGCGTTCGCTGTAGGCGTTGCGTACAGGCTGGTGCAGCAGCTTTTCCGGCGTGCTGCCATAAAACTTGAGCGAGCGCGAATTGAGGAACACGAATTTGCCGTCACGGTCGACCTGGACGACCAGCGCCGGCAGGTTTTCCGTAATCGACAGCACGCGCTGTTCGGACTGGCGCAAGGTTGCCTCCAGCGCCGCGCGGCGCTCGACTTCGCGCTGCAGTTCCTGGTTCTTCTGCTCGAGGGCCGCGGTGCGCTCGTGGACACGCTGCTCGAGGTCGAGGTTGAGCTGGTGCAGCGCACTTTCGGCGCGGCTGCGCGACGCGATCAGCGCGTTGCGGTTCAATTCATCTTCCACCATCCGCGCCAGCGATACCAGCATTGCGTAGTCGGCAGCGCTGAAGGAGCGCGGGACCGTGTCGATGATGCACAGTGCGCCGGCGGCGAACCCGTCGTGGGTGCGGATCGGGTGGCCGGCGTAAAAGCGCACGTGCGGCGCGCCCGTGACCAGCGCATCTTCGGCAAAGCGGGAGTCGAGCGTGGCGTCGCCCACCACGAAGGTGCCCTGGGATTCCATGGCGTGCCAGCAGAACGTGGGCGAGCGCGCCACGTCGGTGGCGTCGATGCCGTGGTGGGATTTGAACCAGATGCGGTCGGCATCGATCAGCGACACCATCGACATCGGCACGGCAAACGCGGCGGCAGCCAGCTGCGTGAAACGGTCGAAGCGCGCTTCAGGGGGCGTGCCCACGATGTTGAGGGCGCACAGCGAGGCCAGGCGTTGCTGTTCGGTGGGAGCAGGTAGGGTCATCAAGCAGGCAAATGGTTAGCTGCCGTGGCTTGATTGTTAATCTTGTATAAACAAAGACCACAATTTCCGCGAGGCAATCGAATAACAGATGGTACCCGTTGCCGAACGCAAGGCATAGCCTAATCAGTGAATTTGAAACATTTGTTGCAGAGATGCACATCTGCGGGCAGCGGAAAAGGCGAGTGGGGCGGGAAAAGTGCAGGGTGGCGTCGTGCATCAACGGGCCAGCGCCAGGCGCCAGCCGCGTTGCAGGAAAGTCAACACATTACTCTTGCACGATGCGCTCGGCCAGCAGGGCCGGGTCGATGCTGTTGACGCCGCCGCTGAGGAGAAACAGGGCCATCAGCTTTTTTGCCAGGCCGGCGAAGAAATCGCTGGCGCCAGCGTCAGCATGGCGGGAAAAGTCTGCGGTATTGATCATCGTGTTCATGGTGTGCGCCTTCAGTCAGTGGAGTGGATGATGGCAGTATCCGGGTTCGCACCCACCAAATCCAATTTTTATTACTGATGTGCATCATTCACGAGACGTATAAGACATCAGACAACCGATCGCATTTTTGCGATCCTGTGCGAAGCGGTTGCAAGGGCTGGCGGAGGACTCTATACTTAAAATAGTTGTACGACGACTGATAACAGAGATTTTCGAGGAGACACCCATGCACCCAACCCAGCACACCGATACACCGACCATCACCGCCATGCGCGTCGTGCCGGTGGCGGGCCGCGACAGCATGCTGCTCAACCTGAGCGGCGCGCACGGCCCGTATTTCACCCGTAACATCGTGATCCTCACCGACAGCGCCGGCAACACGGGTGTCGGTGAAGTGCCAGGTGGCGAACCGATCCGCAAGACGCTGGAAGACGCCAGGCAACTGGTGGTAGGCCAGTCGCTTGGCAATTACCAGCGCGTGATGAACCAGGTCCGCACCACGTTTTCCGACCGCGACGCCGGCGGACGCGGGTTGCAGACGTTCGACCTGCGCATCACGATTCATGCGGTCACTGCCATCGAATCGGCGCTGCTCGACCTGCTTGGCAAATACCTCGGCGTGCCGGTGTGCGCCTTGCTGGGCGAAGGGCAGCAGCGCGAGCAGGTCGAGATGCTGGGCTACCTGTTCTACGTGGGTGACCGTACCGCGACCGACCTGGAGTACAACAGCGAGCCGGACAATCCTGACGCCTGGGCCCGCCTGCGCCACGAAAAAGCCATGACGCCGGAATCCATCGTGCGCCTGGCCGAGGCCGCCTACGACCGTTACGGCTTCAAGGACTTCAAGCTCAAGGGTGGCGTGCTGCGCGGCGATGAAGAAATCGACGCCGTCACCGCGCTGGCCGAACGCTTTCCCGACGCGCGCGTCACGCTCGACCCGAACGGCGCCTGGTCGCTGAAAGAGGCGATCCGCCTGTGCCGCGGCCAGGACCACGTGCTGGCGTACGCGGAAGACCCGTGCGGCGCCGAGAACGGCTACTCCGGCCGCGAAGTGATGGCCGAGTTCCGCCGCGCCACGGGCCTGCCGACCGCCACCAACATGATTGCCACCGACTGGCGCGAAATGGGCCATGCCATCCTGCTGCAATCGGTCGACATCCCGCTGGCCGACCCGCACTTCTGGACCATGCAGGGTTCCGTGCGCGTGGCGCAGATGTGCCACGAGTGGGGCCTGACGTGGGGCTCCCATTCGAACAATCACTTCGACATTTCGCTGGCCATGTTCACGCAGGTGGGCGCTGCCGCACCAGGGAAAATCACGGCGCTCGACACCCACTGGATCTGGCAGGACGGCCAGCGTTTGACCAAGGCGCCGCTGCAGATCAAGGGCGGCAAGATCGACGTGCCGACCACGCCGGGCCTGGGCGTCGAGATCGACCTGGACGCGCTGGAAGCGGCGCACCAGCTGTACCTGGCAAAAGGCCTGGGCGTGCGCAACGACGCAATCGCCATGCAGTACTTTTTCCCGGGCTGGAAGTACGACAACAAACGCCCGAGTTTCGACCGCTGATGTTTCATCGCCGGGCTGCTGGCAGGCCGCCTGCAAGTGGGCCGGTGGCCGGGCCTGGCCAGCAAGATCACCGTCGAAGTGCTGGCCATGGCGCGCCGGTGCCTTCTCAAGCATAATCGGTGCAATCGACACTACCGACATGAACGGAGACGCGCATGACCGAGCCCACCATCCTGCTGCGCGCGATGTTCGACGCGGCAGTCGCGGCAGCGCAGTCGTCGCACTGCCTGCCGCCCCACCTGCCTGAAGCGCCGAAGGGCCGCACCATCGTCATTGGCGCCGGCAAGGCGTCGGCCGAGATGGCGCGGGTCCTGGAGCAGCATTGGTCCGGACCGGTCGAAGGCCATGTCGTCACGCGTTACGGTTACGCAGTGCCGTGCACGCGCATTGCCATCATGGAGTCGTCGCACCCGGTGCCCGACGACGCCAGCGTAGCGGCGGCGCAGCGCATCCTGGCGCTGGTGTCGAACCTGACGGCGGACGACCTGGTGATTTGCCTGGTCTCGGGCGGCGGCTCGTCGCTGATGGTGTTGCCGGGGGAAGGGGTGACGCTGGCGGACAAGCAGGGCATCAACCGCGCGCTGCTGGCCAGCGGCGCAACCATCGGCGAGATGAATTGCGTGCGCCGGCACCTGTCAGCCATCAAGGGCGGGCGCCTGGCTGCGGCCTGCCATCCGGCGCGCGTGGTCACGCTCCTCATTTCCGACGTGCCGGGCGACGACCCGGCCGACATCGCCAGCGGCCCAACCACGGCCGACCGCACCACGTGCGCGGATGCGCTGGCCATCCTCGGGCGCTACCAGATCGCCATGCCGGACGGCGTGCGTGCGCTGCTCGCATCCGGCGCCGGCGAATCGGTCAAGCCGGGCGACGCACGCCTGGCCGGCAGCGAGACCCGGATGATCGCCACACCACTGATGGCACTGGAGGCAGCGGCGCAGGTGGCGCGCGACGCCGGCGTGCCGGTTCACATCCTGGGCGACAGCATCGAGGGGGAGGCGCGCGACGTCGGCATCGTCATGGCCGGCATGGCGCGCCACGTGGCGCTGCACGGGCAGCCATTCACGGCGCCGTGCATCCTGCTGTCCGGCGGGGAGACCACCGTCACCGTGCGCGGCAACGGCAAAGGCGGGCGCAATGTCGAGTTTTTGCTGTCACTGGCAGTGGCGTTGAACGGGCTGCCCGGCACGTATGCGATTGCGTGCGATACCGACGGCGTCGACGGCCAGGAAGAAATTGCGGGAGCCTTGATGGCGCCCGATACACTGGCGCGCGCCTGGGACCTGGGCATCAAGCCGCGCGACAGCCTGGCGAACAATGACGGCCACGGCTTTTTTGGCGCGCTGGGCGACGCCGTGGTGAGCGGGCCGACGCTGACCAATGTAAATGATTTCAGGGCGATTTATATCGGCGCGGCGTAGTCGCAGCGCCATTGGCTGCAACATAAAAAAAGCGCCAGCCGGATTGCTCCGGTTGGCGCTTTTTTGCATCTCGCGACGCGGTATTTTAGAACGAGTGACGCACGCCCAGGTTGAAGGCTTTGTCGCCTGTACCGGATTCCGTGTTGTTGGCGACCGTGTAGCCAGCGCCGTTCTTGTTGTCGATCGAACCGTACGCGCCGTACAGGTTGGTACGCTTCGACAGTGGGTACAGGTAGCCGACGCCCCAGCCGGTTGCATCCTGGTTCAGGTTGCCCTTGTCGTTCTTGCGCTGGACCGATGCCAGGAAGGTGCCTGGACCGACTGGTGCGGACAGGCCGACCAGGTATTCATTGCCGTCGGTCGATGCCAGTGCGGTACGGCCGTAGGCGGTAGCGTTGGCCAGTGGCGAAGCGGCCGGGCCCTTGTCGAAGCCGGCTGCGACGTAAGCGCGCAGGATGCCGAAGTCGTAGTTGGCAGCAACCAGCGTGTTGTGGCTGATGTTACGGCTGATGGCAGCGGCGGTGCCGGTTGCAACAACGTCGGTGTTCTTGTTGTTGTAAGCAACACGGACGTTCAACGGACCGTTCGAGTAACCGATCGAACCACCGAACTGGCGGCCGGCGTCGCTGTTGCCAGCCTGTTCGCCGGTGCTGTACGAGAGGTCAGCGGTGACGCCCGAGTAGTTAGGCGTGGCGTACACAACGGTGTTGCTGCTGCGAACGTTGGTGCCCGAATCAGGGAACAGGTTTTTCGAGCCGCCGGCATAGCCGGTGCCGAATGGGTCAGCGACCTGGGCCAGCGTGTTGTGGTACGCGGTGTACTGGCGGCCGATGGTCACGGTACCGGCATTGGTCTTCAGGCCGACAAATGCCTGGCGATTGAACAGCGTGTTCGATGCGTCGAGTTCGCCGGTGTCGATCTTGTAGCCGGTTTCCAGGGTGAAGATGGCAGCGATGCCATTGCCCAGGTCTTCCGAACCTTTGAAACCGATACGGGAAGCAGATGCTGCGCCGCTGGTGATTTTGTTGTTGCTGGCAACACCGCCGCGCTCACCGACGAATGCAGCGTCAGCGATACCGTAGATGGTGACTGCGGATTGGGCGCTTGCAACGCCAGCGGTGGCGGCCAGGATGGCGGCGAGGATCAGGTTCTTGTTCAATTAAATCTCCAGGGGTGAATATTGTCTGTTAGCAATAATTTGTCATTGTAAATGAACGGTCAGCTTTGGCCTAACTCTCCGTTGCGTAAACGCCACAGTTTCATTGGATTGTCGTCTTTTAGCGCGTCTGGTAATAACCATGTAGGAAAGTCCTGATAGCTGACCGGACGCAGGAACCGGTCGATGGCGCCAGCGCCAACCGAGGTGCTGCGGCTGTCCGACGTGGCCGGAAACGGCCCGCCATGCACCATCGCATGCGACACTTCCACGCCAGTCGGAAAACCGTTGACCAGCACGCGGCCGGCCTTGCGTTCCAGCGCTGGCAGCAGCGCTTGCGCCAGGGCTTTATCAGTATCTGTCACAAAAAGACTGGCGGTCAATTGTCCATCGAGGTGTGCGGCCAATTGATGAAACTGACTGACATTTTCGCAACGGACGATCAGGCCGGCAGCCCCAAAAATCTCGTCTTCCAGGTTCGGATTGGCAATGAAATTGGCTGCATCCGTGACGAACAGGGCTGCCTGGCCAGCATGCACCGTGGTCCCCGGCAAGCCGCGCGCAACTGCGGTCACGCCAGGTTCGGCTGCAAGTCTGGCCACCCCTTCATTGAACGCTGCGTGGATGCCGGGCGTAAGCATGGTGGCGCCCGCCTTCGCTTGCAGCGCGGTGGACGCGGACGCGATGAACGTGTCCAGCGCCGGGCCGGCCATGGCAAGCACCAGGCCCGGGTTGGTGCAGAACTGGCCGGCGCCAAGCGTGAGCGAATCGACGAAACCGGCGCCGATTTTCGCGGCGCCGGCGCTCAGGGCGTCCGGCAACAGGAACATCGGGTTTACGCTGCTCATTTCAGCGTACACGGGAATGGGCTCGGCGCGGCCGGCGGCAGCGCGCACCAGGGCCAGGCCGCCCTGGCGCGAACCAGTGAAGCCGACTGCCTTGATGGCATGGCTGGTGACCAGCGCCTGGCCGATGGTGCGGCCGTCGCCATGCAGCATCGAGAACACGCCTTCAGGCAAACCGGATGCCGCTACTGCTGCCTGGACAGCGCGGCCGACGAGCTCGGACGTGCCCGGGTGGGCGCCGTGGGCTTTCACGACCACCGGGCAGCCAGCAGCCAGCGCGGAGGCAGTGTCGCCGCCGGCCACGGAAAACGCCAGCGGGAAGTTACTGGCGCCAAACACGGCAACCGGGCCGACGGCGATTTTGCGCAGGCGCAGGTCGGGCCGGGGCGGGACGCGTTCCGGCAGCGCGGCGTCGAGCGCTACGCCGAGGAAATGGCCGTCCCTAAGCACTTTGGCAAACAGGCGCAGTTGATTCACGGTACGACCGCGCTCGCCTTCCAGGCGCGCCTGCGGCAAGCCCGATTCCAGCATGGCGCGGTCGATCAGGTCCGGGCCGATGTCGATGATGTTCTGGGCAATCAGTTCCAGGAAAGCAGCGCGCACGGCAGGCGCCGTATCGCGGTATGTGTCGAACGCTTGTTCAGCGAGCGTGCAGGCGCGGGCGACGTCCGCCACGGTTGCGGTGCCGAACGCCGGTTCGAACTGCTCGCCGGTGGCCGGGTTAACGGCGCGCAGCGGCGCGGCAGTGCCGGGGACGCTGGCGGCGCCCACCAGCAGGTTGCCATTCAGGGTAGTGGTCATCAGGTCTCCTTTATTGCGGGCCAAGCGATTTGATCAAAGCGTCGAGCTGTTCGCATTCTTGCGGATTGAGGTCGATCAATGGTGTGCGCACCGGACCGGCAGTGTGGCCCACCAGCGTGGCGCCGGCTTTCACGATACTGACGGCGTAGCCAGCCTTCTTGTTGCGGATGTCGAGGTACGGCAGGAAGAACGAATCGATCAGGCGCTCGGTCGTGGCGAAGTCGTCGGTGCGGACAGCTTCGTAGAATTCGATGGCGGTCTTTGGAATGAAGTTGAAGACGGCCGACGAGTACACGGGCACGCCCAGTGCCTTGTAGGCAGAAGCATACACTTCAGCGGTCGGCAAGCCGCCCAGGTACGTGAAGCGGTCGCCCAGTTTGCGGCGGATGGTAACCATCGTTTCGATTTCACCGACGCCGTCCTTGAAGCCGATCAGGTTCGGGCAGCGGTCTGCCAGTTCGAGCAGGGACTTCGCATTGAGTTTGCAAACGTTGCGGTTGTAGATGACGACGCCGAATTTGACGGACGCGCAGACGGCGGCAACGTGCTCGACCAGGCCGTCCTGGCTTGCTTCAGTGAGGTAGTGCGGCATCAGGAGGATGCCGTGGGCGCCAAGGCGCTCGGCTTCCTGGGCGTATTTGATGGCGGTGCGGGTCGGGCCGCCGGCACCGGCCAGGATCGGCACCTTGCCGCGGCACGTTTCCACCGCCACTTTGACGACCTGCGTGTAATCCTCAGGGGTCAGCGAGAAAAATTCACCCGTGCCGCCAGCGACGAAGAGGGCAGTGGCGCCATACGGGGCCAGCCACTCGAGGCGGTCGGCGTAGGTTTTGGCCACAAAATCGCCCTGGGCGTCGAAGTCCGTGATCGGGAACGAGAGCAGGCCGGACGAAAGGATTTGTTTGAGGTCTTGTGGGGTGAACATGGGTGTCTCCAGTCTTGGTGGTCGAATGGGGTGAAGAGAAGGACGGTCGCACGCGAACCGCAGCTTGTTATCAGTCATCGTACAACATAACAAATCAGAGAACAAGCGTCGAAAAGGTAATTTGCGTAAAGGCGAAATGATTTATGCCATCACCCTCTACTCCGTCACCCCGGTGAACGCCGGGGCCCATAACCCGCACGCGTCACCTTATTGCGCGCATCTACGCGCCGCGAAAAATACGTCGTATTGATGGCGTTGTTTGAGATGCATCTACCTGGATGCTGTTGAGGTGTTATGGGTCCCGGCCTGCGCCGGGATGACGGTTTTTAAGTTAACGAAAAGGTCTAGCGGTAGCGGATGCGAAAAGCCTACGCCACGCCACCCTCGATCTGCTCCTGCGCCCGGCGCAGGCGCTCGCGGCTGTTGCTCAGGTGGATGCGCATAGCCGCCCTGGCCGACTCGCCGTCCTGCCGGCGGATGGCGTTGAAGATGTCTTCGTGCTCGTGGATCACCCGCTCCATGTACACGGCAGGGTCGTCGTGCGCGAGTTTGGCGGAATTGAGCCGCGCGCGCGGGATGATGTTGGTGCCCAGGTGATTCAGGATGTCGTGGAAATAGCGGTTGCCCGACGCCTGCGCAATGAGCAAATGGAACTGCACGTCGGACGGTACCGTCTCGCCGCCCGAGCGGGCGCTCGCTTCGAAAGTGTCGAGCGCCACGCGCAAGTCTTTTAGTTCCGCATCGCTGCGGCGGCTCGCAGCCAGGCCGGCGGCTTCGGTTTCCAGGCTGATGCGCAGTTCCAGGATCGCCAGCACGTCGCGCATCGTGATGATGGTGTTCGGGTCGATGCCAAGCGTCACGGTGGAAGGGGGCGGTTCGATGACGAACGTGCCAATGCCGTGGCGCGTTTCCACCAGCCCGGCTGCCTGCAGGTGCGAGATGGCTTCCCGCACCACGGTGCGCGACACGCCGATGATGCGCATGATTTCCGATTCGGTCGGGAGCTTGTCGCCCGGCGTCAGGCGGCCCTGGCGGATATTGTCCGAAATATGGGCAACCACGCCCTGCGCCAGATTGCGGTGTTTCTTGGGCGGGGCCGAGGGTGTGGACGAGAGCGGGGGCGAGGAATTCATGGGGTCAGAATAAGCAAAAGTAGTGCAGCGCAGCAATGAGGACCGAAACGTGCGACGTCAGCCAGCCCTGGTGAATGCTGACGAAAAGTCGATTGCGTTTTCGGATGCTGCTGATTATACTACGACGTAGGTTGTCTGATGACTGATGACGACAAGCCCTTTCCAGCTGCAAATGAGCATCCTGCGCCAGGCGCACAAGGTGCCTGCAGATTCCTTCGGTAGCAGATTAGGAGACACCCATGCAAACCCATTCCTCCCCGCTCGCTGGCGCCAAGGCCACGAAAGTCCGATGGGGCATCCTCGCGATGCTGTTCCTCGTCACGACAATCAACTACGCCGACCGCGCGACCATTTCCATTGCCGGCCCGGAGATCAAGAAGCTGCTCAGCCTGACCTCGGTGGAAATGGGCTTCGTGTTCTCCGCCTTTGCCTGGTCGTATGTGCTGGCGCAGTTGCCGGGCGGCTGGCTGCTGGACCGCTTCGGTTCGAAAATCACTTACTTCTTCAGTATTTTCCTGTGGTCCGTATTCACCATGCTGATGGGCACCGTCGGCTTCCTGACGGGCGGGGCCGCCGTGATGACGCTGTTTGCATTGCGTTTGCTGGTGGGCGCCGCCGAAGCGCCTTCGTTCCCCGGCAACAGCCGCATTACCTCGGCCTGGTTCCCGACCCACGAACGCGGTACGGCTGCGGCCATCTTCAACTCGGCGCAGTATTTCGCCACCGTGCTGTTTGCCCCGCTGATGGGCTGGCTGGTGCACACGTTCGGCTGGCAGAGCGTATTCTACGTGATGGGCGCGCTGGGAATCATCGTGTCCATGGTCTGGCTGAAAGTGATTTACGGGCCAAAGAACCACCCGAGCGTGAATGCAGCCGAACTGGCGGAAATCGAAGCGGGCGGCGCGCTGGTCGACCTGGAATCGGGCAAGTACGACCATGCCGCCAAAAAAATCGATACGTGGCCGGTGATCAAGCAACTGCTTGGCAACCGCATGCTGCTGGGTGTGTACATCGGCCAGTACTGCATCACCACGCTGACCTACTTTTTCCTCACCTGGTTTCCGGTGTACCTGGTGCAGGAACGCGGCATGACCATCCTGAAGGCCGGCTTCATCGCGGCGCTGCCCGCCGTGGCCGGCTTCCTGGGTGGCGTGCTGGGCGGCTTCATTTCCGACCGCATGCTCAAATCCGGCTACTCGCTGTCTGCTGCCCGTAAAACGCCGATCGTCTGCGGCATGCTGCTGGCAATGACCATGATCGGCTGTAACTACGTGACGGCTGACTGGCTCGTGATTGCCTTCATGTCGCTGGCGTTCTTCGGCAAGGGCATTGGCGCACTGGGCTGGGCGGTCGTATCGGACACCTCGCCAAAAGAAGCGGGCGGCCTGTCGGGCGGCCTGTTCAACACCTTTGGCAATACCGCCGGCATCACCACCCCGATCGTGATCGGTTATATCCTGCAGGCCACTGGTTCGTTTGCCGGCGCGCTGGTCTTCATCGGCGCCAATGCTGCAGTCGCCATCTTCTGCTACCTCGTCATCGTCGGCGAAATCAAGCGGGTCGAATTCAAGGACCCTGCCGGCGGCGCCAAGCGTCCCGGTCCGTTGAACGCGGCTGCGAACAAGGTATAAAGCAACTGGAATTGAAAGGAAACGCCATGAACGTTATTGCCATCAAAGATGTCGGCATGCAGAGCACGGAACTGAACCGGCCTGCCGCCAACATCGGCAAGCCCCTGTACATCCGCATGCACGAGAACGATAACGTCGCCATCGTCGTCAACGATGGCGGCCTGGCGGCGGGCACCGAATTCCCCGGCGAATTCGTGCTGTCCACGCGTGTTCCGCAGGGACACAAGATCGCGCTCGTACCTATTCCCGACGGCGCGCCCATCATTCGCTACGATGTGGTGATCGGCTACGCCATCGGGGACATTGCACAGGGCAGCTGGATCGAGGAGTCGGTGGTGCGCATGCCGCCGCCGCGCGAACTGACCGGCCTGCCAGTATCGACGCGCCTGCCACCCGTGCAGGAACCGTTGACGGGCTATACCTTCCAGGGTTACCGCAACCAGGATGGCAGCGTGGCGACGCGCAACATCCTGGCCATTTCCACGACGGTGCAGTGCGTGTCGGGCGTGGTCGACCATGCCGTGAAACGCATCAAGGCCGAACTGTTGCCGCAGTATCCGAACGTGGACGATGTCATCGGCATCGAACACATCTACGGTTGCGGCGTGGCGATCGATGCGCCGGGCGCAAATATTCCCCAGCGCACCTTGCGCAATATCGCGCTGAATCCGAACTTCGGTGGCCAGGCCATGGTCGTCAGCCTCGGCTGTGAAAAGCTGCAGCCGGCGCGACTGATGCCGCAGGAAAGCATCCCGGTCCAGAACGGCGCCTATGTCGTCACGCTGCAGGACGACAGGCACGTCGGCTTCGAATCGATGATCCAGTCCATCATGGATATGGCGAAGGTGCGCCTGGCCGCGCTCAACCTGCGCACCCGCGAAACCTGCAGCGCCGCCGACCTGGTGGTTGGCGTGCAGTGCGGCGGCAGCGATGCGTTCTCGGGCGTCACGGCCAACCCGGCAGTCGGTTTTGCCACCGATTTGCTGGTGCGCGCGGGCGCCACCGTCATGTTTTCGGAAACCACCGAGGTGCGCGACGGCATCGACCAGTTGACATCCCGCGCCAGCAGCCCGGAAGTAGCGGCTGCCATGGTCCGCGAAATGGCGTGGTACGACGACTACCTGGAAAAAGGCGGCGTCGACCGCAGCGCCAACACCACGCCCGGCAACAAGAAGGGCGGCCTGGCCAACATCACTGAAAAGGCCATGGGCTCGATCGTCAAATCCGGCAGCAGCCCGATCTCCGGCGTCATCTCGCCGGGCGAAAAGGTCATGCAAAAGGGCTTGATCTATGCCGCCACGCCGGCCAGCGATTTTGTCTGCGGCACGCTGCAACTGGCAGCCGGCATGAACATGCACATTTTTACCACCGGCCGCGGCACGCCATATGGCCTGGCTGCCGTGCCGGTGATCAAGGTCGCCACCCGCGACGACCTGGCGCGCCGCTGGCACGATCTGATGGACATCAACGCTGGCCGCATTGCCACCGGCGAAGCGACGATTGCCGACGTCGGCTGGGAAATGTTCCAGATGATGCTGGACGTGGCCAGCGGCAAAAAAACCTGGGCCGAGCACCACAAGCTGCACAACGCGCTCGCGCTGTTCAACCCGGCGCCGATCACCTGACCGGCATGGACGCCGCTTGACTTGACTGGCGGCGTGCGGCATCGTTGGCAACTTCACCTGACTGTCTTGTGGAGGTGTGCCATGACACCGAGCGACCAGATGCTGCATGGCAGTTGCCTGTGTGGCGGCGTGGCGTTTCATGCTGCCTTGCCGGCAACGAATCCTGCTCACTGTTACTGCACGATGTGCCAGAAATTCCACGGCGCTGCCGCCGGCTCGTACATCGATGTAGCCGCCAGCGGCTACGTGGTGGAACGCGGCGCCGGGCTGGTCGCTGAATTCGCGTCGTCCGAACACGGCCGGCGCGGCTTTTGCAAAACCTGCGGGTCATCGCTGTACTGGCGCAGCACGCGTACGCCCGACGTCATCGAGCTGGCGCTGGGCGTCCTGGATCCACCGTGGACCGGCAGGGTCGACCGCGAAGTCTATGTCGACACGAAACCGGCCTGGTTGCCGCATGGTGCATAGCCCGGGTCAGGCCGGGATCAGATCACGGCCGCGCGGCGCCGCTGCAATCCCGGTTCCAATGTCGGCCAGCCGATGGCAGGTTCGACCACACTTGAAATTTCCGTAACCGACCAGCATATGCACGCCATGCCAGGGCGGGACACGCAATGTCGCCGCCCTTTTTTTGCAAGAACGAAAGGAACCAACATGACACAAGAAACTGCAATTCTCGCTGGCGGCTGCTTCTGGGGCATGCAAGACCTGGTGCGCAAACAGCCGGGCGTCGTCTCGACCCGCGTCGGCTACTCCGGCGGCGACATCCCGAACGCCACCTACCGCAATCACGGCACGCACGCGGAAGCCATCGAAATCGTGTTCGACACCGACGTGACGAATTTTCGCCAGATCCTGGAGTTTTTCTTCCAGGTCCACGATCCTTCCACGCCCAACCGCCAGGGCAATGACCTGGGCATGAGCTACCGTTCCGGCATTTATTACACCAGCGATGCCCAGCGCGACGTGGCAATCGAGACGATCAAGGATGTCGATGCGTCTGGCCTGTGGCCAGCCAGGGTTGTCACCGAGGTGAAACCGGCCGGCGACTTCTGGGAAGCGGAACCGGAGCACCAGGATTACCTGGTCAAGCACCCGAACGGCTATACCTGCCACTTTGTCCGCAAGGACTGGCGCCTGCCGCAGCGCGCTGCCTGAATACAGCCGCCGGCATCGATGCCGGCGGCGTTTAGAACGGCCGCACGCTGCGAACCTCGCGCGGCCGGCTGCACCTGCTTCCTGCCAGGCCCGCAGCTATTGCAACAAAGTTGCATTTTACATGGCGATTCCGCGTATTATTGCAACCTAATTGCAATAGTCAAGGAATCGCCATGTCTGAAACAATCTCCCGCCTGCCTACCGTCGTCCTGTCCGGCTTTCTCGGCGCCGGCAAAACCTCACTGCTCAACCATATCCTTGCGAACCGCGATGGCCTGCGCGTGGCCGTCATCGTCAACGACATGAGCGAAGTCAATATCGATGCAGCGCTGGTGGCCAGCGGCACGGCCGGCGCTGGCGCCGCCTTGTCGCGCACGGAAGAACGCATGGTCGAAATGAGCAACGGCTGCATCTGCTGCACCTTGCGCGAAGACTTGCTGCTCGAAGTGCGCCGCCTGGCTGCCGAGGGGCGCTTCGACTACCTGCTGATCGAGTCGACCGGAATTGGCGAGCCGATGCCGGTGGCGGCCACTTTCGACTTTCGCACCGAAGAAGGTTTTTCGCTGAACGATGTGGCGCGCATCGACGCCATGGTGACCGTGGTGGACGGCCATGCCTTCCTGGACGATTATCGCAGCGCCGATTTCCTGGCGCAGCGCGGCGCGACGGCCGGCGAGGACGATGAACGCACGCTGGGCGCACTGCTGGCCGAGCAGGTCGAATGCGCCGACGTCATCGTCATCAACAAGGTCGACCGGATGGACGACGTCCAGCGCAGCGACCTTGCCGCCAGCCTGGCCGCCCTCAATCCGGTGGCAAAACTGGTGTTCGCCGAGCGCGGGCGCGTGCCGCTGGCGGAAGTGCTCGGGACCGGCCGGTTCGACCTGGAGCGCGCCAGCCAGATGTCCGGCTGGGCGCGCGCACTGGCCGGTGAGCACACGCCCGAAACCGAGGAATACGGTATTGCGAGTTTCGTGGTCAGGGCGCGCCGGCCCCTGCACCCGGCGCGCTTCAACGATTTCCTGGACAGGCATTTCCCTGGCCTGCTGCGCGCCAAGGGCTACGTCTGGTTCGCCACACGCCCTGACTGGGCCGTGTCGTACGCACTGGCCGGACGTGTTGCCAGCGTCGAGCCGATGGGCAACTGGTGGGCAGCGACCGAGCGCAGCACCTGGCCGCCGCTGGGCGACCCGGACCGTGCAGACATCGACGCCACGTGGGAGGAGCCGTTCGGCGACCGCATCAACGAAGTTGTCTTCATCGGCCGCGCGCTGGACCGGGCCGCGCTGGAAGCCGCGTTTCTCGAATGCGTCCTGACCGACATGGAGCTGGCTGGCGGCTTCCTGGCCTGGGAAGGCCTGGCAGATCCGTTCCCCGCCTGGGAAGAAGAGGAAGACGAAATCGAGGCTTAGCAGCGGGTCAGCCTTGCGGCGGGAATCGGCCCAGTTGCAGGAACAGGCCGAACCAGTCTTCGAGGTGCCACGTGCTGGTCACCAGGCCGTTGTCCAGTGTATGGAATTCGTGCAGGCGGAAGCTGGCCTCTTTGCCGGTGGGGGCAATGCCGAACAGTTCGCCCAGGTGGGTGCCGCAGATCTCGGCGCTCACGCCGATCTTGCCTGGCTCCTGGACCATGTCGTGGATCACGATCTGCACATCGGGAAATGCCGCCGCGATGCTGCGGATGATGAACTTGATGCCGGCCGGCCCCGGAGCCTGGCCGGGCGCCAGGGGAATGTCTTCCCAGGCTGGCGCCAGCACTGCGTCCACCAGGTCCGGGTTCTGTTCGGAAAATGCGCGGTACAGCGTTTCGACTGCCAGGCGTTCGGTGCGCAGTTGGGCCGTCAATGTCGTTGATGAAGCAAGCATGAAATATCCTGTGGCTGATGGACGAGACGACAGTCTGGCTGGTATCGTACAATCAGTCCAACAAATAACCTGTATATCTGCTTATACGATTTATGGATTTTCATGGCATCGACCTGAATTTGCTGGTGGCGTTCGACGCTTTGATGAACGAGCGCAACGTGACGCGCGCGGCAGTCCGGGTGGGTGTCAGCCAGCCAGCCATGAGCGCGGCGCTGGCGCGCCTGCGCACGTTGCTGGGTGACACCCTGTTCCAGCGCAGCGCCAGTGGTTTGCTGCCGACGCCCCGTGCCCGCGAACTGGCGGCGCCCATTGCGCAGGCATTGCAGCAGATTGCAGCGGCCATGGTCGAGCAACCTGCCTTTGAACCAGGCACGTCGACGATCACGTTCAGGATCGGGCTGCAGGATTACCCGACCGTGGTCCTGCTCCCTGCATTGCTGGTGGCGCTGGAACACAGCGCGCCCGGCACGACCTTGCAGGTCACGGCCTTCAACGACCGCGATGCGGCCGTCGACCTGCTCGATGCCGGCCGGATCGATGTTGCCATTGGTGCTGCGCCCGCCAATACCGATGGGCGCATCCTGACCCGCCCGGTGCTGCGGGACGACTTCGTGACCATTGTCGCGCGCGACCGCATCGCGGAAGGGACCCCACTGGACCTGGAGCGCTGGCTGCAAATGAAGCACGTCCTCGTGTCGCCGGAAGGGCAGTTGCACGGAATCGTCGACCAGGTGCTTGCGCAACTGGGATTGCAGCGCAGGCTGGGGTTGACGCTGCCACAGGTGTTCGCCGTGCCGCCTGTCGTGGCGCGCACCGGCATGACCGCGACCATTCTCCGGCGCGTGGCGCTCGAGGCAGGGGTGCGTGATCAGTTGGGATTGTTTGCGCCGCCGGTTGCGCTGCCCGGGATGGTGTTTCAGATGGCCTGGCATCGCCGCAGCGACTCCCATCCGGCGCAGCAATGGTTCAGGACACTGATTGAACAGCAGGCCGGTGCCGTGTAATGCAGGTGGTGTGGAGACGGCTAGTGCTCGCCGCAGCGCGGGCAAATACCCTTGATGAGGAATTCGACTTCCTGGCTGGTAAAGCCGTCAGGCATCTTTTTACGCTTCGGCAACGGCATGTCGTTAAAACACGTCACCGAATCGCAATTGGTGCACTGGAAATGCGCGTGGTCGTGGTCCTGGTGGCCGGAGCTGGCGCCGCTGCTGGCGCTGAAACGCCAGACCTGGTCGGCGCCGGCGATGCGGTGAATCATGTTGTTGGCAGTGAGCCATTCCAGCACGCGGTACAGCGTGACGGCGTCGATGGTTTCGCCAGGGAGCTGATCGTGGATCTCATGGTGCGTAAGGGGGCGGGCTTGTTCGAGCAGGAAGATCAGTACGCGGCTGCGCGGGCGCGTCAGGCGGGCGCCAGTAGCCCTGATCAATGTTTCCGCTTGCTGTTCCGCTGTGAGTTGCATGATTTATCCCTTGTGAACACGATTTTAGCATGCAGCCACTGGCGCCGCAGCACGGGGGAGCGGCATCAATCGGGCTTGTAGGGGGCGACTGCCGCCAGGTCCATCTCGTAACCGATCGCGTCGATCAATCCGGCAGCGCTGTCAGGCGTTTTGTTGCGCGCCAGGCGCACCGTGCCACTCACGTAGACCGGGTCCATCATCGTCAGATTGCGCACTGGCTGGCGCGCAAACACGTGGATGACCTGGTTCGCGGGCGGCGGGGGTGCGTGGATGCAGGCGCCGAAGTACGGCACCAGCAAGAATTCGGTGGCGGCGCCATTGTCCAGGTCGAGCGGGATGACGAAACCGCCGATCTTGATGCGCGCCCCGTCCATCGCCGGTTCCACCGGTGCGTCGGCCCAGGATGCGCGCAGTTTTTCCAGTGCGTCGATGGCGCGCGGATCGTTGTCGCCCAGGCGCGCAATGTCCGCCCCGAAGGTTTTGCCGGGTTCCCAGTCGCCAGGCACGAGGGCGAACCAGTCCGTTTCTTCGAACGGCGCCACGGGAAGCGCGGCCGGCGCGGCAGGCGCCGGTGCGGCGGCACTGGGTGCTGGCGCAGTGTGGACCTGGGCGCGATGGGATCTGACGGCAAGGGCCGCGCAGGCAGTCACGGCGGCCAGCACCAGGGCGAGCACGATCTGGCGGCGCCTGATCATGTTCTGGGCGCCAGTCCATTGGCCAGCGAGAGGCGGCAGGCGCGCCAGCCGGGCACGATGCTCACGAAAAGGCCTGCGGCCATGACCGCCGCCAGCAGCAGCCATTCGGTGGGGCCGGGCGCGGCGATATCGCGCGCCAGCCCGAAGTGCGCCAGCAGCGCCGGCGCGATGCTCCACGCGGCCAGCTGGACGGCCGCCCAGCCGGCTGCGCTGCCGGCCAGCGTCACGCCCAGGCCTTCGCACAGCATCAGCAGGAAAATATGGGAGGGGTTGGCCCCGACCGCACGCAGGACCGCCATTTCACGGCGCCGCTCGTTCAGGCCTGCCAGCACTGCGGCCGCGAGGCCGGCCAGCGCCACCACCAGCACCAGCGCCGCGACGGCGCGCAGCACGCCTTCCACGCCGCTGGTCAGGCGCCAGAGCTGGTCGAGCGCCGCCCCGGGCATGACCGCGCTGACCGGCTCGGCCAGCCTGGCTGGCAGCAGCCGCTGCACGCGCAGGACCGCTGCCCGCTGTTTCAGGCCGACCAGTACCGCCGTCACCTGCGTGGGGCGCAAGTCGAATTTGGCCAGGTCGGACGCCTTGATCGCGACACCTGGAATCTGCGCGCCGCCGTGCCAGTCCAGGTGCAGCGCCTGCATCGCTTCGAGGCCGATGTGCAATGTACGGTCGGCCGGCGTGCCGGTGGGCGCGAGGATGCCGGTGACGGTGAAGGGGCGGTCGGCATGCCCGGCATGGCCAATTTCTTCCAGGCCGTGACTGAGCGTGAGCCGGTCGCCGACGCTGTATCCCAGGCGGCGCGCCACCTCGGCGCCCAGCACCACGTCGAACAGCGCGTGAAATTGCGTGCCCGCGGCGAACGCCAGCCGCTGGTGGCGGCCATAGCGATAATGGTCGAAGTAGGCGGCCGACGTCGAGACCACCGGGAAGCCGCGGTGCGAGTCGCCCAGCGTGACGGGAATGGTCCAGGCCACGGCCGGGTCGGCGGCAATGCGCTCTGCGCTGTCCCAGGACATGCCATTCTCGACTGCGCCGAGATGGAATACGGCATACAACAGCAGCTGGACCGGGTGGCTGCGCGGCCCGACCACCAGGTCGGTGCCGGAGACCGACGCTGCAAAGCTGGCGTGGGCGCCGTGGCGCATCCGCTCGACTGCAACGAGCATGGCGACCGACAGCATGATCGACAGGCAGGTCAGGCCCAGCGCAAAGCGCCGGCTCCAGGCGCTTTTCCAGGCCAGCAGCAGGATGGTCTTCATGGCGCCCCGATGTGCCGGCGGGCGACGTTCAGGTCGGCCATCGCCACGCTGCGGTCGAACGGCGCTGCCAGGCGCAGGTCATGGCTGACCATGACCAGGGCTCCGGGAAAAGTGCTTTCGGCCAGGAGCAGGTCGAGGAAATCGCGCTGGCTGGCGGCGTCCAGGGCGGACGTGGGTTCATCGGCAATCAACATGTCGGGGCGGCCGATCAGTGCGCGCGCTGCCGCCACGCGCTGCTGCTGGCCGACGCTCAGCTGCGCGGTCGGGCGCACGGAGAGTTCAGGGCCGATGCCCAGGCGGGCCAGCAGGCGCTGCGCTTCGTCGCGCGCGCTGGCGCCGGATGCGGCTTCGGCGCGCATCCGCCGCCGCAGCGAAAAGCGGCACGGCAGCAGGACGTTCTCGAGCACCGACAGGTAGGGAAGCAAATTGAATTGCTGGAACAGGAAGCCGATGTGGTCGGCCCGGAACTGGTCGCGCCGGCCCGCCGGCAGGGCGGCGACATCGGTGGCGCCGATGCGCACCGTGCCTGCCTGCGGCACGAGCACGCCGGCCAGGATGGCCAGCAGCGTGCTTTTGCCGCTGCCGCTGGGGCCATGCAGGAACACGCGTTCGCCCTGCGCCACGGAAAAGTGCGGCAGGTCGAGGCACGCATCGTCCGACCCGCGCCAGCCGAAGCGCAGGCCGTCGATGGCGACGGCAGTGTCCCACAGGGTCGAGGCGGCAGCGTTCATCGGCATTCCTTGCGCCGGTCAGAAAAAATAGCGCAGCGAGGCGCCGGCCTGCGTGCGCGGCACGGTCGACACCAGCAGCCCCGCCGCAGTGCCATAGGCGATATCGCTGGCTGTTTCATGCGGCTGCAAGGTCGCGAACAGGGCTGCCTGGTAGTTGCCGACGTCCCAGGCCGCTTTCACGTCGTAGCGTACGTAGGTCGGCATCGTGCGCTGCCTGGACGGGGTACCCATGTAGTAGGGGTTGCCGGCAGTGACGTACACGTCGCCATTGAGCGTCAGGTGGCCAGCTGAAACAGCGCGGCGGTGTTGCGCGCCAGCTTTCCAGGTGTGCGCCGGGACCGAGAGCCGGGCGCCGGTGCCGGGTGTCGGATTGTCCAGTTCCGCACGCAGGAGGCGGCCATAACTGAAGTAGGCGGTGACGTCGCGGCTGGCCTGGTAACGCACGTCGAATTCGACGCCGCGGCGCGTGGTCTGGCCCGACGCCAGGTAAACGTCCGGCGCAGTGTTGATGATTTCGTCGTCGTTCTTGATCGCATACACGGCGCCGGAGACCGTCCAGCCGGCGGCCGGGCGGGCCGTGAAGCCCAGGTCGTGCGACGTGACCTTGCTTGGGTCGATGCCCGCATTGATCTTGCCGCCCGGCGCACCGAGCGGACCGAGGCTGCCGCTGGCGCTGATCTGTTCCGCTGCGGGCGAGCGGAAGCCCTGCGCAACGTTGAAAAATACTTCCGTGCCGGGCAGCGCCTGCCAGATGGCGCCGGCCTTGGGCGTGAACGCCGAACCTTCATATCCTGTGGACGCTGCCGGCAGTTTGCGGTTGACCAGGTCGTAGTCGAAGCGGTCGTAGCGTGCGCCTGCGTGCAGTTTCAGGTTGGGCGTCACGCTGTACTGGCCCTGCGCGAACGCGCCATAGGTCAGCAGGTCGAGGTCCTGGTTGTTGATGAAATTGCTGGTGGGTCGCAGGCGCAGGTACTGCTGGCGCAGCGCATCGCCCGCATCTTTTCTCGCCTCCACGCCAAGCGTCAGGATGCCGGCGTCGCCGTCAGCCCAGGTGTTGCCGGCGCGCGCGCCCAGAATCCTGCGGTCGTCGTAGCCGAACGTGTGCTGGGTGGCGCTGGTGGTAATCGCCCGGCTGCGCTCGAAGTCTTCCGCATAGGCGGTGGCGAACCAGCCGGCTTCCCCCTGCGCCGGGCGGCGGTTGAACACCACCGTCTTGCGCTTGGCCGCACCGAAGCCGGGCAGGTTGAACTGGGTGGAGCGGGGCGACAGGCCGGCGTCGATGGATGGCAGCAGCAGGTAGCCGGCGCCTGCGTAATCCGACGTGTAGTAGCTGGCGCGCAGGCTGTAGACGCCATCGCCGGCAGTCGTCGACAGCTTCCAGAATGCGTTGGTGCGGTCAAGGCCGGCGCCGTGGCGAAAGCCGTCGAGGTGAAAACGGTCGGCGACGAACAGCGAGCGCACCTTGCCGCTGTCGCCTGAGAGGGTCACGGATGCGCGGCGCCCGCCATAGCTTTCGAGCGTCACGGTGGCGCTGGACGGCGTCGCGGCGCCGCCTTCGCGCGTGGCGATTGCCACCGAGCCGGCGCGGTTCTGGTCGCCGTACAGGGCCGATACCGGTCCCTTGACCACATCGACGGTGTCGATCATGTCGCCGGTAAGCCACTCGAGGAAGGCCGGGCCGTGACCGGCGCCGCCCTGGCTGGACGGGATGTTTTGCGGGACGCCGTCGACGTAGATGGCGGTGTCGGCGCCGTGCGTGCCCTGGGTCGCAAAACCGCGCATGCGAAAGCCGTTGCCGGTGTCGCCCTGGTCGATATTGTTGGCCACCACGCCCGGCACGCGCCGGAAGATGTTCGAGATGTCGCGGCCCACGTTCAGGGTGGCGATGTCGGCGGCGGTGATGCTCGTCACGCTGCCCGGCAGGGCCCTGGCCGTGGCGCCGGGATGCATGCGCTCGCGTTCTTCCCTGGCGCCGGTCACTTCCACGGTCTGGATCGGCGGGACGTCGTCAGCAGCGCCGGCGCGGGCAGCGCCGCTCATCGAACAGGTCAGCAACGCGGCGCATGCAATGGCGTGCAGGGGAAGGGCAGGGCGAGGTACGAAAGGCAAGATGAAGGCTCCAGGATTAATGCAACAAGATTGCAATAGTATGGGCATTCACTTATTATTGCAACCAAGTTGCATCAATTCAAGGAGAAGGCGTTTGACCATCGAACAACGACATGCGGTGCTGGAAGCGAGCGGCGTGGTCGCCGGCTATGCCGGCAAGAACATCCTGCAGCAGCTCGACCTGCACATCCATGCCGGCGAGATTTACGCGCTGCTGGGCGCGAACGGCGCCGGCAAGACCACGACCCTGAATCTGTTCCTGGGTTTCCTGGCGCCTCGCGCCGGCCAGGTGCGCGTGGCCGGCATCGACCCGGCCCGGCAGAGCGATGCGGCGCGCCGCAACCTGGCCTACATCCCGGAGAACGTGGCGCTGTACGAGCACCTGAGCGCGCGCGAAAATGTAGCGTACCTGCTGCACCTGGCGGGTCAACCGGCAGCCACCGACGCCATCGACCGGGCGCTGGGCGCAGCCGGCCTGGCCGCGACAGCTTTCGACCGCCGCGTGGCAGGGTTTTCAAAAGGCATGCGCCAGAAAGTCGCCATTGCGCTGGCGCTGGCCCGCAAAGTCCCGGCCCTGCTGCTCGATGAGCCGACGTCTGGCCTGGATCCGCAGGCCACCACTGAATTCAATCGCCTCCTTGGCGTGCTGCGCGCGGAGAAAGTGGCGATCCTGATGGTCACGCACGACCTGCTCAGCGCAGCCGACGTGGCTGACCGCATCGGTTTCCTGGACGCGGGACGCCTGCGCGAAGAAGTGGCGGCCACCGGTGACGAGCGCTTCGATGTGCGCGCCCTGCATCGCCGCTACGGAGGGATCGCGGCATGACGCGTGCTCAATCCGTCGTACACCGCATCGCGCGCGAAGAATGGCGCGCCCTGATGCGCGACCGCGCCGCCGTCTTCGGCCTGGGCCTCCTGACGGTCCTGATGCTGGTGGCGTCGCTCTCCGCCTGGGAGCAGCAGCGCCACGCCAGCGCCGAGCGCGCCCGCTACCAGGACGCCGTCGATGCACAGTTCAAGGCGCAGCCGGACCGCCATCCCCATCGCATGGTGCACTACGGGCAGTTCGTGTTCCGGCCCCTGAACCCGCTGGCGGCATTCGATCCCGGCATTGACGGTTTTACAGGCAATACGCTGTTCCTCGAAGGCCACCGCCAGAACAGCGCCAACTTCGGCGACGTGCGCCAGACCTCGCTGCTGCTGCGCTTTGGCGCGCTGACGCCGGCTTTTGTGCTGCAGGTGCTGGCGCCCCTGCTGCTGGTGTTCTTCGGCCATGCCGCGGTGGCGCGCGAACGCGAGTCGGGCACCTTGCGCATCCTGCTGGCGCAGGGTGTCGCCAGCCGCCAGGTCGTCTTCGGCAAACTGATTGCGCTGTCCGGTTTCGCGGGGCTGATGCTGCTGCCGGCGCTGGCCGGGCTGGTGCTGCTGGCCGCGAACAGCGCAGCGCCGCCAGTCAACGCTGCGATCCTGGCGGCCGGCTACGCCGCCTGGCTGGTGCTATGGTCGCTGGCCGTGGTGCTGGTGTCGCTAATGTGCACGCGCGGGCGCGATGCCTTGCTGGTGCTGCTTGCCGTATGGGCCGTGGTCGTGATCCTGCTGCCGCGCTGGGTCCCGGATATCGCCAACAACGTGGTATCGGTGCCGACCCGGTTTGAAAACGGCATCCATGTGCAGCGCGAGTACATTGCCCTGGGCGACTCGCACAATCCCGACGACCCGAAGTTCAAGGCCTACAAGGAAGGGCTGCTGAAACAATACGGCGTGACGCGGATCGAAGATTTGCCGGTCAATTTCAAGGGCCTGGTCGGCATGGAAGGCGAACGCAAATCGAGTGCGCTCTTCAACCGGTACGCTGCGGAGACGTTCGCGCGCCAGGGGCGCCAGAACGCCATCGTCGACAGCTTCGGCATATTGGCCCCGACGCTGGCGCTGCGCCGTTTGTCGATGGCTGCCAGCGGGACTGACCTGGCCAATTTCCGCAGCTTCACGGAGCAGGGCGAGCGTTACCGGTATGGCCTGGTCCAGGGCCTCAACCGCCTGCAGGTCGAAGAGCTGGCCTATGCCGACGACACCACGCCGGGCAAGGAGAACCGCCTTTCGCACGACCACTGGCAGGCATTTCCTGCATTTCATTTCGAGGAGGCGCCAATGACGGACACGCTGCGGCGCATCGCCCCCGCCGGCGCCATCCTGCTTGCGTGGTTATGTTTGATGTCGGTCCTGGCCTGGCTGCTGGGCGGCCGCCTCGGGAGGATCGCATGATGCACGCGCTATTGCATGAATTACGACTTGTGCTGCGCGCCCGCCTGTCGGTGGCCGCGCTGGTGCTGCTGCTGGTATTGAGTTCCATCGCAGTCTGGTCGGGCCTCCAGGAGACGGCGCGCCAGCGTGCGACGATCGACCGCCTGGCCGTATTGAACGAGCAGGATGTCGCGGCGCTGGCGGCACGCCTGAAGGTCACGCCGGAAGGCGGCTATTCGGCCTACTACACGTTCTACAACACGTGGGATGCGCCTTCCAATACCGCATTTCTGGCGCTGGGCCTGCGCGACGTGTCGCCGTACGTCATGCGCATCCGGGCCCTGGGCCTGCACGCGCAGCTCTACGACGGCGAAAACTTCAATCCCGAAGTTGCGCTGCCCGGGCGCTTCGATTTTGCGTTCGTGCTGATCTACCTGCTGCCGCTGTTTGCCATCGCGCTGCTGCATGACCTGGTGTCGAACGAACGCCAGTCCGGCCGGCTGCGCATGCTCGCTGCCATGCCGGGCGGCGCCGGCATGTGGCGGCGCCGCGTGGCGCTGCGCCATGCGTTGCTGTTCGCGTGCCTGGCCGTGCCGGTGCTGGCTGGCCTGGCAGCAGCTGGCGCCGGCGTTGGCGCGGCCGGCATGGTGCTTGCGGTGACTGCCGCGTACCTCGCATTCTGGACGGGGTTGTGCCTGCTGGTCGGCACGCTGCAGTGGCGCACGGTGACCAATGCGACTGCGCTGATGGGCGCCTGGGCCGTCCTGACACTGGTGCTGCCAGCGCTGGCCAACGTGGCCCTGGGCCGCGCCATCCCGATTCACCAGGGCGTCGACCTGATGCTGGCGCAGCGCGAGCTGGTGCACGGCGCTTGGGAGGTGCCGCGCGCCGAGACGATGCGCAAGTTCTATGCCGGCCACCCCGAGTGGAAAGACAGTGCGCCGCTGCCGGCGACGTTCCACTGGAAATGGCTGTTCGCCTTCAACCAGCTGGGCGACGAAGGCGTGGCCGGCCAGGCGCGCGACTATCGCACAGGCCTGGTGGCGCGCCAGGCCTGGACCGACCGCCTGGGATGGCTCCTGCCTGGCGTGGGCGCGCAGGCAGTGCTGCACCGGATGGCCAATACCGACCTGCCGGCGCAGCTGGCGTACCAGGACCGCACAGCCGCGTTTCACCGCGACATCCGCCATTTTTATTACGGCTACCTGTTCAATGAACGGCCGTTCGGGATGGAAGATTTCGCCAGGCGGCCTGCGTACCAGCCGGATACTGCGCCACCGGCATTCCCATGGAGCGCTGCCGGCGCGGCCTTCCTGCTGTCTGCGCTGGTGGCCGCTGGCGGATGGTGGCGCCTTGGCCGCCTGCAGTTATAGGGCAGGCGCCGCCGCACCGGCAGATGTTGTAAGGTAGCGTGTGAGGAGAATGCTATCGAACCGACTGTTACATTGCTGTTGGTGGGCGCCACCGGCCTGGTGGGCAGCCACACGCTGGCCCTGGCGCTGGCAGATCCGCGCGTTGCGAGCGTGGTGGCGCTCGCGCGGGTCTCCAGGATCGCGCTGCCGGCGCACCCAAAGCTAACCACAGTGGTCGTCGACTTCGACCGGCTCGATCCGCACGCCGCCTGGTGGCAGGCCGACGCCGTCATCTGCACGCTTGGCACGACCATGCGCGCGGCTGGTTCCCAGGACGCGTTCCGGGGCGTCGACCATGGTTACCCGCTGGCCGTGGCGCGCCTGGCGCATGCACACGGCACGCCAGCATTCGTGCTCAATTCCGCAGCCGGTGCAGATACCGGCGCGCGCTTTTTCTACCACCGCGTCAAAGGGGAGATCGAGCGCGACCTGGCGGCGCAGTCGTTTGCGTCACTGACGTTCGTGCGGCCCGGCCTGATAGGCGGCAAGCGCGCCGGGTTCCGGTTTGGCGAACGTGTGCTGGAGGCGGTGCTGACGGTTGCCGGGCCACTGCTGCCTGCACGGTGGCGCGTCAATCCGGCGCCGCGCATCGCCCGCGCCTTGCTGGGCGCTGCCATCGACGCGCAGCCCGGCTGCCACGTCATCCCCGCACAAGATCTGATTGGCGTATCGCCGAAGGCAGCCTGACGCGGCTACGGGTGTGCGTTTCAGAACTTGTAATGCACGTTCGCCGTGATGGTCCGGTCGGCGCCCGGGTTGACCCACACCTGGTTGTACGAGCTGGCGTAGTACGTCTTGTTGAACAGGTTGTCCACATTGACGGAAATGCGCACCTTGTCGTTCGGCGCGTATGCCGTGATCAATTTGGCAGTGGTGTATTGCGGCAGCATGAAAGCGCTTGACGCTGCCACGTCGCCGCGCCGCTCGCCCACGTGGTTGACGCCCCCGCCGAACGTGGCCACGCCACTGCCGATCTGAATGCGGCGCGTCAACAGCATGTTGGCGCTCTGGCGCGGGACGTTGGGAAAGCGGCTGCCGGTCAGGATGGTGTTGTCGCCCCTGGTGACCACGGCGTCCGTGTAGGCATACGCTGCCGACAGGCGCAGGCCGGGCGCCACTTCGCCCGACACATCCACTTCCACGCCCTTGCTGCCCACTGCACCAGCTGATATCGCATAGTCCGTGTTGACCGGATTGGTGGTCAGCACATTGGTTTTATCAGTTTTGTACAGCGCCACCGTGGTGCTCAGCTTGCCTTTCATGCTCTCGACCTTGGCGCCGACTTCGTACGAGCGGCTGCTCTCGGCCGGAAAAGCCGTGTTTTCCAGGCTGATGCCGCTGTTCGGGCGGAATCCGCGCGCCACGCTGGCGTACAGCGACAGGTTCTTTTGTGGCTGATACACCAGCCCCGCCCGTGGGCTGGTCTCGGACAGTTTCTGCGTATTCGACAGGACCGTGCGCAGGTTGGTCACGGTCTGTTCGTACGTATCGTGGCGCACACCCAGCAGGGCTTTCCAGCGCGGCGACAGATCGATCTGGTCCTGCAGGTACAGGCCGCGCGCGCGCTGCTTTTCTCTGGTGGACGTCGACAGCGCCAGCGGGTCGGCCACGCCGCCGTAGACGGGGTGGAAGATGTCGATGGTGTAGCCATTGCCGGCTGTCGGATTGCGGCGCAGCAGGATGCGGTCATCGTCGAAGCGGTACACGTCTGCGCCAGCGAGCACGTTGTGCAGCAGCGCGCCGGTACGCATTTTGCCGACTATCTCGATGCGCCCCGAGGTGTCAAGGGACGACCAGTCGCGGTAGCGGTGCTGGCGGCGCGCCGTGCGGCCGTCGGGCAGGATGTTGTTGACTTCACTGGAGAAGCCCTGCAGCGAACTGTCGCGGTACGACAGGCCCGATTGCAGCGACCAGTTTTCATTGATGTCGTGGCGCAGGAAGACCTGGTGGCCCAGCGACTTGACGGTGATGTCGCCGTCGCCCGGTTCGCCCAGGAAGCGCGAATTGGGCACCGCACCCAGCACGCCGGCCACGGCCGGCACGCCCCGGTCGAACGGGGTCTTTTGCTGCGACGCTTCGATTTCGTACGACAGCGTGGTGGCGTCGCCGATCAGCCATAACAGCGACGGTGCAATCAGGGTGCGCTCGCTGGTGACGACGTCGCGGTAGCTGTCGCCTTTTTCGACGGCCGCATTGAGGCGGTAAGCCAGGGCGCCGCTCACGGGCCCGGTCAGGTCGACGGCGCTGCGAACCGTGTGAAAGCTGCCCGCCGACACGTCGGCCGAATAGCCTGGCGTGAAACGGGGTTTTTTGGTGACGATGTTGACCGTGCCGCCCGGTTCGCCCCGGCCGTACAGGGCGGATGCAGGCCCTTTGAGGATTTCAATGCTGTCGGTATTGGCGTTGTCGCGAAGGCCGTTGTAGCCCCGGCTGGAAGAAAAACCGTTGACCAGGTAGTCGGAACCGAAGTTCGGGTCGCCGGTAAAGCCGCGCATGGCGTAGCTGTCCCACAGGCCGCCCAGGTTGCTCTGGCGCGACACGCCGCTGGCCAGGTCAAGTGCGCCGGCCAGCGTGTTGATGCCGGCGTCGGTGAGCAGGTCGGAGGTGAGCACGCGTACGCTTTGCGGCAGGTCGATGAGCAAGGCATCGGTCTTGGTAGCACCGGTGGCCGACATGCTGCGGTAGTTCTGGCGCTGGCCCTGCACGTGCACCACAGGCTCCGGCGCGTCCGCTGCTGTGGCGCCTGCACTGGCGCCTGCCTCCTGCGCCTGGCTGTGAACTGCATATGGCAGCGCCGCGAGCAAAATGGCGAGCGTGAGTGGGCGTGGTGCGGGCATGGTCGATCCTTCGAGTGTGGGTAGCAGGGCATTGCGCAACGTAAAGACGGCACGCCAGCACGGGAGCATAAGCGATTGTGCGTCATTAATGCAACCCTGTTGCGTTTAATAATGGATGTGTGGTGCGCGCCGCGCATAGTTCGCATTGCTCTACGGAAAAGTCACATTTCATAACTTGCCACTGTTATACTATTTACTATCAGGTAACAGAATCCATGCCGCGCTGTCAGCCTCTTGCCATCTGCGGATTACTTCACGCCAGCCCATGCGCTCCCTTTTCGACTACGAGATCACTGAACAGCTGCACAGCAGTGCGCGCTCGCAGGTGGCCCGCGCGATGGCCTTCGACGGCACTGCGCTGATTGTCAAGATGCCCAACCAGCAGTTCCCGTCGTTCGCCCAGCTGGCGCAGTTCAAGCGGGAATACGCGCTCGCGCGCCGCTGCGCGCATCCGGGCGTGGTGCGTCCGCTGGCGCTGCAGCAGCACCGGGGACGCTGGACGATGCTGCAGGAAGACAGCGGCGGCGTCTCGCTCGACCGCATCCTGCGCGCCACCGCGCCAGGCGCGATGGACCTCGACGACGTCTTTGCCATCGCGCTGCAGCTGTGTGCAGCGCTCGAGACGGTGCACCGGCACGGCGTGATCCACAAGGACATCAATCCGTCGAACCTGGTGTGGAATGCCAGGCAGCGCGTGCTGCAGCTGATCGATTTCGGCATTGCCAGCGAACTGCCGCACGAAATCCAGGGGCCGAGCCATCCGCAGGCGCTGGAAGGCACGCTGCGCTACATGGCGCCGGAACAGACCGGGCGCATGAACCGGCGCGTCGACTACCGCGCCGACCTGTATGCGCTGGGCGCCACGCTGTATGAACTGCTGGCGGGGCAGGCGCCGTTCGACGCGCGCGACGATATGGCGCTGGTGCATTGCCACATTGCGCGCGACCCGGACTGGTCGCTGCCAGCGCTTGGCAGGCGGCCGGCGCGGCTGCTGGCCGTTGTGCGGCGCCTGCTGGAAAAGAATCCCGACCAGCGCTACCAGAGCGTGCAGGGCGTGCGCCGCGACCTGGATGCCTGCCGGATGGGCGCGCCGGCGCTGCCGCTGGTCGAACACAACGACCGGTTCACGGTTCCGCAAACCCTGCACGGGCGCGAGGCACCCATTGCCGCGCTGCTGGCGGCGTTCGGGCGCAGTGCTGCAGGCGCCTGCGAAATGCTCCTGCTAACGGGTCCCGCCGGCATTGGCAAGTCGGCTGTGGTGGGCGAGGTGCACCGCCCCATCGTCGCACGGCGCGGCATTTTTTTGGCCGGCAAATTCGGCCAGTTCCAGCGCGACGTGCCGTACGCCTCGCTGATCGGCGCCTTCCAGGGCCAGCTGGTGCAGCTGCTGGGCGAACCGGCGCCGGTCCTGGAGCGGTGGGCCGATGCGTTGCGGACCGCACTGGGGCCGGACATCGGTGTGATGGTCGAACTGATGCCGCAGCTCGAAGCGATTGTCGGGCCGACCGGGCCGGCGCCGGCGGTGGCGCCCGCCCTGGCCCGGCTGCGGCTGGACCGCGTATTCCCGCGGTTCGTGGATGTGTTCGCGACGCCCGCGCATCCGCTGGTGCTGTTCCTCGACGACCTGCAGTGGGCCGATGCCGCCACGCTGCGGATGCTTGAACTGTTCATGGCGGCGCCGGCCCGGCGCTGCATGCTGGTCGTGGGCGCATACCGCGACAACGAGGTCGACGCGAACCACCCGCTGTTGCACGTGCGCGCTCGCCTGCACGCCGGCGGCGCTGCCGTGTCGACGCTGGTATTGCGCGCGCTGGACGAGCCGCAGGTGGCGCAGATGGTGGCGGCGACGGTGCGGGTGGGGGTGGCCGACTGCATGCCGCTGGCGCGCCTGTGCTGCCAGAAAACCGCCGGCAATCCGTTTTTCCTCAACCAGTTCCTGGGATCGATCCAGGGCGCCGGCCACCTGCGCTACGTGGCCGCCTTCGATTGCTGGGAGTGGGACCTGGCCGCCATCGAACAGGCCAGCTACACCGACAACGTGGTCGAGCTGCTGCTTGCCCGGATCCGCAGCCTCCCGGCGGCCACGCAGCAGTTGCTGCAACTGGCCGCGTCGATCGGCAACCGCTTCGCGCTCGACCTGCTGGCCCTGGCCGTGGGACGTTCCCCCTGGCAGGCGCAGCAAGACCTGTGGCCAGCGCTCAACGCCGGGCTGATCCAGCCGGAGGATGAGCATTACAAATATGTCGACATCGATGCCACCCTCAGCGGCGTGCAGTACCGCTTCCTGCACGACCGGGTGCAGCAGGCCGCCTATGCGGTATGCGATGCCAGCAGCCGCGCGGCCAATCACCTGCGCCTCGGCCACCTGCTGCTCGACACGCGCGGCGACCAGCTGGACGGACACCTGTTCCAGGTCGTCGAGCAGCTCAACGCCGGCCGCGCGCTGATCCATGATGAGGCCGGGCGCGTGCAGCTGGCGGCATTGAACCTGCGTGCCGGGGCCCGGGCGCGCCGCTGCGCCGCGTTCCAGGCCACGCTGGACCATATGCTGGCCGGCCTGGCGCTCCTGCCTGCCGGTGCGGCAGCAACGCACGCCGGGCTGTGGCGCGACCTGCAGCTGGGCGCGGCCGAAGCGGCTTACCTGTGCGGCCGGTTCGATGCGGCCGAGGCGATCTATCCGCTGGTGCGGGCCGCCAGCACGACGGCGCTGCAGCACGTGCGTTGCATTGCCGTCCAGGCGCACCAGTATCAGTTGCAGGGCCGCCTGCAGGATGCCATCGCCGTCCAGCGCGAAGGCCTGGCGCAGCTGGGCATCGATATTCCGCATGCGGCGCCCGAACTCAAGGCGCGCTTCGATGGCCTGTATGGCGCGATCGCGCTGCTCCCTGGCGCCAGGGAGCCAGCGGCGCTGCTCGATGCGGCGGAAATGGCCGGGCCGGACGCCGTGGCGGCGATGCAGATGATGCAGGGACTGTGGATGGCCAGCTACTACGCCGGCCAGCAGGATCTTTCCGCGCTGATGGTGCTGTCGATGACGCGCCTGTCGATGGAGCAGGGCAGCAGCGATTTCAGCGCCGTCGCCTATGTCGGCTACGCGCTGATGATTGCGCTGCACGAAGGCGACGCGGCGCGCGCGCACGCCATGGGTGCAATGGCGCTGGCGCTGGCCCGGCGCCGCACCAGCCTGCAGGCCCGCACGCTGACCGCCCTGATGTTCGCCGCCTTGACCGTTCACTGGACGCGCCCGCTGCGCCACGCCGACGCCCTGTACGACGAAGCGTTCGACTGGGCCCTGGAAATCGCCGACTTTGTCCAGGTGGGCGTGGTGGTGGCGGTGCGCGCGACGGAGCGGCTGATCCTGGGCGACTACCTGCCTGACCTTCTGGCGTCGACGCAGCGCGATGTGGCCCTGATGCGCGCCAATGGCCAGGAAGCCATGGCCGACTGCTGCGTCGCTGCGGCGGTCCAGCCGGCCAGGTGCCTGATGGGTGTCTTGCCCGGCAGCGACAGCCATGACGATGCGCTCTTCACCGAAACGGGATTCCTGGCGCAGTATGGCCACTCGCTGCTGTACCGCGCGTATTTTTTGCAGGGCAGGCTGCGCAACGCCTACCTGTTCGACAGCCTCGATGCCGAAGCGCTGGCCGGCCAGCTCGATGTCGTCACGCGCATCATGCGCGGCCAGGCCAAGGTGGTCGAATCGACGTTCTACGCGGCGCTGACGTGGCTGCGCGTCCTGCGCCGCGATCCCGCGCGCGCCGACGCCGTGGCCGTGGCAGAACGCATCGCCACGCTGCAGGCGAGCCTGGCGCTGTGGGCCGCGCAGGGCTCGGACAACAGCGGTCCCAAATCGCTGCTGGTGCAAGCGGAAGCCGCGCGCGGCCAGCAGGACCTGCAACTTGCCACGCGCTGCTACCAGCAGGGAATCGACGCTGCCGGCCTGGCCGGCTACGTCAACATCCAGGCGCTGGGCAATGAACTGTGCGGCGACTGCTGGCTGGACCAGGGGCAGCCACGCGTGGCGGCAGTGTTCTACAGGGACGCCATCGCGCGGTATGCCCAGTGGGGCGCCGAGGGCAAGGTGGCGCAGTTGCGCGCGCGCCACGCGGTGCTGCTGGCGCAGGCGGAAGGCCGCAGCACGCACCTGCCCACGACGCAGCCGCTGGCCGGTTCCGGCGCGGGCACCCAGGGCAGCACGACGCTCGACCTGGTCTCGCTGGTCAAGGCGGCGCAGATCCTGTCCAACGAAGTGGGGCTGAAGAACGTGTTGACGCGCCTGATTGCAATCATGCGCGAAAACGCCGGCGGCCAGGTTGCGCGCCTGCTGCTGGTATCAAACGGCTTCTGCCGCCTGGAAGCGGACATCGACGGCGATGCCATCACCGTGCTGCAGGCGCGCCACCTCGACCTCGACGCGCCGGCCGATCCGCAGTTCCCGCTGTCGCTGCTGCGCTACGTGCTGCGCACCGGCGCCGAAGTCATCGAAGACAGCATTGCCGCCGCCTCGCGCTTTGGCGCCGACCCGTATGTGCAGCGGCACCGCCCGCGCGCCGTCATGTGCCTGCCGATCCGTGTGGGCGGGCGCATCGACGGCATCCTGTATTTCGAAAACAACCTGGCCGATGCGTCCTTCACCGAAGAACGCGTGGCGTTCCTGCGCATGCTCGGTGCGCAGGCCATGATCTCGATTGCCAGCGCGCGGCTGCACGACAGCCTGGAGCAGCGCGTGGCCGAGCGCACGGCGCAGCTGGAAGAGGCCAACCGCCAGCTGGCGGCCTTGTCGATCACCGACAGCCTGACGGGCCTGGCCAACCGGCGCCATTTCGACGACGTGCTGCGCGCCGAATGCGCGCGCGCCACGCGCAGCCGCCAGCCGCTGGCCGTGATCATGCTCGATGTCGATTACTTCAAGCGCTACAACGACTGCTACGGCCACCAGGCCGGCGACGTATGCCTGGTCCGCGTGGCGCAGGCGCTGGCTGGCGGCATGCGGCGCGCCAGCGACCTGGCCGCGCGTTACGGCGGCGAAGAGTTTTCCTTCATCCTGCCCAATACCGACGCCGCTGCGGCCCGCCAGCTTGGCGAAGCCCTGCGCGGCGCGATCGCCGGGCTGCAGATCGACCACGCATGCGCCGATGCGGGACAGGTGACGATCAGCGCCGGCATCGCCCTCCATACCGGCCCCGGCGCCCCGGACCCGGACGCCTTGCTGCGCCAGGCCGACGCCGCCCTGTACCGCGCCAAGGACGCGGGACGCAATTGCGTAGTCCTCGGCGCCGATGCCACGTGACAGCTGGGCTCGTGCTCTCGCCAGATCGCAAATCGGGGTCTGGTCCGGCAAACGGACATCGCTGAACTTTTTGATTGCGACACGGTCCCCCAATGCCGTATGGTTTGCTCCGCGCACCGTTCGTCGTCGCCGTGCTCTCGCCAAATCGGGGTCTGGTCCGGCAAACGGACATCGCTGAACTTTTTGATTGCGACATGGTCCCCCACTGCCGGATGGCTTGCTCCGCGCACCGTTCGCCGTCGCCGGTTTTTACCAGGCGCCAGATGCCATTCCATTCCGCCGGATTTGGCCCCATATGAATCGAACTTGAATAGCCCCGCCATGCTGCATGAAGGTCAGCGCGTCTGCCTTTCATCCACCGCCTTTTCCCATTACCTCGTCCCATTGCCATGCCCCAGCCAGCGCCCCGTATTGTTCCCAATGATCGCCGAACGTCTACTCAACCATGGCGCGCCATTTGGTTAACACTTGCCGCTTGCCTGCTTTCGACGGACGCGTTGTTTCTCTATATTTTCGGTGACCGTTTCGTGTTCCGCTTCGCCGATGCCGCGTGCGTCGAGGAATCCACCGCGTCTCCGGCAAACAGCGCATGGCCGCGTTAGAATGTGAATCTCAGCAATTGCTGGTTTCACCATGCACGACCTGCCAGGCCACGCCGGCCGGCACCACGCCCGCTTGCGCCAGCGCGCCGCGCGTCCTTTCACACCTGCCGACGGCAACTGCGCCCTATACTGGCGCCGCCTGCCATGGCTTCCTCGTTTTCGCTGCACATGACTACAGACACCTCGCTGCCGCCGCCGGCCACCCGCGCAACGCCCCACGCCGCAGTTCCCCCGCCACCGCTGCCGCTGGCCTCCCTGCTGGCGCTGACCATGGTCAGCTTCGTCGTCATCCTCACTGAAGTGTTACCGGCCGGCCTGCTGCCGCAGCTCGCTGCCAGCCTGGGCAGTTCGCAGCCGGTCATGGGCCAGCTGATCGGCGTGTATGCACTTGGCTCGCTGCTGGCGGCCATCCCACTGGCCGCCGCCACGCAAGGCATGGGCCGGCGCACGCTGCTGCTCACCGCGCTGGGCGGCTTCGTCCTGGCCAATACCGTTACGGCCCTCTCCACCAGCCTGCCGCTGATTTTCGCGGCCCGCTTCATCGGCGGCGTGGCGGCCGGTCTGGCGTGGTCGATGCTGGTCGGGTACGCAGCGCGGATGGTGCCGGCGCACCAGAAGGGCAGGGCGATCGCGATTGCAATGGCTGGCACGCCGCTGGCGCTGACAGCCGGCATCCCGGCCGGCACCTACGTGGGCAACCAGGCAGGCTGGCGCGTCGCGTTCGGCGTGCTCAGTGCATTGGCTGCGCTGCTGATGGCGTGGATCCTGTTCAAACTGCCGCCGATCCCCGCAGTAAAAGACCAGCAGCGCCAGCGCGTCGCCAGGGTGTTTGCCGTGCCGGGCGTGCGGCCGGTGCTGGCCGTGCTGCTGCTGTACGTCCTCGCGCACAATATGCTGTATACCTACATTGCGCCGCTGGCCGCGCTGGCGCAACTGGCCGGCCGCGTCGACTTCCTGCTGGCGCTGTTCGGCGGCACCGCGCTGTTCTCGCTGCTGCTGGTGGGCGCGCTGGTGGACCGCTGGCTGGGCCAGCTCGTCATGGCCAGCGTGGTGCTGTTCGTGGGCGCAAGCGCCATGCTGGCGGTGTGGCCGGCGTCGACGGCGGTCGTCTACGCGGCAGTGTGCCTCTGGGGCCTGGCGTTCGGCGGCGTGGCGACCTTGTTGGTCACATCGCTGTCAAACGCCGCAGGGCCGGCGCAGGATGTGGCCCAGTCGATGATGACCACCGTCTGGAACACTGCCATCTTCGCCGGCAGTATCGCCGGTGGCCTGTTGCTGGGCCGGTTCGGCGCGGCCGCGCTGGCGTATGCCGCCGTGGTGGCACTGGGCGCAGCGGGATGGATCGTCTGGTCGACCCGCGCGCAGGCGTGGTGGCAGGGAGCCGGACGCTAGCCGATTCGGGTAGTCCACTCCCGGCTTCGATTACAATGGCGCCCGATACGGAAGTGCAAGGATAGGCAACGCCCGATGGCACCCTGTTGGTGCATGTCGATTGGCTGTTGGTCCTGACCTTGGGGTGAAGCGTGACCTTGTCTTTGAATGTGAGTGGCCATCCCGCGCGGCCTGTCGGCGCGCTGGTGGCGGGCCTGCTGGTAGTGCTGGCGTTTGTCCAGGCCGGGCACGACGCCCGCCGCACCGTTCAGCTGATGGTGCTGGCCGTGCCGGTGCTGGCCGCGCTGTTATGGCAGGCGTCGACTGTGCGCCAGCGCCGCCTGCAGTACGGCGCCGTGTGGCTGCTGACGATGCCGTTCCTGGCCGACAGCATCGTGCGCGCCTATCTGTTCAACCTGTACGAGGCGGCGCCCGACAGTGCCACGGTACTTGGCGCGATGGCCAATTCCAGCGCCAGCGAAGCGCTGGAATATATCGACACGCACTGGCGCGACATGGCGGTTGCAGCGGGCACGCTGGCCGTGGGCGGCGTGGCGCTGGCGTTTGCCGTGCAGCTCGACGCCTTCGCGGCAAAGCCAGGCGGCTGGCGGTATCGCCGCGCGGGCCACGTGGCGCTGGTGCTGGTGGCACTGGTGTGCGCGTTCGCGTTCATCAACAAGCCGTGGCGCAAACTCCACCCGCTCGTGTTCTGGTCGGCGTGGGCCAATTCGGTGGCGACGCAACAGGCCGCGTGGGAGCACCATGAAGCGGCCCGGCGCACGGCGCTCGACGACGCCCGGCTGGCCCGGCCGGTGACGGTCGATGCCGGTCCGGCGACAGTGGTGCTGGTCGTCTCTGAAAGCATCAACCGGGACAACCTCGGCCTGTATGGCTATCCCCGCGACACCACGCCGCTGCTTGCGCAGCAGCAGGCCCGCCTGGGCGGCAATTTCCTCACCCTGCGCCACGCATGGTCGACCGAAGCGTCAACCATTCCGGCGCTGCGTGCCGTGTTCGGCGTGGCTGGCGGCGGCAGACGGCAGGAGCTGCACATGCTGGCGCTGGCGCGCGCTGCCGGCTACAAGGTCTGGTGGATCAGCAACCAGGAAGACATGGCGATCGAAAACGTCCACGCCAGGCTGGCCGATGTGGTGCACATGCTCAGCCATACACCCGGGCGCAGCGCCAAGTCGCTCGACGAACAGGTCCTGGAGCCGATGCAGGCCGCGCTGGCGGACCCCACCGCGCGCAAACTGATCGTGCTGCACCTGATGGGCGCGCACCCGCATTACCGCTTCCGCTATCCGGCCGGCGCCGAGCAGTTCAGCCGGCGTGCCGATGCTGTCGACCGTGCCCTGATCGCGCAGGACCGGCCGCGCTGGGTCCGGCGCCTGCGCGACGACTACGATTCGGCCCTGGTCTACCAGGACCGGATCGTGTCGCATTCCCTCGACCTCGCGCGGGGAAGTGCACCGGCCAGCGGTTACCTCGCCTGGATGTACCTGTCCGACCACGGCCAGGAAGTAGGGCACACGTCGAACCGGATCGGCCACAGTCCCGGCACCGCTGCCGGCTACCGCATTCCAGCGCTGATCTGGCAGCGCGCGCCGCGTCCGGGGATGGCCGCCGGCGCCGCGGCACGGCCGTTCCGTTCCGACTGGGCCGACATGACGCTGGCGCACCTGCTTGGGATGCAGTGGCAGGGATACCGCGCTGCGCAAAATGTCCTCGATCCCCGCTACAGCTGGGAGGCGCCGGTGCTGCCGGCCAAAATCGCTGCATTTGATCGCTGACCTGGGCTGCGTCATCCTGTTTGCGGCATGCGGTTTCTCTGCATCGCAAACGCTGTGAAGGACAGTTCTTCCTTGCTCAACCCCGCAGCAGAACGCGTTGGGCACTCGCCACGCGCGTGTCGGCAGATGCACGACGCTGCCTGCCGGATGCAGGCCCTTCAGTGAGCTGGAACACGCCAACCAGCTGGCTGAGGCTGTCGGCTTCTGCTTCCAGCGACGCCGCCGCTGCGGCTGCCTGCTCTACCAGGGCGGCATTCTGCTGGGTCACCTGGTCCATCTGGATGATGGCCTGGTTGACCTGGTCGATGCCGGCACTTTGTTCGGTGCTGGCAGCATTGATTTCCGCCATGATGTCAGTGACGCGGCGCGTGCTCGTGACCACCTCGTCCATCGTCGCGCCGGCCTGCGCTACCAGTTTGCTGCCTGCACTGACCTGTGCCACGGAATCGTCGATCAGCGACTTGATTTCCTTTGCTGCTGCTGCGCTGCGCTGGGCCAGGTTGCGGACTTCGCTTGCGACGACGGCGAAACCGCGTCCTTGTTCACCTGCGCGCGCCGCCTCCACCGCTGCATTGAGGGCAAGAATATTCGTCTGGAAGGCGATACCGTCGATGACGCTGATGATATCGACAATACGGCGCGAACTGGTATCGATTGCATTCATGGTTTCGACCACGCGGGCCACCATGTCGCCGCCGGTGCCGGCCGTGTCCGATGCGCTGATCGCCAGCTGATTGGCCTGCTGCGCATTGCCGGCGTTGTGCCTGACGGTGGCGGTCAATTCTTCCATCGATGACGCAGTTTCTTCCAGCGAGCTGGCCTGCTGTTCCGTGCGCGAAGACAGGTCCAGGTTGCCGGCGGCAATTTCACGCGAGGACGTGGCAATCTTGTCGGTGCCCGCTTGTACCCGCTGGACCACCGCCAGTAAATTCCCGTTCATTTCTTTCAGCGCCTGCAGCAATTGGCCGGTTTCGTCGTCCGACGCCGGTTCGATATTGCTGCGCAAGTCATTCGCGGCCACCGCGCGGGCAATCTCGACTGCCGTTTTGAGTGGCCGGGTGATGCCTCGCGTCAACCACCACGCTGCGAGGCTGCCGCTCAGCAGCACCAGTACGCCAAGTGCGGCCAGCCCGCTGCGGCCGTCCCGGAATATCTGTTCCACCGCTGCGGCGTTGGCGTCGATGCTGGCGCGCTGATGGTCAAGCAGGCCATGCAGCGCGCCCAGGTAAGCCTTGGCGTCAGGCACAAGCCGTTCCGTGAGCGCCTGGTTGGCTTCATCAAACTTGCCATCGCGCTTGTAGCCGACGATCAGGTCGCGCGACGCAATGTACTTTTTGCGCACCACTGCCAGCGCGGCCAGCATCGATTTTTCTTCATCGGTGGCGGCCAGTTGCTCGACGTTTTTCTGCAAGGCGGCGATGCTTTTGGTCGACTCGACCAACTCCTGGGCAAAAAATGGACCGAGGGACGGATCGCTGCTTTTCGCAATCGCGGTCGTACGGCGCACGCTGGTGTGGATCAAGGTGTACCAGTCGCCGACCATGCGTTCCTTGGCCAGTGGCTGCTGCATCATGATGCGGCTGGCCTCGGCGACTGCCGCCAGCCGCCAGACCCCGATCACCGTCACCAGCACCGCCAATGTCAGCACCAGGCCGAAACCAAGGCCCAGCCGCGTTCCGATTTTGAAGTTCTTCATTCTGTGTTGCTCCTGCCTTTTTTCGTGAAAGCAAATGCCATGTTGCACGGCTATGCATGCAGTATATCGAAGTATTTCCTAGAGGCACTAAAAATTCATGGCAAAAGCCGGACCGGGTCGATACGCCATGTTCGAGGGCTATACTGATGAGGCTTTCATCCCAAACATCATCGGGGAGGCAGCATGTCGCAATCTGGTGAATCTGACACTAAAGTTGCGTAAAAAAGACGGTAACATCGCGCTTTAAAATTGACCGACCAGTCACTCTCTTATATGATGACAGCAATAAGGGAGACGCCATGGCACGTCCGAAAAGTGATGAAAAACGCGCAGCCATCCTGGCGGCAGCCATCAGGATCATTGCAGACCAGGGTTTGCGTGCCCCGACTGCGCTGATTGCAAAAGAGGCGGGTGTGTCGAATGGCGCCTTGTTCACGTACTTCGACACCAAATCCGAGCTGGTCAACCAGTTGTACCTGCACCTGAAGGCCGGGATGGCGCAGGCCACCATGACCGGCATGCCGCTTGAGGCCGACCTGCGCGGCCAGATGCGCCATGTCTGGGACCGGTGGGTGGCGTGGGCCATTGCGCATCCACAGGAGCGCAAGGTGCTTGCGTATCTGAGCGTGGCGCCCGACCTGGTGGAGGCAACCCGCGCAGCGGCCAGCGAATCGTACGCTGGCATTGCTGCCTTGCTTGAACGCAGCCGCGCCAATGGCGCTTTGCGCGATGCCCCGTTGGCGTTCGTGGGCGCTATCGTCGTGGCGCTGCTCGATGCGACGGTCAATTACATGACGCACGACGAAGCCGATGCGCAGGCCCACGCTGGTACGGGTTTTGCGGCGCTGTGGCGCGTGCTGGACTGATTTTCAGGCCTTTCAAGGGCGACTGGACAAACTTATGAATAATCCCAAACGCTGGGTCGTGTCGGTCGGCCGACCTGCAGTGGCCAGCCGCGGCCAGTGCTGGCGCAACTTTTACGCCCGACCTTCCCGTGCCACCGCACGCCTGCTGCTTGTTGCTGCCTCCCTTGTATTGGGTTTTGTCATGTCCGTCTGTCCTTCCACTGCTGCACCACTGGCCAGCCCTCAGCTGAACGATGGCAAATACCGCAATCCCGTGCCCATGCTCAGGCAAAGCGCGGGCGAGATGGCGAAACTGGCGTGGACGTTCATGTTCAACAAGCCGGCCGGCACGGTGCCGGACCACGCCATTCCCGTGCGGGCGCTGTCGCGCCAGGCGCTGCTCGATGCGCCCGACAAGACCCTGTACCGGCTTGGCCACTCGACCATGCTCCTGAAACTGGGCGGCGCGTTTTACCTGACCGACCCGGTGTTTTCCAGGCGTGCGTCGCCCGTGCAGTGGGCTGGTCCCGCACGTTTTCATGCGCCGCCGATCAGCATCGACGATCTGCCGCCGATCAAGGCCGTGATCCTGTCGCACGATCATTACGACCATCTCGATCATGCCAGCATCCTGGCGCTGGCTGCAAAAACCAGTTATTTCCTGGCGCCGCTGGGTGTGGGCCAGCGCCTGATCGGCTGGGGAGTCGATCCTGCCAAGGTGCGCGAACTGGACTGGTGGCAAGAGCTGGACCTGGACGGCGCCGGCTTTGCCGCCACGCCGGCCCAGCATTTTTCCGGGCGTGGCCTGAGCGACGGCAACTCGACCCTCTGGGCGTCGTGGGTCATCCAGCATGACGGCTTGCGGATCTTCTTCAGTGGCGACACCGGCTACTTTGCCGGCTTCAAGGCCATTGGCGCGAAGTACGGGCCGTTCGACGTGGCGCTGCTGGAAACCGGCGCGTATGACAAACGCTGGGCCGACATCCACATGCAGCCGGAAGAGACCATGCAGGCATTCCTGGACCTGAACGGCGCCTGGCTGGTGCCGGTCCATAACGGCACGTTCGACCTCGGGCTGCACCGCTGGCAGGAGCCGTTCGAGCGGATCAGCAAGCTCGCTGCCGACAAGGGTGTTTCAATGGCGACGCCGGAAATGGGCGAGCCGCTCGACCTGTCACGGCCGCAGGCGGGCCGGCCATGGTGGCGCGACGTTGGCAACCAGGCCTCACAGCTGAAAGCCGACGACGCGCACCAGGCCCTCGGCCAGGCCGGCGGCGAGGGACGGTTGACACGCATCGAACGGCGTTGACTGGCCGGTGCGCCTCGATCCGGCGCCCGGCGCGCGGTGCGCGGCGTGCGTCAGGTTCAAGGCATGCGCCGGCAGTCATGGCGAACGATGCCGTGGAACGCGTCCTGCGCCTGCAGGGCGTCCGGCAACGCGAACCGCGCCTTTGCTGTACGCTAGCCGGATTGAATCTTCGAGGCCTTCTTCATGCAATCGTTTGAAAAAACCAGCAGTCACCACGTCCCCGCCCTGCAGGCGACCATCGAACAATACGTCGACCCGCAATCGGGCGCGCGCCACATCCACATGGCCAGCGACGCGCCCGAAATCGCGTTCCTGGTCGCCTTCCCGACGGTCCCCGACCGCAGCGACGGCCGCGCCCACATCCTGGAACACCTGGCCCTGGCGGGCTCGGAGCGCTTCCCGGTGCGCTCGCCGTTCTTTTCCATGCTGCGCCGCTCCACCGCCACCTTCATGAACGCGATGACGTACGCAGACCGCACCGCGTACCCGTTCGCCACCACCGACGAGCAGGATTTTTTCAACCTGCTGGACGTCTACCTGGACGCGAGCTTTTTCCCGCAGCTCAATTACCTCGATTTTCTGCAGGAAGGCTGGCGCCACGTGTTCGACGGCGGCAAGCTCGCTTACCAGGGCGTCGTCTTCAACGAAATGAAGGGCGCCATCGCCGACCCGATGTATGCGCTCCACCACGGCATCATCGCGCCGCTGTTTGCCGGCACCACCTACGCCAGCGCGTCGGGCGGCGACCCGCTGGCCATTCCCGACCTGACGCACGCCATGCTGCAGGATTTCCACGCCAGCCACTACCATCCGTCGCAGGCAGTGTTCATGAGCGCCGGCCGCATCGACGCTGCAACCATCCAGGCGCGCATTGCCACGCAGGTGCTGGCGCGCCGCAACGACACTGCCCCGCGCCGCACGCCTGCGCTGGCCGCTGCGTGGGACGCCCCGCGCGAGCAGGAACTGCGCATCCCGTCGCAGCAGGCCAAGGACGATGAATACGGCCTCCAACTGGCCTGGCTGATGGACGAAATGGCCGATCCGCTGGCGTACTACAGCGTGCACCTGCTGGCTGCCGGTTTGCTGGGCGACGCCGGGGCGCCGCTGCGCGCGGCCATGGAATCGGCTGGTTTCGGACGCCCGTCGCGCATGAACGGCCAGGACGCCGGCATGCGCCAGATGGTATTTCACCTCGGGATGGAAGGGCTCACTGCGGCGGAAGTCGACGCGGCCCAGGACTTGATCCTGGCCACTTTGGCGCGGGTGGCCGTCGAAGGCGTGCCGGTAGAGACGCTGCGCGCGGCCATGCGCGACCTGCGCTACCAGCAAAGAAATACGGAAAGCGGCAGCACGCCGTTCGCGCTGCGCCGCATGCTGCAGGCGCTGCCGTTGTCGCTGTATGGCGGCGACGTGATGCACGCGTTCGACAACGAAGCCACGCTGGCCGAACTCGATGAAAGGATCGCCGACCCGGCATTTTTCAAGGGCCTGGTACGGGCGCTGCTGGACAATCCCACGCGCCTGGCCAGCCGCGTGGTGCCGGATGCAGAATACTTCACGGCGCGCGCCGCGACGGAAGGCGCACGCCTGACCGCGCTGGAGTCCGCGCTGTCCGACGCCGAGCGCGCGCGCATCACGCAGGAGAGCGCGGACCTTGCCGCCCACCAGGCCCTGCCGACCGATAAATCGCAGCTGCCGCGCATCCGCCCGGGCGACGTCAGTACGGCACCGCGGCCGGTGCCGCAAGTGCCTGCGCTGGCTGGCAATGCGCTGCCATTTTCAGTTGCCAGCAACGGCATCAGTTACGCCAGGGCCGTGTACGACGTGTCGCACATTGCGCCGGCCGACTGGCCATGGCTGGACCTGTACGCCGACCTGCTGGCCGACCTGGGTGTGGGCGAGCGCGACTTCGCGGCTGCCGATGCGTGGCGCCAGGCCCTGGTGCCATCCTTCCGCGTCGGCCTCGATACGACGCTTGCGCAGGACGGCGCGCTGCGCATCGAGATCGGCTTTTCCGCCAGCGGCCTGCGCGAAGAACACGCGGCCATTGCCGAGGTGCTGTCGGCCAGCATCCTCGGTGCGCGTTTCGATGAAACAGCGCGCATGGCATTCCTGATCGAGCGCCTGGTGCAGAACAAACTCAGCGGCCTGGCCAAAGCCGGCCGCGATTACGCCTTGCTGGCGGCCGGCGCGCCGCTGTCGCCGCTGCGCGACTTCCAGAACCGCATTACGGGCGTGCCGTCGCTGCCGTTCTACGGCGCCCTGAAGAAGCTGGCGCAAACGCCCGAAGGCCTGGCCCATGTGGCCGCACGCCTCGCTGCCATGCATGCAGTGGTCACTGCAGTTGTGCCGACGCGCCTGACTGCCGGCACGGGCGACGATGGCGCCACGCTGGGCCGGGTGCTTGCTGCGGCGCCGGCCTTTGCCGCGCCTGCGGCAGATGCGCCGCCGCAGCAGTTGAGAGTGGACGCAGTGGACACGCCGGCGCGCGCCATCGCTCCGGCCAACCTGGCCCTGCACGCGGCTGGTCAGGTCAACCACTGCGTGATCGCGTGGCCGGCGCCGCGCGTGGGCCACCCTGATGCGCCGGCATTGGCGGTGGCTGCAGAGCTGATGGGCGCGGCGCTGCTGCACCAGGCGCTGCGTGAAAAGGGCGGGGCGTACGGTGGCTTTGCCAGCTACAGCAGCGAAGGCGGCATGTTCTCGATGAGCACCTTCCGCGACCCGCGCCTGGCTGCCACCTACGCCGACTTCGCCACTGCGCTACATGCCATCGTTCACGACGACTTTACCGACGAGCAGGTCGAGGAAGCCATCATCAGCGTCATCAAGGGGCTCGACAAACCGCTGTCACCTTACGGCGACGCCATCAGCGCGTGGCAATTGCAGCGGCGCGGCGTGACGCCCGCCGTGCGCCAGCAGTTCCGCACCGGCGTGCTGACCTGCACGCTGGTGCGCATCCGGGAAGTGGTGACGACGTGGCTGACGCCTGCCACGGTCAGCCGCGCTGCGTTTGTCGGCGACGCTGCCAGCGACCTTGACGGGCTGGCGCTGGTAGATTTGGCGGCGCTGGCGGCGCTGGCAGAGCAAGTCTGACCCGTCAGTAAATCTCCGGCACGATGATTTCGGGCGGCACTTCCCGGCGCACGTAATCGTCGTGGTATTCGCGGTCCGGGAGGGCAATCAACGGGCGCTCCACCTCGAAGTAGGGCATTTGCCCCAGCAAGTGGTGGATGCAGTTCAGGCGCGCCTTTTTCTTGTTCACGCCTTCCACGACCCACCATTTCGCCTCCGGGATGTGCGTACGCTCGAGCATGATCTCTTTCGTCTTCGTGTATTCCTCCCAGCGGCGGCGCGATTCAAGGTCCATCGGGCTCAGTTTCCACTGCTTCAGCGGATCGTGGATGCGGCTCAGGAAACGCGCATTCTGCTCTTCGTCCGAAATCGAAAACCAGTACTTGATCAGCTGGACGCCGGAGCGCACCAGCATCCGTTCGAATCCGGGCACGGTCTGGAAAAATTCTTCGTACTCGTCGTCGCTGCAAAAGCCCATCACGCGCTCGACGCCGGCCCGGTTGTACCAGCTGCGGTCGAACAGGACGATTTCGCCGGCAGCCGGCAAGTGCTGCACGTAGCGCTGGAAGTACCACTGCGTGCGTTCGCGGTTGTTCGGCGCTGGCAGCGCGACCACGCGGCAGACGCGGGGATTGAGCCGCTGCACGATGCGCTTGATGGCGCCGCCCTTGCCGGCCGCGTCGCGCCCTTCGAACAGGATCACGACCTTGTGGCCGGTGTGGACCACCCAGTCCTGCAGCTTGACCAGTTCGGCCTGCAGCCGGAACAGCTCGCGAAAATACAGCTGGCGATCGGCCTTGTCCGCGTCGCTCCGTCCGGGCATGGGCAGCATGGTGACCGGATCGAGCGCGCGGTCGTCCAGCTCCAGTTCCAGCTCCTCGTCGTAGTTGTCCGTGATATCGCGCTGCACGCGCAGCAGGATATCGTCGTGGTCGTAGTCTTTCATGGCGATGCAGCCTTTCACGCGATGTGGCAACCCGCCAGTGCGGCGTTCCTGGCGCCGACTTTAAAGGACGGGTGTGACATCGTCGTGACGTGCGGTGCGGCGCCCTTTAGCGGGGACGCTGCAGCCGCAGCAGCAGCCACCCGGCGGCGCCGGTGAACGTCCCGGTAAACGCGAGCACCATCCAGAAGCCGTGCGGATGGCCGGCCAGCGGCACGCCGCCGACGTTCATGCCCAGCAAGCCGGCAATCATGTTGACCGGCAGCGCCATCACGGTCACGATGGTCAGCAGGAACAGGCTGCGGTTATTGTCTTCGTTGACGCGTGAGGCAATTTCTTCCTGCAGCAGCTTGATGCGTTCCTGCAGCGAGGCGAGGTCCGTCAGCACGACCGTGAATTCCTCCGTCGCCTGGCGCAGGTCCTGCAAGTCGTCGGTGGCAATCCACGTAGGCGGGCGCTGCAGCAGCCGGAACATGGCGGCCGGTTCCGGCGCCAGCAGGCGTTGCAGGCGCACCAGCACGCGGCGCAGGGCGCCAAGGTCGTCGCGCTTCCTTGTCAGCCGGTCGGCCAGCAACTGGTCTTCGGTCGTGTCGACGCGGGCCACCGCATCGCGCACGATATTCACCAGGACGTCGGCCTGGTCGCGCAGCAGGTGCACCAGCAATTCCACCGGGGAGCGCAGCAGTTCGCCGCGCACCACGGCCTGGCGCAGCCGCTCGATTGATTCGAGCGGTTTGCGCCGGGCGCTGATCACGCCGAAGGGCGTCACGTGCACCCACAGCGTGGAGATGTCGGCGCTGTCGAACGAAAAATTGTGCAGCACGTCGTTGACGACGGCGACCAGCGCATCCCCGGCGATCTCGATGCGCGTGGAGCGCGAGCCCTGGTGCAGCATGGCGAAAAAATCTTCGTCCAGCGCGGTGTTGGCGCGCAGCCAGCGTTCGCTCGCGGCATTCGACAGATTGAAATGCAGCCAGACGAACTGGCCGGGAATCGGCTGGCGCAGGTGCGCGAGCGCACTGGCGGCGTCGATGGCCATCGTGCCGACGCCGGCGCCGATCTGAAAGCCCCATACGAGTCCGGAGTCATCCGAGCCATAACCGAAACCAAGTAGCGACATGTCCGTCCGATGCAAGTGAAATTCCCGGCAATTGTAGTGCAACTGACGGTGGCGTCAGGATTACAGCGACACCCCGCGGCAACGCCATCGGGCCGGCTTGCTGGCCGGTCGGGCGAGGGCGCATCTTGTATAATCCGTCAGCTTTCCCTTCAATATCTGCACCCACTTCACTGGCAACCATGCGACTAGGCGATTTCATCAACAGCAATATCGAGCCGATCCTGGTGGAGTGGGAAGCGTTTGCCAAGACCATCGAGCCGCCTGCCCTGACGATGGACAGCAAGGCGCTGCGCGACCATGCTGTCAACATGTTGCAGGACATTGCGCGTGACATCAGCCAGCCGCAGACAGCCGCCGCGCAACAGCAAAAGTCCCTGGGCGCCGGGCGCCTGATCGATGGCGAGTCATCGGCCGAAGTGCACGCCGCGGCGCGTCTTTTTTCCGGCTTCACGATCGAGCAGCTGGTGTCGGAGTACCGCGCCCTGCGCGCGAGCGTCCTCAAAATGTGGGCGCGCGAATCGAAGGCGGGCCTTGCTACCGATCCGGACGACGTCACGCGCTTTAACGAGGCGGTCGACCAGTCGGTGGCCGAATCGGTGGCGCGCTATGCAGAGATGGTGTCGAAATCACAGAACCTGTTCCTGGCCATTCTGGGCCACGACCTGCGCAATCCGCTTGCCACCACCCTGATGGCCTCGCGCTACATTATGGAAGGCAACGACGTCGACGGCAAATACGCCACTGCGGCGAACCGCATCCTGCGCGCCGGCGAACGCATGAACCGGCTGGTCAATGACCTGATCGATTACACGCGCACCAATCTCGGCTCCGACCTGCCGGTGATCCTCAAGGAAGTCGACCTGGCGCACCTGTGCCGGGAAGCCGTGTCCGAACAGGCGCTGGCGCATCCGGACGTCCGCTTCGAACTGCTTGCCGACGGCGATTTCACTGGCCGCTGGGACGACAACCGCATTGCCCAGGTGCTGTCGAATTTGCTGGGCAACGCGGTCCAGTATGGCGCCGCCGACCAGCCCGTTATCCTGCGCCTGCACGCAGCGCCCGACCATGTGGAGATGCGGGTCGAGAACCAGGGCAAGCCCATTCCGCCGGACAAAATCAACACCGTGTTCGAGCCGCTGGTGCGGCTGGCCGTCGACGGCGACGACGCGCCGGGCGACATCGGCAGCACCAGCCTCGGCATCGGTTTGTACATCGCGCGCGAAATCGTGCAGGCGCACGGCGGCACGATCACCGTGACGTCGAGCGAGCAGGACGGCACCGTGTTCGCCATCAGTTTGCCACGCGCGCCCGCGCCCAGGGTGCGCCAGCACCGGCCTGCCACGCGGGACTGACGCGACCGACACGCAGCGCCATGAAAAACGGCGGGCCAGGGTTGCCTGGTCCGCCGTCTTGCACTACTGCGTGAACTTGATTACTTCGTGGCGCTGGTCACGCGCCAGATCACATTGCCCACGTCGTCCGCAAACAGCAGCGCGCCTTCCGCGTCCTGCGCCATGCCGACCGGCGCGCCGTACAGGTGCTTCTCGTCGGCCGAATGGAAACCGGTGACGACCGGCTGGGCCGGACCGTTCGGCATGCCGTTCTGGAACGGAACATAGACGATCTGGTAGCCGCTCAGCGGCGAGCGGTCCCAGCTACCGTGCTCGGCAACGAACGCGCCACCCTTGTATTGCGCTGGCAGGTTATTGCCGGTGTAGAACAGCAAGCCAAGTGCCGCCACGTGCGAACCAAGCGCGTAGTCCGGCTTGATGGCTTTGGCCACCAGGTCAGGACGCTGCGGTTTTACGCGATGGTCGACATGCTGGCCGAAATAGCTGTACGGCCAGCCATAAAACCCTTTTTCCTGCACCGATGTCAGGTAATCCGGCACCAGGTCGGCGCCAATTTCATCGCGCTCGTTGGCAATCGCCCAGAGCTTGCCGGATTGCGGCTCCCATTGCAGGCCGGTCGGATTGCGGATACCCGATGCAAACACGCGGCTTGCACCGGTGACGGCATCGACTTCCAGCACAGCGGCACGGCGATATTCCACCTCCATGCCATTTTCCGTGATGTTGCTGTTCGAGCCGCTGCCGACATACAGCTTGGTACCGTCAGGACTGGCCAGGAGCGCTTTGGTCCAGTGGTGATTGACCGTGCTTGGCAAATCGCCCAGTTCCACGCCGGGATCGGACATTTTTGTCTCGCCAGGCGTATAACGGTATTTCATGATATTGCCTGTATTGGCAACAAACAGCGTATCGCCCACCAGCTGGATACCGAATGGCGAGTGCAGCTTTTCGATATACACGTGCTGTTCCCATTCGCCGCTCGCGCCTGGTTTTTTACGCAGCAGCGTAATCCGGTTGCCGCCCTTGCCACCCTTGCCGGATTTGGCTTTGACGATGCCCGCAATCACCTGCTTTGGCGTGGTAACGGCTTCTTCACCAGGCCCATTGCCTTCCACGACCAGCACGTCCTGGTTCGGCAGCACCAGCAACTGGCGTGGATGCAAAAGTCCGGATGCGATTTTTTCAATCTGCAGACCAGCTACGACTTTTGGCGCAGCATTGCCTTGCCAGCCCACGCCATTTGGCACCTGCATTGGCGGCACCAGGAAATCCTGAGCGCCTGGCAGCGCCGGATTGGCGCCGATCTGGGTAGCGGGATCGACTTTGCCTTTTTCGGTGCAACCCGCAAGCAGCAGCGCCACGCCGGCTGCAATGGCTGCTGCGCGCCAGGTTTTCTTAAGCTTGACCATGATGCGATTCCTTGTAAATGATGTGTTCGCCCGACGTCATGAAGCGTGCAACGCCCATGGCCGCCACGGTGAGGATCGACAGCCAGATGCCATCAGGCATGATGGCGTACGCATCGCGGCTGTGCACGAATGCGTTGACCAGTGCGGCAATGATCGCGACGACGTTCAGCCAAAAGCCGATGACCTGGCCGCGCGGGCGCACCGCATATTTTTTGAAATACACCATCGCCAGATTGATAAGCTGGGGAATGATGGCAAATACCAGGCCGGCTGCTATCAGCCACGCGGCGCCCTTGACCCAAAAGACGTTGGCGGTTTTGGCATAGACGATATCGGCAATCAATGCGCCGACGAACATGCCGAACGGGATTGGATCGAGCAAATTGAAAATCGCCGACGGCATACTGAACCGGGATGAGCGGTGTTCTGCTTTCATGATGCTGCCCTTTCTGTGTACATGATGTTGACCTCTTGGAAATGGACGTAAAGACGACGAGAAAAAAAACCGGAACCTGTATGCAGCGGTTCCGGTAGTTGTCGTGAGATTAACATATCCATCCCATGCTCGTCGCATGGCTGCGCTATATCGAAATTGCGTATTGACGAAATGGCGGAGCGGCAAAAGGAACGTGATCGGTGGTCCTGGCAGGGCTGATTATGTTCGGAAAATTGTGGCGCCATGTTTGCACCGTCGGCATTCAGCGCTCCGTCGGCATTACCACTGCAGGCCGTGGAAACGCCAGCCCGATACCGGCTTCTTCGAGCGCCTCGAAAATCGACAGCAGCAGTTCCGCCCGCACGTCGTTGCTGGCGTCGGCATCGTGCAGGGCGATGTAGGCCACTGTGTCGATGTTGAAGCCACGTTCGGTGATGTTCGCAAGGCGCGCGTGCGGGTTGGGAGCGACGTTGGCGTGGGCGCTCAACACGCCCTGGATCAGGCTGACCGCCTGTTTCAGCTGGGCGGTAGTGACCGTGGGGCAGATCGGGATGACTGGGTTGAAAAGAAAACGGTCGCGGTCCGCGAAGTTTTCGATCTGGCGGGCGGAAAAGTCGCCGTTCGGGATGGTCACGATGGTGCGCTCGCCGGTGCGGATGCGGGTCGAGCGGATGCCGATGTCTTCGACCGTGCCGGCAACCGTGCCGACCTTGATATAGTCGCCGATCTGCGCCGGCCGGTCGGCAATCACGGTGACGCTGCCGACCAGGTTCTCGACTGTCTTTTGCGCGCCCAGCGCCAGGGCGATGCCGCCCACGCCCAGCGCCGCAATGCCGGTAGTGACGTTGATGCCGAACGTGTCGAGGATGCCGACACCTGAAAACGCCAGCAGCAGGATCTTGGCCGCGCGGCGCAGCAGCGTAACGACCGAGATGACCTGGCGCCGCTGGCGCCGTTCCATGCGCGAGATGGCGAGGTCCGAAATCGCATCGACCAGGCGCAGGCCGAACCAGACGAAGGCGATGGCCGAGACGACGCCGGAATAGCGCACGAAGGTCTGGCGCGCAACGATACCGACCGGGAGTTCTTCGACCCAGGCGTAGAACACGCCAATGGCGAACAGCAGGGCAAACGGCGGCAGCGACGCCTGCACGAACAGGTACAGGCCGTTCGTTTCAGGATTTGTCACCAGCCGGCGCAAGGCCATCACGACCAGCGTGGCAAGCAGCCACAGGCCCACGAAGCTGGCGACCGCGAGGCCCGTGAGCAGCAGCCAGTCCTTGACCGGCGCGCCAGCGACCATGTAGCCGGTGCCGGTGCCTTTGCCGGCTTTTGCGATGGTCTCGGCGTTGGCGAGCGCCAGCTGGCTGGCCGTTTCACGCGCGATCTTCCAGACTGCAGGCTCGGTGCCGCTGGCGGCGGTGCGCGCGAGCAGCACCGGCACTTCCTTGCCCTGGATCGTGATCGCGCCGACGTCTTCACGGTCGACGTCGAGGTCATCGTCGATGCGGCCGGTGGCCTGGTTGGACAGAGCCAGGAACGGTTGCAGCGAACCGCCCCGGTCGAGCAGCACCTGGAGGCGCCGCGCCAGCTCCGTGGCGGGCGTGCGCTGGCTCTTGCTGCGTTCGGCCGGCACATCGATGTAGTTGGCCGCCAGTTCGTAATCGTGTTTGGCCAGCGCCTCGATCAGGGCCGTGATGGTCGAGCGGGGCGTTTCGCGGTCGAAGCGGTCGGGGATGACGGCGGGCGCGGAAGCGGCGGCACTGGCGGCCGCAGGCGCGTCGGCGAGCGCCAGCGGCATTGCCGCGGCCAGCAGCAGCGCGGCGATCCAGCGTTTCACGGTATGCATGTTCAATGGGTCTCCTTGTGGTGGTCGGCACGTGTATTTTCCCATCCTCCGCCCAGCGCGAGGAATAGCTGGACCTGGTCGGCAGCCAGTTGGGCGCTGGACACCGCCAGCGCGCTTTCGGCCGTGGCCAGCGTGCGGTCGGCATCGAGCTGCGACAGGAAGTCGGTGCGGCCGAATTGATACAGGCGGGCCGACTGGCGCGCCGCGAGTGCGCTCTGGTCGCGCGCGGCGACCAGGGCGGCGTGGCGGTCCAGTTCACGGGCGTACAGCGTGAGCGCGCTTTCAGTCTCGCGCAGCGCGTTGAGCACCACGCCGTCAAAGCGGGCGAGCGCCACCTCGGTGCCGGCTCTGGCCTGCGCGATGTGGCTGCGGGCCGAACTGGTGGCCGGCAGGTTCCACGAAATGAGCGGGCCAAGTGAAAACTTCCACGTGTTGCCGTCGTTGAACTGGCTGTTCATGCCGACGCCGCCAAACGACGCACCTAAACTGATGTTCGGATACAGCTCTGCAGTTGCCACGCCGATGCGCGCGGTGGCGTCGGCCAGCTGGCGCTCGGCCTGGCGGATGTCGGGCCGGCGGCGCAGCAGGGCGGCGCCGTCGCCCACGGGAATGGCGGCCGCCACGCGCGGCGGCGTGACGCAACGGGACACGGCCTGCGGGAACTGGCTTGGTACCTCGCCCGTCAACAATGCCAGGCGGTACAAGGCAATGCGCCGGCGCGCTTCGAGCGGCGCCAGGTTGGCGCGCAACTGTTCGAGCTGCGCGTTGGCGCGGCTGCGCTCGATGGCCGTGCCGCGCCCGTGCGCGATGCGCTCGCCGGTCAGCTTGACAAATTGCTGCTGCAGGTCGAGCGACCCTTGCGCCACCTGCAGCTGGTAGCCGGCCGAACAGGCTTCAACGTAGGCGCGCGTGGTGTCGGCGGCTACCGTCACACGGGCCAGGTCGCTGGCTGCCTGCGCCGCATCCTGGTCGGCTTCGACCGCTTCGATGGCGCGCCGGATGCGGCCCCACATGTCGACCTGGTAGGAGACGCGTACATCGCCTTCATACATGTAAGTTTTCGGTAACACCTCGGGAATGCCAAGCGACGCGCCGGCAATGCGGCCGTACTGCGGCGCCACGCTGGCCTCGACTTCGGGCCGCGTTTTTTCTTCGGCTTCGTCGACGACTGCGCGTGCACGCTGCAAGTTGGCGGCCGCCACGCGCAGGTCGGTATTGGCGGCAAAGGCCTTGCCGATCAAGTCGTCGAGCAGCGGGTCCTGGTACAGGCGCCACCAGTCGGGCGGCAGCGGATCCGACGTGAACGCAGCGCCGGCTGTGCCAATGAAGGGGGTATTGGCGGCAGGGCGCTTGACGACGGCGTTGTCCGGCACACGGTAGTTCGGGCCGACAGTGGTGCAGGCAGCCAGTGCGGCTGCGAGAAGGGAAAGGGTGATGGCAAAAGCAGGCGATTTCATGGGGATCTTATTTCACGGCGGCCGTTTTGGCCGGCGCTGCCTTGGTAGCAGCTGTGGCAGTGGCAGGAACGATTTTCACGGTGGCCGTCAGGCCGGCCACCAGGCGCACATTGGCGGGCATCGGGTCGAGCGCGACGCGCACCGGGATGCGCTGGGCCAGGCGGACCCAGTTGAAGGTCGGGTTCACGTTGGGCAGCATGTTGGCGCTGGTGGTGCGGTCGCGGTCGGCGATGCCGGTGGCGATGCTTTCCACGCGGCCGTGGATCGGCTGGCGCGTGCCCATCAGCGTGATGTCGACCCGGTCGCCCAGCGCAATCCCGGGCAGTTTGGTTTCTTCGAAATAGCCTTCGACGTAGAAGGAACTGCTGTCGACGACCGCCATGACGGGGCGGGCCGCGGTGGCGTACGAGCCTTCGCGCAGGTCGAGGTTGGTAACCGTGCCGCTGACGGCGGCCGTGACGCGCGTGCGGGCCAGGTTCAGCTTTGCCATGTCGCGGTTGACGACGGCTTGCGCCAGCGCGGCGCGGGCGGCGTCGCCGCGGGTGCGGCCCTGTTCGCGCGTCTCGTCCGAGACCAGGTCGTCGAGCTCCGTATTCCTCTGGTTTTCACGCGCAGTCTGGCCCAGCGCCGACTGGGCTGCGCTCACTTGCGCCTCGGCCTGGCGCAGGGCCAGCGCGAAGCGGGCGCGGTCAAGGTCGAACAGGGGGTCGCCGGCCTTGACCTGCTGGTTGTCGCGCACATACACCTTGGTCACCTGGCCGGTGACGTCGGGCGCCACCTGCACGACGTAGGCTTTCAGGCGGCCGTCGCGCGTCCACGGCGCCACTTCGTAGTGCTGCCACAGCTTCATGCAGACGACCAGGGCGGCCGCGGTGGCCACGAGGGTGATGCCGACGCGCGCCGTCAGCGCGAGGATTTTTTTGCTTGCCATATCAGGACCAGTGCCTTGTGAAATACGCCAGTGCGCCCAGCACCAGGATGAACAGGGAAAAATCGAACAGCGCCGGATGCCAGACGACGCGGTAGAACCGGGTTTTTGCCAGGACCAGCTTGAGCATGCCTGTCACGAACAGCGCAGCGAGCGCGAGCAGCAGCAGGGGCGGCAGGAACAGGCCGTAGAGGCTTACTTCGCCAATCATGGGAGAACGCTTTCAAGTGCCGTTGCGGTATGGGGCAGGTAAGGTTGGGCGGCAGGGAACAGGTCGCGGCGCACGCTGGTAAGCGCCGCCAGCGCGGCCTCCTGCGCGTCGTCCGGCGTGCCGGCGGAAATCGCGCGCAGGGCGTTGTCGAGGGCGTCCTGCAACCGGCGCCCGGCATCGGCATCGGTGTCGGGCAGCAGGGCGTAGCGGCGCGCCAGCTGGCTCATCACGGGCGCCAGCGCGGCGGCGCCGCGTCCGAGCTCGCGGCGCCGGTTCTGCAGGACCGTCATGTTCAGGCCGACGCGCAGGTCGTTGAAGGCGCCGGCTGCCTCGTTGCGCTCCTTGCCGGCCTGCGCCAGGCGCGGCGTGAGCAGCGCGATGCGGTCCACCATGCGCGCCGAAAACTGGGCCAGCGTGATTTTTTCGCCGCCGCCCAGGCGTGCCAGTTCCTGCCAGCCGGCCTTCAACAGGCGGCGCGCGGTCCAGTCGGCGCCGACGCGCCGCAGCAGGCCGGTGACTGCGGCCGCGGTGCCCACGCCGATCAGCTGGGCCAGCGTGACGTTCAGGAACGTCACCATGTCGGCATTGTGCGTGTCGATCATGGCCAGCGTGCCGCAGATGCCGAACAGGAACGGCATGGCGCGCCCGAACGTCGATGGCCGGGCCAGCAGCACACCCAGAAAAAGGAACATCGGCGCGACCACCAGCATGAACGTTTCGAACGTGTGCACGGCCGGCAGCAGGACCAGCAGGTACAGCGCGGAAAACGGCACTGAATACACGGTCCACGCCAGGAAACTCTTGATGAAAGGGACCGGGTCGTCTTGCGTCGAAAAGAAGCAGCACAGGACTGCGCACATCATGGGCGCGGTGGCGCCGGCCGGCCAGCCGGTCACGATCCAGAACGCGCAGCAGGCCAGCACGGCGACGATGGTCGCCAATGCGGACAGCGCCGCCATGCCACGGTCCAGGTGCAGCGCGCTGCTGGGAATGCCTGGCAGGCTGCGCAGCGCTTCAGGCAATTTGCCATGGACGCCGGCGTCGATATGCCGGCGCAGCGTGCAGGTTTCTTCCCACAGCTCGACCAGGCGGCGCAGGCGCGACGCCAGGTTCAGTTCGAGCAGGGCGGTCCAGTCGCGCGGGCCGGCAGCCTGGACGCGGGTGGCTGCGCCAAGTGCGTCGATGCGCGCATGCAAAGCTGCCGCCTCGCCCGGACGCGCGGCGCCAGCCGGCGCCTGCGTCAAGGCCACGATGTCGCGCAGCACCTGCTGCCAGCGGCCGGCAAAGTGCGCGGCATCGTGCGCGCGCAAGGCGTCAAGACGGTCTTCGACGCCGGAGACGATCGACACGAACTGCGCCAGGCGCTCCTGCAGCGCGTGTACGGCGTTGCCGGTCCAGCGCAGGTGCGACGTGTCGAAAGGCAGATGGGTGCTCATCACGCGCAGTTCGGTGATGTCGCCGGCGAGCTGGCGCCGGTCCGGGCCGGTATTGCGTTCACCGCCAGGATGCAGGGCGTCGCCGATCCACTGCTGCGCATCGGCGATGGCGCGGTCCAGCCGCGCCAGGAGGACCGGGCCGAACGGCTGCGGAAACACCAGGCTGTGCACCAGGGTCGCGCACAGCATGCCCAGCGTGATTTCCTCCACACGCGCCAGTGCAATGTCGAAGATCGCGTCGGGCGTATTTACGGCAGGAAAAGCAATCAGGCCGGCAGTGTAGCCAGCAAGCATCAGCATGTAGGAACGGGGCGTGCGGTCGAGCAGCGAAAAATACAGGCACGCGCCGATCCATACGGCCAGCGCCACCGACAGCAGTTCCGGCGCATTCACCAGGCGCGGCACCAGGAAGGTGACGACGACGGCGCCCAGGAAGGTGCCGCAGGCGCGGTACAGGCCTTTCGAGCGGGTCGGCCCGGCAAACGGGGCGGCCACGATGTAGGCGGTCATCATGGCCCAGAAGGGACGCGGCAGTCCGATGCGCATGGACAGGTACACTGCCAGCATCGCTGCCGCGAAAGATTTTACGGAGAACAACATCTCCGAACGGGACACCAGCGCCATGCGGTCAAACGCCTGCAGCGTCTGGCTGGAGGGACACTGCGGCCACCGCATGCGGCAAACCGGCCAGCACGCGCAGGCAGGCTTCCACATCGGCCGGTGCAAAGGCGCCGAATACCTGCTGGCGGAAGGGCAGCAGCGCGCACTCCATCGCATCGGCAATGCGCTTGCCTTCCGGCGTGAGGCTGAGGATCCGGGCGCGGCGGTCCTTGACATCGTCCTGGCGCAGCAGCAGGTTCGACGCAATCAACTGGTCCACCACGCGCACGAGCGACGACGGCTCCAGGCCCAGCGTATCGGCCAGCACGCCCGGCCGCACGCCATGCTCGCCAAAGCGCCCGATCACCAGCACCGGCAAACCGGTCGCCTCGGACAAGCCGAACCCTGCCGCCACCTTGTCGGCGCCGGCGCGGTACGCCCGCCCGGCCTGCGCCAGGGCGGTGGCAAGGTAGATAAAGGTCTGGTCGGCGCTGGATTTGCTGGTCATGTAGTTTGGCTGCTGAACATTCGATTGCACAATGTTAGCATACGAAGTAATTTCCTGGTGAAGTCCCCAGGCTGTGTGGACAAGGTCAGCATGCACCTTCATGCGGGGCGTCGTACCGTGCGCCGCAGGCACAGTGCAGGTACGACCTTCGTGGTGTGTCTTTTTTCGCCTGCGAAAACGTTTTTTTGCGCTCAAAAAACCTTGAGGAAGCACTGCGCGTGCCATACTCCTATAAATTTTTTTTCTGCAACTTGTTCGCATGTCCATCAAGCCAGTTTCTTCCATTATCGAACGCCTGGATCTCTTGAAGCGGCCAGTGATCCTGCGCGCGATTGCACTGATCCTGTGCTTCTGCCTGTTGCTGCTCGGCGTGCATGTGACCAGCATCGTCGCTGCGCACCGGGGGCAGCTGCACGACTCCGCGACCAACACCGCCAACATGGCGCGCGTGCTGGCGTCGCATGCAGAGCGGACGATCAAGATGGGGGAGGCGGTGCTGGGCGAAATGGTCGAGCGTGCCGAATACGAACGCCTCGACGGCAAGGAAACCGCGCGCCTGCATGCCCGCCTGCAGGCCGTGGCCGATACCACCCCGGAGATCCAGGAGCTGTTCATCTACAACCGCGAAGGCAGGCGCATCGTCACGTCACTGGAAGCGACGCTCCGAGGCAGTAATGCAGACCGGGAATTTTTCCGCTACCACATGCAGCATGCCGACCGGCGCGTCCACATCGGGCTGCCCATCCGGAGCCGGTCGAGCGGTGTACTGACCATTCCGCTGTCGCGCCGCGTCAACCGGGCCGACGGCAGTTTCGGCGGGGTCGTCATGGCGTCCCTCAAGCTTGATTTTTTCGGCAAGTTCTACGACAGCCTCGATGTCGGCCAGTCGGGGACCATCATCCTGGCACTTGACGACGGCACCTTGCTGTACCGGCGTCCTTTCGTGGAAGCCATGGTGGGTACCAGCATCAAGACCGGTCCCGTTTTTCAGTTATACAAAAAAAACGGGCCGGTTGGCACCGCGATGCTGACTGCAAAAATCGATAACATCGAGCGTCTGTACAGCTATCGCCACCTGGAGCAATATCCGCTGCTCGTGGCGATTGCGCAGTCGAAGGAAGAAATCCTCTCCGAATGGTGGCAGACATTCATCAAGATGACGTGCCTGGTCACGGGCGCGATTGCGATCCTGGTCTGGGGCGCCCAGCGCATGATCCGCCAGTTGATGGTGCGCGAAGCGCTGGAAGACGAACTGCGGCGGGCCCGCGCCATTACCGAGCAGCACAATGTGGCGTTGCAGGCGCTGGCCAACACGGACAGCCTGACCGGCCTGGCCAACCGGCGCCACTTCGAACAAACCCTGACGACCGAATATGAACGCGCCCGCCGGACCGGCAAACCGTGTGCGGTCATCCTCAGCGACGTTGATTTCTTTAAAAAGTACAATGACCATTACGGTCACGTCGAGGGCGACGCGTGCCTGCGCCAGGTCGCCGCCGCCATCTCCGGCAGCCTGCGCCGCCCGGCCGACCTGGCTGCCCGCTACGGGGGCGAGGAATTCGTCGTCCTTCTCCCTGAAACAGACCTGGACGGGGCCAGTGCCGTCGCGGAAAATATCCGCCGGCACATTGCAGGCCTGGCGCTCCCCCATGCCGACAGTCCCCTCGGGCACGTGACAATCAGTCTCGGCGTTCATGCCGGCGCTGCCGTGGAGGGCACCGACCCTGGCGCGTGGGTCAAGGCGGCCGACAGCTTGCTGTATGACGCCAAGGCCGCCGGGCGCAATCGCTTTGCCGCCGGTGCGCAGGTGCGCGATGGCGCCAGCGTGGCGCCTTAGCAGCAAATGAAATGCTGAAGCCATGCATGGCTTCAGCATTTCGCAGCCAGCCAGGACAGGCGCTCATGATGGGCAACAGCCGCCGGATGGGCATGGCCGTTGCCATGATTTACACGAGGACGACCTGTGCGCCACGCGTACGCAATGCGTCGGCCATCTCGTCCGGCACGCCGGTGTCCGTGATGATCCGGTCGACCTGGCCGATCCTGGCAATCACCGACAAACTGCGCCGCCCGATCTTCGACGAATCCCCGACTGCCACCACGCTGCGCGCGATGGCCAGCATGCGGGCGTTCAGACGCGCTTCCAGCAGGTGTGGCGTCATCAGGCCGATGTCCGGGTCGAGACCATCGAAGCCCAGGAACAGGATGTCTGCATGCAGTCCCTGTAACGCGTTTTCCGCCTGCGGCCCGCCCAGCGAATACGAGCCTGGCCGCAGCACGCCGCCCAGCATGACGAGGTTCACGTGCGGCACGTTGGCCAGCAGCAGCGCAATGTTCAGCGCATTTGTGATCACGTTGATCGACTGCAGTTTCAAGCCGCGAATCTGTTTCGCGATTTCGGCTGTCGTCGTGCCCGAATCGAGCAGGATGGTCTGGCCTTCGCCAATCAGCTTGACCGCCTCCTGCGCAATGCGCATCTTTTCCGGCCGGCGCAGCGGCTGTTTCATGGCCAGCGCCACGTCGGCATTGTCGCTCTGCGCGAGTGCGCCGCCGCGGGTGCGCACCACGGCCCCGATCCCGGCCAGGGCATTCAAGTCGTGCCTGGCCGTGACCTGGGAAATGCCGAACATCTGTGCCAATTCCGCAACCGTAATCTTGCCTCGCTGGCCGACAAGTTCACTGATGCGGCGGTGCCGTTGACCGATCAGCAGGCCGGCATCGGCCATCTCTCGCGCATCCGCGCGCGGTGTTGGCGCGGTTAATTTTTTTGTGGGGGGCATGTCCGTTTCGCCCAGCGCCAGCGACGTCGGGACTTTTGTGTCTACCTGGATTTGCTGCAAATGATACAACAGCGTCACTATTCAGGAAAATGAAAACGAAAGCCAACGAAAGCATGTCGATGCGGCGCGGCCATTTGGTGCGCCCAGCCATGCAACTCTACATTGAGATGAACGTGCAAGCCAGAGTGCCGCAACTTACGAAAACTTTCGAATTACAATATGGCGGCATTGTATTTTGACTACCAGATCGGTGCGAGGCCGGCGTGGAAGGGCACCGAGAGCCTTTCTGATGCATTCTTCGGCAGATATCGAAAGCTATCGAAAGCCGCTTGCGCTTTTTTTGTTTGCTCACTATCCTGCGCAGGGCGGCTGCAGGTGCGGTAGCGGTCGCTGTTTTTTCAACTTGCTCGCTGGCCGAGCCTTATCCGGAGTACTGCATATGAACCGAACATCCTTGGCCATCGCCGCACGCGCTGCCGCCTGCGCCTTGCTGTCCACATCGCTTGGCACGGCGCTGGCCGCCACCATCACCGTCAGTCCCGGCGAGTCGATCCAGAAGGCCGTGAATGCCGCCGTTGCCGGTGACACTGTCCGCGTGCTGCCAGGTACATACGTCCAGAAAGTCCTCATCTCCGGCAAGACTGGTACTGCCAGCGCCTTCATTACACTCAAGGGCGACAACGGCGCCGTCATCAGCGGGAGCGGGCTGGCGCCGAACGGGCGCGAGGGCCTGATCACCATCAAAAATTCGAATTTCGTTCGAGTGGAAGGATTCGACGTGACCGGGCTGAAAACCGCCGGCGGCAATACGCCGGTGGGAATCCTGATCGAAGGTAACGGGGCGCACCTGCAGGTGGTGAACAACAAGGTCCACGACATCCGCCACACCAGCACCTGCGCGGAGCCGTGCGCGATGGGCGCGCACGGCCTGGCCGTGTTCGGCACCAATGCAACCGGTGTCACCGACCTGCTGGTGCAGGGCAACGAGATTTACAGCAATGTGCTGCAGGCCAGCGAAGCATTGGTCCTGAACGGCAATGTGGACCGCTTCGAGGTGCTTGGTAACAACGTGCACGACAACAACAACATCGGTTTCGATTTCATTGGCTACGAAGGCGAATGCGCCAAATGCGGCGACAACGACCGGGTGCGCAATGGCGTGGTGCGGGGCAACACCGCGAAAAACAATTCCAGCGCCAAAAATCCATGGTATCGGGGAGTGGGTTCGGCGGGCGGCTTTTATGTCGATGGCGGGCGTTACATCGTATTCGACCGGAATGTATCGACCGGCAATGACATCGGCTTCGAATTTGCCAGTGAGCATAAAGGCAAGGCCACTGAAGACATCGTCATGAGCAACAATTTCGTGTACAACAATATCGAAAGCGGCTTGTCGGTGGGCGGCTATTCATCCGGTGCCGGCCAGTCGCGCCGCATCAACGTGCACAACAATTCCTTCTACAGGAACATGGGATGGGGCACCGAGCTGGTGTTCAATTACAAGGTGACCGATTCGCTTTTTTCCAACAATATTTTTTACGGCAAGGGCAAGCCTGCTGAAAACTACGTGGTCGAAGGCACCGGGCACAGCGGCAATGTGTGGGGCGTGAATGTCTGGTTCGGCAAGGGGACCAGCCGTACCGGACTGCCAGGCACGCTCGTCATCAACGACCCCCGTTATGTCGCGCCGGACAGCGGCGACCTGCGCCTGCAGGCGGCATCGCCGGGGCTGAACAACGGTGCGGTGGGGGCGGCGCTGACAACGTGGACCTCGCCATTCTGGGCCACCCAGTATCCTTCCGGCGCCATTCCCGTCAACGGCACCCGTGACTTCGACGGCCAGGCCCGGGTCGAAGGCATCATCGACCTGGGAGCGGACGAATTCGGCACCGCTTTGTAAGTTCAAAAACAAGGCGGCGTTGCCGTCAGGCGTTCCCGGCTCCGCCATGCTGGAGCCAGCTGGTGGCGGCGGCCGGCGTCATTGCGCGGGCGTACAGGTAGCCCTGCAGTGACTGGCACTGGGACTGCGTCAGGAAGCTGGCCTGTTCCGCGGTTTCCACGCCTTCGGCCGTGACGTTCAGGCTCAGCGCGTGGGCCAGCGAAATGACGGCAGTGACAACCTTGTTGGCGTCGGTTTTGACAGGAATGTCCTGTACGAAGCTGCGGTCGAGCTTGATGACGTCGATCGGCAACCCGCGCAGGTAGCTGAGCGAGGAATAGCCCGTGCCGAAATCGTCCAGCACGAGCAGAAAGCCCTTGTTATGCAGGCGCGCCAGGATCGACGTATCGCTGTTGCTCAGTTCGATCGCTTCGCGTTCGGTCAGTTCAATTTCAATGGCGGCGGGCGTCAGGCCGAACTCGGCCAGCAGGCGTTCCATGGTGGGCAGGTAGGAGGGTTCCAGCAGTTCCTGAGAACAGGTATTGACGGCCACGCGCACGTTGTCGATGCCCGCGTCGCGCCAGTGTTTGAGCTGCATGCAGACCTGGCGGAAGACCCAGCTGCCCACCGCACAGATCAAGCCGGTCTCGCGGGCCAGGTCGATGGCGTAATCGACCGAACGCGTGGCCAGGCGCGCGTCGGGAAAACGGAGCAGCGCTTCCATCGTGATGGTCTGTCCGGTGGCGGCATTGACAATGGGCTGGTATTGCACCTGGTAGGCGCTGTCTGCCACGATGCTCCGCAAGGCAATCTTGTCGAAGTTGCGCTGGCGGACCGCTTCGTCCATGGCGTCGGTGAAGTAGTGGAAGCAGTTGCGCCCGCTGCGCTTGGCCTGGTACAGCGCCAGGTCGGCTTTCGAGCGCAGTTCGTGCGCCGTCAGCCCGTCAGCCGGGTAGACGGCGATGCCGACACTGCCGCTGATCGACACCAGGCGGCCTTCCACGTCGAAGGGTTCGGCCAGCGCCGCCAGCAGCTTCTCGGCCACCACCGCGCCCGAGTTCACCGATGGCGGGTTCACCTGCACCAGTGCGAATTCGTCGCCGCCGAGGCGCGCAAGGACGTCGCCTTCGCGGATGAGATGGGAAATGCGCCAGGCCGCTTCCTTCAGGACAATGTCGCCGGCATGGTGGCCGAACTGGTCGTTGACTTCCTTGAAGCGGTCCAGGTCGATGGCATACAGCAGCAGCGACTCGTGGCCGCGCCCGGCAACCGCCAGCATTTCCGGCAGGCGCCGGTCGAACGACGTGCGGTTGGCCACGCCGGTGAGCATGTCGAACGACGCCAGGCGCTCGGCCGTGTCGTGCGCCATCTTGGCCGCCGTAATGTCGCGCAGCAGTTTCAGGTAGCCGACCGGCGTGCCGGAGGCGTCGCGCATCGGGGTCATGACGCCATCCGACCAGAACTGGCCGCCATCCTTGCGCATGTGCCAGCGCACATCTTCGGCGCGGCCGGCATGCTGCGCGACGGCCAGTTCCTGCGCCGGCGTGCCTGCGGCCCGCTCCTCGGGCGTGAACAGCACGTCGGACAACTGGCCGATGAGTTCAGTTGCGGAATACCCGAAGATCGCCTCCGCGCCGCGGTTGCAGCTGGTAATGCGTCCGTCCATGTCAAACGTGATCAGGGCAAAGTCGACTGTGCTGCAATAGATATGTTCAAGTACCAGCTCGGGATCGATCCGCATGGCGCCGGCTCCAGTCATTTCCGTGAGGGTCAGATAATCGTACTCAAGCGTTAAACCGATGTGATGATCGACTATACATGATGGCTGTTTTCCGGCACGCGTGATTGGGAAGGGAACCTCGAATAACCTGCTGCGCGTTGCACTGGCGGTCTCCGATGCTCGCTGTACGCCTGTACAGCTCCGCTTCTCGACCACCATTGCTGCCGCTCGCGACGGTTTTTCGAGGTCCCTGGAAGGCGGGCGCGTGCATCGTCGCATCGCGCCCGCAACCGGGTTACTTCGGCGGCTTTTGCGCCTGCGCGTATTTGCCGATGATTTCACCCTTGCCGATCACATGGCCCTGCATGGCAGCGAGCACCTGGTCGCGGTCGGCGCCAAATGGCACATCCAGTTTGGCGTCGAGTGCAAATACCTGGAAATGGTAGCGGTGGGCGGCTTCGCCTGCGGGCGGGCGCGGGCCGTAATAGCCGGTCGAGCCGCGCGTGTTGCGCCCTTGCAGCACGCCTTCGGGTTCCGTCAGGCGCGGCTGCTCCTGGACGCCGTCGGGCAGGCTGGTGACGTTGGCCGGAATGTTCCAGGCGACCCAGTGCACGAAGGGCAGTTGCGGCTTCGCGTCCGGGTCTTCCATGACGATCGCGTACGACTGCGCGTTCGGCACGGCGGTCCAGGCCAGCGCCGGCGAGATGCCGTCGGCGTATTCGCTGTATTTCAGCGGCATCGCGCCGTTGTGTTTGAAGGCGGTGGACGTGACGGCAAGTTTGCCCTGGGCGGACGCCTGCGTTTCAGGCCGCACCATGGCCAGCGGCACGCGGGTGCCTTTTGCGGCCTGCTGCTCCATCGGACCGGCCGGTGCGGCGCCGAGGACAGTCGCCGGCCTGGCGGCAGGGCCGCTGTAGGCGATGCGGTAGATGACGCCATTGGCATCGTCGGCCATCAGCAGCGCACCGTCCCTCGCCATCGCCAGCCCGACCGGGCGTGCAATATGGGTCTTGCCACCATCGGTCAAAAAGCCGGTGACGAACGGTTCGATCGCTGTCGCCTGGCCGTTGGTGAAACGCACCCGCACGATTTCGTAGCCGGACGGTTTGGCGCGGTTCCACGAGCCGCGCATGGTCACGAACGCGTCCCCGCGGTACTCCTGCGGGAAGGCGGCGCCCGTGTAAAACACCATCTGCATGGGCGCCGCATGGGCGTTCCAGCCAATCACCATCGGCGTGCTGCGCGCTTTCCACTGTTCCTTGGTGATGTCGCCGACCGGCGTGCTTTGCGGGTAAATGTCGCCGGGGCCGTAGACGTGCGGCCAGCCATACATCTTGCCCAGTTCGATCTTGTTGACTTCTTCCTTTTGCTGTTCGTCGCCGAGGAAATCGATGCCGTGATCGAAACCCCACAATTCGCCGGTCTGCGGCTGCCAGCCAAAGCCGATCGTATTGCGCAGGCCGGTGGCGAAGATCGTGCGCTGCTGGCCGTCCGGCGTGATGCGCAGGATGGTCGCGTTTTCCGGATTGCTTTCATTGCAGACGTTGCAGGTGCTGCCCACGCTCAGGTACAGCATGCCGTCGGGGCCGAAAGCGATGGTGCGGTTCGGGTGCTGGCCCGAATCCGGCAGGTCGCCGACCAGCAGTTTCAGCTCGCCCAGGCGGCCGTCGCCGAGGATGTCGGCCACGAACAGTTCCTTGACCGTGACGAGGTACAGCTTGTTGTCGCGGATCGCCAGGCCATGCGCGCCGGCGCGGCTGGCCACGGTGATGGGCGCACCATCCGCCTTGCCGTCGCCGTTGGTGTCGCGCAGCAGGAGGACGTCGCCCTGGTCGCGCCGGCTCAGGTAGACGTCGCCGTTGGGCGCGACAGCCAGGATACGGGCGTTTTTCAGGCCGGTGGCATAGGCAGTGACGGAAAACCCGGGTGGGGCTTTCAGCGCTGCGATGCGCGCCGGCGTCGCTTCGACCTTGGCTGGTTTGAAGATGGTTGTCGGAATGGAGACATTGGTGCCGTCTCCCTGTTGGGCGGAAGCGGCAGAGGCGATGCACACCAGGCTGGCGGCGATGACACGGTTCATGGCAGGTCCTGTAAGAATGATAACTCGTAACATGTTGGCAGAACGCAATCGCGCGCTATGTTGGCGAACGAACCGTGTCGCCTAAACGGTGTGGAAAGCTGCGGCTGTCCTTGTGCAGCAGGCGCAGTTCCAGGTGCTGCAGCAGCATGATCGCTGCTCAATGGTGGAGGTGGCAAGCATGGCGCGCTGCAGTAGCGCCCGCAGACAATTTGCCTGGCACTGGCAAGAGATACGGAACACCGCTGGTCCTTGCTTATGCAGCATAAATATTGCCGGAAATTATTGGCGTTTTCGCACGTCCGGTGCTATCTTTCGAGGAGTTCGGGCAGTAATGATCTCTCAAAAAGTCACCATGAAACTCCACGCCCGCCCACTCGGCGCCTACCTTGCGCTGGCATTTACCCTGATTTGCATCCTGCTCACCGGAGTACTGGTATTCATTATCGAAAAGAAAGTCATCGATCAGGCCAAAGGGCAGATCGGCGATGGGCTGGCGGCGCTGGCATTGCAGACTGCCGACAAGCTCGACCGTGGCATGTTCGAGCGGTATCGCGAGGTGGCCCTGCTGTCGGGCCAGGTGGCGTACGCCAGCGTCGCAGGCAGCCAGCCGGACCACGCCAGGCTGCTGGCCCGCGTCCAGAAAAGTTACAAGTTCTACGACTGGATCGGCATGACTGACCTGGACGGCAAGGTGCTGGAGTCCGGGTCCGGGCTGCTGAAGGGTGCGGATGTCTCGGCGCGGCCCTGGTTTCGCCAGGGTTTGCGCGGCGGCTACGTTGGCGACGTGCATGAAGCACTGTTGCTGGCGAAGTTGCTACCCGGCCAGCCGGGCGAGTTGCGCCGTTTTGTGGACGTCGCGTTTCCGTACGCGAACGCAGAGGGGAAAGTGCAGGGCGTCCTCGGTGCGCATATGTCCTGGAAGTGGGCGTCCGACGTCGAGCAGTCGGTCGTCGGGTCGAGCAACCTGCCATCGCTTGAAACCGTCATCCTCAGCGCCCGCGGCGAAGTCTTCCTGGGGCCGCAGGCGCTGCTGCGCCAGACCCTGGGCGTGGAAAGCTTTAGGCGGGCCCAGCGTGAACGCAATGGCCATGTACTGGAAACCTGGCCGGACGGCACCGCCTACCTGGTCGGGTTCAGCCAGACCGGCGCCCTGGTCAAGGATTACCCGGGCCTGGGCTGGGTGGTGCTGGTTCGTCAGAATCTCGATGCGGCATATGCGCCGGTGCGCGAACTGCGCCGCTACATTGTGGGCAGCGGCCTGGCGCTGGCCGTGCTGTTTTCCTTGTTCGGCTACGCAGTGGCGCGCAGGATTACCCGGCCACTCAAGGAACTGGCGGCGTCCGCGGCCCGGATGCAGGACGGCGACCTGCTGGAAGTAGCGCCTGGCCGCAGGGGCTACAGCGAGATTCATGCGCTGGCCGACACCCTCAACGTGCTGGTCGCCAACCTCGATGGCCGGCGCCGCCAGCTCGAACACCTGAACAGCACGCTGGAAGCGCGCGTCGACAGCCGCACGCACGAATTGACTGAAGCATTCGCTGCGGTGCAGGCCAGTGAAGCGCGCATTCGCGCCATCGTGGAGGCGTCGCAGGATGCGTACATCGGCGTCGGCCCGGACGGGCGCATCGTTGATTTCAACTCGCAGGCCGAAGCCTTGCTGGGGTGGTACCGGAGCGAGGCCCTTGGGCGCACGCTGGCCGACCTGTTCCTGGCCGACCAGTTCCGGCCGGCCGCGTCGAGCACCGTCGGCGACTTCGTCGCGGCTGGCTTCCAGGGGGCGCTTGAACGGCGTTCGGAACGCGTGGTCACCGACCGCAATGGCAAGATGATCCCGGTTGAAATGACCACCTGCGTGACCGGAACCGACGGGCAACTGTGTTTTTCCATTTTCCTGCGGGACATCACCGAGCGCAAAAAAGTCGAACAGCTGAAAAACGATTTCGTCAGCATCGTGTCGCACGAACTGCGCACGCCGCTGACGTCGATGCGCGCATCGCTCGAATTGCTGGAAGAGGGTGCGCTGGGCGACCTGCCGCCGGACATGCACGAGCTGGTGGCCATTTGCAGCAGCAATTGCCAGCGCCTGACGCGCCTGGTCAACGACGTGCTCGACGTGCAGAAGATGGATGCCGGCATGATGAGCATCCGCCCCACCGTCCAGCCGCTGCTGCCGTTGCTGGAAGAAGCCGCCCGCACGATGCGCGGCGCCGCCACCGCAGGGGAGGCGCACATCGTCGTCGAACCGGGGCACGATCCTGCCATCGCAGCGGCGGTCGACTACGACCGCATGATGCAGGTCATGACCAACCTGCTGTCGAATGCCGTCAAGTTTTCGCCACGCGGGGGCACGGTCACGCTGAAACTGGCGACTGAAAACGGCAAAGCCGGTATCTGCGTTTGCGACCAGGGGCCTGGCGTTCCCCCAGACAAGCGGGAGCACATCTTCGAACCTTTTGTGCAGCTGATGAACAGCCAGGGCTGCGCCCAGCGCCATGGCACTGGCCTGGGGCTGTCGATCAGCAAGCGGATCGTCGAGGACCATGGCGGCACGCTGGCGATCAGCGAAGCGCCGGGCGGCGGCAGCATCTTCACGATCACCCTGGCCTCAGTCTGATGCATATCGACAACAACTATTGGATTTACTGAATGTTTCGACTTTACTGAATAAGGATTTTCGCCTATAGTTGATGTACGGCAATTCGAGCCGTCCTCAACAGGAGTAAGTCATGCGTACCAAGCTCATTGCCCGTCACCTCGTCGCCGCCTTCACCATTGCCGCCCTGGCGCTCCCAAGTGGCGCCGCCGTCTACGGCAATGGCACCCGCACCGCCAATTTCGACGTGACCCTGAAGATTGTCGCCGACTGCTCCATCGCTGCCAATTCGCTTGACTTCGGCCAGGCGCAGGGCTTGCTGACCACCGCCGTGAAGGTGACGTCGAACATCAACGTCACGTGCAGCAACAGCACGCCGTACAACGTCGGCCTGTCGGCCGGTACCGGCGCCGGCTCCACCGGCACGACCCGCTACATGTCCGGCACGGGCGGCAATACGCAGACCGTGCAGTACAACCTGTACCAGAGCGCAGGCGGCACCCAGTGGGGCGCATCGCAGGGCACCGACACGATGTCGGGCACCGGCAACGGCGCGTCCCAGGTACTGACCGTGCACGGCGAAATCCCGCCGCAGGCCACGCCGGCGCCGGACGCGTACAAATCGACCATCACCGCCACCGTCTTCTTCTGACCATGCAGGGCCTGCGCCGAGCGTTCATGGCAAGCGCCTGCACCATCGCCGGCGCGCTGGCGGTACCGTTGCAGGCGCAGGCTGCCAGCCTGCAGATCTCCCCCGTGATGATCAACCTGCGTGCAGAACAGAACGCCACCGGCATCAGCCTGCAGAACGATGGCGATACCCCGATCTATGGCCAGGTGCGCGTGTTCCTGTGGGACCAGAAGGGGGGCGACGATGTCCTGACGCCGACCGATGAACTGATCGCCAGCCCGCCTGTGATGCAGATCGCGCCAAAATCGGCGCAGACGATCCGGCTGGTGCGCCGCAGCGGCGCTGCCGCCGGCCCGGAGCGCCAGTTTCGCGTGCTGATCGACGAAGTGCCGACCAGCGCCGAAGCGCGCGAAGGCGTGTCGATCAAGCTGCAATACTCGGTGCCCGTGTTTGTCGCCGCCACCGCGCCGGATGTGGCGCCGAACCTGGCCTGGCAGTTTTTCAGGCGCGAAGGGGCCTGGTTCCTGCGCGTGACCAACAGCGGCACGCTGCATGCGCAGATCGGCGCCACCAGCCTGGCCACGGCCGACGGCAAGCAGCATGAGCTGAGCAAAGGCCTGCTCGGGTATGCGCTGGCCGGGCGCCAGCGCGAATGGCGCCTGGCTTTGGCGCCCGCGCTGGCGCTGGCCGGTCCGCTGGCGATCCGCGCCAACATCAATACGCGTCCCGCGACGGCCAGCGGCGAAGTTGTCGCCACGCCGGAACCTGCCCGCTGAGGCGATGGGCGCGCCGCCCCACGCGTCGACGCTGCCGGCGGCGCGTGCGCGATTGCCGCGCGTGCTTCCTCTCCTGGCGTGCATCCTGGCCGCCTGGCTGCTCATGGCGCCGGCGCGCGCCGCCGACGCACCCCTGGCCGCGCCCGCTGCTGCGGCAACCGGGGAACTCTACCTGGAAGTCAAACTCAACGGCCGCAGCAGCGGCTCCGTCATGCGCTTCGTGCAGTTGCCGGGCACGGCCAGGCTGCGCGCGAGTGCGGAGGACCTGCGCTCGGTCGGCGTCGTCTTGAGCGCCACGCCTGGCGCGCTCCCGGACGAACTCGACCTCGACCAGGTGCCCGGCCTGGCTTACACCTACGATGCGGCCACGCAAAGCATCGACCTGCGCGTGAGCGATGCGCTGCGCACGCCTTTCGTGGTGGAGACGCGGCCGGTGCGGCCGATTGCCACCGGCAGCGCCAGTCCGGGGGCGGTCGTCAATTACGACCTGTATTCCCGCTTCGGCGCCGGCGCCCAGACGTCGCTGCTGGCGGAAGCGCGCTACTTCAATGCGCAAGGCGTGTTCAGCACCACCGCGCTGGCGCAGGTGCAGGGGCAGCGCCGCTCCGTGCTGCGCTACGACAGTGCCTGGAGCCACGCCGATCCCGCCACGCTGACATCGGTGCAGGTGGGCGACTTCATTTCACGCTCGGTGCCCTGGTCGCGCTCGATCCGCATGGGCGGGGTGGAATACCGCAAGAATTTCGACCTGCGCCCCGATGTGCTGACCTACCCGGTGCCGCAGATCGGCGGCTCGGCAGTGGTGCCCAGCAGCGTGGCGCTGTACGTCAACCAGATGCAGCAATACGCCGGCACCGTGCCGGACGGCCCGTTTGTGCTCAACCAGGTGGCGGGCCTGAACGGCGCCGGGCAGGCCACGCTGGTCACGCGCGATGCCCTTGGGCGCGAAGTGGCCACCTCGATTCCCCTGTACATCGACACGCGCTTGCTGGCGCCGGGATACGACGATTACGCGCTGGGCGCCGGCCTGGTGCGCCGCAATTACGGCTTCCGCTCGTTTTCCTACGCGCCGCAGCCGGCGCTCACCGGCTCCCTGCGGCGCGGCCTGTCGGCGCGCATCACGTTGGAGGCGCATGGGGAAGCGTCGCCGCGCCTGGTGAATGGCGGGGCGGGCGCGCTGGTACGCCTTGGCGACATCGGTGTCGTCAACGGCGCCGTGGCGGCCAGCCGCGCAGGCGGCATTGCCGCCGGTAGCGGCGTGCAGGCCAGCTTCGGCTACCAGTACCTGTCGCCGCGCTATGCGATTGATGCGCAAAGCACGCGCGCGAGCAGCCGCTACGCGGACCTGGGCAGTCTGGAAGGTACGCCGGTGGTGCGCGCCAACGACCGCGTCACGGTCAACGCCAGCCTGCCGCGCGGCCAGAACCTGAGCCTCAGTTACGTTGGGCTGCGCCTGGGCACGGCGCGCACGGCCAGGATTGCCGCGCTGGCCTACGGCGTGCAGCTGACCCCGCGCAGCAACCTCACCATCAACGCCTACCGCGACCTGGACGAGCGCGGTGCGCGCGGCCTGATGGCGACACTGAGTCTGACGCTGCCGGGGCGCGTCGGCGCCAGTGCCACGCTGGGCAGCCAGTCGGGCGCCACGTCGCGCACGCTGTCGCTGGCGCGCGCCGGTGAAGTGGCGGCCAGCCCGGGCTGGAGCATCCAGCAGGGCGGGCAAAACGGCAGCAGCTACGTGCAGGGCCAGGCGCAGTACGTCGGCGCCATGGCGCAGTACAGCGGCGCGCTGCAGCACAGCGACGGGCGCACGCAAGGGTCGCTGGGCATGACCGGATCGGTTGTCGCCATGAACGGGCGCATCCTGCAGGCGCGCCAGACCGGCACCGCGTTTGCACTGGTGTCGACCGGGCTGCCGGACGTGCGCGTCCTGCACGAAAACCGCCCGATCGGCCGCACCGACCGCCATGGCGACCTGCTGGTGCCGGACCTGGTGCCCTATGCCGTGAACCGGCTTGGCATCGACGCCGATGAATTGCCGCTTGAACTGCAAGTGAACCAGGCCAGCGTGGAAGTGGTGCCGCAGCGCCTGGCCGGCGTGCTGGCGCAGTTGACAATCGGGCGTTACGACAGCGCGACCGTGCGGCTTGTCGATGCGGCTGGCCAGAGCGTGCCGACCGGCGCCACGGTTACGTTCGGCAATGGCGCCGCGCCCACCATTGCCGGTTACGACGGGGTGGTGTTCGTGCCCCATGTCCAGCCCGAGAATGTGCTGACGCTCGACTGGCCGGCCCAGGACGGCGCGCCGGCGGCCGGCCATTGCATCGCGCGTTTTACCTATGATCTCCGTACCGCGGCGCCCGGCGCGACGCTCGGTCCCCTCGTTTGCCATCCCTCGAAGGAAGCCATCCCATGACCCTCTTCATGCCATTGCTGCGTATTCTCCTGTTCCTGGCCCTGACCTGGTGCGGCACGGGCGCCGCGCGCGCCGACGACTGCACGGCCACCATGACCGACATGGTGTTTGCCAACGTCAGCCCGATCGCCGGCAGCGACGTCGATACCAGCGGCACGCTGGTCGTCAAATGCACATTCACGCTGCTGGCCGGGTTGCCGCCAAGACTGTTGGCTCCCAGCGTGACCTATTGCGTTTTCCTGGGCACGGGCAGCGGCGGCACGACCGGCCAGTACCGGGCCATGGCTTCCGGCGCCAACAAACTGCCCTACAACCTGTACACCGATACGACATATGCGCCGGCGTCGGTCTGGGGCGGCGGCGCGATGGTCAACACGTCTCCGGTCAGCGCCACCGTCACCCCCTTGCTGGCACTGGGCTCGGTGACAAATACCTATACCATTTCCGGACGCATTCCCGGCTCGGCGCTGACTGGCGTCGCGTCAGGCGGTGGCGGCAATGCCGCTTACGCCAGCACGTACAGCGCCGACGCCACCGTCAGCTATGCGTATTACAGTTCAACCAGGCCGCCATGCACGGCCGGATCGTCGAGCACCTTCAGTTTCCAGGTGCGTACCAACGTCGTCAACGACTGCGTGGTTAACGCGGGCGTCCTCAATTTCGGTCCCACCAAAGTGCTGGTCGAGCCGGTGCGTTCGCTGGCGACGCTGGGCGTGCAGTGCACGGCGAACGCCAATTACCGGATCAGCCTGAACGGCGGCCAGAACGGCACGAGTGCAGCGCGCCGCATGAAAAACAGTGTGACCGGGGAGTTTATCGCGTACAAGATTTCGGATACGCTGGACGGCGCAGTATGGGGCGACGGCGCCAACGGCACCGTGCCGGTCACCGCCGTGGGCACCGGGTCGCAGCAAAACCTTGCAGTGTATGGCTACGTGGCGCCGCAACGAACGCCCACGCCGGGCGACTACCGCGACACGGTGACCGCCACGATTTACTTTTGAAGAGCCGAGGGCAACTGAACGCTTAGCGCAGGTAGGCGAGAGGAGCGGAGGTCACGAGGGGCTGCCCTGCAGGAAGCTTGAACACGCTGACCGCACCGGTCAGGTGGTGCGCCTGCGCGTGCAGCGAGGCTGACGCGGATGCGGCTTCTTCGACCAGTGCCGCGTTTTGCTGCATCGTGCTGTCCATCTCGAGCATCGTGTCGTTGATCTGTTTCAGCTCGATTTGCTGCGCTTGCCCGGCATCCGCAATGTCGCCGATGATGTCGGTCACGCGCTTGACGCTGGCGACGATATCGCCCATCGTGCTGCCGGCCTCGCCGACCAGCAGGCTGCCTGCCTCGACCTTGGCGACCGAGTCGCTGATCAGCATTTTGACGTCTTTTGCTGCAGCAGCCGAGCGGTGGGCCAGGTTGCGCACTTCGGCGGCGACGACAGCGAACCCGCGGCCTTGATCGCCAGCGCGCGCTGCTTCCACGGCAGCGTTGAGTGCAAGGATATTGGTCTGAAAGGCGATGCCATCGATGACGCTGATGATGTCGACGATCTTGTTCGACGACGTATTGATCGACGCCATCGTCGTGACGACCTGCGCGACAATGGCGCCGCCATGCGTTGCCACATTCGAGGCAGACAGCGCCATGGTATTTGCCTGGCGCGCATGCTCGCCGTTCTTGTGCACCGTGGCGGCAAGCGTTTCCATCGACGCCGTGGTTTTTTCCAGCGAGCTCACTTGTTGCTCGGTACGCGACGACAGGTCCAGATTGCCTTGCGCGATTTGCGACGAGGCGGCAGCAATCGCGTCGGTTCCCTGGCGGACTTCGCTTACTACATTCGCCAGGCCCTTCTGCATGCTCGCGAGCGACGCCATCAGCTGCGCTATCTCGTCCTTGCCCTCGACGCTGATCTGGCGGGTCAGGTCGCCACGCGCTACGGCGTCCGCCGCATCGACGGCCTGGTGGATCGAACGCGTGACGTTGCGCAGCACCAGCAAGACAATCGTACTGAGCGTCAAACCACAGACCGCCAGAAAAACTGCCGCGCGCCACAGGTCGGCGATGAACGCGTCGTGCAGGTCATCGAGGTAGAGGCCCGTCATGAACGTCCAGTCCCAGGGCTTGTAGGTCAGCACATATGCGCCTTTCGGAAACGCCTGCTGCTGGTCTGCATTGCCAGGCTTGGGCCAGACATATTCCACCCAGCCGGTGCCGCTTGCCCTGGCGATGGCGGCCACATCGCGGAACACGTAATTGCCGTGCAGGTCCTTGAAATTGCCCAGGTTTTTTCCAATCAGTTCAGGCTTCATCGGATGCATCAGTACCGTCGGGTCGGAATTGAGCACCGTGTAATAGCCGTCATTCCCATAGCGCATGGATTTGAGCCGCCTGAGCGCTTGCTGCTTCGCCTCTGCCACAGTCATCGCCCCGGTAGAGGCCAGTTCCGCGTATTCCTTGACGGTGGACATGCCGACATCGGTCGCAAACGCGAGAGCGACTTTGCGCTCCGCGAGGCGCTGGGTATTGCTTCCGTAGACGTAAAAAAATGTCATTGCCGACAGGCACAGCCAACTGAGGATGAGTGGCAGATAAAGTTTTGTTCTAAAGCTAATTTTCATGTTTCGTTAATGTTTATCGAAGGGCAAAAGAGGATCCCGCGTCACGCGAGTGAGCAAGTGTGGGGTGTTCGTGGAAATATCGCAGGCCGCACGCCATCACGACCGTTCGGCATGCAGCGAGAGGCAAATCAGTGGGCGGTGAGCGAGACGCTCACGCGGCATCGAGCGTATAAGTAATTCTACGTAGCAATTGTATCCACTGAGAAACTTTCACCGCAACGAGAATTCGCACGAATCGGTATCTTTTTGCCAAATTGCTTATATATGTTGCATATTTTTGACAATACCGCGTGTCAGGTGGGGCCATCCCTTCGCTGACGCTGGCCCAATAAGCGCGCTGCGCGCCCGGGCCGCCCGGTCATTGGCTGAGACCTTGCTCAGAGCTACTATCGGAGTCTTCAATACTCAAAAAGGGACAGCGCCAGACTTTTTTTAAGGTTGCCTACCTGATGCGGGTAAGCGCCGGCCTGGGCCTGAACGCGGTAAACGTGGGGCGTACGTTCGTCACTGCCCCCGTGGTCGAATCGTAGTCGTACGGAACATGCACATCGATGCCCTCCCACTGAAAGTCCTTTGGGTTGCGGGTGACGATGGGCATTCTGTAGGTTGCGGCGGTCGCGCCTATGATTGCGTCAGGCAGCTTGACCCTGGGACCGGTGACAAGGCTTGTACCGCGGATCTCGATCGCGCGCTCCATCACCATCTGGTCGATCTGAATGACTTGAAACTCGGCCAGCAGCACGTCCAGGATTGGTTTTTCGTTCAGTCTGACGATGGCGCCGGCGAGCAGTTCCATGTAGGTCACTGCGCTAATCGCAGGGAAGTCGTAGCTGGAAAGCTCGGCGGTCGCCTGCTTGCAGCCACCGAGCATGTCGATGAAGATGTTGGTGTCAAACAGGATCAGCGCCATTCCGCTCTCAACTGCTCCTGGGCCTCGACGCCGTCCATTGGGATGTCCGTCCGGCCTGCCCACATGCCCTGTGCGGCCATCAGCGCAGCCAGGCGGCGCGCGCGTGCCTGGGCCAGCGCTTCTTCGGGGCGCGGCATTGTTTCGACCGGTTCCCCGGTGGTGCCTTCTCTGATGACAGAGTTCATATTTCGCCCTCCCATGCTTGAATATAGTCGATGCAACCAGTTTAGCGCATTCGCTTCGGACTGCGGGCGTGGCGCCCAGGTCTGTTTATAAAACCCGGACTGCCGATCCGACGCGGTCATGATAGTCAGTCGTTGCGGGAGGAAATAGGTGTGGCAGCAGTCTGATCATGAACCTGCTGCCCGGTCTTCATTTCAAACGCCCGCTGCCGGCAGCGTCTGGGAAAACTGCGAAACGCCGTCGAGATTGAACAGCTCGACCTTCATGGCTTTTGTGCGCGGGTCGATATTGACTTCACCAAAGAACTGGAAGCCGGCAAACGGCGAGGCGTTCTGGATCACCGGGCTTTTCGAGAACACCGCGGTGGGGCCGAAGGTTTTGTCGAGTACGCCTGTGGGGAAGGCGCCGGCATTCATCGGACCGGCGACGAATTCCCAGAACGGGGAGAAATTCGTGAACTGGGCCTTGGCGGGGTCGTAATAGTGGGCCGCGCAGTAGTGGACGTCGGTCGTGATCCAGACCACGTTCGGGACAGCCTTGATACTGGCGAGCAGGCGGGCCATTTCGAGTTCGCGGCCGAGCGGCATGCCATCGTTGGCATTGGCGAGCGCTTCCCATACCGCGTCACCCTGGGCGTTCTTGCCGTCGCCGACGTTCAGGCCGATGGGCATGTCGGCAGAGATGACCTTCCACGTGGCGGTCGAGGCTTTCAAGCCGGCGATCAGCCATTCCACCTGTTCACGGCCGAGGAACGCCGAACTGGCGTCTTCCGCAGTTTGCAGGTTGGTGCTGTTCGGGCCACGGTACGTGCGCATGTCGACAACGAAGACATCCAGCAGCGGGCCGTGCGAGATGGTGCGGTAAATGCGCTGCGGTTCGCTTTGCTTGTAATAGCGCATGGGCGCATATTCGAGGAAGGCGCGCCGGCCGCGGGCGGTGAGGGTGGCAATGCTTTTTTCCGTGTACCGCGCATCCCCGGACAAATCCTTGGCGGCGCTGTAGTTGTTCGTTACTTCGTGATCGTCCCATTGCCACACCTGCGGCACCTGGGCGGCGAACTTGCGGAAGTTCGCATCGAGCATGTTGTAGGCATGGCGGCCGCGGTATTCCTTCAGTGTTTCAGCCACCTTGCTCACTTCTTCCGTGACCACGTTGCGCCAGACCTGGCCGTTTTCCGCCGTGGCCTGGGCCAGGATCGGGCCGTCGGCATAAATCGTATCGCCGTTATGGATGAAAAAGTCCGGGTCGCGCAAGCGCATCGCTTCATAGATTTTCATGCCGCCAAAGTCAAGGTTGATGCCCCAGCCCTGGCCGCACTGGTCGCCGCTCCAGTGGAACCGCACGGCGCGGGCGGCGTCGGCAGGCGGCGTGGTCCGGAATTGCCCCGAGAGGGTGTCGCTTTCGATTTTTGGATTATTCGGATCCACATAGCGCACGCGCACGAAGACAGTCTGGCCGGCGGGCAAGCCGCTCAGGTCGACACGGGTCGTGAAATCGGCGCCGTCGCTGGCAGTCGGGCCAACGATGCGGCTGGCGTTGCTGAAACGCTCGCTGGTATCGTATTCCACGATCATCTGCGCAGTGCGGTCGCTGCGGCTCCAGATGATCGCCCGGTTGTCCGTGATGTCGCCGAACTGTATTCCCGACGGCATCTTTGGCCGTTCCTTGTCGCTGACGCCAATGGCGGGAAAGCTGTCACTGCCGCCGCCGCAGCCCCCAAGCAGCAGCGAGCCGCCGAATGCCGAACTGCCGACCAAGGCCCCACCCTGGGACAGGAAATTGCGCCGCGAAATCGATGAAGTCATGCTTGCTCCGATCATGTGAGAGCGGGCAAGCTTAGTTTTTTTATATGACGTGACGATGAAATCGTCAACTGAACGGGGGAGCATCTGTTGCGCCGCGCACTACCCTGGAGAGGCGCGCGACGCTTTGCCCGGTTCGCTGTTAGTCTTTTTTTACCGAGCCCGCTCAACATACTGCCATCATGACTGAACCGCACGAGGCACCTGCCGCCAATCGGCCATACGCACAGCGCCGCGTTGCGCGCCGCGCCACGATGATCGGCAGTATCACCATCCTGTTCGTCGCAGCGGGAGCCACCGTCGTGCTGGCGGCCGATGCCCTGCTGCTGATTTTTGCCTGCATCCTGTGCGCCATCCTGTTTTACTCGCTGGCAGATATCCTGGCGCGCAAACTGCACATGCATCGCAAGCTGGCGCTGGGCACCGTGATATTGCTGCTGGGGGCGATCATCGGCCTTGGCGGTTGGGCAATGGCGCCGCAAATTGATGAACAGGCCAGCAAGCTGGCGAAAGAGATTCCCGCCGCTGTCGAGCATCTGCAGAGCGAGGTCCAGCGGCATCCCGTTCTCAAGCGATTCGCGGCGGAACTCCCGCCGCCGGAGGAGATCGTCAAACAGATGGGCAACCTGATGCCGAATGCGGGTCTGTTCTTTGGCGGCGTGATCGGCGCCCTGGGCAATGTCATCATTATCCTGTTCGTCGGCATTTATTTTGCAGCCACGCCGCAGGTCTATACGAGCGGCATCATCCGGCTGGTACCGCAAAGCAAACGCGGCCGCGCGCGCGAAGTCCATCGGGAACTGGGGCATACCTTGTCCAGCTGGCTGCTGGGCAAGGCAGCCTCGATGCTGATCGTCGGCGTCACCACGGCAATCGGCCTGAGTCTGCTGGGCGTGCCGCTTGCCTTGATACTCGGCATCATTGCCGGGCTGCTCGATTTCATCCCCTATATCGGGCCAGTTATGGCCGGCGTCCCGGCTGTCCTGCTTGCGCTGGCAATCAGCCCGGACCTGGCGCTGTACACGCTGCTTCTCTTCGTTGGCATCCAGCTGGTAGAAGGTTACGTCCTGCAACCGCTGATCGAAGCCCGGGCGGTCGACCTGGCGCCGGCATTGGTGATTGTGATGCAGCTTGTCTTCGGCACGCTTTTTGGCTTCGCCGGCGTGGCGCTGGCGACGCCGCTGGCTGCCTGTCTGGCGGTGCTGGTGGAAATGCTTTACATCGAGGATCTGCTGGGAGATCGGACGTGAGGGAAAAATCGGAGCAAGGCAGCAGTGCGTAAGGTTGCATTGCATTGCGCAATCAGTTGCGCAAATCACACCTGTTTTACCTTAAATCTTTACAGCAATTTGATAAGCCGCTAAAGTCTTGGTCGTTCCCGTCCGATGGCCCATTCCATGTACAAGCTGCAGTCTTCCGGCGCCATCACGCGCTGGCACGGCGAATTCGCCTCGGCCAGGGTGGAATCGGCCTTCTTGCGCGACCAGGGGACCGTCATCGCACATGAATCGACACGGTCGCTGGCATTTTGTGCCATTTTTTTCCTTGGATTCACGCTTGCGGACGTCGCCCAGCTTGGCTACAACAGCCTGACGCTGGCATTGTTCGTGGCGCGCCTTGCCATTGCCCTGACGGCGCTGGCAGGCATCGTGCTGATGCGCCGCAGCGGCGATCCCGCGCACACTGCTTACCGCACAGCCACCGTCTTCACGTGCCTCACGATGCTGACGTTTTTACTGGTCGCGTATTTTCGGCGCGATCTGCTCTTGCACTGCATGTCGATGGCCATCATGCTGATCATCGTCTACCTGTTCATTCCAAACCGCTGGATCAACTCGACTGCCATTGCACTGGGCGCAAGCGCCAGTTTCCTGGTGCTGGTGTACGCGGTGGACATGGCCAGCCCGCGCCAGCTGGCCACCATGACGATGCTGTTACTGCTCGCGAACCTGTTTGGCGCCGTTGCCGCGCGCCGCGACGCCCGGTCGTCGCGCCGGCAGTACTGGGCCCAGCAGGTGCTGATCGACCAGTCGGTACGCGATCCGCTCACGGGCGCCTTCAACCGGCGCCACCTGAACGCCGGCCTGCTCGACCAGGCCATCGACCGCGCCCGGCGCCAGGGTGGGTCCGTCACCATCGTCATGTGCGACCTGGATGGTTTCAAGGCCGTCAACGATACCCATGGCCACCAGGCGGGCGACACGCTGCTGCAGGATTTCGCGCACCTGCTGCAGTCGATTACCCGCGAGGGCGTCGATACCGTCGTGCGGTACGGAGGCGAAGAATTCCTGCTGATCCTCCCGGATACGACGTTGGCCGAAGGCCACGTTCTCGCCGAGCGCATCCGGGCGCGCCTGGCTGGCGCCAGCAGCGTGTACGGGCAGGTCCGGATCGAGGCGACGGCAAGCTTTGGCGTGGTGGGGGCGCAGTGCTCGCCCTCGATGCCGGATATCGCCAGCCATGCGCTGATCGCGCGCGCCGATGCGCTGATGTACGCCGCCAAGCGCAGCGGCCGCAACCGGGTCCACGTGGCCGCGTGGGACGCGCTCCGGACGGCCTGACTGCGGAGCGGGCGGGACGCATCTGAAACGGGCCGCACGCGCGGTGGCGGTAGAATCAAAGCCCGACCAGAATCTGGCGCGTGGCACGAACGCGCACTGCAATGGACATCCTGCTGCTGCTGGGCCTTGTTGTTCTGAACGGCATCTTTGCGATGTCGGAGATTGCGTTGATGACGGCGCGCAAGGCGCGGCTTCAGAAGCTGGTCGATGCCGGCGACGGGACCGCGCAAGCGGCACTCCAGTTGGGCGACGACCCCAACAAGTTTCTGTCGACGATACAGATTGGCATCACGTCGATTGGGGTACTCAACGGCATCCTCGGCGAAGCCAGGTTTGCCAGGCCGCTCGGGGCCTGGTTGGAGTCGCTTGGCGTGCCGGCGACGGCGTCGGGATATATTGCCACAGGCCTGGTCGTCGTCACCATCACGTATGTCTCGATCGTCCTGGGAGAACTGGTGCCCAAACGGCTTGCGCAGATCAGCCCCGAACCATTGGCGCGCCTGGTTGCCCGGCCGATGCTGGTGCTGGCCGCGCTGGCAAAACCTTTCGTCTGGCTGCTCTCTGCTTCCACCCGGCTGGTGCTGCGCCTGCTGGGCGTGAAGGAGTGCCGCGCACAGGCAATGACGGAAGAGGATCTGCATCTGATGCTGGAAGAAGGCTCCGATGCAGGCATCATCGAGCAGCACGAACACCAGATGGTGCGCAATGTCTTCCGGCTCGACGACCGGCAGATTGCCTCGCTGATGGTGCCGCGCGGCGAGGTGGTGTATTTCGACGCCGACCGTGAACTGGAAGCAAACCTCAGGCGCTTCGAGGAAAGCGAACACTCGCGCTATCCCGTCGTCCGGGGTGGCTGGGACAATATCCTGGGCGTGGCAAGCGCGCGCCAGATGCTGGCGCAGACCTTGCGCGGCGATGGCCCCAACCTGGTCGAACGGCTGCAGGCGCCGGTGTTCGTGCCGGCGTCGCTGACGGGGATGGAACTGCTTGAGAATTTCAAGAGTTCCGGGGTGCAGCTTGTCTTTATCGTCGATGAGTATGGCGAAGTGCAGGGCATCGTCACATTGCAGGACGTGATGGAAGCGATCACCGGCGAATTCAAGTCCGCCCGCCCCGAAGAAGCGTGGGCAGTGCGGCGCGACGACGGTTCGTGGCTGCTCGATGGCTTGATTCCGATTCCGGAACTGAAGGATTGCCTCGATATCGATGCGGTCCCTGAAGAGGAACGCGGGCGCTACAACACGCTCAGCGGCATGCTCATGCTACTGCGCGGCGATATTCCGCAAACGGGCGACAAGTGCAGGTGGGGAAACTGGCTGTTTGAAATTGTCGATCTCGATGGCCTGCGCATCGACAAGGTGCTGGCTGCATACCGGCCAGCTGATGGCGCTGACCACAACAGCGCGCCATAGCGTCTCAGAAGTAGACGGTCCAGCCGTCCTGGACGCCGGCCGTGCGGGCGCTGGCTGGCTGCGCTGCCTGCGGGGCCACGATGTAGCCCACGGACTGGCCGCAGTTGACGGCAGGCGCCGTTGCCCCGCGTGCATCGACTGCGCAGCTTGCCACGATCGTGAACGACACCTGCATCGTGGCCGTCGTGCCGCCGGTCGCATGCAGGGGCGCAGCGAGCAGGGCGAGGATGGGCAGGAGACGGATCAGTGGGCGCATGGTGTCAGGGTATCAGGTCACGTCGCCACAGAATGATTCCGCACGGCAACTTAGATGATGATCATACACAGGTTCGCCCGACTCTGCCTCAGCTACACCAATTTTCTTATTTGCGCAAGTTTTTATTTTCGTATTTACTGAATTTCAGCCAAATTACGCAAATAATTCCGGAGAAGTCAGCAAAGCGATGAAAGGCAGTGTTGTTAATCGCGCGCAGTGCGCCAGACTTGCTGCGTCGCCGTGTCTTCGTGTTGCGGGCAATTGGTGAGCCGCAGCTTTCCATGCATTTCGATCATTTCAACATTGGTGACTGGCGATCGTTCGGTGATGCAGCGCGTGCTCAAGGCAGTGATGACGCGTGTGCGGCGGGCGCCGTCGCCAGTCTGGTTGACCAGTTCCTCGACCTTGGGCGCCTCCCACAGCTTCGGTGGAGCAAGCGCATGGGCTTTTTCCATGCTGCTGCGCATGCGCATCTGCGGGCTGTCCAGGGGCGCTACGATGTACGGCCGGTTTTCACTTCGCGCGGCTCGGTCGGCGCTGCCGGCGCTGCGGCGTGCTTTTTCCAGGATGGTCTCGCCTGCGGGAACGGGCACCGCTTCGGCCGTTGGCGTGGGCGCGGTTTCGGTGGCTGGCGGCGCGGGAAGGACTGCCATGGCCGGCGGTGGGGCGGCAGGACGCGGACTGGTCGACGGCGCACGTGGGACAAGCGTCGGAGCAGGGGGCTTGGCTGCTGGCAGCGTTGGCAGCGTTGGCAACGTAACCCACTGGACATCCATGCGCGGGCCGTCCGGCTGCGCGACTGGCGGATGGCGCGTCGCCAGGTAGACCAGGACCAGCGCCGCATGGACCAGCAGCACGGCTGCTGCGCCGGCCAGGCGGCGATCCAGCGCAGGAGCAAAGGCGGCAAGCTGAAACTGCGGTGGGCAGGCAATGGTCATGCGACCAAGTATAGCCCAGCCATTTGCCTTGTTGGCCGGCAAATTGGCAGCGGTCAGTGCAGCAGTTGCGTCGCTTTCAGCAGCAGGTCGCGCGGGCTGTAGGGCTTGACAATGTAGGCGTCCGCGCCTGCGGCCATGCCGGCGTCGATGTCGGGCTGGTTGCCGTTGGCCGACAGCAGGATCACCTTGATGCCCCGCGTGGCCGGATCGCTTTTCAGCGCGCGGCAAAACTCGACGCCGCTCTGGCCGGCGCCGAGCCAGACATCGAGCACGACCAGCCGGGTCGGCACGCGCGCGATATGGCCGCGCGCCTGTTCCGCGCTTTCGGCAGTGGCGATCTTGCCCAGCGGCTGCAGGGTAATGCGCACCAGCAGGCGCAATTCGCTCTGGTCGTCCACCACCAGGATCGATGGCTCCATGGCGTTCACCCTTGCGCCGCTGGCAGGACCAGCGTGACGGTGGTGCCGCGTCCCGGCGCGCTGTCGACGTCGACGGCGGCGTTGTGCAGGTCGGCGATTTCCTTGAAAATCGCCATCCCCAGCCCGCTGCCGGCCACGTCCGGCCTCGCGCCGGCGCGGTAGAACGCGTCGTACATCCGCGCGACCTGTTCCGGTGTCATGCCGATGCCCCGGTCGGTCACGCGTATCTGCACGCCGGCCATGCCGCGGTACGGCGCGGGCGCCACCTCGATGGTGACCTCGGTATCGTCGTTCGAGTATTTGATGGCGTTGCCCACCAGGTTGACCAGCGCCAGCTGCAGGCGCTGCGGGTCGGCCGCCACGGGCGCTGTCGCCGGGTCGATCGACAGGACGATCCGGCCGTTCTGGTTCAACGGCGCCAGTGCGGCCAGCGTCCCCGCGAACAGGTCGGCCAGCGCATGGGTGCCGATGCGCAGCGCGCCCTTGCCGCCCGATTCGATGCGGGACAGGTCGAGCAGCTGGTTGGTCACGGTGATCAGGACGCCGGCCTGCGCGTGGATGATGCCGACCAGTTCGGCGCCGGTCGTCGCGTCGAACTCGCGCTTCATGAGCAGCTCGGAAAAACCCAGTACGCTGGCCATTGGCGTGCGCAGTTCGTGGGTCGCGGTGGCCAGATATTTGGCGCGCCGCGCGTCGCGCGCCACGATGGCCTGCTCGGCCTCGCGCCGCCGGGCAATGTTGCGCACGATGGCGGCGTAGCGCAGCTTGCCGTCCAGGCGCATGGTGCGCACTGAAAACTCCAGCGGAAAGGTGGTGCCGTCGGGGCGGCGCCCGTTGCCGTCGACAGTGACGGCGCGGCCACTGCGCAGGCCCTCGGAAATGCCTTCGATGGTTTCCACCATCAGGCTGCGCCCGGGACGGCCGATAAGGTCGGCGCTGGTGCAGCCGAACAGTTCTTCGGCGGCCGGGTTGAGAGACAGGACCGCGCCGTCTTCGTCGAGCATCATGACGCCGTCGGGCGCATTGTCGAGCAGGCCGCGCAGCCACGCGTCGTTCTCGCGCCGGTCGCGCAAATGGCGCTGCAGTTCGGTGGCAGCCACCTCGTGCGCCACCATGCAGGCCAGGTCGCGCAGCACGGCCCGCTCATCGTCGCTGAAGTGGCGCGCGGTATGGTCGATCAGGCACAGCGTGCCGATCTTGCTGCCGTCGGGCGCGGCAATCGGCGAGCCGGCATAAAAGCGCACGTGCGGCTCCTGGGTCACCATCGGATTGTCGGCGAAACGCGCGTCGGCGCAGGCGTCTTCCACCACCATGACGCCGTCCTGCAGCATCGCATGGGTGCAGAACGACGTGCGGCGCGGCGATTCCGTGAGGTCGAGGCCGACGCGCGACTTGAACCACTGGCGCTCCTGGTCGATCAGGCTGACCAGCGCAATCGGTACTTGAAACAGCCGTGCCGCCATGCGCGTGATGCGGTCGAACCGCTCTTCCGGCGGGGTATCGAGCATGTTCAAATTGAGCAGGACCGCCAGGCGGCGCGGTTCATCGAGAGGCAGGGGAGCTTCGAGCATGGCTGTGGTACCAAATGGTTATCAGGCGCCGGACGTTCCGCCCACCCGGCTGGGGCCGGCCTGACTGCGCGACAGCGCGCCAGGCCCGATCGTTGTTTACTGCGGCGCGACTGCCAGCGCCTGCTCGACTGCCGCGCGCAGCTGGGCAAACGGCACCGGCTTTGGAAACACGGGAATGTCTCCCGGCAGGCCCATCGCCTGCATGCTGGCCTTTTCCAGGCCGCTGATGACGATGATCGCCATGCCGGCGTAGGCGGGGTTTTCGCGCAGCGTGCGGATCATGCGAAAACCATCCATGCCCGGCATGCTCAAGTCGCTGATCAAGAGGTCGGGGCGCTCGGCGCCGATCTGGATCAGCGCTTCAAAGCCGTCATATGCCTTCATGACCGTCAGCGGCATGTCCCAGCCATCCATCTCCAGCTGGTACAGGCGCAGCAGCGTGCGGTCATCGTCGACCATCAGCACTTTTTTCTGCAGCGATGCCGCGCCGCCCTGCGCCGGCGCCATGCTGATGGCTTCCTGCCTGGCGCCGACCCGTTTGTTGATCGACTCCATCGTGATGCGGCGATGCCCGCCCGCCGTCTTCCAGGCTTGCAGGCTGCCGTTCTCGACCCAGAGCTGGACCGTCCGGTGGGAAACGCCAAGCAAGCGCGCTGCTTCCTTGGTGGAGCAGAACTGGGCGGCATCGTAGCCGGCGTCCGGGGCGGACTGAGTAATGTTTTCCATTCAGGGATTATAACCGCATAAAATTGCTGTGGAAAAATAAAGTGCCGATTTTGCCGATTTTACCGGATCGAACACATAAAAAATAGATATTGAACAGTTTCTGGGGCTGTTTGGCGCATTCTAACGGATGACGTGCGCTCTGCCGGGCGCGCCTGGCTGGCAATGCTGCACGGGCGGACTACAATATCGTGCAGCCGAGGCAGCACGCCAGCGGCGCAGGCCTGTCCGGCAGTGCCAGCCTTCACTCACCCAACCCAACAAGAGACCATCATGAATGTAGCGAACAGCATGCAGGACAAAGTCGCCCTGGTGACCGGCGCCGCCAGCGGCATTGGCAAGAATATTGCCAGGGTTTTTTTCGAGAATGGCGCGAAAGTCATCGTGGCCGACCTGAACCTTGATGCGGCCGAGGCCGCGGCGCGGGAATTCGATCCATCCGGCGTGCGCGCCATCGCAGTAGCCATGGACGTCACCAGCGAAGAGCAGGTCGATGCCGGCGTGGCCGATGCCGCTGCACGCCTGGGCGGCATCGATGTGCTGGTGTCGAACGCCGGCATCCAGATCGTCGGTCCGGTGGACGATTTTTCTTTCGCCGACTGGAAAAAGATGCTCGCCATTCACCTTGACGGCGCCTTCCTCACAACGCGTGCCTGCCTGAAACTGATGTATGCGCAACAGCGCGGCGGCAGCATCATCTACATGGGGTCGGTGCATTCGAAGGAAGCATCGAAACTCAAGGCGCCGTACGTGGCGGCGAAGCACGGGCTGATCGGACTATGCAAGGTCGTGGCCAAGGAAGGCGCGGCGCACGGTGTGCGCGCGAATGTGGTCTGCCCGGGATTCGTGCGCACACCGCTGGTGGAAAAGCAGATTCCCGAGCAGTCGGCGGCGCTGGGCATCAGCGAAGCGGACGTGGTCAGCAAGGTCATGCTCAAGGACACCGTCGACGGCGAATTCACGACGGTCGACGATGTCGCGCAGACCGCGCTGTTCCTGGCCAGCTTTCCCACCAACGCCCTGACCGGCCAGTCGATCGTGGTCAGTCACGGCTGGTTCATGCAATAACCACACGGCTGGTTCATGCAATAACCAATAAGGGAACCTCGAATAAGCTGCTGCGCGTTGCACTGGCCGTCTCCGATGCTGCCGCTCGCGACGGTTTTTCGAGGTCCCATCAAGGGCCTCTTCAGCTTGCGTTGAGGATGGTTTCCAGTTGCGCCAGGTCGGCAGGTTTCACCAGGTAATGGTCGAAGCCGGCGGCGAGCCCGCGCGCGCGGTCGGCAGCCTGGCCGTACCCTGACAGGGCGATCAGCTTGGCATGTTCCAGTCCCGGCTGGCGCCGGATCCAGCGCGCCAGGGCGTAGCCGTCCATGCCGGGCAGGCCGATGTCGAGGATCAGCGTGCCGGGCCGGGTGGTGGCGGCAAGCGCCATGGCCTGCGTGGCGTCGTGCACGCTGGCGGCCTGGTGCCCGTGCGATGCGAGCCAGTCGGCCAGCGATTCGGCCGCGTCCACGTTGTCGTCGACGATGAGGATGCCCGGCCGGCGCAGCTGGCGCGCCACGGGGGCGCCGGGCGCCTGCGTGGTGGCAACCGCGGCCGGTGCTGCTGCTGGCGGCGCCACCGGCAGCGGCATCCGGACGGTAAATGTGCTGCCACGGCCGGCGCCGGCGCTCGCGGCGCTGACGCTGCCGCCATGCAGCGTGACGATCGACTGCACCAGCGGCAAGCCAAGTCCCAGCCCGCCCATGGTCCGGTCCAGGCTGCGCTCGCCCTGCGTAAACAGCCCGAACACCTGGCCCAGCAGGGCTTCATCGATGCCCACCCCATTATCTTCCACGGTGATGTGCAGCATGCCCTGGCCGGCCAGCGTGGCGTGCAGGGCGATCGCGCCGCCGTCGGGCGTGAACTTGGCGGCATTGACAAGGAGGTTCGCCACAGCCTGGATCAGGCGCGTGCGGTCGGCGAACAGCATGGTGCGTTCCGGCGCCGGATGCACGTTGAGCGTGTGGCGGCGGGTGTCAACCAGGACGCGCACCTGTTCCACCGCGTGCTCGAGCACCGTATTGACGTCGATGGTTTCCTTCTGCATGGCGATCTGCCCGCGCTGTAGGCGCGACACGTCGAGCAGGTCGCCCACCAGCGCCACCATGTGCCCGGCCTGGCGCGCAATGATGCGGCTGATGCTGCGCACCTTGCCTTCGTCGCCGGCGACCTTGTCGAGCATCTGCGCGCCGTTCATGATCGGGGCCAGGGGATTGCGCAGTTCATGTGCAAGCATGGCCAGAAATTCATCCTTGCGCGTGCTCTCCACGGCCAGGGTCTGTTCCTTCCGGGCCCGCTCGGTGATTTCGCGCGACACGCCCAGCAAGCCAATCACGGCGCCGTCGTCGTCGAGGTAGGGAATCTTGCGCGACAGCCAGACCTTGTTGGTGCCGTCGGGCATCGGCACCCGTTCTTCGTATTCGTTCGACCGGCCCGCCTCCATGACGGCGCGGTCGTTCTGCATGACGGCGGCGGCAGCCGTCGGGTCGCCCAGCAGCTCGGCGTCGGTCTTGCCGAGGACGTCGGCCAGCGGGCGCCCGAGCAGCGCCAGCGTGGCCGGGTTGGCAAAGCGCATGCGTCCCTGGCGGTCCTTGGCGAACATGACGTCGTCCGAGGTGTCGCTGATGGCCCGCAGGATGGCGGTGTTTTCGCGCAGCGCCTCTTCACCCACGCGCCTGGCCGTAACGTTGCGAAAATACACCGTCAAGCCGTCGACGGTCGGATAGCAGTGGCATTCCAGCCACATGTTCAGCGGCGCCGGATAATGTTCCTCGAAATGCACCGGCAGCCCGGTGGCGACAGCCTGGTGGTAGCCGGCGTAAAACTGCGTGCCGGGCGCCGCCGGGAGCAGGTCGCGGATCAGCCCCCCGACCAGCTTGTCGGCCGGGATGCCGACAATGGCGGCGGCGCGGGCGCTGACGAAGGTGCAGCGCCCTTCATGGTCCAGCACCAGCACGCCGTCGGTGATGCTGTCGAGCGTTTCACGCAATTTGGTGTTGGTCCGGCGCAACGCCTCTTCGCTGGACGCCAGCGCGCGCTCCGCGCGCACCGTGTGCGAGACATTGCGCATGCACAGCAGGAGCAACACGTTGCCGGCAGCGTCGACGCCGGCGCGCGAGACTTCCCCTTCCCAGACGGCGTCCGGATCGGCCGCTACGGCCGACGTGAACCGCGCAATACGCGCGGTGCGGCCGGACTGCAGCGATTCAGCGACGGCCGCCTCGGTGGCGGCGCAGGAAAACGATGCCGGGTCTGCAGCGTTGCCACCGAGGCCAAGGAACGCCGTGTTGGCATACACCAGATGGCGTTCCGGCATGGACAGGAGGGCAATCGCCGCTTCCGACGTGTCGAGGGCGTTCGCCAGCACCGCCACGGGAAGGGCGTCGGAGATGGCGCTGCGCGTCGAGATCATGGGCGGCATGCAAATACTCAGGTGGATGGCGGGTCGGTCACTTTGCCGTGAAGTATACCGAGAACGCGAAAAGCACGGATGGTTTCGTTATGGAATTGAAATCAAAATAGTTACTTTGATTAAATTGTTGAGGCAAATTCCCCGGTTCTGTTGCGCAATGACGTCACGATATCGGTGCAATATTGTCGTGCCAGCATGGTCGACGCTGCCTGGCTTTCGATGCTTCGTGGACACGACGACTGATACAATGGCGTTCTTGTCAGTAACTTCTCCCCGCCATGCACTTGCCGCGCTCGCCTTTACCCATTACCGATGACCTCAGCTGGCTCGACGGCGGCGGAGACATGGGCGCGCTGATCCGTGGCATGGACTGGTCAGCCACTCCGCTGGGGCCGCTGGCGCAATGGCCGCAGAGCCTGCGCACCTCCGTCAGCCTGTGCCTGTCGTCCACTTTCCCCATCCTGGTGGCGTGGGGGGGCGAGCACATCCAGATCTACAACGATGCCTACCGCCCGATCTGCGGCGCCAAGCATCCTTCCGCGATGGGGGCGCCGTTCAAGGAATGCTGGGCCACGGCGTTGCCGGTGGTGGGGGATGCGTTTGACAGCGCCGGCCGCGGCCAGGGCGCCTACATCCACAACCAGCGCATGATCCTGGACCGCTACGGCTACCTGGAAGAAGCGTTCATGACGTTCTCGTTTTCGCCCATTCGCGATGAATCCGGCGGGGTAGGCGGGATTTTTCACCCGATCACCGAGTCGACCGGGCAGGTACTGGCTGCCCGCCGCACGCAGGGCCTGCGCGATTTGTCGGGGCGCGTGGCCGGTGCGCGCAATACGGCGGAGATCGGCCAGCAGATGGCCGCACAGTGTGCCGAACTGGCCGCTGATTTGCCGTATGTGGTGTTTTACCAGTTCGATGCAGCGGCGCAGACCGTGGCGCTGCTTGCCAGTGCCGGGCTGGACGCCCATCCGGAACTGGCCCCCGCGCACAGCACGCTGGCAGGCGCGCCATGGCCGTTTGCCGCTGCTGCGGCGGCGAACGCGCCGCAGCAGGTGGACGGGGCCGGTCCCGGCGCCGCGCTGGTGCTGCCGGTGGCGCTGCCCGGACAGCGCGAACTGTTCGGTTTCCTGGTGGCGGGCGTCAGTCCGATGCGGCTGCTCGACGCGGACTACCTCGGCTTCTACGAGCGCCTGCGGGCCGTGGTGGAAACCGCGGTCGGCAATGTCGTCGCCTGGGAGCAGGAACAGCGCCGCGCCGAAGCGCTGGAAAAAATCGACCGCGCCAAGACAGCGTTCTTTTCCAACGTCTCGCATGAATTTCGCACGCCGCTGACGCTGATCCTTGGCCCGCTCGACGATGTGCTGGCTGCCGATGCCGCCACTGGCGCTGGCGCTGGCGCTGGGCAGGCGCTGGCGCCGGCCCAGCGCGCGCGCCTGGAACTGACGCGCCGCAACGCGCTGCGCCTGCTCAAGCTGGTCAACGCGCTGCTTGACTTTTCGCGTATCGAAGCCGGGCGCGTACAGGCGCATTTCGTGCCGCTCGACCTGGCGCGCCTCACTTCCGAGCTGGCCAGCGTTTTTGAAGCGGCCATGGTCAAGGGGGGACTGGCGTACCGCGTCGAGGTCGAGGACCTCGGTGCGCCGGTCTACGTGGACCACGACATGTGGGAAAAGATCGTTTTCAATCTGCTGTCGAATGCTTTCAAGTTTACACTGCACGGATCCGTGACAGTGCAGTTGCGCCGCCATGGCGCCGGCGTGCGCCTGTCCGTCCTCGACACCGGCACCGGCATTCCTGAAGCGGAGCTGGGGCGCGTGTTCGAACGCTTTCACCGCATTGAAGGCGCGCCGGGACGCACCTATGAAGGGACTGGCATCGGCCTCGCGCTGATCGATGAGCTGGTGCAGCTCCATGGCGGCACCATTGCCGTGGCCAGCACCCTCGAGCAGGGCACACGCTTCGACGTCGACATCCCGTTCGGGCATGCCCACCTGCCGCAGGAGCGCCTGGCCCCCGGCGCCAGCGATGGCGAGGATGGCGCGGATGGCGCGGATGGCGCGGATCGCCATGCATCGCGCATGGGTGCGGCGTTTGTCGAGGAAGCGCTGCGCTGGCTGCCGGATGCGCCGGCGCCGGCAGCGCCGCAGGCGGCTTTGCCGGCAGCGTTCAGGCCCTCCATCCTGGTGGCCGACGATAACAACGACATGCGCGCCTATGTCCAGGCGCTGCTGGCGCCGCACTTCACCGTGCGGGCCTGCGCGGATGGCGAGGCCGCGCTGGCAATGGCGCTGGCCGAGCCGCCCGACCTGCTGTTGTCCGACGTGATGATGCCCCGGCTCGATGGCTTCGGCTTGCTGGCGCAGGTGCGCGCCAGCGCCACCCTGCACGAGCTGCCGGTGATCCTCCTGTCGGCCCGCGCCGGCGAAGAGGCGCGCGTCGAAGGGCTGGAGGCGGGCGCCGACGACTACCTGGCCAAGCCGTTTGCCGCCGCCGAATTGCTGGCGCGGGTGCAGCACCAGGTCGCGCGCGCGCAAACGCGCCGGGCCGAACGTGCGGCAGCCAGCCATGTCGTTGAACGCGAGCGCTATTTCCGCGCGCTGGTCGACGCGGCGCCCGTCATGCTGTGGCGGGTCGACGATGAAGGCCAGGCGACGTACCTGAGTGAACGCTGGTACGAGTACACCGGCCGCACGCCGGAACAGGACCTGGGGATCGGATGGCTGGAGAATGTCCACCCCGAGGACGTGGCTGCAGTGCGCTCGCAATTTCAGCAGGCGCGTGCGGCGCGCAGCGCGTTCGCGCTCGATTACCGGCTGCGCCGCAACGACGGCAGCTACCGCTGGGTCATCGACGCGGGGCGCCCGCACAGCGACGGCGCAGGCGCGCCGGACGGATTCGTGGGGACCGTCATCGACGTGCACGAGCGCGCAGTGTTGCAGGAGCGGTTCGAACAGATGGCGCGCGAACTGCTGGAGAAAAACCGCCTGCAGGGTGAATTCCTGATCACGCTGGCCCATGAACTGCGCAATCCGCTGGCGCCGCTGCGCACCGGCCTGGAACTGATGCGGATCCGGCCCGATGCGTCCGGCAACGGGGCCATCCACGCCATGATGCAGCGCCAGGTGAACCACATGGTGCACCTGGTCGACGACCTGCTGGACGTGGCGCGCCTGACCGAAGGCAAGGTCACGTTGCAGCGGGCGCCGGTGCTGCTGGCCGACGTGGTGCAGGATGCGCTGGAAATGAGCGAGCCGTTGATCACCGCGGGGCGGCATCAGCTGGCCGTGGCGCTGCCGGACGACGCTGTGATGATCGACGCCGACCGCCACCGCATCGCCCAGGTGCTCGGCAACCTCGTCAACAATGCAGCGAAATACACCCCGCGGTACGGCCGGATCTCTGTCAGCGCGCAGCGCGAAGACCGGCAGGCGCCGGGCGTGCTGATTGGCGTGGAAGACAACGGCATCGGGATTGCGCCGGCGGCGCTGGAGCGCGTGTTCGACATGTATACCCAGGTGCACGACGGCGCGGCAATGGCGCAGGGCGGACTCGGGGTCGGCCTGCACCTGGTCCGGCGCCTGGTCGAGCTGCACGGCGGGGCAGTCGCTGCCGCCAGTGGCGGCGCGGGCCAGGGCAGCCGCTTCACTGTCTGGCTGCCGCTGGCCGGGGCGGAAAACCCCGTGCCGGCCGGCGCCCCGGTCCGGTCGATGGCGCCGGCGCCGGCCAGCCTCGATGTGCTGGTGGTCGACGACAACGCCGACGCGGCCGCCATGCTGGCCGAACTGCTGGGCGCCAGCGGGCACCGGGTGCAGGTGGCCCACGATGGCGCCGGGGCGCTGGAACGCGCCGCCCACCAGCGGCCGCAGGTAGTCTTCCTTGACATCGGCCTGCCCGACATGAGCGGCCTCGATGTCGCGGTGGCGCTGCGCCGCCTCGACGGCATGGGCGGCGCCACCCTGGTCGCCCTTACTGGCTGGGGTGCGCAGGAAGACCGCTTGCGCACCCAGGACGCCGGGTTCGACCGCCATTTCACCAAGCCGGTGGACTTCGACAGTATCAGCGGGCTCCTGCGCGAGGTGGCTGGCCGCCCTGCCATGGTGTAGCAGCTTGCGGCGCTGGACTGGGCGCATCCGGCGCCAGCATGCCTGGCGCACGGTCGTCATACAGCGCATCGACCAGCGCAGCCCTGTTGGCCAGCACTGCGGCCTGGTTGACCGAGCCCTTGTCGGTCAGTTCGCGCTGCGTGGCGTCGGGTGCATCGTCCAGCACCAGCAGGCGGGCCACGCGCGCTGCCGAGCCGGTGGCGCCGCGGTTGACTGCCGCCAGCATCGCTGCGAAGTGCGCACGCACGGGCGGGCTGGCCAGGATGTCGGCGGCGCTGGCATCCGCAGCCAGGCCGCTGAGCGCGTGGCAGGCGTCGAGGCGTGCGAACACCAGCGCCGCGACGCTGGCGCGGCCGCTGCCGGCAATCACGGCATCCGCCACGCACGGGGCGCCATGGGCCAGGATGCGGGCGCGCAGGGCGGTGGTGCCGACCCAGGTGCCGCTGTCGAGTTTGAAGTCTTCGGCCAGGCGGCCGTCGAACAGGAAACCCAGGGCCGGCCTGGCCGGATCGGCAAAGCGCAGCGCGTCGCCGGTGCGGTAGTAGCCGTCGGCGTCGAAGGCAGCGGCAGTGCGCACGGGGTCGCGCCAGTAGCCCGGGGTCACGTGCGGACCTGCGAAGCACGCTTCGTATTTTCCTTGTACGGGCACCAGCTTGACGCGGCAGCCGGGCGCCGGCACGCCGACATAGCCCGGTTCCTGACTGGGGCCGGTGCCGAACAGGCAGCCGGGCGCCGTTTCCGTCATGCCCAGTCCTGCCATGATGCGCACCGGCGCACCGCGCTCCGCGTGCGCAAGGGCCTGCAGGCGCGCCCACACGGCGGGCGCGAGCGCGGCGCCGGCGCAGAACAGCAGTTCGGTGCGGGAAAAGAAGGTGTACCGCAGCTGTGCATCCTGCTCAAGCGCAGTGGCGAGCATGTCCCAGCCGCGCGGGACGTTGAAGTGCAGCGTGGGGGCGATCTCGCGCAGGTTGGCGATCGTCGTCCCGAATGCGTCCGGCATCGGCTTGCCGCCGTCGATGTGGAGGGTGCCGCCGTTGTAGAGCGCGATGCCGGCATTGTGGCTGCCTCCGAAGGTGTGGCTCCAGGGCAGCCAGTCGACCAGTACCGGCGGTATTGCGCCCAGAAAGGGGAATGTTTGCAGCAGCATCTGCTGGTTGCTGCACAACATGCGCTGGGTGGTGATGACGGCCTTGGGCGCACCGGCGCCGGTCGAGCCGGAGGTAAACAGGAATTTGACGATGGTATCGGGGCCGGTCTGCGCCATGGCCGCATCGATGTCGCCCGGGACGGTGGCAAGCAGGCTTGCGAATGGCGTGGCGGGACGCGCGCCGGGCGTGTCGGCGATCCATTCGCACCCGGCCGGCAGCACGGCCCCGATGGCAGCGCCAAACGCCGCACCGTCGCCGGCATAGATGGCGCCGGGGGTCAGCAGGTCGATCATCTGGCGCAGGCGCGTGAAACCGGCTGCTGCGAGCGCGTACGCCGGCGATAGCGGCGCGTAAGGCACGCCTGCATACATGGCGCCCAGCGCCAGCTGGAAATGCTGCAGGTCGTTGCCGGACAAGATGACCAGTGGCCGCTCCGGTCCCAGGCCACGCGCGCGCAGTGCCTGGCCGATCCGGCGTGCGCCGGCCAGCGCCTGCGCATACGACAGACGCTCCCAGCCGCCAGTGGCATTGCGCTGGGCGACCAGCGTGCGTTCCGGATGGTCACGCGCGCCAGCTGCCAGGCGGTCGGTCAGGCGCGGCGGATACGGGGCCAGCGGCGTGGCGGCATCGACATGCCAGACGCCGTCGCGCATGCTGGCATGGATGGCGGGGTGCGCGATGCGATCGGGGAGGGACGTGGCAGGCATGGGCGGGTTTCCAGGAGGGAGGACGCGCCAGCATTCTAGTGCGCGGCGCACTGCGCCGGGCAAAATTGTGCAAGGCCGGTATACGCCACGGATGAAACCGGTAAAACCGGTTATCGAGCGCAATTGACCCGCTTTTACAACGCAATAGTGTCACACTATTAATGCTTTATAGAAATTAAAATTGACCTTGCGAAAGTATTAAAAGAGAATAGCGGTTCTGATCGTTTAGGTCAGGCCATTCATTGGCCGAATGACTCGGCCCCGGAGTTGATCAACATGAACCGTCCCACCTCGCTACTGCCCCTTGAATCCGCCCGCCTGGACACCCTGCGCCGGCTCGACCTGCTCGACACGACGTCCAGCAGCGCTTTCGACCGCATCACCCGGATGGCGGCGCAGCTGTTCAACGTTCCTGTCGCGGCGATCTCGCTGACCGACAGCAACCGGCAGTGGTTCAAGTCGCGCGTCGGGGTCAACCATTTCGAGGTGCCGCGCGCCGGCGCCCCATGCGCCACGGTCACCGACAGCGCTGAAATGCTGATCGTCAACGACATGCTGGCCCACCCGGTCCACAAGTACAGTTTCCTGGTCGAAGATGGCATCCGCTTTTACGCCGGGGCGCCGCTGACGACCAGCGACGGCTACACGCTGGGCGCCATGTGCGTGCTCGGCACCGAGCCCCGCGAAGTGACGCCCGATGAAAGCCGGGCCCTGGCCGACCTGGCCGCAATGGTGATGGCGCAGATCGAACTGAAGCATGCACTTGGCCGCATCGACCCGCTCAGCGGCCTGCCCAACCGCAAGCAGTTCATCGACGATTTCCATGACCTGGCCATGGACCGGCCGCGAGGTGAAGCGCGCCTGGGGGTCCTGGTCAACCTGGCGACGCCGGCGCAGTTGTCCGACGCCATGCGCGCCATGAGCTCATCGTACCTGGACGACATCGTCGGGGAAGGCGTGCGCATGCTGCGCGCCAGCGTTGGCGGCGCCAGTACCGTGTACCACGTGGCCACCACCCAGTTCGCGTTCATTGCGCCGCAGGGCGTCGACCAGGACACCTTCATCGCCGAGCTGGCCGCCTGGGTGAATGAACGCAACCACTCCGTCAATTCTCGTTACGCCACGACCGCCACGGTCGGCGTCGCGCCGTTCCTGGTCGGCGCCTGCAGCGCGCTCGACCTGATGCGCAATATGCACAGCGCCGCCTACGATGCCCAGGATGGCGACGATTGCGTCGGCATTTTTTCGTCCGCACAGGACGCCGTCTACCGGCGCCGCTTCACGCTGGTCAACGATTTCGGCGCGGCCCTCGAGCATGCCGGTCAGCTGCGGCTGGTGTTCCAGCCCAAGGTCGACCTGGCCAGCGGCGACTGCATTGGCGCCGAAGCGTTGCTGCGCTGGACGCACCCGGTGCTGGGCGAGGTATCCCCGGCCGAATTCATTCCGATTGTCGAGCGTACCGCCATGGCGCGGCCGACCACTGCCTGGGTGCTGGAAGCGGCCATGCAGCAGCTGGCGGCATGGAAGGCGGCGGGCGTGCAATTGCAGCTGGCTGTGAACGTCAGCGCCGCCAATCTGCTCGAACCCGACTTCAACGAACGCGTGGCGGACGGCCTGGCGCGGCATGGACTGGAGGCGTCCAGCCTGTCGCTGGAAATCACGGAAAGCGCGTTGATGACAAACCCGAAGATCGCGCAGGCGATGCTCGAAAACCTGGCCGCCACTGGCGTCCACCTCGCGATCGACGACTTCGGCACCGGCTACAGCAGCCTGTCCTACCTGCAGCGCCTGCCCGTCAAGGTCGTCAAGATCGACCAGAGTTTCATGCGCGACCTGGGCGCCGACCCGCGCCGCCGTTCACTGGTGAGCGCCATGATCGCGCTGTCCCAGAACCTCGGGCACAAGGTCGTGGCCGAAGGCGTCGAGACCGAAGTGGTCGCGCGCTGCCTGCGCGGCATGGGCTGCGACCAGGCCCAGGGCTACCTGTTTGCACGCCCGCTGGCGCCTGACGCGTTTGTCGCGTGGATGGCGCAGCGCGAAGAAGTCATGGCCTGATTGCCCGGCGCTGCTGAAGTGACGACGCTGTTGCTGGTTCCCGGTTTCATGCTGGACGCGGCGCTCTGGGACGACGTGCTGCCGCTGCTGCCGGCCACGCTGCCGGTGCAGTACGCCGGTCTTGACACCGGCGCCTCGATTGACGCCATGGCGCAGGCGGTGCTGGACGCGGCTCCGCCTTCGTTCATCCTGCTCGGCTTTTCCATGGGCGGCTATGTGGCGCGCGCGATGGTCCGCATGGCGCCGCAGCGCGTCGCGGCGCTCATCCTGGTGGCGACATCGGCACGGGCCGACGCACCGGCGCTGGTGGCCCAGCGCGTCGCGGCCGCGCGCCAGGCCGGGCGCACCGCATTTCACGGCCTGTCCCGCGGCGCCATCCGCATGTCGCTCCATGCCAGCCGTGCGGGCGACGCGGCCCTGATCGAAAAGGTGCGCGCGATGGGCGAGCGCCTGGGGAGCGCCGTGTTGATGCGCCAAAGCGCCGTGGTGCGCAGCGGCGACACCGCTGCACTGGCGCAGATCCGCTGCCGCACGCTGGTCGTCGGCGCCGGCGGCGACCAGTTGCGCAGCCTGGATGAGACGCGCGAACTGGCAGCCGGCATTCCCGGTGCGGCGCTGGCCGTCATTGCAGGCGCCGGCCATCTGCTGCCGCTGGAGGCGCCCGGCGCGCTGGCACAGGCAATCTGCGCCTGGCTTGGCGCGCAGGACATCGGCGCCGGCAGTTAAGCCGCGTGCGGGGTCAGCCGGGATCGGCCAGCAGGCGCATGCGGACCAGGTCGGCCACGTTGTCGACGTTCAGCTTGTCCATCAGGCGCGCCTTGTGCACCTCGACGGTACGGGCGCTGATATCGAGCAGCAGCGCGATCTCGCGGTTGTGGCGCCCGGCCACGACCAGTTCCATCACTTCGCGCTCGCGCGGCGTCAACGCTGGAAACAGGGCGCGGGCAGTGGCGCGCCGCGCGCTGTTCGACGCCAGCACGCGCATGTCGGCGAAGGCTTCGTCGATCGCGTGGACCAGCTTGTCGTCGTCCACCGGTTTTTCAAGGAAGTCGTGCGCATCGGCGCGGAACGCCTGGCGCGCCAGGTCGACATCGCCATGGCCGGTGATGATGATGACCGGCAGTTCGCAGCCGATCGCTTTCAGGTGCTGCTGCAGGGCCAGGCCATCCATGCCCGGCATGCGGATATCGATCAGGATGCATCCGGCCCAGCCGGGACGCCACGCTGCCAGGAAGTCCGCGGCATTGGCGAACAGGGCCATGCGGTAGCCCCGGATGCCCAGCAGCAGGCCGAGCGCATCGCGCACCGCAGCGTCGTCGTCCACTAAAAATACTGTCAGTTCCGCGTTCATGCGTGCGCCACCATGTCGGCTTCCGTGGGCATCGGCAGCACGAATTTGAACAGGCCCTGGCTGCCGGCTTCGGCCCACAGGCTGCCGCCGTGCGCTTCGACGATTTGCCGGGAAAGCACCAGGCCCAGGCCCAGGCCGCTCGATTTGCCGGAAGCGAATGGCTGGAACAGGCGTCCGGCCATGGCGCGCGATACGCCTTTGCCGCTGTCCTGGACCGCCACTTCCAGGCGTCCGCCGTGTTCGCGCGCACTGACCGTCATGCTCCGGGCGCCCGGCGCCGCGTCACCGACGGCGTCGACCGCATTGGCGAGCAGGTTGCGCAGCACCAGTTCGATCTGCAGGCGGTCCACGCGCAGCACCAGGCCGGCTGGCGCGGCAATGGCCAGCGCGATGCCCTGCGCACGGCAGGCGTCGGTGAACTGAGCGCACACGCTGGCAATGATGTCGGCCGCATCGGCGGGTTCCAGGTGCATGGCCCCGGTGCGGAAAAATTCGCGCACGCGCCGCACCACTTGCGAGGCGCGCCCGGCTTCGCGCACCATCTTGCCGATCGTCTCGGCCAGCAGCGGGCTGTTGTCGCCACGCGCAATCAGGTGTTCGCACGCCTTGCCATACGCCGACAGCGCCGCCATTGGCTGGTTCAGTTCATGCGCCAGCGCTGCAGCCATTTCACCGGCAGCGGCCAGGCGCAGGCTCTGGCGCAACCCTTCGGTGGCCTGGCGCTGCTCATCGACGATAACGCCGATGAAAAAGCCGACCAGCGACAACGCCGCGCCCAGCAACTGCAGTTCGACAAACGGAATGCCGTCGGCGCCGCCCCAGCGCACCACGGCGATGATACTGGCCTGCAGCGTGAAAGCGACCAGGCCGGTGCCGGTCAGTCCATGGCGCGCCGCGGCCCAGACGATCGGCAGGAACAGGAAGTACAAATGCTTGTACTGCTCGGTGCCGATATGGCCCTGGAATACGCCCCAGACCAGGGCGGCGGCCAGCAGCACATAGCCTGCCGTTTCCCAGCTCCCCAGCACCTGCATCAGGCGCGCCCGCGAGCCGGTCACCACCAGCATCCACAGCAGCGGCATCGTCATGACGACGCCGACGATGTCGCCGATCACGAAGCGGGCCGCGGCCGAGACAAAGGCGCCGGGCGGCACCAGGCCGGCCAGCCACAGCGACCCGACGTAGGCAGCGCCGTTCAGGCCAAGGCCGGTGAAGACGATGGCAAGCCAGTAAAACAGGCGCTCCCGGCTGTTGACCAGCGTGGCCCTGGCAAACACGCGGTGCAGCAGTTCCCCGGTGAGGCCATAGCCGAGCGCCAGCTGGGCAGACAGCAGCAGGGTCAGGCCAGGGCCGGCCGGCATCTGGCGCACGACAATTTCGGCCGCGGCCAGGGCGGTGAACAGGGGCAGCGCCATGCGCCGTCCGAAGCGCAGCCACAGCACGAGGCCGATGGCTGGGTCCGGATTCCATGGCGTGATGTTCAGCGCAAACAGCGGGTCCATGAAGCTGGCCCAGTCCAGCGTCACGTACGCCACGACAAACAGGATGGCAAACAGCCAGTCGGCAGGGCGGGCGGGGAGCAGTGGACTTGGCATGGCGGCATTATGCCGCGTGGATTGTCTTGACGCAGTGAAAAATTGCGCCGGCCCGGACGGCACAGGACGCATATAAGGGTTTCCCGTAGGTGCCCGCCCGTATTTACTGCCGGGTTGTACGCCGATACACTGCCGGGCGAAATAACCCGTTCCTTTTCATCCACGGAGCTGTCGCCAT
>Ga0265780_10000079_pt1 | contig 155215 bp, 125 predicted proteins | sample P1T30metagenome_FD_192432 | JGI IMG/M metagenome (GOLD analysis project Ga0265780, IMG submission 192432) | Plant litter microbial communities from East Loma Ridge, Irvine, California - P1 T30 | ecosystem: Environmental > Terrestrial > Plant litter > Unclassified | place: USA: California...
TCACCACACCGGCCTCACACGAGATCATGCTTTTGTTTGATTTGAACTTCCCGAAAAAAGTATCACGTTCACCACGTTATTTCTAACCTAAAGCGACATAAAGAAAACACATGAAGAATTTATATATAACACTGGCATTTGTGTTTGCTACAGCCTCATTATCAGCACAAAGCAAAGAAACTGAAACGGCCGATAAATTATTTAGCCGTTTTGAATATGTGGATGCCGCAAAAGAATACCTTAAGCTAACTAAAAAGGGCAAAGACCCTTATGTATACAAACAGCTGGCGGAGAGCTACTTTAATGTATATAATACTAAAGAAGCCGCCGTGTGGTATGGCAAAGCCATTGCAGCCAAAGAGCAGGATGCCGAGACCTATTACCGTTATGCACAGATGCTTAAGGCAGACGGACAGTATGAAGAATACAACAAGCAAATGAAGGCGTTTGCTAAAATGGCACCTAAAGATCAAAGGGCAATTGCTTTTAACCAGGACCCTGATTATTTGCCAAAGCTAAAAAGCCAGACGCGTCTTTTTGAAGAAAAGATGCTGGATATCAATGACAAGGAGTATGGTTCTTTTGGGGCGGTACTTACTAACGATGATAATTTTTATTTTACCAGTAACCGCAATACAGCGCGCAAAAAATACGGCCGTGATGAGCAACCTTACCTTGATATTTATTCAGCTACTTATAATCAGGACGGTAGCATAAGCGAACCTGTGCCATTAAGCAGTGTCAATACACAGCACCATGATGGCCCTATAGCCATAACAACCGATGGCAGCACTATGTATTTTGCGAGTGAAAGTTACAGGGAAGGTGAGGCAGAAAAGGGTAAAGGGCAAAAACTAAGTCTTATTTACCTGTATAAAACTACAAAAAAAGATGGTAAATGGGGTGATGCCGTTATGCTTCCGTTTAATAATAAAGCATTTAATACTAACCACCCTTCAATAAGCAAAGATGGTAAATGGCTATATTTTTCGTCTAACAGGAAGGGCTCACTTGGCGGGGCAGATATATGGAAGGTAGAAATAAAAGGTAGTAACACATATGGTGAACCTGTAAACCTGGGTAAAAAAGTAAATACGGAGGGCAACGAGGGATTTCCTTTTATAACCGATGATAACAGGCTGTTCTTTTCCAGCGATGGGCACAAAGGCCTTGGTGCGCTTGATATTTTTTATGTAGACCTTGGCCGGGATACCGATGCCATAAATGTGGGTATGCCTATCAATTCTTCACAGGATGACTTCTCATTTAGCTTTAATGTGCAAAAAAATATAGGCTTCTTTTCAAGCAATAGAGCCGGTAAAAAAGGCGAAGAGATGGGTGTAGATAATATGTATAAAGCTATACCTGTTTGTGGTGTAGATGCTTATGTTTTTGTAAAAGACCAAAAAACAGGCAAAGTACTAAAAGGTGCACAGGTGGCTATACTTGATGATAAGAAAAACATCATAGAAACTAAAGTTACTGATGATAAAGGCGCGCTAACCTATAGCGTTGACTGCAACCGTGCTTACGCGCTTCTGGCCAGCGCCGATGGTTATGAAAAAAGCAGTTTTCCATTACCAGCAAAGAACGGCGGAACTGTTGATATTGCCGCCGACCTAAAGCCTATAGACAATATTATTGTTGACGGCAAAATAGTATTAAAGGATATTTATTTTGATTTTGACAAAAGCAACATTACGCAGCAGGCCGCATATGAGCTTGATAAGCTAGTGCAGGTAATGAAAACCTATCCTAATGCCGTTATTATGGTGGAGGCGCACACAGATACTAAAGGCAGTGCAGAATATAACACAAAACTTAGTAACGAACGTGCCATATCTGCTGTGCAATATGTACTTAGTAATAGTATTGCAAAAGAACGTATCAGTGGGCAGGGGTATGGTAAAAGCAAACCGCGTGTAAAATGCGAGCCGTGTACTGCAGAGCAGGATGCTGAGAACAGGAGAATAGAATTTATTGTAGTAAAAGGAATATAAGCCTTTTATTTGTACTATATATAACAGCCTCCGCTTTGCAGAGGCTGTTTGTATTAATTCCTAAAAGTGCAATGCCAGTATTGTGTTAAATTTATGATTTTACATCTTTACAATTTGATAATGCTTTATTAAATTAGCTATTGCCTAATAGTTACAATTATGCCGTTACATCTCACTGAAATTGAACGTGTAAAGACAATTTCCAAAGCAGATTTTTATAAAAATTACGTAAAAAAACAAAGGCCGCTGGTTATAGAAAAGCTTACCGAAGACTGGCCTGCCTATACTAAATGGAGGCTTGACTACATAAAAAATATAGCAGGAGATAAAACGGTGCCTTTATATGATGACAGGCCGGTATCTCATAAAGATGGGTTTAACCAAGCCCATGCCACTATGAAAATGGCAGACTACATTGACCTGCTGAAAAGCCGGCCCACCAATTACAGGATATTTCTTTATAACCTTATGAATGAGGTGCCTAACCTTAAAAATGATTTCAAATGGCCGGATATTGGCCTTAGGCTGGTAAAGCAGTTGCCGATGTTATTTTTTGGTGGAGAAAATTCTAAGGTATTCATACATTATGATATAGATTTTAGTAACATACTGCATTTTCATTTTAACGGAGAAAAAAGGTGCATACTTTTCGCGCCAGACCAAACGCCGTTTTTATATAAGGTACCCCATGCCCTTATATCGCGTGAGGATATAGATTTTGATAACCCCGATTTTAAGAAATGGCCTGCCCTTGAACAGGCGCATGGCCTTGTGGCAAACCTGCGCCATGGTGAAATGCTCTATATGCCCGAGGGTTACTGGCATTATATGAAATATGTTACACCGGGTTTCAGCATGAGTTTAAGGGCGTTTCCACGAAAGCCACTTAACCTTATCAGGGCAGCTTATAATGTAACTGTGATGCGCTACTTTGATAATTTTATGCGCCGTTACAAAGGCCAGAAATGGATTGACTACAAAAACGAGCAGGCAGTAATACGTACCCATAAAAACCTGGGCATTCCTGTTTAATACAATCATTTTTAATTGCATTGATTCTTTTATCTTTGCACCATGGACTACGGCTATAAAACCTATACAGTAGAAGAGGCTACACGCATGTTAGAGCACTACTGCGCTTATCAGGACAGGTGCCATAACGAGGTACTGCAAAAGCTCCGTACCCTTAAAATGATACCCCAGGCTATAGATGCAATAATGGCTTATCTTATAGAGCATAACTTTTTAAACGAAGAGCGCTTTGCCCGCAGTTTTGCCCGTGGTAAATTCAGGATAAAAAATTGGGGTAAAAGACGCATTGTACAAGAACTTAAGTTGAGAGGTATATCTAAATATAATATTGATGCCGCACTCAAAGAAATTCCCGGGACTGAATACCTTGAAGCATTTCATTTACTGGCAGAGAAACAATGGGATTCGAGCAAAGAAATAAATCTCTTAAAAAAGAAGAAAAAGATTACGGATTATTTATTGCGAAAAGGCTTTGAAACAGCTATCGTTACTGAGAAAATTGCCGATATGGCAGGTGCTGAATAATCTTATTTAACTATTTTCTGTTTCATAAAAAAAATGTTAAATTGCCCCTGTTTAATTTCCATGAAATTTTGAATGGCGAGGATGATGATCAGGAAAGTTTATTTTATTTTATTGTTTGCAACTTCAATAAGTTTTGGGCAAAAATCAGATTATGATTTTAACAAGCCCGAAAAAGAATCCAAAAAATTTTTAGATAGATCGCCGGATAACGCTTACAGCGAACTGGCTGCTAATTATAATTACATGCAGGATTATGCTACGGCTGTAGACTATCTGCTAAAGGCAATTGATGTTTTAAAAAAAGAAAAAAATACACAAAAGGTTGTTGCTCTACAGCAACAACTTGCCAAAACTTATATGGCAATGGGCAACTATAAATTTGCCATAGACCTTAACCGGAATTGTGCTGCGGCCTTTAAAAAAGCCGGTGACCTTAATAATTACTACCTTACGCTTATTGATTTAGGTGAATCGCTTACCAGCACCGGTAACTATGCTGAGTCTGAGCTGGTGCTTGATGACGTGCTTTTAGGGCTTAAGGAGTATGGTAATAAAGAGTTTAAAGGCATTACGCAGGCGCAGTTAGGCACCCTTAGCGCAAAACAGGGCAACTATCGGGCAGCGAAGGTTTTTTTTATGACCGCTTTGGATAATCTTATATCTGTAAAATCAGAGCGGACAACTGATATTGCGGGAGAGTATATAGAATTGCTAAACAAAACCAAAAATTATACTGCTGCCCTTACTATTATGAACCGCGTTGAGGCCCTCGGATTATACAATCTGGCCAACTACGAAAGCAAGCTGCGATACAAAAATGCGGCGGCAGATGTTTATAACGCATTAGGTAAAAGCAAAGAAGCTGTAGCGGCCTATAATGCATCGCTTAGCCTTATGGATACCATAAGCAACATTAAACAGGCGGCAGTTACACAACAAATTCAGGTAAAGTACCAAACCGAGATACAACGAGAAAAAAACCTTGCACTTGCTGCCAATAATACATTACTTACCCGGGCCATAGTGTCTGAAAAAATAAAGATGTGGGTTTATAGTATAGCGGGCATTATAATAATAATGGTAATATTATTAATCCTTAGGCAATATTTATTAAAAAACAAGCTTCAGAAAGAACAGTTAAAAACAGTTGAAACCGAAAGGAGCCTTATACAACAACAGTACATGCACGAGCAGGAACTTATAAGTGTACAACGCGAAGTTCTCGATGAAAAGCAGCGTGAGCTTACCAGCACCGCCTTGCGTATGGCCAGTTATCAGGATAATATATCAGACCTTATCGCTAAATGTGACGGGAAGGGGATTACAAAAATAAGCGATGCAAAAATAGCGCTGCAGCAACTTGTTAAGCAGCAGGATTACTGGAAACAGTTTGAAACCCGCTTTAATACCCTACACCCCGAATTTGGCGCTACGCTTAACACCCGATTTGCCAAACTTACAAAAAATGACATTGATTTTTGCTCACTCTTAAAATTAAACCTCAGTAATAAAGAAATTGCATCATTACTGCAAATAAGCCATGAAAGTGTGATTACAAAAAAATATCGCATAAAAAAGAAAATGGAAATTAATGATGATGAAGCATTTGAACACATTTTAACTGAAATATAACTATGGCAAAATTATATTTATTATTGCTGTTGCTTATGCCTTTTATTAGTGCCGCGCAGGATAAGCCCTTTAATTATAAAGATGTTGAGGCCAGGGTAAAAAAACATATCAATTCTAATCCTGATAGCACCCGTGCTATAATTGATGAGGCGTTGCGGTATAAAAACCTTAACGATACCATTAAGGCAAACCTGTATAATATTTATGGCATTTATTATGGTACAGTAGGTAAAGTAGATTCGGCTATAGTATATTACAAACGGGCATTGGGCCTATTTAAATGCTACCCTAAAATGATGGCCCGTCCGCTTATGAATATAGCAAACAGCTATAGAAATAAAGGAGAGTTCAATGAATCCTTTAAATATCTTGACCAGGCGCTCGATTTAAGCAAAGATTACAAACTGCATGCTTATGAAGGCACTATTTATGGTAATTATGCCAGCAACTATCAGTACATGCAGCAATATGACAAGGCCGTGGAATATAACCTTAAAAGTATCGCCATATTAAAACAGGAAAAGGAGCCCGGCCAGCTTTTATCATCACAGCAAAAACTTGCCAACACCTACCTGAAAATGCAAAATTTTGAGTTTGCAAAAGACATGTACAAAGAATGTCTAACAGGTTTTAAACAGCAAAAAGATAATAATAATTATTCGCTCACACTGGTTAATTATGCAGAGTGCCTTAACCAGCTTGGGCAATATAGCGCTGCCCTTAAAGCGCTTGAGGAGGCCATTTCAGGACTTAAAAAAATAAATAACCCCCAGCACCTGGGTATTGCATACAGCAAAATAGGCAATATTGCCTTAAAACAACACGACTATAGCAAGGCAACAAGCAACTATGAGAAATCTTTTAAAGTGCTTTGCACCTCAAAATCATTACATACCACTCTAATAGCAGCAGAATATGTTGAGTTGCTAAACAAGATAAAGAACTATAGCCGTGCTCTGGAGGTTATAGAAACCTTAAAAGCACTGGCAATTTATGATAATGCTCCGGTAGGAGATAAGTTAAAGCTTGATATTGCCCTTGCTGAAACCTACAGTAAAACCAATGAGGATAACATGGCAATTGCCGGTTTGCAACGGGCTATTAAGTTAAAAGATTCATTAAGCAAAGTAAACACTAACCAGCGCACGCGCGATGTTCAGGCAAAATTTCAGAACGTGGTGCAGCGCGAAAAAAAACGGGCCCTTGAGGCGAATAATAAGCTATTGAAGCAGGATGCAAATGAAAGCCGTATAAGGGTAATAATTTATGTAGGAGCAGTTGTAGCCATAATATTATTGATCTTGCTTATTTTGCGTGGTTCCTGGCTCAAAAACAGGCTGCAAAAAGAACTGCTTTTAATTGCCGGTGCTGAAGTTGAGCTTTTACACAAGCAGCATCTGCATGAACAGCAACTTACTAACGCACAGCGCGAAATGATTGAAGAAAAGCAGCGGGAGCTTACCAGCACTGCCTTACGTATGGCCAGTTACCAGGATAGCATTAGCGGGATAATTCAAAACTGCGATGCACGGTCTATTATAAAGGTTGCTGATTTTAAAAAGGAATTATTGCAATTAGAAAAGCAGCAGGATTACTGGAGGCAATTTGAAACCCGTTTTAACAGCCTGCATCCTGATTTTGGTGCTAATTTGCAAAACCGCTACACTAAGCTTACTAAAAATGACATTGAGTTTTGCTCGCTTTTAAAATTAAACCTTAGCAATAAAGAAATAGCATCGCTATTGCAAATAAGCCATGAGAGTGCAATTACAAAAAAGTACCGCATTAAAAAGAAAATGGAAATTAGTGATGATACAGAATTTGAAAAACTTTTGCTGGCCATATAAACAGAAGGCAGCAATTTATTGCTGCCTTTCTGTTAATACTGGACCCCTATATTATTGCCTGGAGTAAACCCTTACATAATCTACTAAAGTTGAACAGGGAAACGTTGCCTCCGGTACAATTGCCCCACCATAGGTCATATTATCATTTCCGCCCACCCCTGCTGAAAGTATAAGGTAAAATTTATGCGAAAAAGGGTGCCATTCGCTAAAATGGTGTGAATATTCAGATTTCATCATGTTTTTTCCGTTAACTACTACCGTGCCGTCAGCGTCTTGTCCGTCTGGAGCATTTGCAAAGGCTTCGCCATCGTTAAAATAATTAACATGATATATATGCCCGTCTACGCTAAATTCCATTCGGTTGGCATACCAGTCTATGCGGTACAGGTGATAGCCGCCACTGCCTGCATTAGCATTGTTGTCTGTAGTGGGCCATTGGCCGTATTCGGGATTTACAGCGGGCATTTGCTGTTGCTCGTAGTTATAATAAGCGCCTTTATGTCCATGGTTCCAGTCGGCATATTCATTATTTTGCCAAAACCAGGCATAGTGCACCGTGCCCAGGTTAGCATAGGGTATAGCACCTACATATTCCATAATGTCTACTTCACCTCCTTGCGGCCACATTAAATGATCCTGTCCCGCGGGTATTTCAGCAGGCATCATCCAAAAAGCAAAACCCTGGCCTTTATATTTTACATCCCGGGCCCATACCCGTGCTTCAATTCGCGTTCCGGGTCCTACAGAAAATTTATCTTTTGTATTTAACCTTCCGCTGGTATAATTGCGGTCTACATAAAATTCTTTGCGTGTTGTAATGTTTAGTAAACCGGGGTTAATATTGTCACCGGTTTCAATTTTTACATTTTCAGGCCTGTTTGTAGCGCGGTCGAGCTGGCCAGTGCCAAAGTTTCCGTTGATGCCAGTGCCTGTTTCATAATTCCACTTACTAATATCAAGTGAGGAACCGTTAAATTCATCATTCCATAATAACTGGTAGCCTTCATATTCAGTTACAACAATTTCAGTAGGGGTTTCCGGTTCTTCCGGCTCCGGTTCCGGTTCTTCCGGAACAATGATAGTTTCATCGGATGGAGTGTCATCGCTGCCGCAAGAAGTAAACAAAGCCATAATGGCAAAAGCGCATGCAATTTTTTTCATAATACAAATAACGTTAATTGGATAAATAAATGTTTTGGAAGTACAAATATATAAAAGTTTACACGGTAAGATTTGATATAGATGTGTATAGATACTTAATTTGAGATCTGATTAGATTCTCGGATAAAATAAATATCATTTATTTTACTAAATATGGTATAGATTTTAATTGGTAAAATTTGCTCTTAGTCCCTTATTCTACTTACATTTTCAGCATATCTATAGTTTTTTATTATAGTTGTCTATGTTTTGTCTATTATGATTTCTTTAACGTTTGTTCATTTTGAGTTTTATTTGCACCAGTAAATAATGACGGATATTATTTGCATTACATAAACTAAAATAAAACTAGATAATTAGAATGAACACAAATAAATTTATACCACCTGAAGATTAACTAATGTGTAAGGTGGTAGTTAAGTTGCCCCTGCATTGCATAAAATGAACATGAATTCCCTTTAAAGCAAAATATAATCCGCACGGTTACAGAGTGTATATTGGACTAAAACGATATAGTTAAAGTTTTCTTAAATTTTACTTAAAATTAACATAATTTTATTTTTTTAATAAGTGATTTTTGTACTACATTTGCACTCGCAACCAAAAATAGTTAAGCCCCCCTTAACTACCTAAAATTTAAATAATTACTAAATGAAAAAAGCATTAATTGTATTTTTGCTACTGCCTTTTATTGGCTTTTCGCAAAATGCCGCCGTTAACTCTTCTGAGTTATTAGTAAGGTGGGAAGGTACCAAATCTAATTGGAATCCGTCAAATTCTCCCATGTATTATTATAATGCAGCAAGTGGAACAACAACCGCTCCTTCCGCATTTGCTGCTCCAGATGTAATAGGTAACAATGTAAATTTTAACTCATCTGAGCAATTCGGTGGTTTTTACACTGCAAACTGGCCAAATAACAGCCAGGCTGGAAACACATTAAATTATGACAATTATGTCGAGTTTAAATTAACAGCTGCCACGGGTAAAAAAGTATTGTTAAAAAATTTCCGTTTTAAATATCATTTTGCAAACGCAAATGGAGGATCTTACAAGATTATATATAAAAAATCTTCGACAGGTATACCTTCAAATTCAAGTTTTTCAACAGGAGATGTTCTAGCAACAAACGTAACAGCCAGTTCTAACAACAATCAGGATTTTAGTTATGCATTTCCATCAGGATATAATGTGTTGCCAGGCGAAACTATATATTTAAGAATATATGTTTACCAAATTGACCAGTATAACAACAAATGGTTTATAAATCACGATCCTTTAGCTAATGATAATGGTGCAGCTAGTCTTAATAGCGATGGCCCTGCTTTTTATGGTGTGGTTTCTAACGCGGGTGGTGTAATTGCAAACATTGACAGCGCAACTGTAACTTCAGGATTTGCCAAAACTATAAACGTTACTTCAAATGACACTGCAACAGGTACTACAATTGCATCTGTAGCTTTAACTAACACTACCTTACCTACTAAAGGTTCAAGGGTGCTATTTGGCAATAACATAGTATACACTGCAAACGCCGGTATTACTACTGCTACCACAGATACCTTTACTTATAAAATAACAGGTGCTGATAACAGTACTTCTGAAGCTACTGTAACAGTTAATATTAATCCTTTAGTGTTGCCAACCGCAACTGCCGAGAGTGTAACTACAGTAAAAAATACAGCTGTTAATATAAATGTTCTAAGCAATGATACCTATGGAAGCGGTACCTTTAGCAACATAGCTGTTACAGCTGGTCCGGCCCACGGTGCTACAGCAGTGCAGCCTAATAACACTATTACTTATACACCGGCAACGGGTTATACAGGCACTGATTCTTTTACGTACACTTTTACTAACTCAGAAAATAAATCTGCTTCTGCTACTGTAAGCCTTAATGTGACAATGCCTTCAGCAGGTACTTCGCCACTGTCAGGTACTTATGCAATCGGTTCTGGCGTACAATACAACTACTCTCAATTTACTACTATAACAGCAGCGGTAAATCACTTGAATACATACGGTGTTTCTGGCCCGGTAACTTTTCTTCTTATAGATAATGCTACAACTAAAGTGTATAACACTGCAAATGGCGAGGTTTTCCCTATCGTTATTAACACTAGCGCCAGCAACCCAACGTCAACTACAAATACTGTTACGTTTAAGCCTGCCCCCGGCAAAAATGTAAAAGTTGAAGCACCAAGGCCTTTTGTGTCAAGCGGTCCGGGTAATGGTGACTCATGGGCAGTGCCGGCCGTGTTTAAATTAGTAGGTGCTGATAACATTATTTTTGATGGCAGCAATACCACAGGTGGTACAACAAGAAACATGCTGCTTGTAAACAGCAGCTATGCCGGTGCCCTTACACGCACAGTTGATGCCGATGGCAACAACAACTCTAATGACTATACTGACAGGACAGTTATATGGTTAGCGCCAAATGGTGCTGATGATGTTAAAAACATCACTATAAAATACGTTCAGATAAAACAGCTTTACAAAAACTCGTCAGATAACTTCTGTCTGGGTGTATATGCTGGCGGTGGCGGTGTAACTGATAGCAATGAAGTTAATGTTGCTGAAGCAAATGGTGCCGTGCAAAATATAAATATTACAGGTAATGACCTTGTTAATGTTAAAGAAGGTGTGTTTATTAACGGAGGTACGGCTTACCTGTCTAATAACATTACTGTTCATGATAATGACCTGGGTTCAGAAACTAATACAGAATCTGTAATCCTTCCGGTAAGTGTAAATAATGTTGATACATTTACTATCAGCCAAAATTATATCTATAAGTTATACAGGAGTACAAACTCTGCGAGCCTTGCCTCAGGAGGTATTAATGTAACAGGTGCATCCCGTAACGGCAACATCTTTAAAAATGACCTTAAAGACCTTAAGAGGCCTACAGAAAATGCTCAGATATTTGCAGGTATAGTGCTTGCGTCTTCTTACCCAAACAACAATATTAAAGTATACAATAACTTTATACTTGATGTGTCGGCTAAAGGCAACGGCGGCGGCTACAGCAATGGTTATGGTATAGTTGTAGACCAAGGGTCAGGTTACAGGATTTATCACAATACAGTGGTACTTACGCCGGCAAGTAACCAGCCTAACGGAGGATTTTCTGCTGCGTTTTATGTAAATGAAAATGTAACAGGCCTTGATGTAAGAAACAATATATTTGTAAACAGACAGACACAAACCACTACAAGAAGAACAGCTATATCAGTTAAAAATACATCAGCTAACGTAAACAGCGTGTTTTCTTTCCTTGATTATAATGATTACTATTCTACAGACAGGCTTGGATATATAGCAGTAAGTGGCAATACAGGCAACATTACATGGCCCGGTAATGGTATACAGGGAGATTTTGGCGACAATGCCGATTATAGTTATACAATAGGCGGATGGCTTACAGCTGTTAACAGTTCAGTTAACGGAAAAGAGGGCCACTCTAAAAATGTTAACCCAACATTCGCATCGGCTACAGATCTTCACGTAAATGGTTACTCTGCAGCGAACAATGGTTTTGTTGATGCCGGTACAAATGCAATAAACGCTATTGTTGCTAAAGATATTGATGGCCAGATAAGGAAAACAGATACTCCAGACATGGGTGCAGACGAATTTGGCCCTGCGGCAATGCCGTCACCAGGCAGCAACGCAGGTATATTTTGCGATAGCTCTACAACATGGAACGGTACCGCATGGAGCAATGGTAATCCATCATCTAATAAAGATGTTATATTCAATGCTGATTATACGCAGATTGGTGGTACGCTAAATGCATGTTCTATGTACGTGCTCGACGGTAAATCAGTTAACTTTATAAGTGAGTCTACTGCTATAGTGCAGCACAGTGTAAACGTTGCCACTTCAGGTGCGCTTACCTTTGAAAGCAGCTCACACCTTATTCAGGTTGAAAATGACCAAAACAATGGTATTGTTACGGTAAAACGTAAAGGTGGCAAACTTAAAAGGCTTGACTATATTATGTGGAGCGCCCCTGTAACAGATGGCCGCGAAGGGACTACAACTGTAGGCAATACTACAACTACAAACTATCAGTCGCTACTTAAGTTTTCACCGCTAACTTCAACAAACCGCTTTTATTATTATAATAACAGTACAGATGACTACCAGCCTTACACGCCGCAGTCTACTAAATTTACAACAGGTAAGTCAGTACTCATCCGTATGCCAAACGAAACAAGTGTTCCAAGTTATAACAACGGTACAACCCGTATGCAGTTTGAAGGTGTGTTTGAAGGAACGCCTAACACAGGTACTGTAAGGGTGCCCCTTGAATATACAAGCGCTGTAAAACCTTTTAACGGTGTGGGTAATCCTTATCCGTCACCGGTTAACGTATCTGCTTTTCTTCAGGAAAATGCAATAAACAGTGGAGTAATAGCCGGTACAATATGGTTGTGGAGAAAAACAAACAACTCTACAATATCATCTTACGCAACAGTTACACTTGCAGGCTATGCCGCTAATTCAGGTGGTAACAATGATGGTAATGATATGATAGCAAATCCGTTTTCACTTGCTACAGGTGGTATTCTTAATACAGGCCAGGGCTTTATAGTACAAGCTACAGCTCCTAATAAAGAGCTTGTTTGGAAAAACAATATGCGCCAGAATATACATACAAATGCCGTATTCAAAACCGCAAATAATGATGATAATAATGAGGTAGCAGATTTTCAGGGCGATAGGGTATGGATTAATGTTAAAGGTGCAAATGAGGCATTTACCCAAACTCTTGTAGGATATAGCGATGCTACCACTTTAGGATTTGATAATGCATATGATGGCACTGCGCTTATAAGCGGTAACATAGCGTTGTATTCTGTTTTGCCTACTGAGGAAGAAACCTACAAGCTTGCTATACAGTCACGTTCTCAATTTAATGCAAATGATGTAGTTACAATGGGCTACACAGCAACAGTGGGGGGTACATATGAATTTGAGATTGACCATTCAGACGGTATTTTTGCAGCGGGTCAGCAAGTGTATGTTAAAGACAACCTTTTAGGTACTACACACAACCTTAATGCCGGCAGCTACACCTTTACTACAGATGCGGGTACGTTTACCACGAGGTTTGAAATTGTTTATCAGCCCCAGGGCCAGCTTGGTACAGATACTCCGGTTACAGAAGCAAAAGATGTAATTGTTTATCGTGACAGCAAACAAATAAAAGTTAATTCATCTCAGGTTATTAGCGCTGTAACAGTATTTGATATGTTAGGCCGTACACTTTACAACAAAAGTGGGGTAGACAATACAGAGTTTGCTACTTCAGAAATTGAAGCTGCACAACAGGTAGTTATAGTAAATGTAACCCTGGATAACCAACAGGTAATATCAAAGAAAATTATGATGAATTAATCATCAAAAGATTTAGTAATTTTTTTAGTTGGATGTAGGGCCCCAAGGCTATGGTTAAGGGGTCTTAAACTAAAAATTTTAAATACATTGCCAAATATGGTTATAAGGCGTAAGCCTTAAACAATAAATTATAATGTTTACATTATAATGTTTAGTGATTTTTTAGTTGGATGTAGGAAACCCTGATGCTTATGTATCAGGGTTTTTCTATTTAATCAATAATATAAATTTAAAAAACATGGACTATCGATAAGTATATACAACGTTTTCGCAAGCTTTTAAAGTTAAAATATAAATATCTCTGTTATTTTATGAATATTTCGTAATTCTATATCTCTCAATGCGTAAAGCCTTATATATCAATATATTTGTAGAATCCAAAACATCTATTTTATGACTAATTCTACACAAACATGGCAAAGCCGGTTGCTTTACGTATGCGCAACGCTTGCCTGTGCTTTTAGCACATTTGCATTTGAGAACAAGCCTGATCAAATTCCCCCTGATTGTGAGTTGATAACTGCCGCGGGTGCAACAGCCACATCGGGCAATGCGGCGTTGGTAATTGATAATAACGGCGGCACCCGGTGGGAAAGCGCGTTTAACGATGCCGAAAGCCTTACGGTAGATCTTGGCGCTACGGTAAATGTCAACTCCGTTTCCATAGACTGGGAAGCGGCCAATGCTAAAAGCTACATATTAAAAGGCTCTGCAGACAATGTTAACTGGACTGTAATAAGCACAAAGACCAATATGCCCACCGGCGCACGCACCGATATAATTGATAGTATAAATGCGTCATATCGCTACCTTAAAATGGAGGGTGTTTTGCGTAACCTGCCTTACGGCTATTCTATCTGGGAGTTTTATGTATGTGCCGATGCAATTGTGGCACCCGATTGTAGCCAGGCTGTAATTGCTTCGGCTACGGCCACAACCGGTAATGCAGCGCTGGCTATTGATAATATAGCTGGAAGCCGTTGGGAGAGTGCCTTTGCCGATCCTCAAGCACTAACGGTAGATCTTGGTGCCGTTGCTGTGGTTAAAGAAGTAAGTATTTCCTGGGAAGCTGCAAATGCTAAAGACTACACGCTGAGCGGCTCTGTAGACGGTGTAAACTGGGTTGTTATTCAAACCCTTACCAATATGCCCATGGGCGCGCGCACAGATAATTTTGATGACATTGATACACAATATCGCTATCTGCGTATGGATGGCACTGCCAGGAACCTGACTTATGGCTATTCAATATTTGAATTTGATGTGTGTGTGGGGCTTGATGAACCCGAAGAGCCGGTAGAACCCTTAGTATGCAACGCTCCAATTGTTGCTGATCTGGCTACGGCAACAACAGGTAACGGGGCCGCAGCCATTGATGGCGATAACGGTACACGCTGGGAAAGTGCGGTGTCTGATCCGCAATCGCTAATAGTGGATATGGGAGAGGTTGTAACAGTAGATTTTGTAAAAATAGATTGGGAAACCGCTAACGCCAAAATTTATACATTAAGCGGCTCTATAGACAACCAAAACTGGACTCTGATAGCTACCAAAACGAACATGCCGGCCTTTGGAGATCATCGCGTTGATGATATTGTGGCTGGAGGCGATTACCGATACCTGAAGATGGATGGTATTGCACGCAACACCCCATATGGCTATTCAATATATGAATTTGAAGTATGTGGCCAGGCGGCAGCCATTAGTTATATTCCTGTACCCGCACATATAGAGGCCGAGGACTGGTATGAGATGAACGGTGTACAAACCGAAGCTACAGGAGATACCGGTGGTGGCTTTAGTGTAGGATGGATTGATACCAATGACTGGATGGATTATGCTATAGAAGTACCAATGACAGGGCAGTACATTATGAACGCCCGTGTTGCCGGCAATGTGCAGGGTGGGGTTATAGAGTATCTTTTAGACGGCGTAAGCATAGGCACTATACCTGTGCCCAATACCGGCGGATGGCAGGTGTGGCAAACCATTAGCCTTAATGTTAACCTGCCCCAGGGCGAGCATATTTTCAGGATACGCGCGGCTTCGGCACCCTTTAACATAAACTGGATAGAGATAGAATCAGATTTTACAGTTTGGAATGGTACTGCCTGGAATGACGGTACGCCTTCAGGAAACGTAAATGCAATCATTAACGGGGCTTATAATGGTAACAGCTTTGATGCTGCAACCCTAACGATAAACGCAGGTAAAACCCTTACGATTACTACAGGTAACACTGTTACGGTAACCGGCCAGCTTATAAACAATGGCGGTATTGTTGTGCAAAATAATGCAGCTTTAGTACAGGCAAATGGCACCACTTACACAGGTGTAGGTAGCTTTACCGTTCATCGTAACAGTAATCCGCTGTACCGGCTTGATTACACTATGTGGAGTTCGCCGGTAAGCGGGCAACAGCTAAAGGCTTTTTCGCCTGCTACGCTCAGTAACCGTTTTTATACTTATGGCTATAACTGGGACGCTACCTTAAGCGCGGGTGCAGCTTATGTAGAACAATATTGGGGGGTAAACAATACCACTAATTTTGAGCCGGGTAAAAGCTATTTAATACGCACGCCTAATTTTGTTGAAGGTAACAGCAGCTATGACGCGGGTAATGATGCCGAAATTTTTAACGGAGAATTTACGGGTATACCTTTTAACGGCGATGTTAACGTGCCTATAAGTGTAAGCGATCTTAATCCGGGTGGTGTGGGTACGCTAAGTTTAGCAGGCCATTACATTGGGGTGGGTAACCCTTATGCATCACCTATTAGCGTGGCAGAGTTCTTTGAACAAAACCAGGGCGTAATAGCGCCGGGTAATGGCATTTATTTCTGGAGAAAGAAAAATGACTCTTCTGCGGGGAGCTATGCAACCCTTACCATGGCAGGATATACCGCTAACAGCGCACCGGGCGGAGACATAAATGAAGGTAACGGCGGCGGCGCTGCTTTTTATCCAAGTGCAGAGGGTACAGCGTTTAATGAAGATTGGATTATCACGGCCGGACAAGGTTTTCTTGTAAAAGTAGATGACTTAGCTAATGCAGCTACTGACTTTGTTAAATTTAGAAATAACATGCGTAAAGCTGCGCCTTCCGGCGGTCAGCAGCCTTTCTTTAAAACAATGGATAACGGTCAGGATACTGCAGCTGCATCGCATTACTGGTTAAACATAACCAATGAAAATAATGCATTTGCCCAGGCAGGAGTGGCTTACATTGACGGTGCAACCGTAGGGCTTGATTATGGTTTTGATGGTAAGTTGCTTACTAATGGTGGCACCGCAAAGCTTTATTCAGTTGCTGCGCAAAGCAGCCTTGCTATACAGGCCAGACCGGCCTTTACAAATACAGATGTAGTGCCAATGGGTTTTGCTGTAACGGTTGGCGGAGAATATTCTATAAGCATAGACCGTATGGATGGATTGTTTACAGGGAGCCAGGATATTTATCTTAAAGATAAATTTACAGATGTACTTACTAATTTAAAAGAAAGCAATTACAGTTTTGTAACCGAGCCGGGCACTTTTGAATCAAGGTTTGAAGTAGTTTATATGCCTCAGTCAACACTGGGCTTACAGGCACCGGATCTCGCTAACACGGTAGTTATTTATCAGCAGGATGAAACTATTACTATAAATAGTGGGGCTGTAAATATGACCGAAGTAACTGTATATGATATACGCGGCAGGAAATTAATGCATATTGACAATGTAAATGCTAGAGAAGCATCATTTACACATTTAAATGCAGCTAAAGGGGTAGTAATTATAGAAGTAAATACCACAGCCGGAATAATAAGCAAGAAAATAGTGTACTAACATTATAAGCCCCCAATATATATTAACAAGGCCGTCTAAATTTTTTAGACGGCCTTTTATTTAATAAGATGTTTTACTTAGTAGCCCTGGTTCTGTACAAAACCATCGGTTACATCAATAGCCTGCTGTGGTATAGGGAAAACCCTCCTGAACGGTTGTGTAGCCGGCTTGGCCGATCCTGGAAGTGCAGCCTCAAGCTTGCCAAAACGTACCATTTGCGGCCTCCTCCACATTTCCCAATACAGTTCAAAGCCTATTTCCCTGTAAAGAATGTCCATGTTGATGGTAGTGAGCGGTGTGCCCGGTGTATTGCCATATAAAGACTCGCGGGTCCTGCTGGTGCGCAGCAGGTTTATATCGGCCAGTGCCGATGCCGCGTTGCCTTTGCGAAGGTAAGCTTCAGCCCTCATAGTGTAAATGCCACCCAGGCGGTATAAGGCAATATCTACATTGCTGGCACCGTTGCCAGATCCTGTATCAAACTCATACTTAAAGCAACGTACGCCGCGGTTTATCTGGTTTTGTGCAAAAACTGATTGTGCCGGGTTGTCAAAATTAAGTGCAGGTGTAAAGTCCATGGGAGTGCTGGTGCTTTTTTCGCATACCAGGGCCGATACTTTAATCCTGCTCCCATCCATTTCAAAGCCGCCGCCTGTAGTAAGTTTAGGGCCATATTGCTGGCCTTGCTGCAACCCCCTGTTAAAGTGGAACCATGGCAATTGTGTGCCTGCAACAAGGCTTGTGGCAGGAACGCTTGTATCAGTACCATCGTTCATAAACCAGGTACCATCTGCATACTGGTACTTACGGGTAAAGCGGGGATCTTCATGATTTCCCTCCCATGTAGCATAAAACTCAGGGGTAATGCATGATGCGTTTGTGCCCCGGTTAGCAGGGGAGCAGCGCTGGTTACGCTCCATTGTGTTGTAAGCAAGGTCATTACTTCCATTGTGTACATTATCAATTTTTTGCGTAATTGCAAAGATAAGCTCCGGAGCTCCTGAATTGTCAATGTCAAAATTGTGGAAGTAATTGCTTTCAAGGCTATACATGCCACTGTCTATCAGCAATGATGTATAATAAATAACCCTGTCCATATCGGTACCGTTTCCGCTAAGTGCCGTTTCATTAAAATTAAAATTTGAGCTGCTGTTGTAGCGGTCTTTAAACACGGCACGGTTAAGGTACATGGTGCTAAGCAGTGCATAAGCCGCCTGCTTGGTAAAACGCCCGTTGTGCGTGCTCTGCTCTCCCATAGTGGCAAGATCCGGTATAATGGCCTCAACATCGGCTATAAGCTGGTCTATGCCATCTTCTGCCTTTATTATCTGTAATGGTGCAGTTAATGACAGCGGGTCGCGATAAGGTGCCTGGCCAAACAAATCGTACGTATGGTACATGTAAAAGGCCAGCAAACCTTTAGCCTCTGCTAAAAATAAGGCTTTTTGCTCAACATCGCTATCGTTTATAGTAGCTACCGCTGTTAGCGAGCGGCTAATGCCATTAGTAAGTCTGTTCCAGTTATCAGTAACGTTAGCATTATCCGGAGCCCAGGTAAATTCATGCATGGCGCGCCATTTGCCGCCATCGCCCCAGTCAGACCCACGTGTAGGTAAAAGGGCAACATCGCTTGCCATCTCATTCATGGCAAACATACCGCCTATACTGGTAAAAGTACCATCGCCCAGGCGGTCATAAGCCGCTGCAAGAGCTCCTGCCGCATTGCTGGAGTCTCCGCCCAGCACTTCATCAAGCACTTCTTCGTCAAGGTTTGTACAGCCGGAAAATACCATTGATAAGCATACCGCTGCTACAGTGGTTTTGCTAAGTATATTTTTTAATTTCATAGTCGTTAGATTTTTAAAGTTGCACCCATTAAAAAGGTTCTTGATGTAGGATAGGCTGTATAGTCTATACCAATCGACTGATTACCGCCGCTTGATTTAGGGCTGTTGATAAGCGGGTCATAGCCTGAATATTTAGTTATGGTAAACAGGTTTTGGCCCGTTACGTATAGGTTAAGGCCCTGCAGCCATTTTACTCCCTGTATTTTAAGGGTATAGCCCAGGCGTGCCGAATTTAACCTTAGGAAGTCTGACTTTTCAAGGTACAGCGTAGATATCTGCGGGGCATTGGCCTGGTTAGCACCACTCTGAACATAGTCTACCAGCGTATTCCTGTCTGATGCCAGGTTGTTAATGTTAAGAGCATTAAGGTTGGTGTTGTTAAGCAGGTAACCGCCGGTCTGGCCTATGATGGAGAATGAAAAATCAAAGGCTTTGTAACGCATCTGGCTGTTAAGGCCAAAAGTAAATTTGGGTATGGCTCCTTCTATAATTATACGGTCGCTGTTATCTATTACGCCATCGTCATTCTGGTCTTTGTATACGTTTCCGCCGTTCTCATCAAATCCGTTATGCTCAAGCAGGTAGAATGAACCTGCGGCATAGCCGCTTTTGTAAATATTTGCCAGAACGCCGCTCTGGCCCGGGCCTGATATGGCACCTGATAAAATTTCTGAAACGGGGAGGTCTTTCACTTCGTTTTTAAGGGTAGCACCATTAACATCTGCGCTCCAGCTAAAGTCTTCGGTATCAATTATTTTTGACCCCAGCATAAACTCAAGGCCGCTGTTTACAATTTTACCATCCATATTTACCCAAACTGTTGTTGTGGGGCTAAGTGCCTGCGATGGCACGTTTAGTATGGCATCTGTAGTAGTTTTATTAAAGTAATCAAGAGTACCATATAACTTATCATTCCACAGGCTAAAGTCAAGGCCCACATTATATTGTGTCACCACCTCCCACTTAAGGTCAGGGTTTGGCGTGCGTCCTATAGAAACACCGTTTACAAGCCCCAGGTCGTCATATAAATAATAACCGTCTGCGGCCGAAAGCGCATAGCTGGCTTGTGTTATCTTGTTCTGTACTTCCTGGTTTCCGGTTTCGCCCCAGCTGGCCCGTAGTTTTAGGCTGTTTACTACCGTAGATTCTTTAAGAAAACCTTCTTCAGAGATATTCCATCCGGCTGCAAATGAAGGGAAGTAGCCATACTTGTTGTTTTCTCCAAAACGCGTAGAGCCGTCTGCCCTTATGGATGCTGTTACAAGGTATTTTTCGTTAAAGCCGTAGTTTACACGGCCAAAATACGATTGCAGTTCGTTAACCTGCGCATAGCCGGAAACGCCTGCCTGAACCCCTGCAAAGCCGGGATTGTTTGCGGGGTTTATGCCGCTGTCCCTGTCAGCAATCTGATCTATTATAAAGCTTGTGCCGCTTCTTTCAAACTTTTGATATGAAAAACCGGCTACAGCATCAAACTTATGGTTACCTGTTAGCAGGTCATAATTAAGGTAATGTTCTACCAGCGAGTTTTTAGACTCCAGGTTGCCCTGTACATAGCGGCCGCGGGGAGAACGGTCAGTAAGGTTAGGGTAAATGGTAGTATTCCTTTCAGCCACAGAGCGGTCTATACCCAGGTTAAGCTTATAGTCAAGGCCTTTTACAATTTTTAATGAAGCCTCAAGGTTGCCTAAAATACGCGTAGTGCGTGTTTCATCTTCATAAATGCTAAGCAGGTAAGCAGGATTGTAGTGAGCATTCATGTTAAAGTTGGTATACTCGCCGGTTTCTGCGTCAAAAACAGGGCGGGTAGGGTTGGCCATAAGCGTGTGGATGATAAGCTGCCCGTCAGATCCGCCGTCATCGCTGGTAGGTACGCCATTATCTGTAGATTCACTTGCGGTAAGGTTTACTTTTAGCCTTAAGCGTTTGTCTAAAAAAGATTCTGCAGCGTTTATCCTGCCAGACGTGCGCTTAAAGCCGCTTTGGTTAACAATACCTTCCTGATCCATTTGAGAAAGTGAAACATAATAATTTCCGGTATCGGTTGCTTTACTAAAGGCAAACGAGTGGTTTTGTGTAACAGCAGTTCTAAATATAACATCCTGCCAGTCAGTATTGCCGCCGTGGTCAAAAGCAGGGTCTGTAATAGCAGCCCTGTACTCATTGGCAGATAGTACTTTAAGCTTGTTCATTACGCTGCTAAAGCCTACATAAGAGTCGGCCGTAAAGCTAGCCTCGCCCTTAGCGCCTTTTTTAGTAGTAATAATAACCACCCCGTTAGAGCCCCTTGCGCCATATATGGCTGCCGCTGAGGCATCTTTTAGCACCGTCATCGACTCAATATCGCCCGGATTTAAAAAGTTAAGAGGGTTTTTTGCAGATGATGCGCCAAAGCCCACGTTAGCGCCTGTAGGGCTCACATCGTCGTTTGCTAAGGGCACACCATCTACCACAAACAGCGGCGTGCTGCCACTCCTTATAGAGCCCACGCCACGGATGCTCACGTTAATGCCTGCGCCTGGTTCGCCGCTGGTAGGCACCACGCGCACTCCGGCCACCTTGCCCTGTAACAGATTATCGGCAGAAATGTTGATACCCTGCCTAAACTGGCCTTCTCCTATCTGGGTAACGGCGCCGGTAACGTCTTTTTTTGACTGCTTGCCATAGCCTATAACTACCACCTCGCTTATTTCAGATGTATCGGCTGAAAGGCTTATGCTTAATTCGCTGCCTGTAACAAGTGTTTCGGCAGCCTGGTAACCCAGGTAAGATATTTGCAGTGTGGCACCTTGTGTAACAGTAATTTCAAAGTTACCCTCCATATCGGTTACAACAGCATTATTAGTGCCTTTTTCCATTACGGTTGCGCCGGGTAGCGGTATACCATTTTCGTCAAGTACTTTTCCTCTGACAGAGCCCTGCTGCAGCGCTGAAATTTTTAGAAGAGGCTTAAGTGCCCCAGCGGCTGTTGTATGGGCCTGGGCCGACTGCAACAGTAAAAGCGCCGGTACTATATAAGAGTACCTTTTAAACGTAGTTTTAATAGTCATTTAAGTGTGTTATTGGTTGTTGTTTTTCTGGCGTATGCCTCAATCTGTTCTTAGTAGTTATGCGGTAATTTATGTCATTGGCAATTTGTTTATTATTGTTATTTTGTTTCCGGAAACCTGAATGCTTAGCCTCTCACAGCTAAGAAAATCAACAGCTCCGGAATTGTCTGCGAAATAAGCCCATGCCTGCTTAAATTACTTTTCCTAAAAATTATCTTTAGATTAATTGAGAATGTGTTAAAAAGTGTTAATGTGGCCGCGAAAACGTTTTAACGGCTGTTTTTACAAAAGTCACTTTACAAAAAAATTACAGTAGGTTAGGGGTTTGTTCTACTTAAGCTAACAAAGGCATAACCTGCCGCTACTATTTTCGCCGTACTACTAAAGGCTATATAAATAATACACAACACCTAAAAATGAGACTAATTTTTACAGCTATTTCACTATTTACCACGGCGGTGTTTTTTCAGGTCCGCGCGCAGGATAACAACCTTACAATTAACAAATTGCAGGTTATTGGATCGCACAACAGCTACAGGCAGGCCATTGAGCCCGAGCTTATGAAAGTGCTTAAGGTAAAAGACACTGCCAACCGCCTCCAATATATAGAGTATGACCATATTGCTATATCAAAACAGCTTGATATGGGCCTGCGTAACCTGGAAATTGACATTTATGCCGATACCAAAGGCGGGCGTTATGCACACCCTAAGGGGCTTGACATGGCTCAGCTTGCGCCTTATGATGTAAAAGGCGAGATGAACCAGCCAGGCTTTAAGGTATTCCACATGCCGGATATAGATTTTCGCAGTTCTGAGCCTACCTTTAAAGGATGCTTGGAACATTTAAGGCAATGGAGCGACGCCCACCCCGGGCACGAACCTATATTTATTACGCTTGAGCCTAAAGAAGGCGGTGCAAGCCCTTTTGGAACAGTGCCCGAAGCATTTACGGCCGCATTATTTGATGAGGTAGATGCTGTTATAAAAGCCGGTCTTGGAGAAAACAAGCTTATAACACCTGATATGGTAAGGGGTAATTATGCTACACTGGAAGAAGCGGTGCTTAAAGGCAACTGGCCGACAATGAAAGAAGGAAAAGGGAGGTTTATGTTTATTTTAGATAACAGTGGCGCAGCACGCGATTTGTATATGAAAGGTCATCCTTCATTAAAAAATCGTGTGGTGTTTGTAAATGCTGCGCCCGGAACACCCGAAGCAGCAGCTATGTTTCGCAATGACCCTGAAGATAACGAAATACCTGAGCTGGTTAAAAAAGGCTACATTATCCGCACGAGGGCAGATAACAGCACTATTGAAGCCCGTAATAACGATTATACCCATTTTGAGGCGGCCAAGAAAAGCGGCGCGCAGATAATTACTACCGACTATTACCTGCCAAGTAAATTATTTACATCTACTTATTCTGTAAAATTTGACAATGGCAAATATGTAAGGGTAAACCCTGTAATAGGTAAAAAATAAACGGTTGAACAAGTCTGATATAATACGGCATCTTATGGATGCCGTATTTATTTTTTAAGATCTTTAAGCTGGCCTGTTTTTAAGTTATAGCTAAAATGGTTTGCGGGGGCGCCGCTTAAAAATTTACCCAATATGGTAAACAGCAAATGCAAATCGGTCTGCATGATATCTTTATCGTTCAGGTTTTGAGATGCAAGGCACTTTGCTATAAAACCGTACTGGGCAATGCGGTCAGCACCTATGTCAATTACTGCCAGCTCATCTGCATTACGTATGCGATAAAAGTCAGTTACAAGGCCATTAGCCTTCCACCCGGCAAAGGCTTCCCAGATTAAGCCGGCATCTTTTACTTTTTGTTTTGCCACCACCTCTGCAGCTGCCCATACGTCTTTAAATTTTGATTTATTTTTGATGAGTTTTTCAATATCATTTTTACTGTCCATGCTTGCAAGAAGTAGTAGTTCAGTTCCGGATAGTCCTTCTAAAAGCACCACAAAATCTTTATGCCAGTCATCGGGCAAAAAGCGAAGTCGCACCAACTCTTTTAAATGAAAATCAGTAAATTCATGATAGGTTTTGGTTTTCAGGATTTCCTTATTCCAAATATCTTTTTTGCCAAGACTTTTCAGGTATTTGTATTCCATTTCATATAACTGGAAAAGCTTATCAAATCCTTTAACTTTATCAACAACAATGGTTTCAACTTCGGCAATGCTCCCTTTGCGCAGGGTAAGCACTTTGTAGGCCGGTATGTATGCCGCTAAGGAGGGGGTTTGCACATTAAGCAGTGTATTGCCTTTAGCAGATGTGTGCAGCCCCGTATCATTTATATGCATGTGTCCGCCAAAGTGTATTGTAAGCCCGGCATCTGCAAATAGTTCTGCCACTTCTTTTAAAGGCACTCGGTTAAGCTGCCATTTATCTGGTCCCATAAACTGCCCTATTTCGGGCGAAGCACCATCATTAAATTCTACCATAGGGTAGTGGCTAAAGGCAATCAGGGTTTTATTGTGTTTTTTTGCTTCTTCCGATATATGTTTTACCCATTTAATAAGATACGCTTTGTTGGTTACCACGTTGTTATAGCCTATGTCGGCCCCCTTGTAGTTTTTACTATCTTCCGGGTTGCCGTCTGTATCTTTAGGTATGTAAGTATTACCATCAAGCGCAAGAAGCCATAATCCTTTTACAGGCTCTGCAACATAGCTTGCATCGGGTACCGTAAAACCGGGTAAAACCTCATATTGCCTGGAGCTAAGCAGGGCTTGCTGCCTGGCTGTTTTAAAGTTATAGGTATCATATGTATAATTACTAAAAGGGGTTGCCCAAAATAAATATCCCATTTTTGGCATAAACCCGAATTCCCCCAGGTATTCGGTAATTCCTGTGTAGCCCATTTCGGCAATATCCGAAGTGATAATCACGGGCAGATCGCCTTTACTGTAACTATACATGTTTTTTACGCTGTACACAGGCTGGTTACCGCCGTTTAAGCCTAAAAAATCATCCTTACCGGCGTGCTGGGCAAATGGCCCCACAGGATCATGGTTGCCGGTAGTTATTAAAAAACTTATGCCATACTTATCTTCATAGCTTTTAAGTATTTGCTGTAAACCCCTTAAATGTATGGGCTGGCCATCATCGGTATAATCTCCCGGAAGGGCCACTATTTTAATGCCACGCGCGGCAATATCATCAAGCGCGGCAATAAAAGCAAAATAGTTTTCATTAAAAATGCGTGTTGAATGCAGCTGGCTTTCCATTGTACGGATGAGCACAGTGGTGCCATCGGCCGGATTTTTTAAACCTGTGTAATTGCTATCGCTAAATTTGCCATAAATATCCTGTAAATGCACATCTGCAAGAAAAGCAATTTTTATGTCAGATTGTGCCACACACTTAAAGGCAGAGATGTTTATAAATGCTAAAAAATATAAGTATAGGTAGCGCATAACGGGAGTTTTAGCTTCAAAAGTAGCATATAGATTTTAGGATGTAAGTTTATATTGTTAAAGTATTTATTAAGGTTGCGTTACCGGCTTTTATATTAGCCTGCTTAGTTTTTTAATAAAAAGGGGGCGACCAGTTTTTCCCATAAGCTATAGCCTGCGGCATTCATGTGCAGCATATCTTCTACAAAAAGTTCAGGCCTTGATTTACCGTTAAGCAACATGGGCGTGAATACATCAACAAACACCGCGTTTTTTTCTGTCGATAAAAATTTGCTTATTAAATCATTAGCTGCTTTGCACTTTTGCTGGTATTTATCGCGCACCGGGCTTGGCTTCATGGCTATGTATACAATAGAAACATCAGGCAATTTTGCACGTATGGCACCATATAATGCAACGGTTTTTGCAAGTATGGTCTCGGCCGTTTCTTTATCATCGGGTAAATTATTTTCACCTACATACAGCACAATCTGGCGTGGCTTGTAGGTAAATACCAAATCGTTGAGGTAATAAGATATATCTTCTATAACAGCGCCGCCTATACCCCGGTTAATTACATTATAATTACCAAAAGCCACCTGGAGATGATCCCATTTCCGAATAGATGAACTTCCTGCAAAAACAACAGGATTTGGTGCGGGGGTATATATCTTGTCATAGTTTCTTATAGCCTCTATATCTGCATCATACTGACGCTTTTCCTGTGCGGTGGAAATAAGGCTGAATAAAAAGCAAACAGCTATTAAAAATACTCTCATATTATACAATTTAATGGTGCTAAAGTTATGATTACAAATTTAAAATAAAAGGTATATACTTAGATTTTAGTGTAGTTGTTTTGGCTACAGCATGATTGCTTATTATTTAAAATGTAAAAGCCCCAGTAATGGGGCTTTTAGATTTAAGCAAATCAGGCTCTCCTCAAAACCTAATTTGGAAATCCTTACAAAAGTAAGCTTTATTTATATAAATATTTTACAACATTACACATAAATTTTATACGAAGGAAAAGGCACAGATGCCTTACCTGACTACAAATAATTTTCTTATTGTTTAAAAGCGTCAAGGGCGGGAGATGGTTTTCCGTTTGACTGCCATGCACTTAATGCATAATGGCTCCAGCTACGGGCGCCCTGGGGCTCCCAGTATATTACACCCAGGCCTTTGTTATCGGGTACATTTTTTACAGCTTTGATTACTGCAAGCAGCATATCGTGCGTATTTTCAACCAAGTTATCTTCACCGCCCACTTCTACAACCATAACTTCTTTATTATAGCGTGAGGCCATGTCTTTAAGGTTATTCTCTAAATCGGCAATGTTGTCTTTATAATCGCTTTTAATCCAGTAAGGATAATAAGACAGGCCTATTACATCATATTTAACGTTGTTTGCCGTAGCATTATCAAAGAAATCCCTGAATTTTTTGCTGTTGTTACCTTCATCAAGGTGTACAATTACTTTAATTTTTTTGTTGATGGCTTTAGTGGCCTCATAGCCTTTGTTGAGTAGCTGCGCCAGCTGGCCCCAGTTTTTGGTACTGCCTTCAGGCCACAGCATACCGCCGGGAATTTCATTGCCTACCTGAACCCACTCCGGCGTTACACCGGCTTTTTTTAATAATAAAAGAACATCATAAGTGTGCTGGTACACATCGTTTAAAAGCTCAGGAAAAGAATGGTTTGCCCACGCAGCGGGTTTTGCCTGCTTACCAGGATCTGCCCATGTATCGCTGTAATGAAAGTCAATCATAATGCGCATCCCCATTTTTTGGGCACGTACCGCCATGGTCAATGTTTCTGCAGGGCTGCAATGCCCGCTTGCCTTATTTTCATTTGGGTTTACCCATACGCGTAAGCGTATGGTGTTTATACCACGGTCTTTTAGCAGCTGAAGGCAGTCTCTCTCAGTGCCATCGGTGTCATAAAATTTATAGCCGGTGGCTTCCATTTGCGGCAGCCAGCCTACATCTGCCCCTTTAGAAAAAGAATTTTTTGAGGCGGTCGCCATTTTAGTTCTGCATGATGCAAATATTACTGCTATAAGTAGTAAAAGCGCCAATTTATTTAATACTGTTTTCATGATACTCTAAGGTAATTAAAAGCAAAATAATAAACAATGGGTAAGGATGAATTTTTGTGCAATAGGGTGTAATTGCTTTAGCTATCTTTGGGTTGTAAATCAAATTGCGAAATACTGCCATGCCTAAAAACGCCAAGCCTCCTGTATGGATTGCCACCACCAGCGGCTATCAAAAGCTCTTTATTTCGCTATTTTTAGCTGCATGTACTTTTGCTGCAACACATTTGTTTAGCATAAGCAACAGTACCCGGCTAATAATTTGCTGGGATGTATTTGCACTAGTAATGATAACCATGAGCTGGCTGCTTTTTTTTAATACTACAGCTGCCCAGCAGCAGGAGTTGGTAAAAAAGCAGGATGATGATATAAGGGTAATATTTGCTATTGTGCTTACCGCGGTATGCACCAGCCTTGCGGGTACTGTACTTTTAATGCTAAATACAAATGAATCGGTGTTTGACCGCGATTTGAGGACTATTTTTACAATCACCGCTGTAACAGCATCGTGGTCTTTACTGCACACTATTTTTACCATACGATATGCACACCTTTACCATACCTATCATAACGCTAAAACGGGTGCAGAAGGGGGTGGGATAGATTTTCCTGAAACGGAACTTCCTGATTATTTGGATTTTGCCTATTTCTCGTTTGTAATAGGCATGACATTCCAGGTTTCTGACGTTATAATTTCATCTAAAACGGTAAGGCGCTTTGCACTGTTGCACAGTCTTATTTCTTTTGTTTTCAATACAATAATTGTAGCATTGACCGTAAATATCATTGCCGGAATTATAAAATAAAAAATCCGCAGCAAATTTTTACTGCGGATTTTAAGTAGTTGTTGTTTGTTGAAATTAAGCTGAAACATCTTTAGTAACAATCTGCATGGTTTCACGGCTTACCTGGCGCACCAGTACCTCTTTGTTTTTAGCCACGGCATCGGCCGATTTTTCGTTGAAATGACGAATGGTATAAAGCGATACATTGTCATTATACGTTACCTTAAATTTCTTGCTCAGCACGGCTTTTAGCTCAGCAAAATTGCCAAATTTATCGTCTACACATACTGAAAAGCTGATGGCTGTATTTTGTATAAGGTGCACTTTGATTTTGTATTTGTGCAGCAGCATAAATATTTCGCTGATGTTCTCTTCCATAATAAAAGAAAAATCAAGTGATGAAAGCGATATAAGCAACTGATTTTTTTTAACAATAAAACAGCTGGTGTGCGGCTCAAGGTCGGCTCCCTTACTTACGCTGGTGCCCGGAAGCAAAGGGTTTATGAACGACTTTACATATAGCGGTATTTCCTTCTTTTGCAGCGGTTGCAATGTTTTAGGATGAATTACCGTAGCGCCATAAAACGCCAGCTCTATAGCCTCGCGATAGCTAATCTGGTTGAGCAGCGTAGCGTTTTCAAAATAACGGGGGTCGGCATTAAGCACACCCGGCACATCTTTCCATATGGTAACGCTTTCTCCATTAAGACAATAAGCAAAAATTGCGGCCGTATAGTCGCTTCCTTCGCGCCCCAGCGTAGTGGTAAAATTATTTTCATCGCTGCCTAAAAACCCCTGCGTAATGTTTAAATGCTTTTTCTTTACGTTTTTAGAAATGTTCTTTTGTGTGGCATCCCAGTCTACAACAGCATCACGGTAGGTATTATCCGTCTTGATTAGCTCACGCACATCCAGCCAGGTATTTTTAAGGCCCACATAATTAAAATAGTGGCTTACAATAGTGGTGCTAACCACCTCTCCCAGGCTAACCACCTGGTCATACACGTAGTTGTAGTTAGGCGACTTAGTGTTCTTTAAGAACACTTCAAGGTCGCTAAATATCTTGCCCACAGCAGCAAAAACCTCATTGTTTTCATCATCAAAAAGCTCCAGCAAAATCTGGTTGTGGTATTTGCGTACTTCCTGCACGCTTGACTGTAACTCTGCCGATTTATCAAAGTAGTTTTTAATTACCACCTCAAGCGCATTAGTGGTTTTACCCATGGCGCTAATTACCAGCAGCACATCTTCATGCCCCACTTTTCGCAGCACATCATACACATTTTTTATTCCTTCTGCATCTTTAACGGATGCCCCTCCAAATTTGAATACTTTCATTTGTGTTTATAGTATGTCTTATAAGTCAAACGTAAATTTAGTCATTCCGGCTTCATCCATCTGCACAGTGCGCCAGTCTTTAAATATTTTTGCCCCGCTGCGCTCATAAAATTCAATGGCAGGGGTATTCCAGTCCAGCACCGCCCACTCAATTCTTCGCACGCCCTGCGCCATGCCAAACTGTATAACAGCCTTATAAAGCGCGCTGCCGGCACCGGTACCACGGGCATTTTGTGTAACAATCAGGTCTTCAAGATGTATGGTCCGGCCCTTCCAGGTGCTGTATCTGTAATAAAACAGCGCCATGCCTATAATGCTGCCATCCTGTTCTGCTACAAAGGTTTCAAATAATGGGCTTACGCCAAAGCCGTCGCGCAGCAGGTCGTCAACAGTTACCACTACGGCATGGGGCTCATTCTCAAAAACGGCCAGTTCTTTAATAAGTTCCAGTACTGCGGGCATATCATCCCTTTCTCCCCTTCGGATAAACATACTTAAAATTTGGGCAAAAATACACTCAAAAATATTGCTGCGTAATAAATTATTTTCATATCACAAAAATTAAGATATTTGTGCCACAACCCAACTATAACGATTTCGTAATGGAAGAAAGAAACAAAACCCTTGGTGAGTTCATTATTGAGAAGCAGGAAGACTTTAAATATTCAACAGGAGAACTCTCTCGTTTGATAAATTCTATCCGCCTGGCTGCAAAGGTGGTAAACTACAAGGTAAACCAGGCAGGGCTGGTAGATATTACCGGAGCCTTTGGCGAGCAGAACATTCAGGGCGAAGAGCAGCAAAAGCTAGATGTATTTGCTAATGAAACTTTTATGCAAACGCTTATTAACCGCGAAATTGTATGCGGTATTGCCAGCGAGGAGAATGATGATTATATTACCATTCAGGGCCGCGATGAGGCCCACAACAACAAATATGTGGTGCTTATTGACCCCCTTGACGGCTCCAGCAACATTGACGTAAATGTATCTGTAGGCACTATTTTTAGCATTTACAGGCGGGTTACGCCAGTGGGTAGCCCAGTAACCTTAGAAGATTTTTTGCAGCCCGGAGATGCGCAGGTTGCGGCAGGCTACGTTATTTATGGCACCAGTACCATGCTGGTATACACAACGGGCAATGGTGTGCATGGCTTTACGCTCAATCCATCAATAGGTACGTTTTACCTGAGCCACCCTAATATGCAGTTCCCTAAAGACGGCAGCATCTATTCTATAAACGAAGGTAACTATGTGCACTTTCCACAAGGCGTTAAAGATTATCTTAAATATTGCCAGCGCGAGGAAGAGAACCGGCCCTACACAAGCCGCTACATAGGCAGCCTTGTGGCTGATATACACCGCAATATGATTAAGGGAGGTATATATCTGTATCCCACCAGTACTAAAGCGCCTAAGGGCAAGCTAAGGCTGCTGTATGAATGTAATCCTATGGCTTTTATTGCAGAGCAGGCGGGCGGTAAGGCCAGCGACGGCTTTGGGCGTATTATGGAGATAAAGCCAACAGAACTGCACCAGCGCGTACCCTTCTTTTGCGGAAGCTACAATATGGTGGTTAAGGCTGAAGAATTTATGGCTGAAAGTAGCCGCTAAGGCACTGCTGCTAAGTGTTTTAGTGGTCAAAAAAAAGCCCTCCATTCCTGGAGGGCTTTTTTTTATTTATTCATGTGCTGCATTTCATATACAAAGGTATCGCTGTCTACATTCAGCACCAGTAATGATAATGCTTTATCTACAATATAATGCACGTTGCCCGGCGTAAAGCCCAGTGCAAGCGAAAATCGTGTAAGAATCTCTTTTTGTTTTGGCCCCAGTATATGGTCGGCATATACCATCCGGCTCAAATCATACAGCCTTTCAAGGCGCTGTACATAAAGGTGCGGCGGGTTTATAGGATATTTAAAGGGGTTAGCCAGTATCTCTTTATACTCTTCGGTAGTAATTTCAAGCCTTTTGGCCAGCTTGTCTAAAAACAGGCGCTCTTCTTCACTAAGATGCCCATTTTCCATGGCTACACGCACTATAGAGGCAAAATGGCCCTGGTTTCTTTCTTTAAAACCACTATCAAATAAATCTGAAATCGACATAACTTTTCTTCTATTTTGGCGCAAAGATAATTTTATATTTACGTTATTAATAATTTTTAGAGAACATTTTAACACTACAATCCACTTATATAAGCCATTGCGATGTGTTTATACATTTGTAAAAAAGCCGTATGTTTACGTATTATTAAATAAACCCCTGTTTATGGCCGATTTTTGGTTGTATTTTAACATAGGTCTTCGGCATGTGCTTAATTTTAATGGGTATGACCATGTTTTGTTTTTACTGGTACTTACTGTACCTTATATGTTTAAAGACTGGCGCAACATACTCATTTTAGCAACACTTTTTACTATAGGCCACACGGCATCGCTTGTATTAACTGTATATGGTGTAGTTACCATTAAACCGCAGTTTATAGAGTTCCTGATTCCTGTAACCATACTTTGTACTGCACTCTACAACATTTTTGCGGCGTCAAAAAAAACCGCTGCTAAAGGCGGTAACATTAATTTCCTTGCCATAACCACGCTGTTTTTTGGCATTATACACGGGCTTGCCTTTGGTAAAGACTTTAAAATACTGGTAATGGGCGATGATTCTAAGCTGGCGCCACTGCTGGAATTTGCCCTGGGTATTGAATGCGCCCAACTCATAGTGGTACTGGCTACGCTACTCTTAGCCTTCATCTGCCAGGGGTTTCTAAGGGTGCAAAAGCGTGACTGGATACTGGTGCTATCTGCATTTGTGGCCGGTGTAATAGTCCCAATGATTATTAACAGCGCAATTTGGTAATTTGTTAACTTTGCAGCACGCCCCAAACCTTTACCTTCGTGGGGCTGGTTCTAATCATGAAAGAAAAAAAACTCAATAAATACGACCGCGCCTACCTTAGGATAGCCCGCGAATGGGGCCAACTCTCTTACTGTCAGCGCAAAAAAGTTGGCGCAATTATTGTAAAAGACAGGATGATAATATCTGACGGATACAACGGCACACCCACAAATTTTGAAAACAGCTGCGAAGATAATGAGGGCCTTACCAAGTGGTATGTGCTTCATGCTGAGGCAAATGCTATTCTTAAAGTTGCCCGGTCTACACAAAGCTGCGAAGGTGCAACACTGTATATAACGCTCTCGCCCTGCAAGGACTGCAGTAAACTCATACACCAGAGCGGCATTACCCGGGTTGTATATCAAAACGCTTACAAAGACACCAGTGGGGTAGACTTTTTAGAAAAAGCGGGCGTAGCCGTAGAATGCGTCCCTGAACTTGACCTAATATAATGAAAATAAAGAAGATATACCTGCCCATTGTTATAGCTACAGCCATGGCCCTTGGGCTGCTTATAGGCAGTTTCCTTAACTTTCCGGCGCAGCAAAGCGGCCTCATATCGGGCAATGCCCATAAAAATAAGCTTAACAAGCTTATGGATTTTATTGAAAATGAGTATGTTGACGATGTTAATACCGATTCTATTGTAGACCTTACAGTTAACAGCATACTCGAGAAGCTTGATCCCCACTCAGTGTATATGACCCAGAGTGAAATGGAACGTGTAGACCAGAGCATGAAGGGAAAGTTTGTGGGTATCGGTGTTAATTTTTATATGTATAAAGACACCATTGCTATTGTTAAGCCCATTTCCGGAGGGCCAAGCGAAAAGGCAGGGCTGCGTGCGGGCGACCGCATTTTGTATGCTGATAATTATAAGCTTTTTGGGCAAAAAATACCCACAGATACCTTATTATCAAAGCTTAAGGGTGAAGATGGCTCTAAGCTAACCCTAACTGTTTTCCGCAAGAGCGAAAACAAAAAATTCAAGGTTAACCTCAATAGGGCTGAGGTGCCTATCAAAAGCGTAGACATTGCCCTGATGGCCGATAAAACTACCGGCTACATTAAGGTAAACCGCTTTGCCGAAACCACTTTTGATGAATTTCATACTGCGCTGCTAAGTCTTAAGAAGCAGGGTGCCAATACTTTAATTGTAGATTTGCGGGATAACGGCGGTGGCTACCTTGAGAAGGCGGTTGAAATTGCCGACGAGTTTCTTAAGGATGGCCAGCTCATCCTTAAGACCAAAAATAAAAAGAAGCGTGTAGACGAAACCCGCGCCACGGATGACGGCAGTTTTGAAAACGGAAGGCTCTATGTGCTTATAAATGAGAACAGTGCATCGGCAAGTGAGATACTTGCAGGTGCCATACAGGATAATGACCGTGGTACTATTGTAGGCCGCCGTTCGTTTGGTAAGGGTCTGGTACAGCGCGAGATGAAGCTGGGCGACGGCAGCGCCGTGCGCCTTACTATAGCGCGCTATTACACGCCTTCAGGGCGCTCTATCCAGCGCAGCTATGCTAAGGGTGGCGAGGCGTATTATAATGATTTCCAGAAGCGTTATGAAAATGGCGAACTCTACGCTGCCGACAGCATTAAAGTAGCTGATACGTTGAAATTCAAGACTTTAAAAGGGCGAACGGTATATGGCGGGGGTGGCATTGTGCCCGATGTTTTTGTACCGCTGGAAGGTAAACATGGTGATGAGGCAGTTACAGGGATGATGCAGACCGCTATGGCAAGCCACTTTGTTTTTGAACAGCTGGATAAGGAACGTGCTGTATTTAAGGGGCTTACAGCAGAAGCTATTGTAGAAAAAGTAAATACATCCGACAGATATTTTGATGCCTTTATCAAATACATGCTAACCAATGGCTTCGAGCTAAAGCTGGAGCGTCAAAAGGCTATTGTTAAGCACTTTATAGCGGCAGAGTTTGTGCGGCAGCTGCTCAGCGAAAAGCAATATTATGATATGATACTGAAACATGACAACATGGTTAAGGCGGTTCTTTCAAAGTAAGAATTTCAGATTTCAGAGAGTAGATTCAGATTAGAGTTTTACTCAAAATTAAAGAAATTACTTACGCCGAAGTGTGTAATTTTTCACAATTGGAGTTTGAGATTGAGTTCTCATTTTTGGGTTAAGAGTTCAGAACTGAGCATCACTCAACGATGATAAGAAATCAGAAATTACTTACGCGGCAATGCTTAATTTTTCACTTTCGGAGTTGGAGATTCGATTTCAGAATTTCAGATTGAACTTCACTCTAACTCAAATGCCGTCAGAAAAAATCTCAATCAAAAAATAACATCATAAAAAAACCGGTACCGCTTTTTTAAGGAGGGCCGGTTTTTAAATTTATTGGGGAGGGAAGTGAAAACTATCTGAAAACTAATTTTCCGCAGGTTTAAAGTTATATTCCGATAAAACTATTTTATTGCCTGATTTTATAAAACCTAAAGTTTCCTGCATGGCGCCCTTTTGATAGGTAACTTTGGTTTTTATGGAGTATTCTGTTGTTTTTGCAGTATCGTTTTGTGTCATTTTTGTGGTAACCACTTCAAAATCGTTCTTTACAAATCTGCCCAAAGCTGAATCTTTTTGGTGCAATAACAATTTAAACTGATCTTTCTCGGCAGTACCGCCAGTGATGCCGTATAAATGTTCCCTACGCCCATTATACATATCAGCATAAAACCCATGGGTCATTTTTTTAGCATCGGTAATATCGGCCGGGTCATTTTCTTCAATTACAATTTTAGTGCACGAAGAAAAAACAAGCAGTAAACCAAGGCACAAAATAATCTTCATATTTATAAGGTGTTAGATACAAATCTAACGAAATTATAGCATCAATTCAAATAGGCCTGTGTAATTGTAACGTGCATTTCATTTACCGCCTTGATAAATAAAAAAACCTGTCCCACTTTTTCAGGCAGGACTGGGTTTTTATTTATGAGTGAATTTCACCCGGGGCTTTTACCCCAACCGGTGAAGCAATCTGAAATTCTAAACCTTTGGTACGCTGTCGTGGCTTTGAGATACTTTGCCGTCATTCCACAGCGTTAGTATATCGGTAGCAACGGCTGCGCCGCTGCCTGCGGCAATGGAAAGCTGGCTGCGGTGCCCGGCTAACGTACCCGCAACATACAGGCCATCGGCAACCAGGTGGTCATCGTTTGTAAGCTGTATACGGTTTTTTTCGGGTATGGCTTTTTTGTTGGGTATTACATACTGCATCAGCCCATCAAAGTCAAAGTTGTTTGCAGAGCCTATGGCAACCACTACAATTTTAGCCGTATAGGTCTCTTTATTAGTGGTAACCGTAAAGTTTCCGGCAGTGCCTTCTACATTTAAAACCTTTTCATTCGGAATTTGTTCCACCTCCGGGTAGAGGTTTTGCAAATGCTCCAGGCTGCCATCCAGCAGTTGCTGGCCGGTAGTACCCGGCGGAACGCCATATACGTTGTTGTAGAGTCCGTTTTGCAGCGATGCTGCCTTTTGGTGTGTAAAGATACCCACCTTTTTTCCTTCGGCATACGGCTTTTTAAGGGCCGAGCCTACTACAAGTGCGCAGGAAACGCCCGATGCGCCCCCGCCAATAATCAGTAAATCAAACATATACTATCTTCTGCGTGTTTTTTCCTCAATGCTTTTTGAGCTTTTAAAGATAAGCAAAATACATATGGCACACAAGGACGCAATAATGCCTATTAAGGCAACAATGCTATTTCCTTCGGTAATATGTTTAAAATCAAGCTGTGTAATGTTAAAAATGACAAGCCCCAGGGCGAGGCCCATTAAAATGTATATAAAAGTTTTCATAGTACCTAAATTAGGTGGTGATATTCGAGGATGTGAAATTACTAAATTTTAATATTATGCAAATAATTGTTTAACATTAGCGGCAAATAATTTAACAGCTATAGCCAGCAATATCACCCCAAAAACCTTCCGGATGATGCCTAAACCATTATTGCCCAATATTTTCTCAATTTTAGCGGAAGATTTTAATACAACATATACCACAATCACATTTATTATAATAGCAATAATAATGTTAATTTTCTCGTACTCGGCGCGCAGCGAAAGCAGCGTGGTCATGGTACCGGCTCCTGCAATTAGCGGAAATGCTATGGGCACAATGCTGGCCGTACTGGGGTTGTCATCTTTATAAAGGCGTATGCCCAGTATCATTTCGAGCGCTAAAAAAAACAGTACAAAAGAGCCCGCCACCGCAAAAGAGCTGGCATCTATACCTATAAGCTTTAATATTTCTTCGCCCACATACAAAAAAGCCACCATAATAATCATGGCCACAATAGTAGCCTTACCACTTTGTATGTGGCCCAGCCGGTTGCGCAGGTCTACAATTACCGGTATGCTGCCCACAATATCTATAACCGCAAAAAGCACCATGCCCACGGTAAAAATTTCTTTCCAGTTAAAGCCCCAGCCAAAATCCATAATATCAGTTTTTTAAAAGTGGGTGCAAAAATACGGTATTAAGTCGAAAGTCATCAGGTCGAAAGCCGTAAAGTTTTTACAGTCATAAAGTTGAGGCAGAGTAATAAAGAGGCAAAGAGGCAAAGAAGCAAAATAGCAAAGAGGCAAAGTTTGAGTGAAGTTTCTCCCTCCTTCGGAGGGGCCGGGGGGAGGACTCATCAAACCATCCAACAATCAAACCATCCAACAATCAAACCATCCGGCAAACAAAAAATCGAAAGAATCCGTATCTTTGCAGCATGTTTCAACTGGGTAAAACAATAGTGTCTGAAGACATTCTGGAAAAAGAGTTTGTGTGCAACCTTTCGGCCTGCCATGGCGCATGCTGTGTAGACGGCGATGCCGGTGCACCGCTGTTGCCCGAAGAAACTAAAATACTGGAGGATATTTACCCGCTGGTGAAGCCCTTCCTGCGCAAAGAGGGCATTGCTGCCATAGAGGCACAGGGCACTTGGGTTAACGGCACCGATGGCGACCTTGAAACCCCTCTTATAGACAATAAAGACTGCGCCTATGTAATTTTTGACGGTAAAACCGCCCTTTGCGGCATAGAGCAGGCCTACAACCAGGGTATTGTAAACTGGAAGAAACCCGTAAGCTGCCACCTGTACCCCATCCGCGTAAAGGATTTTACAGAGTTTGCCGCCGTTAACTATGACCGCTGGGATATTTGTAACCCTGCCTGCTCCCTGGGCAAAGAGCTGGAAGTGCCCGTGTATAAATTTGTAAAAGAAGCACTTGTGCGCCGCTTTGGGCCAGACTGGTATGCCGAACTTGAAAAGGTGGCCGAAGAGCATAAAAATGATACTACCCCAAGAAGGAGGAGGTAGCATTTTAGGTGTAAAAATTTTCATTATATTTGAAAAACAACACCTTACTGTTCATTATCATGTACTTGTCAACCTAAAAACAACTAAATCATGATGCTGATTGCTATATTTCCCATTTTTTTTGCCACCCTTGGCAGAAGGCTAAAATTTTTAAACAGTGCCTACAAATCTGGCGACAGCAGCAGGCTGAAAGCCGAAAGCTTTATGCTTTTTTTGGTGCTGCTGGTTATGGCGGCGCTGGTATACCTCATCAGGTTAAAACCGTAACTCCCGCAAACAACACACGAGGGCTATTGCTTAAACTCAAGAAGCAACCAACAACACTCAAACCCTGAACTTTTAACTCTGAACCCTAAACTTTAAACCGAATACACTACTTTTGCCGTTTTTGAGTTATAGTGTAACGATGCTTAAAAACAGTGTTTTATGGTTCCTTTTATGTTGTGTTACTGCCCTTTATGCGCAGGAACCCGCATCGCCATACAAGCAGGTTAAGGCATTGCCGGTGCACGATACCCTAAGTGTTGACAGCGTGGGCATTAACCCCGCACACTTTACATTGCAGGATGCCCTGGGCAATGCTATAGACACCACGTATTACAACGTAAACTACACCACCGGCAGTGTGGTATTTAAAAACGGCTTCACCGCGCAGGACTCGCTTACCGTGAGCTACCTGCCTTACCCGGATTTCCTTACCAAAAAATACAGCGTATACGACCCTAAGCGGGTGGTGGCAAACGATGCAGGCGAAGGCCGCTACCAGGTTAGCCGCGATGTACTGGCGGGTTACAAGCCATTTGACGGGCTCTCCACATCGGGTAGCATAACACGGGGAGTTACCATAGGCAACAACCAAAACGCGGTGGTAAACTCTAACCTTGACCTGCAAATTACCGGTAAACTAAGCGATAAGGTCAGCCTGCGCGCATCAATACAGGACACTAACATACCCTTGCAGGATGGTGGCTATTCGCAAAAGCTCGATGAGTTCGACCAGATTTTCATCGAAATGTTCAGCGATAAATGGAGCGTCCGCGCCGGCGATTTATTCCTTGAAAACCGGCAGTCGCGGTTCCTTAATTTCAGCAAAAAGGTGCAGGGCCTCTCTACGGTGTTTACCTTTGGTAATGAAGACGCCAAAACCACAGTGTTTGCTGCCGGGGCATTAGTACGCGGCCAGTATGCACGCAGCACCTTTACCGGGCAGGAAGGCAACCAGGGTCCCTACAAGCTTACCGGCAACAACGGCGAACTGTATGTGCTGGTCATCTCGGGCTCAGAGCGCGTATATGTAAACGGTATACTCTTAGAGCGCGGCGAAAGCAACGATTATGTTATCGACTACAACGCCGGCGAGATTACCTTTACCTCACTGTTCCCCATTACCAGCGAGATGCGTATTAATGTAGAGTACCAGTACACCCAGCAAAATTTTACCCGGTTTGTTACCTATGGCGGCGTAACGCATGAGAGCGAAGACTGGAGCATAGGTACCTACCTGTACAGCGAGGGCGACATGAAAAACCAGCCCTTGCAGCAAAACCTCAGCGAAGGCCAGGTGGGCACCCTGCAGCAGGCCGGCGATGATGTAAACCAGATGGTGGCGCCATCGGCCTATATTGATACCTATAGCGAAAATAAAGTACTGTACCGCAAAGTTACCCTTAACGGCGCAGAAGTCTACCAATACTCTAACAACCCCGACGATGTGCTCTATAACGTGCGCTTTACGCTGCTGGGCGCTAACCTGGGCAATTATATATTGAGCAACGCCGCCGCCATAGGCCGCATTTATGAGTACATAGCCCCCATCAATGGCATACCGCAGGGCAGCTATGAGCCGGTGGTTAAGCTTACTGCCCCTGCCCGCATACAAATAGCTACCGTGATGGGCAAGTACAACCCCGGCGAAAAAACCCTGATAGATTTTGAGGCCGGCGTAAGCAATAACGACCTCAACCTCTACTCGCCAGTAGATGATGATAACAACAATGGCCTTGCCGGAAAGCTTAGCGCCCGCCAGCGCCTCTTTACCGCCGAAAAGTGGCAGGTTGATGCCTTTGCTAACTACCAGTTTGTCCAAAAGGATTTCCGCACCATAGAGCGCCTCTTTAACATTGAGTTCAACCGCGACTGGAACCTTACTAACGTCATAACAACTGATAACAGCCAGAGTTACCTGGTGGCAGGCGCCAACTTAAAACTTACCGAAAAGGGCGCTGTAACCTACCAGCTGGAGAAGCTTGATTTTGCAAGCGCTTTTAGCGGTACGCGCCATGTGGTCAATGCACAGGTTAAGCTGGGTAAATTTACCATCCACAACCAGGGCAGCGCGCTCGAGAGCGACGGCATCTATTCCAAATCAAAATTCATCCGTAATGAGGCTTTGGCAAAATACCACTTTGGCAAAAATTGGGTGGGCAGCAGCCTGCGTTTAGAAGACAACAGCGAGCGTATTAAGGCCACAAACAGCTTATCTCTCCTTAGCCAGAAGTTCATGGAATACGGCGCGTTTATAGGCCGCGGAGACAGCACCAAGGTATATGTAGAGCTGGGCTACCTGCAACGCGCTAACGATAGCCTTGTGAGCGGCCTGCTGCAAAAAGTAAATACCTCGCGCTCCTACTACTTTAAGTCGCGCCTTTTAAAGACCGATAAGAGCGACCTGACCGTGTTTGCCAATTACCGCAGGCTTGATTTTAACGACCCCACCATTCAGGATGAGCCATCGCTCAACTCGCGCGTTTTGTATAACGACCGCTACTGGGACCAGCTGGTGCAGGTTTCTACAGCTTATGAAACCGCCTCCGGAACCATAGCCCAGCAGGAGTTTACCTACCTTGAGGTAGAGCCCGGCCAGGGCGTGTACACCTGGATAGATTACAACGGCAACGGCATACAGGAGCTGCAGGAATTTGAGGTGGCCCCTTTTCCTGACCAGGCCATCTATGTGCGCGTGTACCTGCCCAACCAGGTATACATAGGCACCCACCAGAACAAGTTCTCACAGTCGGTTACGCTAAACGCCAACCAGTGGCAAAACGAGGGCGGATTTAAAAAGCTGCTCTCGCATTTTTACAATACCAGCTCTTATTTAATAGACCGCAAGATACTGCGCAACGGCAGCAATTTTGACCTTAACCCGTTCTCAAACAGTAATGATAACCTGCTGGGCATTAACTCGGCGTTGCGCAACAGCCTGTTTTATAACCGGGGCAAGCAAAACCATTCTGTTACCTATACCTACCTCAGTAACCGCACGCGCAGCCTGCTCTCCGTAGGCAGCCAGGACAGCCGCGTGCTGAGCCACCAGCTGCAATATGCCCACCTGGTACAAAAGCTGTGGCTGTTTAGCCTTGCCAGCCAAACCGGCCAAACCAAGACCGAAAGCGACACCTACGCCAGCAAAAATTATGAGATAGACAGCTACCTTATAGGCCCTAAGGTATCGTACATTTTTAGCCGCAATGCCAGCTGGGATGTATTTTACGAATACCAGGACAAGCAAAACCGCATCGGTGCTATGGAAACCCTGTACCAGCAGCGCATAGGCACTTCCTTTAGCTATGCCTCAGAAAAAGGCTTTACCGCCAGTGGCGAATTCTCCCTCTACAAAAATGACTTTACCGGAGACCAGACCAGTGCCGCCGCCTACCAGATGCTACAGGGCCTGCAGGCCGGGCAAAACACCACCTGGCGCCTGCTGCTGCAAAAAAACCTGACGCAGTTCCTCGATATCAACATCAACTACCAGGGCCGCAAAAGCGAAGCCAGCGGCGCCATACACACCGGCAGCGTGCAGTTGCGGGCGTATTTTTAGGAGAAAGGTGTTGAGGTTCTTAGTTGCTGAGGTTCTTAGGTTATAGAACGCGGTTCTTCCATGTCGACCGTAGCGGAGACATCTCAATAATGGAACACGGATGACACGGATTAAGCGGATTTACACGGATTTTTTCATACCCTCATCCGGAATAAGTGAAGCACACGAGGGCTCAGCCCGAACTGACGAAGTAATTCCCCTCCTTCGGAGGGGTGCCCGTAGGGCGGGGTGGCTAAAAAACCCTGTACACGCTAAAAAAAAATTCCATATCTTAGTCACACAAACCCCTCACCATGAAACACGCCTTATTAACCTTCATGTTTACACTGGCTATTTCATGCGCTCCAAAGAAAAGTCTTGAAACCACCTGCAATGAGAATTTTAAGTTCAAAACAGAATTCTTTAAAAACGTTAAAATTGTTGACGATTGGTTTAATGTTCAAATGACAACTGAGTTTAAAAGTATTGATGAATTTAAACTTGTAATTACGCCTGAAAGGGCAGAAAATTTTGAATATGCACTAAGATTCATTTCGCACTATGCTCATGTCTCTTATGACTCAATGTCAAATTACGACCGAAGCTATCCTTATGGAGTATATGAAAAAGATAAAGAAGGCTGGTTAAAGTGGTATGAAGAAAATAAATGCAATAACATTCAATTTAAAACTGATTATATCATACCGGTTTACAAAGGAAAAATGGCGGAATAGATATTGCTTGTGAGTTGCCAGCCGGAAATAAAAGCAAGCTGCAGTTGTCTATTTATTTGCCCACGTTATAACTCAAAGGCCGTTGGTTCAAATAAAAATTCGCATAATATTCGCCGGGCCTCATTTCTTTATTATTCCTGAAATCTATGTAATCGATTCCGCAATGCGGACATTTAAACCCATTATAGTACCTGAATTTACCGTCTTCAAATTCAGGCAGGTTAGCTTCTAAAAGTTCCAGGTCTTTATCATCAATTTCTTTTTGAAGCTGTGTGGGTATACTGCCCAGTTCGGTTGCGCCATAGGGCACTAAGAGTGTTTCCCTGCTGTTTTCAGAATAAAAATACTGCACATCCGAGAAGCCGGCATGGATAAACTCCACTGAAAAACTATGCAGGCAGCTGTCGCAAATGCAAATGAGTCTTATGTTGCCCGATGATATCAGCCCGCTATAATGCAGCCCCCGCGCAAACATGCCTTTGCCCTCAAGGCTTTTGTTGATTTCACTTTTATCCGAGAGGAAAAATGGCTGCAGCCTGATGCCTTCATAATCGGTCATATCAGGATTTGTTGCACTTTTAGAGATAATGCCATCCATCTGCACTGAAGAATTTGCATTGACCCGCACCGATGCATGAAAATACTGCCCGGCAAGGTTCTCATTGCCCGCCTTTGGCTCAACGGTAAACGACCGGTATAAGTAGCCGTTTTCATAAATAGCAATAACCGGCACATCATTTTCAAATTTGATTATAGGCCGTATCTCAATATCCTGATGTTGAGCCTCCCGGCTGTTTGTTATATAGATATCCATACCTTTAATGCTTACTCTTCCGGCACTGTATTGTACTATTGGTGCGCCACTTTCTTCAAGTCTTGCTTCAGCATCCTCTTCCTTTAAAACATGTTCAGCTCCATGTTCGGGGGCCTCATGCTGCTCAGGTCCTTTTTTATTATTCTTAATAACCATACTAATAATGCCCAGACCGGCGCCCACAGCCCCCGCCAAAATGTATATAGCCGTTTTATCCATAACTCTAAAGTAAGGTATTTTTCAAGATTGTAAAGAATCAGAAATCAATTTCCTTGAATTTTTGCATCAAAATAAAAGGCCGCCCTTTCGGGCAGCCTCTTACAAACCAACTATTTTGTAGTTTAATACTTTTCGATTTTTACAGATGCCGTTGCGCCATTTGCCGCCGATACCTTTACAATGTAAGTTCCGCTGGCAAGCTGTGCAATATTAAGCTGTACTGTAGTACCAATTACGCTTTGCTGCATAACCTCCTGGCCCAGCATGTTGATGATTGAAACTCCCGCAAGCTCTGCCCTGTTTGTAATGGTTATAACATCATTGGCAGGGTTAGGAGATACCGTTAGGGCAGACAGGCTAAAACCTTCAGAAGCAAGCACATTGCTAAACGGCCTGTTAAGTTTATAGCCCCTGAAATGCGAATGAAAAAAGACATCATAGGTAGCAGAAAAAGCCCTGGCATACGCAAAGTCAACATCTGCAGCTGCATAATTAAAGGTGTAGTCATCTGTGCCACCGGCAAAGGCGCGTGTTGCTACAACGGTACGCGTACCACCACTTACGGTGTTACTGGTTACAGTCCAGTCATTCGTGTCTTCGGTAGGAGGAGACCCTATGCCCATCATGTAGGCGTCTACAAGGGTTGTGCCGTTATAATACACAACATCCATACCCGATGCCATACCTTCTCCATTTGCAAACGACCCAAACTGTAACGCAAACCACCGGTCTGACGGACCAGAAAACGTTAAGGCTGCGGTAGATGTGGCGCTGTTAAGATCGAGCTTTGCAGTCATACCGGTTAATAAAGAAACAGTGCCGGTAGATTTGCTTTGTGCGGTTGCTACCATAGAAACCACACCAAGAACGGAGGTAAAAAATAGATTTTTCATTGTTATTGATTTTAATTATTGACATTTTCCGGCGTTTAAGCCACAGCTGTTTAAGGTGAAAGGTATTTTTAAGAAAGGCTGTCGAAAATATCGGGAAAAAAGGCCGCCCTTTCGGGCAGCCTCTAACAAACCAATACATACTTTGTTTTTAATACTTGGCAATTTTTACAGATGCTGTTGCGCCATTGGCCGCCGATACTTTTACAATGTAAGTACCATTGGCAAGCTGTGCAATGTTAAGCTGTACTGCAGTACCGCTTACACTTTGCTGCATAACCTCCTGGCCCAGCATGTTGATGATTGAAACTCCTGCAAGCTCTGCCCTGTTTGTAATGGTTATTACATCGCTGGCAGGGTTAGGGTAGGCTTTAAGGCCTGCAAGGCTAAAGCTGTCTGCCGCAGCCACCTGGCTTGCTGTTATGGCATAATATGCACTTGAACAGTTGTCAACAACCTGAGAAACGTAATACGTGGTGCCATCAACAAGTTCTGTTGTATCAGGTACTTGGGTATATACATTATTAGTAAGGGTATACCAGGTAATGGCAGCCCCTTCAATAACACCCACTGTCAGGTCAGCAATAGTTTCACCGGCAGTAAAGTCCTGTGTCTGGTCGCCTGTAACAGAAGGCGTGGTAGTTATGGTTACCGTAATGGGCGTAGCAGCGCTTTCGCAGCCGTTAAGCGTTTCCGTGGCATAATACGTGCCGCTGGCAACAGGTGTTGTACCGGCAAGCTGCGCGCCACCTACAGTACTGTACCATTTAATATTGTTGCCGGGTAGCCAAAGTGCAGATACTGTAATACCCGCACAAAATGTTTGCTCAATAGCCTGAGGCGGGGTAGTTGTATTTATAGTTACGTTCACAGCAGTCCTGCTGCTGGCGCAATCGCCAATGCTCTGGCCTGCGTAGTAAGTAGTACCACTTACAAGCGCTGTAGTAGAGGCCAGGGCCGTACCGCCTGTTGCGGCAGCATACCAGCTTATAGTAGCACCGTTAGCACCTGTAGCCGTTAAGTTAGCAACAGTAGCACTGTTACAAAATGACTGTGTAGCCGATGCTGTAGGCTGCGCCACGGTAGTAACCGTAACGGTAACCGGTGTACGCGCGCTTTCGCAGGCACTTGAGGTTTGCGAAACATAATATGTTCCTGTTGCAAGCGCGGTAGTAGAGGCTAAAGCCGTACCGCCGGTAGCATTGGCATACCAGCTAAAGGTTGCGCCGGTGCCGCCTGTGGCCGTAAGGTTAGCAACGGTAGCGCCCGAACAAAATGATTGTGCCGAAGCCGTAGGTGCATCCGGTGCTATACAGCTAAAGGTTTGGTTAAGCTTGTAACCCCTAAAGCCGCCGTGGCCGTTCATCGCATAGCCTGCACCGCTTGATTTAGCATAAGCAAAATCAATATTGGCATCAGCATATACAAATGTATAATCGTTAGTGGCGCCGGCAAATGCGCGGGTAGCTACAACTGTGCGGGTGGTGCCGCTGGTAGTGTTACTGGTAACCGTCCAGTTATTGGTATCTGTGGCCGGAGCCGAGCCAACGCCCTGCATGTTGCCGTCTACCAGTGTAGTACCGTTAAAGTACACCACATCCATACCCGGGGCCATACCCTGGCTGCCGCTAAACGAGCCAAACTGTACGGCAAACCAACGGTCTGAAGGGCCCGTTAGTGTAAACGTTGCGGTTGTTGTATCGTTATTAAGGTCAAGTTTAGCCGTTTGGCCGGTTTGCAGTGTTACCGTACCGGTAGACTTGCTTTGTGCGCCGGCAGCTATGGCAAACAGCCCTGCTAACGCGGTGAGTAAAAATTTCTTCATAGTTTTTATTTAAGTAAATTGATTATTTCCTTGTTATTGCCAAAGATGGCATGGTCATACGGGGTTTTGCCCTCGTTATCTTTATGTTTTTTATCTGCCTTATATTGTAGCAGCAGGGTGGTAAGCGCCACATTTTCAAACTGCACGGCATACACCAGCGGGGTTACCCCGGCCGGATCGGCAAGGTTGGGGTCGGCGCCGTTTTCCAGCAGCACTTTGGCAAGGGCTGTATCGCCCTTTACCGCTACCGATGCCAGTGCCGTGCCCTGAGAGCTGTTGTAGTTAACATTATTTACGCTCTTGGCCAGGTATTGTGCCACTGCCGTGTTGCCCCTGTAACAGGCCAGTATAAGCGGCGTAAAGCCCATGGCATTTTTAGCGTTAATGGTGTCTTTATTTTTTTGCACCAGCGCCTTCATCTCGTCCACGGTGCCAAAACGCGCGGTGTCAAATACGTCTTTACCCTGGGCATGTGCCAGGGCAGAGACAAATAGTAGTGCAAGCAGTAGCTTTTTCATGACTGTATTTATTTAGCCAGCGTAAGGCTGTAAGTTATGCTTATCTTATCGGCCACCTTTTTGCTTACCACAGCCGGTATCTCAATGGCAAAATCGGCGGGTTTTACCTCAAAGGCACCGGTTACCACAAGCTTATCGCCGCTTTTGGTTATCTTGGCTGTATCGGTAATTTTTTTGGTCTTGCCGTGCAGGGTAAGGTCACCGGTAATGGTGTAGTTACCTCCCGCGGCGGGCAGTTTGGCAAGGTCAAAAGCCTCCACCTTACCTTTAAACGTAGCCTTGGGGTACTTGTCACTCTCAACATAGTTCTCATTAAAGTGCTCTTCCATAAGGGCCACTTTAAAGCGGAAGCCTTTCATCAGCGCAAGCACGGCAATATCTCCGGTTGCAGTATCAAACGCAGCCGATACGGTTTTGTTCTCGCCGGCAACTTCCTCAAAAGAGGGCACAGTGGCCTCAAACTTTACCACACCCGTTTTTGTGGTATATTTTTGCGCATACAGGCACGATGTGGCCATAAACAGCAGGGTTACAAAAATTCTTTCCAGTTCCATAAGTTTTACTTTATTAGTTTTCTAACAGCCCGTCGGCATTCCATTGCAGTATAACATCTATATTGCTTTGCGGCATGCGGCCGGTGCTGGGCATAACACCCGGCTCGCCGTTTTGCAGCTGTATGCGGTCAAGCAATCCGGCTTCTTCCACACCTGCCTTAACTTCGGCATAGGTGGTAAACGGCCTGAACGATGCTGAGCCTTCCGGCGAATGGCACACCACACAGTTATTATCAATAATCGATTTTACATTGGCATTGTAGGTAACAGGCCCTTCAATAATTATTTCTTCGCCTATTTCTTCATAGGTATGGCTGTCGCAGCTCATTAAGGCAAGGGCGGCAAGCGGCAGGTATATAAGTTGTTTCATTGCTTTCATAATTAAAATACCCTGTATAAGTTAAACCCAAAAAAGAAGTCGCCATCGCCCCAGTCTCCCGCGGCATTGGTAAGGTAACCGCTTTCGGTCATGCCCTGCGAGTTGGTAAATATCAGCTGAAAGATGTGCCCTCCCGTTTCTATATCAAGCCCTACAGATAGCGGGTTCTTGTAAAAATCGGGCTTGTCAAAATTGTGCCCGTACTCCAAGTTAAGCGACATGCGTTTGGTTAGCTTCATACGCCCGCCCGCGGCCATGGTAAACTGGTTGTCATTCTCGGTAAGGGGGTTGTACAGGTTTTTATGGATGTAAGAAGGTACCAGTTCCAGCGACAAATTATCGGATAGCTTACGCGAAATAATAACCTGCGATATAAAGGCCAGCCTGTCGGCAAACTCAATATTAGGGTAATCTTCTTTTTCAAGGAACGTGTTAATATCAACAGTGTTATAGCCTACAATATCTACCGGAAAATCAGCACTTTGCCGTGCTACGCGGTATTTAACGCTGCCCTCATACATTTTTAGCATGGTGTGGCGCGAGGCACTAACCGATAGCCAGTTGGTAATGCCATATACCCCACCTATTTTAGTGGTGGCGGCATCAAGGCCAAAAAATTCGTCTATACCGTTCTTTACGGTTCCAAAACGGTGCGATACCACAAAATACCACTCATTAGCGGCGGGCATCTTGGTGGTTTGCAAGGTAGCTACCTGCAGGCCTTTAAAGGCAGCGGTGGCATAGGTGTCCTCTACCTGGGTAGAGTCGAGCTCGGTAAGCAGGTCGTCCTGGGCATAATTATATGCCGAAAAAAGCAGGGCGGCTGCAAGCAAAAGGTTCTTCATGGTGTATTATGGTTTAATAGTGCACTGGTCAAGCTTTACCTCGCCAAAAAGTTCGTCAAAGCCTATGCAGCGGCCTTTAACGGTTACGTTCTTGTTTAGGCTGTTTTTATCAGGAAGTATGTCAAAGCTGCAAAAAACCTGGCCACCCACGGTAAGCACAGAGTCTTCTACTTTTGTAACAAGGCCCTGGACTTCTATGGTCTTGTTGAGGTACAGCGAGTCGGCATTTTGCTGGTTTGCGGTATACGCATCTACCAGCGTTTTAGCAGGCAGCGCCGCGGTGGCTTCTTCCTGGCTTATATTCCTGTTATCTTTATATAAAACACCAAAATAGAGGTAGGCGCCCACGGCTACTAAAACCACGATGACAAGCACTACTATGATTCCCTTTTTTTTCATATAACATTTTAGCTAAAGCAACGGCAGTGGCCGTAATTTTTAACAAAAATATTAGTTGTTGGCAAGGGTTTACCTAAATATGGGCGGATGGGAAGTATGACTTAGGATTTGAAGCCTATTACCGAGAATTCGAAGGCAGCGCCTTAGGCAATTTTAACAGCGTGGGCGGGTTATAACGATTGAGTAACGTTGCGATGCTTTTTAAGCAGTGAGATTTTTCCATGGACTGATAGTATGGACACGTCTTTTTAAATTTACCACAAAGAGCACAAAGATGTTGCACAAGGTCCACAAACCTTATCTTTATGTTTTTAAGGCACAAAGGCGACAACTTTGTTGTCTTGCAAATGGCTTAGTGGTTAAAATAACCCGTTTATAAGTTATTGCTTAGAAAAATTAAAAGATATACATTGTAAGCCTTAGGGGTGAAGTTGCTCCCTCTCCTTTGGAGAGGGCTGGGGAGAGGCCCCTACTTAAACTGCGCCTTTTCCTTGTCGGTAAAAGCGTCACTTTGCATAATGTATTTTTTAGCAAAGGCTTTGAGCGCTTCATCCTGCCTTAAGTAGTTTTTTATAAGGAATGCTTTGTCTTCCTTAATTTCCGAGGTGTAGCCGGTTATCCACGGCACGTTATCCTGTATGTTAAGGCGGATAAGCCGCGCTTCATAATTATTAGGCGCTTTTTTAATAACAGCTTCCAGTAAATCGGTTCCGCGGTTAAACAGGCGGGTCTTGGTTATCAGGCCGCTTTCATATTTTGCAAGCAATACAATACTGGCCGCTTTATATGCCAGCACAGTTTGGTCAGCATGCGTATCAGGAATGTCTTCAAAGGTTTTATGAAAATTATCGGCACTTTTTTCTGACTGCGCTGCATCTATATAGCTCTGCCTTATGGCATCAAGCTCAAAGGTAGTGGTATATAAAAACACCAGGCATAAGGTCAAAATCTTCATAATCGAAAATTGTAAGATGATTACTGCACAAATAAACGCATATTTAACGTATCGCCATACAATTTTTAGGGTAAGTAGCTATGTTTAACATCTGTTTACTCAATTATAGCAACTTACGGCTTTGTTTTCCACCGCGCTTCCTGCCATGCCTTTTTTTCTTCTTTAGATAAAAACGTCCACGCTACAATCCGGGTAGATTTGTTGCCCGTGCCCATAGCTATGGTTTTGGTTTCTATGGCATTGTATTCTTTAAGTGTTTTATAAATGCCCTTAAGGTTAGATTCTTTTGATACCAGTGTGGTAAACCAAAAACAGTTCTTTCCTATCCGTTTGCTTTCAACAACCATAGTGTTGATAAAGGCGCTCTCGCCGCCATTACAAACCAGTTCATTGGCTACACCTGCAAAATTGAGTTCAGCTAATTTTTCCCGCTTGCCGGAGAGTGCCTTTACTTTGCGCTGCGTGCCTTTTTGGGCATCTGCTGCCGAGGCGTGAAACGGTGGGTTGCAGAGGGTTATATCCACTTTTTCATCCGCGCCCATAATGCCATAAAATATATCCTGTGCATTGGGCTGCAGCCTTAACGCAACCTTGCCGGTAAGCCCGGCATTATTATCAATAATATTTTGTGCCGATGTTATAGATGTTACATCGATATCAGATCCGATGAAGTTCCATCCATACTCGCTAACTCCCAGTAGGGGATAAATGCAGTTAGCGCCCACGCCAATATCCAGCACGGTAATTTTATCTGCTATGGGCATACGCCCAAAGTTGCTTTCCCTTAGCAAATCGGCCATGTAATGAATGTAATCTGCGCGGCCGGGTATGGGCGGGCATAGGTTTCCAGCAGGAAATTCCCAGTACGTAATGCCATAATAATGGTTGAGCAGGGCCTTATTTAAAAGCTTTACCGCGTCAGGATTTGTAAAATCAACCGAATCATCTCCAAACTTGTTGGGCTTTATATATTGCGCCAGCTGCGGCACTGCTGCCACAAGCGCCTTTAAATCATAGCGTTCACGGTTTTTATTCCGCGGATGCAGCATTGTTTTTTCCTGCGGGCTTTTATCTGATGTCATGTTTGGTTAGGCTACTTAATGCCCTTAAAAAAAGATTTATATTATTCTGCCACAGCGCCTATCTCTTCAAAAGATTGTTTTAAATAAAGCTCTTCTTTATATCTTTTTATATCTACCACAACGGTATCTGGTATGCTGTCGTGCCAGCCCAGCGGCCTTTCAGCCAAAAAGGAAAAATGGTTAAACGGTATAAGGCGGCATAGCGAACGCTTGGCAATCCTGCCCGGCGAAGGCCTTTCGCCATACCAGGTAAGCACTTTTGTGCCGGTAATGTATTTGCCCAGTGTGCGGCCATCGGTTACCGACTCAAAGGTAAAATAATATATAAAGCTGATAATGTAGCCCAAAAGATACTCTTCAACACCACTCATGTTTTGTATATAATGGTACGGCCCATTTATATCAAGATGGGTTAACAATGCAACAACTACCCCCAGCAAAAGGGCTATGGCAAACTGCACCGCATAATCTATTACATAATTGGCCAGCCTGCGCCACGCATTGGCCCTCATATCATGGGTAATTTCCATTTCCATATATTACTTATATTTTTTCATAAATATATAAAAAAGAAGGGAAGCACAAATACTTCATAGCTTTGAATTGATTTATCCTGATAGATATAGTATGTGTTTATTACTTTTACACTTTAACCTCTTAACATGCAAGGCAACCTTATAAAAAGCTTCATTGAGGCTTCTTCGGAATTTAAAAAATCAAAGGCCTCTGAGAAAAGTATAGAAAAACTATATGATTTACTGTATGCACTGGAGAAAAGGAACAGGGACACCGACGAGACGGTAATGCTCCTGCAAATTTATAAATTGCTGGGGCTGCGTATAAAAGCCTATCGTGTTTTTCAGACAATAAAGCTGTTGCCTGAAAATGAGCAAAAGAAATTTGCAAAACTATTAGGTGATTTTGATAATGATAAACATTGGAACGGCTTAGAATACCGCGATTTAAGGGATGCCAGGGCTATTAAAAAAACCGTAGGCCTTACGGCAGATGATTTTATCTTATCTAAAGCAGATGATGCCTTGAAAGTTACTTTCCGGGATGATATAAGCCACCTTGTTGTCCTGAATAAAAACATCAAAATAAAGGATGTAATAATTTACCTGGAAGATGGAGTAAATGATTTTATGCCTGAAGAACTGGCAGATTACCTTTTATGGCTGGGTGATTGCAAGGATGAGTTGCTTAACTTTTATAGCGCCCATGAAATAGAATATAAGCATTCTAATCCGGACACTAACTGGTTTGATGGCCTTGATGTTTGGGAGGTATGTGTTACTATTAAAGAAGGTAAAATAGCGAGTGAAATTTTTATAACTGATTATTATCATCCTAACCGGATGGGTTTTTGCCTTGAAACTAATGGCCAGGAAATATCTTCTGTTCAATATGACCCTATTTTATAAGATGCATAGGGAATAAAAAAGAAGGGAAGCACAATGTGCTCCCCCGTCTTTACCTATATAAAATGTAATTAAGAACCGCACATTTCGCAATCATCAGGCTCAGCATTACGGCTGCGCTCAATCATCGCCTGGAATTCAGTAAGCTCAACAGCGCTAACCTCTACTGCCGGTACCGCCTGGGCAGCTACAGCAGGCTTAAGGGCTACACCTGCAACGGCAGTGGCAGCAGCAACAGGTTCGGCTTTTTTATCGTTGTTAAGTGTAAATTTAATAGCATCAACAGCGCTCTTGGTGCGCAGGTAGTACATGCCTGTTTTAAGGCCGCTTTGCCATGCATAAAAGTGCATAGAAGTAAGTTTTGAATAAGAGGCATTTTCCATAAACAGGTTAAGCGACTGGCTCTGGTCTACAAAATAACCACGCTGGCGGCTCATGTCTATTATATCCTTCATACTCATCTCCCAAACGGTTTTGTACAGCTCTTTAATATCCTGAGGAATGTTATCTATATGTTGTATAGAGCCGTTTGCGCGCATAACCTCCTGCTTAAGGTTTTCGTTCCATAAGCCCAGGTCTACAAGATCCTGAAGCAGGTGCTTGTTAACCACTATAAATTCGCCCGAAAGCACGCGGCGTGTATATATGTTAGAGGTGTAAGGCTCAAACGCTTCGTTATTGCCCAGTATTTGCGATGTAGAAGCTGTAGGCATAGGCGCCATAAGCAGCGAGTTGCGCACACCATACTCCATAACTTCTTTGCGTAATGATGCCCAGTCCCAGCGGCCGCTAAGGTCGCTGTCTTTAAGGCCCCAAAGGTTGTACTGGAACTCACCCTGAGAAATAGGGGAGCCTGCAAAGGTAGAGTAAGGCCCTTCGGTCTTAGCCTCTTCCATTGAAGCGGTTACGGCAGCAAAGTATATGGTTTCAAATATTTCCTGGTTCAGTTTTTTAGCCTCATCGCTGGTAAACGGCAGGCGCATCAGTATAAATGCATCGGCAAGGCCCTGCACGCCTAGGCCTACGGGGCGGTGGCGCATGTTAGAGTTCTCTGCCTCTTTTACAGGATAGTAATTCCTGTCTATAACCTTGTTAAGGTTGCGGGTAACACGCTTAGTTACCTGGTATAAAAAGTCGTGGTTAAATTTGCCATCCTCTACAAACATAGGTAATGATATAGAGGCAAGGTTGCACACCGCTACCTCATCGGCGCTGGTATACTCCATAATCTCTGTACACAGGTTAGAAGAACGTATGGTGCCCAGGTTCTTCTGGTTCGACTTCCTGTTGGCCGCGTCTTTGTACAACATGTAAGGCAGGCCGGTCTCAATCTGGCTTTCCAGTATTTTTTCCCAAAGCTCGCGGGCCTTAACCGTTTTGCGGCCTTTGTTTGCGGCTTCATAGCTTAGGTATAAGGCATCAAACTCCTCGCTGTGCACGTTATAAAGGTTAGGGCACTCGTTAGGGCACATAAGTGTCCAGGTACTGTCTTCCTGTACGCGTTTCATAAACAGGTCCGGAATCCACATGGCCAGGAACAGGTCGCGCGTGCGCATTTCTTCCTTACCTGTATTTTTTCTTAGGTCAAGAAAGTCAAAGATATCGGCATGCCATGGCTCTATATATACCGCAAAGCTGCCTTTGCGCTTGCCGCCGCCCTGGTCTACATAGCGCGCAGTATCGTTAAACACACGCAGCATGGGCACAATGCCGTTAGAGGTGCCGTTTGTACCACGGATGTAAGAGCCTGTAGCCCTTACATTGTGTATAGAAAGGCCTATACCACCCGCCGACTGCGATATCTTAGCCGTGTTGCGCAGCGTATCATAAATACCGTCTATGCTGTCGTCTTTCATAGAAAGCAGGAAGCACGATGACATTTGTGGCTTAGGCGTACCGGCGTTAAATAACGTAGGGGTGGCGTGGGTAAAGAATTTTTTGCTCATCAGCTCATAAGTTTCTATGGCCGACTCAATATCATTTAAGTGGATGCCTACAGAAACACGCATAAGCATGTGCTGCGGACGCTCTACTATTTGCCCGTTTATTTTAAGCAGGTACGAGCGCTCAAGGGTTTTAAATCCAAAATAATCGTAGTTAAAGTCGCGGTTGTATATTATGGTAGAGTCCAGTTTTTCGGCATTTGCCATAATGGCTTCATATACCTCATCACTAAGCAGCGGAGACTCCTGGTTTGTGCGCGGGTTAACATAATGATACATATCATACATCGTTTCAGAGAACGATTTTTTTGTATTCTTGTGCAGGTTGCTCACCGCAATCCGTGCTGCCAGCTGTGCATAATCAGGGTGGCTTATGGTCATAGAGGCCGCTGTTTCTGCCGCAAGGTTATCCAGTTCAGATGTTGTTACACCATCATATAATCCTTCAATAACGCGCATAGCCACCTTTACAGGGTCTACCAGGCTATTTAATCCATAGCATAATTTCCTTACTCTATCGGTAATTTTATCAAACATTACCGGCTCTCTTTTTCCATCTCTTTTTACTACAAACATAAGGTATAAGTTTAAGGGTTAACGTGTCAGGAGGCATCTTGCGGATGCCCCTGGCTATATATTTTTAATCAGTGGTCTATTTTTAAAAATCAGCGTCAAAGCTAATTTTTTGTGCGTCTTCTCCGTTGTTTATAACACCGGCCTTTTGGTATTCTGACACCCTTTTCTCAAAAAAGTTGGTCTTGCCCTGCAGTGATATCATATCCATAAAGTCAAACGGGTTACCCACGTTGTATTGCCTTTCACAGCCCAGTTCTACTAAAAGCCTGTCTGTTACAAACTCCAGGTACTGGGTCATGAGCACGGCATTCATGCCTATAAGGCTTACCGGCAAAGACTCTGTTACAAACTCACGCTCAATATCAAGCGCGTCTATAATAATTTCTTTAATCCTGTCTTTGCTTACCTTGTTAACCAGGTGGTGGTTGTGCAGGTGTACTGCAAAATCGCAATGCACGCCCTCGTCACGGCTTATAAGCTCGTTAGAAAAGGTAAGGCCCGGCATTAGCCCGCGTTTTTTAAGCCAGTAGATAGAGCAAAACGCGCCGCTAAAGAAAATGCCTTCTACGGCCGCAAAGGCTATCAGGCGCTCTGCAAAAGAGTCGCTGTCAATCCATTTAAGGGCCCAGTCGGCTTTCTTTTTTATGGCCGGAAACACCTCAAGGGCTCTAAACAGCTGGTCTTTTTCAGTCTCATCCTTAACATAGGTGTCTATAAGCAGCGAGTAGGTTTCGCTGTGTATGTTTTCCATCATGATCTGGAAGCCATAAAAGAATTTAGCCTCCGGGTATTGTACCTCGTTTACAAAATTCTCGGCCAGGTTTTCGTTAACAATACCATCTGAAGCGGCAAAAAATGCCAGGATATGCTTTATAAAGTATTTCTCGTCTTCGCTTAGCTTGGTATTCCAGTCGTTAAGGTCCTGGTGCAGGTCTATTTCTTCAGCCGTCCAGAAACTCGCTTCCATTTTTTTGTACCAGTCCCATATATCGTGGTGCTTTATAGGGAAAATTACAAAGCGGTTTTTGTTTTCCTGAAGTATAGGCTCTATAGCAGACATATTATTTTGACGTTTATTGAGTTAAGAAATTGTAGCCCGGTCGAAAAGGCCGATTACAAAGGTTGGCATTTACATGATAACTTCAAAGGCATAGTTATCCACAATTGCCTATAGTTTTTAACAACTTGTAAAGACAATGTTAAAGCAATGTTAAAAACGTATGTTATTGATTTACAATAAATTATAATTATAAAATTATAGCAAATTTTATGCCGAAAGAGCTGTAAACAAAGGGGTTTGCCCTCTAATTGGAACACAAAATCATCAGTACGTGGCTTAGCCATTATTCGTTTTGATTTATGCTACACAATTAATTATTTTAATTTAAAATCTGTATCATTATGAAATTTTTTATCCCCTTACTTTTTTTATGATGCCTTATTTGCCCCCGCACAATGTGTTTCTAAAAAAGATGTTGAAGGCAAATGGCATTTGGTTAAATCTATACCGGCCTGGGCGGGCAAAGAGCAGCCAAAGCCCAACAGCAGCAGTTACATAGCGTTTAAAGAAAACACCTGCACCTTTATAGCCGAAGATAAAACCACAGTTAAAGGCACATATACTATAAAGGCCGATGCAGCCCAAACATGCGCTTTGTACATAAACAACAAGGCTCCTAAGATAATTTCCCTGCAAAACGGCCTGCTGGCCCTGAGTGATTATGCCGATGATGCCGAAGTATTTTTGTATGAGAAAGTAAAATAGCTTCTGCCTGTATTTTTACGCCAATTTGCCTAAATTCGCTGCTTAAAGCTTATTATTTAAAATCTTGGAAAAACCCCTGCCCATATCCGCAGATATGATTGCCCCGCCTAACAGGCGCTTTGCAAACTTCTTAATAGATTCTGCATTATGTTATTTTATAACGCTTGGTACAGGCTACCTGGGCAACCTGCTGTATGATAATTATGGGTTTGAGGGCTTTGCCGTGGGCAAACCTGCCCTTGACAACTTAAAATTCTCGTTACTGCACACAGTTATCACCACCGTTTACTACGGCCTTTTTGAAACGCTTACCCAGCGGTCTCCAGGCAAATACATAACCGGCACAAAGGTAGTGCTGCGCGATGGCACCAAACCCGGAGACGGCGCTATACTGCTGCGCTCACTGTGCCGGCAGATACCCTTTGAGATACTCTCATTTTTAGGCAGGTTTGGTATAGGCTGGCATGATATGTTTTCTAAAACGCTGGTGGTAGATGCTAACCGTTATAACCATGCCCTGAAAATGCGCGATTTTAAAGATATAAAAGGTACAGCAGACAACGATGATGATGCCTTAGACGGCGCAACACATAATTAAAAAACAGAAAAAATGTCAAAAGAAAAAAAAGATATTTATACCGGCATTATAGAAAAGGATGAGAATGGTAACTTTTTTTGCGGCGAATACATGCTTGATTACCAAACTGTTGCCGCTAAGTTTAAAGAAGGTGATAAGATTACCATCAAATCTGTAATTGAAAACCCAAGTGATAAAAGCTTTGAAAAGTACCCAAAGAAATCGAAGGAATTTTCATTGGCCGATAAAAAAGGATTTATAAAACCTGAATAGTATTGAGGGATTAGTATTGAGATGAGAGTCAGCGTTAAGGTCCGGATAATGAATTCAATACCGTCTCAATATTCAATACTAAAATCTAAAAATCTAATAAAAATGATGCAATGGGAACAGCTCCTGTCCCTTAAAAGGCAGGGCGATACAAGCAAGCGCCTGCGCCGTGAGCAGGACGATACCCGCCTGGGCTTTGAGGTTGATTATGACCGTATTATATTCTCGTCGGCGTTTAGGAGCCTGCAGGATAAAACACAGGTTATACCCCTCAGTAAGACTGATTTTGTGCATACCCGCCTAACGCACAGCCTTGAGGTTAGCGTGGTGGGCCGCAGCCTGGGCAGGCTTGTGGGCAAAAAGATCATCGAAAAGCACCCGTATTTAGCTGAGGTTCACGGTTTTCATATGAACGATTTTGGGGCTATTGTGGCTGCCGCAGCACTGGCGCACGATATTGGAAACCCACCCTTTGGCCACAGCGGCGAAAAAGCCATAGGCGAATATTTTAAGCTGGGTAACGGGCAGCAGTATAAAGGCCAGGTTACTGATAAAGAATGGCATGACCTGATTGATTTTGAGGGCAATGCTAACGGTTTCAACCTGTTAACGGCTTCGCGGCCGGGTATAGAGGGCGGCCTGCGCATCAGTTATGCCACGCTGGGGGCCTTTATGAAATATCCTAAGGAGTCATTGCCTAAAAAGCCAACGCCTAATATTGCCGATAAAAAATACGGTTTTTTTCAGTGCGATAAAGCTTTTTTTCAGGATGTTGCAAAAGATATGGGCCTGATACCCAACAAGTCAGGCGATGATACCGGTTTTGAGCGCCATCCGCTGGCTTACCTGGTTGAGGCGGCTGATGACATTTGCTATACTATAATTGATTTTGAAGACGGTATTAACCTGGGGCTGATATCTGAAGATTATGCCCTTGAGTATCTGATTAAGCTGGTTAAAGATAATGTGGGCGTGTCTAAATATAACACGCTTACCACTAAAGAAGACCGTATTAGCTACCTGCGCGCACTGGCTATTGGCACGCTGATTAACGATGCGGTTACGGTATTCCTTGAAAATGAGGAGCTTATACTCGCTGGCAACTACCCCTATGCGCTTACCGACCGTGGCAGCTACACCGCGCAGATGAAGGACATTATTAACATCAGCATCAAAAATATATATCAAAGCCGTGAGGTGGTAGAGAAAGAGGTAATAGGCTACCGCATTATCAACACATTGCTGGATACCTTTTGCACCGCTTACAATAATAAGTTCGATGGCAACGAAAGCAACTACGATAAGCTGATTTTGAAGCTGTTACCCGAAAAATTTGTAACCGAAAAAATGACGCTTTACGATCGCCTGCTGCACATTTGCCATTTTGTAAGTACGTTAACGGATGGCAAGGCGCTGCTTTTGTATAATAGTATAACGGGAGTTTCTATTTAAGAATTCAGAGGGTAGTGTTCAGGTTAGGCTCAATTAAAAAGTAAGTAATTACTTACGCATAAACGTTTAATTCTTCACTTTCGGAGTTTGAGATTCGGTATAGATTTTAGCGTTTAGCATGCAGGATTGCCTTCTTTCAATATGCGATTAAATATAAGAAATTACCTATAAGAAAGTGCTTGATTTTTCACTTTCGGAGTTTGGATTTGGTGTTTTAGATTGTTGGATTTGCTATTTTAGAAAAACTTCATCCGCACTCAAAATAACCTGCAGAAAAAATCTAATCAAAATAAGGAGCAAAAAAAACCAGTCCCACTTTTTAAGCAGGACTGGTTTTTTATTTATGAGTGAAGCTCATCCTAGGCTTTTCAGCCGAAATGGCGAAGCAATCTAAAATCTGAACTCCTTTTAAAAAGTATAGCTCAGCCCCACGCCCAGCATCTGCTTCAGCTGCATTTTAGGGCCTACCTGCACTACTTCGCCTGCCACTTCTTCGGTGGCCTTAATATCGTCGTCATAAATTATGTGGGCACCTATGTTTGCTTTAACATACTGGTTAACAGTCATATCCAGCTGAAACTGGAAATCAACATCTATGTTGCCAAAATTATTAATGTAATCAGTATACAATGTGGTGCGCTGATCGAGCATTATGTTTTTAAATACCTGCTTTTTATAGGTATTGGTAAGTAGTATACCGAGCTCTGTACGCGATTTTTTACCGTGGGTTATTATATTGCCCTCAGCATCGGTAATGGCTTTTTGCACCCCGAAAGATCCCTTATCGGCCAGGAACTGGTTGAGTACTAACGTGGTTTTATCGGTTAGCGGAGAAAAGTAGGCCGTGAGGCCCAGATCTTTACGGATGTATTCGCTACCTATACCCAGAAAGATGTACGCCGGTGCAAACGGGCCCGATATCTCATCGGTAGTATTGGGGTAGCTGTAACCGTTGCTAAACTGGGTATTAAACGTAAACTTGGCACTATAGTACCAGTTGCTTACCGTATCGCGGCGGTAGCCAAAGGTGGAGTTAAAGCCAAACTGGTCGTCTGTTTTGCGCAGTTCCTGGCCTTCCTGGCTGTTAATGCCGTATTTAACAATAAGCTCATTGTTCCAGTTTACGTTCTTTTTTGCATATTTTCTTACAAAATTACCTTTCGCCAGTATAGATACCGAGTTGTTACCACCTACACTCCAGTTAACAAAGGCTATCTCATTAACATCAAGCCCCATAGTATTGGTGCGCTCCCAGTAGGTAATGCTGTCAGGCAGGGTGGTGGTTATAAGTACCTGGGCCTGGCTTATTTGTATAAATGCAAAAAACAGTAGGGCGGTTATGGCGGCTCTTAATTTCATTAAATACAGGCTTTAGTTGCAAAAACGGTACAAAAGTCGGTAATTTCAGTAAGCTGAAAAAATATCTTTCAAGGTTTTAACGTCAATACCACAGTATTGTTGCAGCTCAATTACAGTTCCGTGCTCAATAAATGTGTCCGCCACACCTAACGTTTTGATTTTTAGTGTGTAATTGTGTTTAGCGGCAAATGCTAAAATACTGCTGCCAAAGCCTCCTGTAACAACACCGTCTTCTATTGTTATAATTTCGCTGCGGGTTTTAAAAATTTGGTGCAGCGCCCCCTCATCCAGCGGTTTTACAAACCCAAAGTGCCAGTGCGAAAAATGCCCTTTATTCACTTCGCCGCATAGCGCATCCGTTACGTTGTTGCCTATGGTGCCGGTAGATAGCACCGCCACTGTAGTTCCTTTTTGCAATTGTATTGCGGTACCCGTTTCAACTTTCTCAAACGGCAATTGCCAATGCACATTCCGTCCACGGCCACGCGGGTAACGTATGGCAATAGGGTGGGGCAGGCCAAGCTGCGCGGTGTAGAGTATGTTTCTCAGCTCAATTTCGTTAAGCGGTGCAAAGATTATAAGGTTTGGTATGCAGTTTAGATAGGCAAGGTCAAACACGCCGTGGTGGGTGGCGCCGTCTTCGCCCACAAGGCCGGCGCGGTCCAGGCAAAAAATAACCGGCAGGTTTTGCAGCGCCACATCATGAATAACCTGGTCGTAAGCGCGCTGCAAAAAAGTTGAGTATATATTACAATACACCACCATGCCCTGTGTGGCCATACCGGCGGCCAGGGTAACGGCGTGCTGCTCTGCAATGCCCACATCTATGGCCCTTTGTGGGTAGGCTTCCATCATAAACTTCATAGAGCTGCCGCTGGGCATGGCGGGCGTAATGCCGATGATCTTTTGGTTTTGTGCGGCAAGCTCCACAAGTGTAAGGCCAAAGACATCCTGGTATTTGGGTGGCAGCCCTTCTTCGGCTTTAGCCAGTATCTCGCCGGTTAGCCGGTCAAACTTACCCGGAGCGTGGTACTTAACCTGGTCTTCCTCGGCTTGCCTAAGCCCTTTGCCTTTTGTGGTAATCACGTGCAAAAATTTAGGCCCCTTAACCTGTTTAAGGCGCTCCAGCTCGCGCAGCAATGCCGGCAGGTCATGCCCGTCTACAGGGCCTGTATAATCAAAGTTAAGTGATTTGATCATGTTGTTCTGGCGCGGGTTGCGGCCTTCCTTAACTTCCGTAAGGTAGTTTTTTAGCGCGCCCACGCTCGGGTCTATCCCTATGGCATTATCGTTTAGCACAACTAACAGGTTGGCATCAGTAACGCCGGCGTGGTTAAGCCCCTCAAACGCCATGCCCGATGCTATGCTGGCATCGCCTATCACGGCAATATGGTTTTTAGCAGTATCACCTTTTAATTGACTGGCTATGGCCATGCCGAGCGCTGCCGATATAGACGTGCTGCTGTGGCCGGTGCCAAAGGTATCATACACGCTCTCGCCGCGCTTCGGGAAACCGCTTATGCCACCCAGCTGCCTGTTAGTGTCAAACATATTGCGGCGGCCGGTAAGTATCTTATGGCCATAGGCCTGGTGGCCCACATCCCATACCAGCAGGTCGTTTGGCGTATCAAAAATATAGTGCAGTGCAATGGTAAGCTCTGTAACGCCCAGGCTGGCGCCCAGGTGGCCTTCTTTAACCGCTACCACATCAATAATAAACGCCCGCAGCTCAGCGGCCAGTTGCGGCAGCTGCTCCGGGGCCAGTTTGCGTAAATCGGTGGGGTTGTCTATATGGGTAAGAAGGTTGCTTTTCATGAAATTAAAAAGCAAATTTACGGTTTTGTTTTTACTCTTTGAGGTTTATAGTTATAGGAAGTGTGTACTGTACCCTTACGTTTTCATTGCGTATTTGTGCCGGAACCCATTTAGGGCTTTTCTTTAATAGGCCTATAACCTGGGCATTCAGGCTTTCATCAAAACCTCTTAATACCTTGATTGTGCCCAGGCTACCGTCTTTTTCTATAATAAAGCTTACATACATTTTTCTTATTCCTCCTTCGGTGCTTTCCGGCGTCTTAAGTTTTGAATTGATGTATTCGTAGAATTTATTGATGCCGCCCGGAAATTCAGGCCTGATGTGGGTTTCGCTAAGAGTGTAAACGTCTTTTTCTACATACGCCGTATCAGGCATAATTGCAATATCTCCGGTTACATAGGGTTCGGGCGGCACGGTGTTAACCACAGTAACGCCTGTGGTTACGGGCGGCAGTACAGGTTTAAACACCACTTGCGTTAAAGTGTCGCCGGGCGCTACGTTACAAATGGGCGCATCGGTATCTTTTTGCACTTTTACAGTTTGGGTACTATCAACCATTACGGTATCGTCATCAATAGCCACCTCGCCAATAGTCCTGTTCTGGCAGCTAAACAGTGTGGTGCCCATACTAACCAGCAGCGCTAATAAAAACATATTCTTAAAGCCGGTCTGCTTATACAGTGCCTCCCGCGGAATGTGCAGCGTTACCGGCGCATCATGCAGCTGCGTGGCGCTAAAGCGCCCGCACACTTTTTTATCGTCATTGGCAAGCAGGTAGGTTTCCACTGCAGGCTGCGGCATGGCGGTAAAATCTACCACGGTTTTGGCACACAGGTTGCAAAACCGCCCTTTTTCATCGGGGCTCATGGCGGCCCAGTTTTCATGGCAGGGCTTTGGTATGGTTATTTTGAGGCTCATAGTAATGCTGCTGAATGTACGGTTGAAACGCTGTCTTTTAGAGTCCCGGAAATCATTAACAGTGGCCGGGCTACTGTAATGAGTCGGTCACAACACTGTCATTTCCGGGGTAAGGATACGGGTATACAGGTGTGTACACCGTATCGGTCACGGCGCTGTCTCCAGGAAAATAGATACTGTCTCCAGGATAACCCGGTACAGAAACAGTATCGGTAAAAACACTGTCAATAAAGGTGCTGTCGCCCGGTGCAAGGCTGTCTAAAGCCGTGTTTTCAGTAGTTAAAAGTGCTGCGTCATCGCCTGTACAATTGTAAAGAAACAGGGCGCCTGTAAGCGCCAGGGCGGGTAAAAGAAATTTTTTCATAGTGTGGTGGTTGGTTTTTATAGAACGTGTTGAAATATAATGTATTGTAGTAGAGATGCGAAATTTTTGTAAGGTTGCGTCTGTTACCAATTATTGCGAATAATTGACGCGTACAGAAGACCCCGAACGGGAATAAAAACTAAAAAATCGTATTTTTACCCCATGGAAAACATCTTTACCCACGACTACTTTATGAAAAAAGCCCTGATAGAGGCACAGGAGGCCTTTAGCCGTGGCGAGATACCCGTGGGGGCACTGGTGGTGGTTAATGATAAGATAATAGCCAAAAGCCACAACCTTACCGAGCTGCTTAATGATGTTACCGCCCATGCCGAGATGCAGGCCATTACCGCCGCTGCCAACTTTTTAGGCGGCAAATATTTAACCGGCTGTACTCTTTATGTAACGCTGGAGCCATGCCAGATGTGTGCCGGAGCCTTGTACTGGAGCCAGATATCAAAGGTGGTGTATGGTGCCGAAGATGCCCACCGCGGCTACCGTGCCATGGGCGGAAAACTGCACCCTAAAACCGAGGTGGTTTCAGGCGTATTGGCAGACGAATGTGGCACGCTGGTGAAAACGTTTTTTCAGCAAAGAAGACGCTGATTTTCAGGTCGATAATTAATTAAGAAAAATTTAAGTTTATTTCTCTCAATATTCGCAATATTTGTAGGATATTATGAGTTATACCGAGCAATAACATCCTTAATTTTAACACCAACCAATAACCAAACCGCACCATGAAAACCCTCAAGCTGGCACTGTGCCTTACAGTTGCTACCCTGATGCTGCATTCCTGCACAAAATCAGGTAAAGATTTCGACTCCATTTTTGCGCAGTTCAAGGAATTTATAACCAGCTTTTCATCAGGGGTTGTCTCTACTAAGTCAGATATCCAGGTGGGGCTTGCCATTTCTAAAAAAGAATGGGTGCCCGGCCAGGCGCTTGATAAGGAATATTTTAGCATATCGCCGTCAGCAGAAGGCAAGGTGGTGTACAAAGAAGGCAACATCATTGCCTTTGTGCCCACAGAGCCGCTGGACCCCGATACAGAGTACCGTGTAACGCTGCACCTTTCAAAATTTATAAAAACGCCTAAGGGCCTTGAAGACTTTAAGTTCAGGGTTAAAACCATACGCCAGGATTTTATGGTTACCGTGGCCGACCTTCAAAGCTACAGCCGCGACTGGCAGTACCTTAACGGTGTGCTTAAAACCAGCGATAATATGGATATTGCCACTGCCCGCAAAATTGTTACGGCAACCCAGGGCGGCAAAAAACTATCGGTAAGGTTTAACGGTGTGGCGGGTAACAGCGCTACAGAGTTTGGCTTTGTTATAGACAGTATACAGAGGAATGTGACAGACAGCAAGATAACAATAAGCTGGAACGGCAAACCGTTTGACATAGACCGTGAGGGCAGCGAAGACTTTACCGTGCCCGGAAAAGACAACTTCAAGGTAATAAGCGTAGAGCCCATGCCCGGCGATAACCAAACGCTGCTGGTAAACTTTAGCGACCCGCTGCGCAAAGACCAGAATTTTGCCGGCCTTGTGGCGGTAGAGAATGCTGTGGGGCTAACCTATGCCACAGAGGGCAACCTGCTTAAGGTATTTTTCCCGGAACCCGTTAACGGCGATTATCTTGTAGAGGTATTTCAGGGTATTGAAAGCACCGATGGCTATAAAACAAAAGATACCTGGACGCAAAAAGTAGCTTTTGAGCAGCTTAAGCCCGAAGTGCGCTTTATAAAGAGTGGTACCATTCTGCCGGCTTCCAGCAACCTGAAAATAAATTTTGAGGCCGTTAACCTGTCTAAGGTAGATGTAAAGGTATACCGCATTTTTGAGAACAATGTAATGCAGTTCCTTCAGGATAACCCGCTTAGCGGCAGCTACAGCCTGCGCAAGGTGGCTAAGCCGGTTGCCACAAAAACACTGGAACTTAATACCGATAAATTAGTCAACTACGGCAAATGGAATGCCTATGCCATAGACCTTTCTACCATTATTAACCCGGAGCCCGGCGCTATTTACAGGGTAGAGATGAACATTAAAAAATCGTATTCCATCTACAAATGCGGCGATGTTAAGGCTGAAGATGACCCCGAAACCGATGCCGATGAGGTAGAAGAACGCGAGGATTATGAGGGCGAGTATGATTATGAAACCAGCGAAGACGAGTATTATGATTACTATCCGTATGATTATGACTGGAACGAGCGCGAAAACCCATGCAGCGGCAGCTATTTTTATGACCGCAAGATAGCCACTAACGTACTGGCATCAGACCTTGGTGTGATTGCCAAAAAAGGCGGTAACGATACCTATTTCTTTGCGGTAAGCAGTATTACCACCACGCAGCCCGTTGCAGGCGCCAGCATTGAGCTGTTTACGTATCAAAGGCAAAAAATAGCCGCCGGCACCACCAGCGCCGAGGGCATCCTGAACCTGAGCACCGAAGAGGAGGCGTTCTTTGCCATCATCAAAAAAGACAGGAATACTACTTATGTTAAGATGGATAACGGCACGGCGCAGTCGGTCTCTAATTATGATGTAGACGGCGCGCAGCTGCAAAAGGGCCTTAAGGGCTATGTATATGGCGAGCGTGGTGTGTGGCGCCCGGGCGATACGCTGTTCATCGGGTTCATCCTGAATGATAAGGCGGCCAAGCTGCCGGCATCGCACCCTATAAAACTGAGGCTATCCGACCCTAACGGCAAGGCCGTGTTCCAGACGGTGCAAGGCTACAACCCTAAAAACCATTACAAATTTATTGTGCCTACGCAGGCATCGGCGCCTACCGGTAACTGGGAGGTGCGCGTAAGCGTGGGTGGCGCGCATTTTTATAAAACCGCCAAGATTGAAACCATAAAGCCCAACAGGCTCAGGATAAAGAACAGCTTTGACGGCAAAACCATATATGCCACCGGTAATAATACAGGAACCGTTGAGGTTACCTGGCTGCACGGTGCCATTGCCAAAGGCCTTAAGGTAGAAATGCAGGCCAAGTTCAGCCAGCAGGAAACTGCTTTTAAGGGCTATAAAAATTATGTTTTTGATGATCCTGCCCAGTCGTTCAGCACCGAGGAAGTCAATATCTTTTCCGGCCAGGTTAATGATAACGGTGTGGGCCAGGTAACGCTCGACCCGCAGCTGGAAAACCGTGCGCCGGGCATGCTTAAGGCGGCTATCATAACCAAAGCATACGAAAAAGGGGGCGACTTTAGTACCGATGTGGTAACGGCCACCTATTCGCCTTATGATACCTACGTGGGTGTCAAGGCGCCCGAGGGTAATAAATACGGCATGCTCGAAACCGGCAAGGCAAATAAGTTTGAGGTGGCCACCGTAAACGACAAAGGCAGCCCTAAAGGCGGCCGCCTGCTTGAAGTTAAAGTATATAAAGTACAGTGGAGCTGGTGGTGGGATGCCAGCCATGGCAATGCGTCGTCTTACAGTAACGCGCTGGCTAACCAGCCCTTTACCACCCAGCAGGTAACTACAGATAGCAAGGGCAAGGCAAGCTTTGTGGTGAAGACCGATGAAGACGAGTGGGGCCGCTACCTGGTGCGCGTTACCGATGTAGATGGCGGGCATTCGGCCGGGCAAACCGTGCTTATAGACTACCCGTACTGGAGCGGCCGGGCAAAAAGCCAGGGCGGCGAAGAGGCAGCCATGCTGGTTTTCAACACAGATAAAGAAAAATATAACGTAGGCGAAAAAGCCGTGGTATCCTTCCCTTCCAGTGAAGGTGGCAGGGCATTGGTATCGGTAGAGAATGGCACGCAGGTGCTGCAAACCTACTGGGTGCCTACAAACAAAGGAGAAACGCAGCTTACCATTCCGGTAACGGCTAAGATGGCCCCTAACGTGTACATCTACATAACATTAATACAGCCGCATGCCACCACTAAAAATGATTCGCCTATAAGGCTCTACGGCATTGTGCCCATTGAGGTTATTGATAAAAGCACGGTTTTAGAGCCGCAGATTGCCATGCCCGAAGTGCTGAAGCCGGAAACAAAGACTACCATAAAAGTCAGCGAAAAGAACGGCAAGCCCATGACCTATACCATTGCCATAGTAGACGAAGGCCTGCTTGACCTGACCCGCTTTAAAACACCAAACGCGTGGAATGCCTTTTATGCAAAAGAGGCCCTGGGCGTGCGCACGTGGGATATCTATGATGATGTAATAGGCGCATACGGCGGAAAGGTAAACCAGGTATTCAGCATAGGTGGAGACGAAGAGCTGGGTGGCGGCAAGGCAAAAAAAGCCAACCGCTTTAAACCGGTGGTTATCTACCTGGGGCCATACACCATTGGCGCAGGCCAAACCAGGTCGCATGACATCACGCTGCCGCAATACATAGGCTCGGTGCGCACCATGGTGGTAGCAGCTAATACTGACCTGATTGCCTATGGTTCGGCAGAAAAAGCCACGCCGGTACGCAGCCCATTAATGCTATTGGCATCGCTGCCGCGGAAAGCCACACCGGGCGAAAAGATAACGCTTCCGGTAACGCTGTTTGCCATGGAAGACAACGTGAAAAACGTAACCCTTACGGTAAAAACCAACAACGGGTTTAAGATTGTGGGCCCGTCAAGCCAGGCGGTAAGTTTTACAAGGCCGGATGAAAAGATTGCTTATTTCGACTTGGAAGTGGGCGACCTCATAGGCCTGGGTAAAGTAACGGTTACGGCAACATCGGGCAGTACAAAAGCCAGCTATGATGTAGAGCTTGATATAGCAAACCCTAACCCGGTAACCACAAATTATAAAGAAGTGCTGGTAGATGCCGGTAAAAGCGCCACCATAGACTGGGCCGCGTTTGGCGTGCAGGGCACCAATACCGCAAGGCTGGAGGTATCGAGCTTCCCGAGCATTGACTTTAACCGCAGGCTCGATTACCTTATACAGTATCCGCACGGCTGCCTGGAGCAAACCACCAGCGCTGCGTTCCCGCAGCTGTACCTGGCCGATATTGCCGATATAGATGCCGCGCGCAAACAAAAAATACAGAAGAACGTTAAGGCAGCCATACAAACCCTGGCGGGCTTCCAGACCGGCGAGGGTGGCTTTACTTACTGGCCGGGCAACGCAACCCCAGATGACTGGGGCTCGAGCTATGTGGGGCACTTTTTTGTAGAGGCCGAGAAAAAAGGCTATGCATTGCCCATGAACGCCAAGCGCCAGTGGATAAGCTACCAGCAGCGCCAGGCACGCCAGTGGCGCTATAATGCAGGCTACCGTAATGATATTGCACAGGCGTACAGGCTCTACACGCTGGCCCTTGCCGGCAGTGCCGATCTAAGCAGCATGAACAGGCTGCGCGAAACCAGCGGCATCAGTAACGAGGCACGCTTAAGGCTTGCCGCTGCTTATGCTTTGGCCGGCCAGAAAAATGTGGGCCAGGAGCTGCTGGCTAAGAGCAATCTTGACGACCAGGATACAGAGTACAGCTATTATTACTATGGGTCGGCTACGCGCAACAGGGCCATGGCGCTGGAAACGCTGGTAATACTGGGGCAAAAAGAAAAAGCCTGGAGCATGGCTGTAAGGTTAGCTAAAGATATGAGCAGCAACAGCTGGATGAGCACGCAAACCACCGCTTACAGCCTGTATGCCATGAGCAAATTTGCAAACGGCACCGGCAGCAAGGGCGTAGATGCCACCTACACCAGCAAAGGCAAGACAGAAACCATTAAAACAGGTAAAAGCTTTGCCGACAGGAAACTCGACGTGAGCGGTACCAACACCGTTACCATAAATAACAACAAGCAGGGCACGCTGTATGTAAAAGTAATTTACAGCGGCATCCTCCCGGTAGGCCAGGAACTGGCCGAAGAGCGCGGGCTGCAAACCAGCATTGTACTTAAAGACAGGGGCGGCAAGGTTATAAACCCGGCATCATTGGCGCAGGCTACCGAGTTTGTGGCCGAGGTAACGGTTACCAACCAAAAAGGCGATTATGTAGATAACGTTGCGCTTACGCAAATTATCCCTTCAGGGTGGGAAATTGTAAATACAAGGTTTACTGATTTTGGCAATTTTGCCGAGAACAGCGCCGACTATATAGACATTCGCGATGACAGGACTAATTTTTACTTTCCGCTCAAAGTGCACGAAACCAAAACGTTCAGGATACTGCTCAACGCCAGCTATCCGGGCAGCTATTACCTGCCGGGCGTTCAGGCCGAGGCCATGTATGACAACAGCTACCTAAGCAGGACGAAGGGCCAGTGGGTTAAGGTAGTGCGGTAGAGGTTTACCTTCTGTCGGCTCCAGTTCCGTGTGTCATTGCGAGGAACGAAGCAATCTCATCGTTGCAGAGCTAATAATATAGTTAGCTTCTTTATGAGATTGCTTCGTTCCTCGCAATGACGATGCGTGAAAAACAGCATTCTTCTTCCGGCTCCGTGTTTTATTAGATATTATTCAATGTAAACATACCGTTAAATATCACTATAGAATATTTATTTATAATACTCATTTTTAGCGATATACTATCTTTGGATATGAATAAAATGTACCTAATAGTGCTGTTAAGTTTAGTGGGTTGTGTTGCGTTTGCACAAAACCAGTCTAATATCTGGTATTTTGGTGATAAGGCAGGCCTGGATTTTAACGGCACGGCCCCCGTGGCATTATTAGACAGTGAATTAGTGTCTGGCAATAGTGTTGCCGCTATAGCCGATGAAAATGGGCAACTTCTTTTCTATACTAACGGCTTTGAGGTGCGCGATAAAACCCATAACATTATGCCTAATGGGGCCGGGCTTGAGGGTAATGACATCTATCAGCAGGGCGTAATAATTGTGCCAAAACCGGCATCGCCGGGCATCTATTATATAATTACAGCAGATTTTGATTATAATGGTTATTATTATGATAACATTTTCGGTACAGTGCGGTATTCCGAAGTAAATATGGCCCTTAACGGCGGCCTGGGAGATATTACCGAGGCGAAAAACGTATTTCTCCTGCTGCAAAGCACTATCAGTATCACTGCAGTAGTGCATAGTAACGGCACTGATGTATGGGTAATAACCCACGATGTAAACAACAATACCTTTCATTCTACACTGGTTACTGCCCAGGGCATTACTACCGTTCCTGTAATAAGCAACACGGGGCCGGTAATTGAGGCAGGGATCACAAACTCCCACAAAGTTTCACCCAACGGCGAAAAAATTGCAATGGTTTGCAATGGCACCTACCTTTTTGATTTTAACGACCAGACAGGCCAGGTTAGCAATGCTGCACAATTATCTACTTTATCCGGGCGTTATGGCGTAGAATTTTCGCCTTCAGGTAAATTGCTATATGTATCAGACGGCTTTTCGCAGCAACTTTTTCAGTACAATACCGAGGCTGCTGATATTGGCGCCTCTCAGATAGAACTTACAGGTTATCCTGATATTTTTAATGTATACGGCGGAGGGGGCGCTTTACAGTTGGCTCCTGATGGTAAGATATATTATTCCACAGGAGGATACCAGACAAACCTTAACGTTATTAATTATCCTGATGTTACAGGCCCTGGGTGTTTCTTTGCCCCCCATTCGATAGACCTTGGCGGCAGGTTCCCGGTTTATGGGTTGCCGCAGTTTATATCATCTTATTTTAAACCCACCATAAAAGCAGAGCACCTGTGTTTGGGAGATACTACCGATTTTTCTATACTGTCGGTTGCCGCCCCCGATAGCGCGCTTTGGGATTTTGGCGATGGCAATACTTCAACCCAGCTTGTGGCCCAGCACACCTATGCCAGCCCCGGCAGCTATAATACTACACTTACCATCATGAGGCAGGGCCAGGCATTTACGTACTCCAAATATATTGCCATAGAGGCACTGCCCGTGGCCACGCCGCCCACTGATGTTGTACTTTGCGATGATGGCAGCCCGGTGTTTTTTGACCTTTCAACGCTAAACGTGCAAATTTTAGGCACACAAATACCCGCGAGTTTTGTGGTAAGCTACCATAGCACTGATAGTGATGCGGAAGGCGGTAGTAATGCTGTAGCAAAAGATTATGAGGTAACAGAAAATTCCCAAGTACTTTATGCAAGGGTAACATCGCTAACAGGATGTTATGCCATAACTAATGTTACAATAGAAAAGCTGCCCATACCGGTAATAACAGGCCAAAATAATTACGTGCTTTGCGAGGGAGAACCTATTACACTCACGGCTCAGGGGCCGTATGACGGTTTTATATGGTCTACCGGGGCCGCTGCCACCTCAATAACCGTTACAGAGCCGGGCGATTATTTTGTAACCGGCAGCCTTGCCTCAGGAGCTTTAAGCTGTGCATCCCGGGCTGTACCTGTAGCGCCGGCAGGCAGCCCCCAAATTGTTGATGTTGAAGTTGCCGACTGGACCGATGCCCAAAACACAATTACCATTACCGCCCAGGGTACTGGGGCATTTGAATATTCTACAGATGGTATCAACTATCAGGAAAGCCCAGTATTTACAGGACTTAGTGATGGCCAGTACACCGTATATGCAAGGAGTATATATGGGTGCGGTACAGACAGCCAAAATATTTACCTGTTGATGTACCCCCGCTTTTTTACCCCTGATAACGATGGTATAAACGACACCTGGCAAATTAAGGGCATTCGGTTTGAGCCCAATACCATAGTTGAGGTATACAACAGGTTTGGAAAGCTGCTCAGCTCCTTTAACGGGAGGGATGCCGGCTGGAACGGAAAATTGAGCGGTCAGCAGCTGCCTGCTACAGATTACTGGTTTGTAGTAAAGCGGCAAAATGGGGCAATTTACAAAGGGCATTTTTCTTTGTTGCGGTAGGCAAAAATGGCTTTTCGTGCTGCGCGTTACAGCAGAGTCAAAGGCAAGCAGGTTAGCTGGTGCGATAGATAGATATATCCCCGGGGATTTCCGCGGGTTTTTATTATATTTGAACAAAGAATACCATTATGCAAGCTATAAAATTGAGGCAGGAGCCTATTCGGGAAATTAGTAACGGTAATGAAGAAGCTAAGGCGGCCTTATCTTTTTGCGTTAAGCAAAATATGAGATGAGGCGTAAAAAAGATTTGCTGTCTGAGCGCAGCGAGTTCAAATGTTTTAGCCGACGTGAAATATTTTGTAGCTAAAAAAGATGTAGCCTTGAATTATTGGTTCTTTTGTTTCAAGACAAAAGAGCATCGCATTAATGAAAAACAAACTAAAATCTCTCATAAACACTATCTTCAGGTTCTTCAAAACTTTGTGGGAACGCTTTACACGCTGGGTACGCCGCAACCGCATCAAGTCGGCCGTGCTGGCGGTGCTGCTGGTATGGTATGCCTTTTGCCTTCCGCGCAAATTATTTAACCAGCCCTACAGCACCGTAATAGAAAGTAAAGAAGGCGACCTGCTGGGTGCGCGCATAGCCCGAGACGGCCAGTGGCGTTTCCCGGAGCAGGACAGCGTGCCGGAGAAGTTTAAAAAATGCATTGTGTATTTTGAAGACCAGCATTTTTACAGCCACCCCGGATTTAACCCTGTAGCGATTGTAAAGGCCATGAAGCAAAACCACGATGCCGGCAAGGTAGTGCGCGGGGGCAGTACCCTAACGCAGCAGGTAATCCGGCTGAGCAGGGGCAAAGAGGGGCGCAGCTATGGCGAAAAAATAATTGAGATGATACTGGCCACCCGGCTGGAGCTGCGCGACAGCAAAGATGAAATATTAGCCTTATATGCCGCGCACGCGCCCTTTGGGGGTAACGTGGTGGGGCTTGATATGGCGGCCTGGCGTTACTTTGGCGTACAGCCGCACCAGCTCTCGTGGGCCGAAAGCGCTACGCTTGCCGTGCTGCCTAACGCGCCCAGCCTGATATACCCGGGCAAGAACCAGCAAAAGCTTCGCGATAAGCGCGACAGGCTCCTCAAAAAACTTTTTGATGAAAAGGTGATTGATGAGACCACCTATGAGCTTTCATTGCAGGAAGAGCTACCCCAAAAGCCGTTTGATCTGCCTCAGGCTGCACCGCATTTGCTGCAAAACATTGCCAGGACCAAAGAGGGCCATCGCATAAAAACCACCGTTAATAATAACATACAGGCGCGCGTAAACCAGATTGCCGCGCGCTACTACCAGGAGTACCGCCAGAATGAGGTGCACAACCTGGCCATTATGGTGGTTGATGTGCAAACCCGCAACATTGTGGCCTATGTGGGCAATGCGCCTACCGACAGGGCGCACCAGAAGGATGTGGATATCATTCCCGCGCCGAGGAGTACCGGCAGTATCTTAAAGCCGTTCTTGTACGCAAGCATGCTTGATGAAGGACAGCTGCTGCCCAACACCCTTATTGCCGACATCCCCACGCAAATAGCGGGCTATAGCCCCAAGAACTTTGACCTTACTTATGATGGCGCCGTGCCCGCGCAAAGGGCGCTCTCACGCTCCCTGAACATACCGGCGGTGCTGATGCTAAAGGACTATGGCATCCGTAAATTCTACGACAGGCTGCAGCACTTTAAGCTACGCGATGTAAACAAGCAGCCCGACCATTACGGCTTATCCCTGATACTGGGCGGGGCCGAGAGCAACCTGTGGGATTTGTGCCGCACCTATGCCGGACTTACGGGTTCCCTTAACTATTTTACAGCACACCAGGGCAAGTACCGTACCGCTGAATTTGCCGAGCTGAACTGGGACAGCACACATAAACCAGATTTTGGGAAGGAGTCATACCAAAAAACACAATTAGGCGCGGGTTCAGTTTGGCTTACCTATAATGCCATGAGAGAAGTAAACCGCCCCGAGGGCGATGAGGCATGGCGCTTTTATGATTCGTCTTTACAAATAGCGTGGAAAACCGGCACCAGCTTTGGCAGCCGTGATGGCTGGGCCATTGGTACCAGCTCCCGCTATGTGGTGGGTGTGTGGGTGGGCAATGCCTCCGGCGAAGGCCGCCCGTCGCTTACGGGGGTGGGCAGTGCGGCACCTATTTTATTTGATGTGTTTAACCTGCTGCCGCGCACCCCGTGGTTTGCCCCGCCTTATAACGACCTGGAAGAGGCCGATGTGTGCGCGCTGAGCGGCCACCTGGCCGGCGAGCACTGCCCGGTGGTTAAGCAATGGATTCCATTAAACGGTACCAAGACCACAGTGTGCCCCTACCACAAGGTGGTGCACCTGGATGTAACAGGGCAATTTCGCGTGAACAGCAATTGCGAGAGTGTGGATAACATTGTGGCACAGTCCTGGTTTGTGCTGCCGCCCGTTATGGAGTGGTACTACAAGAGCGGACACATTAACTACAAGCCACTGCCGCCCTACCGGGAAGACTGCCGCGAAGGTACCGGTGCCTATATGGACTTTATTTACCCGCGCGAAGACGGAAAAATATATCTGACCAAAGATTTTAACGGTGTTGTACAGCCCTTTATAGTGAAAGCGGCCCATACGCAGGCCAATGCCAAATTGTTCTGGTACCTTAATGATACGTACCTGGGCATGACGCAGACGTTTCATGAAATGCCCATTAAGGCTAAAAGCGGCACCTATTTTATTACGATTACTGATGAAGGGGGTAATGAGATTAAAAGGAGGGTGACCATTGAAACGCCTTGATTTAGGTAGCAGATGGCAGGTAGCAGGTAGCAGATTGCAGATGGCAGTTTTCTGGTGTCGTCATCGCAAGCGGAGTTTACTGAGCGTAGCGATCTCATCGTTGCAGAGCACATTTTTAGCTTCTTTATGAGACTGCCGCGCTTCGCTCGCAGTGACGTGTGTGAAAAGTCGTTGCGGCAGGAATGGGAGGATAAAAAAAATTCCCCTTTACACAACTGCAAAGGGGAATTTATAAGTATAAGGTTAGGGCCTAATCTTCAAATTCTTCATAAGACTCTTCGTAGCCGCCATAGCGGTTGCTGGTGCGCTTGCCAAAGGTAGCGCGCTCCCTGCCTTCGTTTATGGTGGCATCTATAATGGTTTTCTTATATTCTTCCAGCTCATCATCACCGGTTAAGCGCCTTTCGCCCGCCTCGGTATAAGCCAGCGGGTTTATCCTGTCGCCGGTGTTTACAAAGGCAATAGATACCAGCCTGTCCAGGCTGCGGCCATAACCATAATCATTTTTATCCTTTTTTTCTATGTTCTTAAGCTTATAGAAGTAAAAAGTAATATTGTTCTTTTCGTCATAACGCACTACTTTCTTCTCCAGCAATATAATAGAATCAGTCTTGGTATCAACCTCATTGATGTCTATCAACGCCGACTCTGCTATTTCATCATCGCTGTAGTCTTTAAGCAGGCCGGTCTCTTTTTGCTCTACCAGCATTTTAAGCACACTAAAACGGGTTTTGTTATCGGCCAGCAGGCCTTTAAGCTTTTTCTCATCGGCATTTCCATTCTTAATTTCAAGGCGGGCAAGCTCCAGGTTTGCCGCCTGCACATTAAGGGCTGCAATAGCGCTGAATATCTTTTGTACATCTTTTTCTTTATAAAAGGGGTACAGCAGGTCCATATACATTTCCAGGTCGCCGGCATCATCATCGTCATCGCCATAATAATATTCGTTCTCTTCCTGCATTTCCTGCTCTGCCTTGCGGCTTTTTGCCCTCTTTATTTCAAGGCGTGCATTAGTAAGCAGCATTTTTTTATAGCTCTTAAGCTTTTTAGGCTTAATGGCATCTTCTCTAACAAGTGCTGCAGCAAAGTCAATCACGGCATCATGGTACTCCGGTATGCTGTAATACTGCATAATATCCGGAAAGAGCACGGCGCTGTTTTTAGTGTCATATTTAAAGCTGAAGAAAAGCCCGTTAACCTCATACCTGCCGTCGCTAATGGGAAGGTCATACTCCATAAGCTCCAGTATTTTTTTATAGGCATCCTCAGATTTAAATTCTGTAAGCGCCTCAAGCACCGCAAACTGAATAGTGGCGTTAGTATCTTCGCGCTTGTATTGTTTTTCAAAAAAGGGTATAGAGGCCTCATCCTTCATTTCGCCCAGTTTTTCATAAAGTTGTATCAGGGCATACGTTTCTTCTTTCTTAAAGTTATAGCCCTCTATAAATTGTTCCAGGGTTTTGCGGTCTTCTTTAGTAAGTTCAAGCTGGTTTATAGAACCCAGCGTACTGTTACGAATACTGTCATGCTCGCTGCGGGCATCATCCATAAACAGCTTAAAGCGGTCTGCGGGCAGGTCTTCAGCCTTGGGGTCGTCCAGCAGGGCAAAAGAACTGAAAAGTTTTTCGAGCGCGGGGTCATCGCCTTTATAGTCTTTGTCTACCAGTGTGTTAACTATATACGTGGTGCCGTTGCGGTGCAGTGCCCGTATTTTAATGGCCTGCGTGCTTTTATCGCTTACACAGGTGGCGGTAAACTGGTAATAATTACCGTCTTTTACATATTCCTGCTTCTCGTTTATTAATGATAGCTTTGCTTTTTTAGGCTTGATGTATTTATTCCAAAGCGAGCCCGCCATAGCGCTGTAGTTGCCATAGCCTACCGCAACGGTATCTGTAGAAACACCTATAGCATCTGTATCAAATTCAGGGCTTTTGCTGTCTTCCTCCTCAAGGATATACTTTTTAAAGTTACCCCAAATGGTGTCGATGCTTTTAATGCTGTGGTGCCTGTGGAATTTATGAAAATATACGTCTACCACCTGTCCTGACGGCATGGTAAACTGGCGGTTGCCGTATTTTTCTTTAAACACATTGTCGTCATCCTCATCATATTCATCATAGTCATAGTAGCTGCGGTTCATAGGCTCAAAGTCGAGCTTTTCATTAGCCGCGCGCGGAATTTCAACACTGTAAAGCGCAGTAGTATCTTTGTATACTTTGTAGTTATTATCAGTTTTTACAGGGGTAAAGGCAAACGAGTTAAAAAATTTTGCCGATGAAGCCCCGCCGGCGCCTATGCTGCCCATAAGGTAATATTTAGGCCCATTGATAACTGATTTGAGGCTTACGCTTTTTTCTCCAAGCGATGCCTGGGATGTATAAGATGACGGCGTTGCGGCCAGTTCTTTGCGTGTACTTTCTATACCCAGCTGGGTATAATATTCAGAGTGCATGCGCTTTAGCTCAAAAGCAGTTTCTTCAAGCGACTCGTTGTCGCCAAGGGTGCGTTCTATAACAAAATAGTGTGCTTTTTCTGTAGTATCGTAGGCATAAAATTCTACATCCTCTACAATCCTGCCTTTAGATTTTTCGCCATATACGGCACTGTAACCCGGCATGCTAACTTTAAAGCCGCCGCGCAGCGGAGACAGGTCGGTCCAGGCATTTGCGGTAAGCTTTACCTTAAGGTTGTTAAACACGTCGTTTTCAAACTGGCGCACATAGTTTTTTTCGCCGGCCATGCTCACCATAATTACTTCCAGCGGGGTAACATAATATTTATAGCGCTGGTCGTTACCGGTTTTTGTTACGCTCTTAATATCATACACTGTGCAGCCGTTAACGGTAGAAACCTTTTTGTCAATTATCTTTCCGGGAATGTTTTCATAAAAAAGGCTGTCGAGCGCCAGGTGGTCAAACGGCTTGTTGTTCTTGTTTAAATAATCTTTAAGCAAGAGCCGTTTTACATTGATATAGCCGCCGTTTGCCAGGTCAGGGCTTTGTATATCAGAGCCGTCTTCTATAATAGCGCCGGCATATATGGGCACGCTAACCACACCATCGGCACTGGTATAGGTTTCAAACACGGGCTTTTTAAAATAGCTGTCAATTTTTTCCTTATCGGCCTTTCCTTTATCGGTATAGGCATTTGCAACGGGTTTAACGGTATAGCCTTTAGCCCTCAGAATTTCAATAATACCGTGCTTGCCGGGCAGGTGCGCCGCACCCACAGCGGCAAAAAGGCTGCCTGTTTTAGCTAAGGAGTCTATTGATTTTACCATAACCTGGTTACGGTCCCACAGCATTACCTTAAGGTACTTTTCTGTACTGGCCAGGTTAGTAAGCGAGTCGAGCATGTCAAGGTCTTTGTCGCGGTAATACTGCATCAGCGCCTCTTCATAATTAGTGTCTTTCAGTAATTTCTGAATGGCAATCATGTTTTCTTCGCTGGGCCTGGTGTCTTTACGATCAATATTCATAATATTGAGCAGCGAGGTTTTGGTATCTTCAAGGCCTACTGTTTTTTTGCCATACTTGCGGCCTGTGCGGTAAATAAACATATCCAGGTAGGTGTTTTCCTGGTACTCTTCCTGATAGGAATTTGTACGGAAAAGCAGGTGGTTTATGGTATAGTCCTTACTGCGGAAAAGCGGGTACAGGTCATTGCGCACGGCAGGCTGCATAAAAAAAGTAGCATACAGCTTGCCACGGCGGTTAGGCCCGCCGCCCATAAGGGCCATAACATCCATCCAGGTGCTGGGCTCGCTCTCATTTGCCACGATATCGGCCTTTAAAAGGTGCGTAAAAAAAGCATCAGAAAGATGGTATGATACTTTATCGCTAACGTGCATAGAACCATACAGGTAGGAGTTTTTTTTGAGTCCGTTGCCGGAAACTTCCCATAGCAGGCCCTGGTATTTTTTTTCCTGTGCGAAGAGTGAGGTGCTAATAAGCAGCAACAGTAAAGCTAGTTTTTTCAAGGTGAGAATAAATTTTTGAGTGGTGTAACTAATGAGCCAAATATAATTGTTTCTTTTTAAGATAATGCAGTAGCAGGCTAAAATAATTGAGGCTTTTTTAATGGTTTTGCCATAAAATTATCAGGTTGCCCGGTTGCGTGCCCTTATAGTACAAATTAACGCAATACCGCGCATTTTGTTTTGTAAAGCTGCCTGTTTATTTGTTGTGAATATATTTTTCTATAGCCCAGTGTGCCAGGTAGATAACAGGAGTGAGCAATATGGCAATACCCAGCTTTACCGCATAGCCCGTAAGGCCTGATTTAAGATAGGTTTCGGTATCCATTTGCCCGGTAAGGTAAAAGGCGATGCCCAGCACGATAAAGGTGTCAAAAAACTGCGATATTACCGTTGAGCCGGTGCTGCGCAGCCATATCATTTTGTTGCCGGTGCGGTTTTTTACAAAGTGAAAAAGGGTAACATCTATAACCTGCGATACTAAAAAAGCGGTGATACTGCCAACGATAATCCACATGCTTTGCCCAAAAACGGCCGAGAAGGCGCTGTCTTGCACACCCATGCCCCCAATAGCCGGTATACTCAGGGCAAGATACAGCAATACAAAGCAATAGGCTATAAGCCCGGCAGTAATAACAGATAGCCGGCGCACCCCCTTTTGCCCAAAATATTCGTTGATAAGGTCGGTTGTAATAAATACCACCGGCCATGGCAGGATGCCCACGCTCATGGGCACACCAAACACCTCTATAAGCTTGCCGCCTATAAGCTCTGCCACCACGGCATTGGTTATAAATATCCCGGCCAGGATTACATACAGGGTGCTTTTGCGGGTTTCGAACATGCTAACGCGTTTGTAGTTTAGGGTTTGTTGTTTGCTGTCCTTTCAAACCAGTTTTCAATCTCAATGCCTTCAAGGTTTTTAAAATCTTTTATGTTGTCTGTAACAAGTGTTAGCTGATTTACAATAGCCGTTACGCCAATCAAAAGGTCAAAATCATCGTGCAGAGGGGTGCCAAGTTTCCTTAAACGTACTTTTTCGGAGGCATATTTACTGATGCATCCAAAAATAGGTAGTATGGTAAGCCCTTTTATAAACGTATCTACCGCTTTATGAGCTTTGACAGGAGTAGGAGTGTTTTCGGCGCCAAACCTAAGCTCGGCGACAGTTATTTCTGATATAAAGCAATTTTCGATACCTACTTCCCTGACTATTTTATCTAGGTTGATTTTTCCTCTTAAGAAGAAAACACAAATACTCGTATCAAGAAGGTAACGCATTAAAATGAAATATCCTTATTCCTGAATTTTCTGGCAGATTTTATCTCGCTGATAATGTCTTCGGCTGATTTATCGCTTTCAAAAGCGCCGAAGCTTTTATAGAAATTACTTTTGGCGGTTTTACCTGATGCAGATTTCAATGACTTGGTAAGCCGTTCAATAAGTTCAATTTTATTGATGGCGCTTAAACCCTCAAATAAGCCGGCGTAGGCATCAATAATATGTTTATCTGTAGTAGTCATATTTCAAAGATATTAAAAATTATTATACAGACAACGGATTTGATGCGTCCCCACAATTTCATTGTGGGCTATGGAAAGTTTGACCCTTACAGGGTCATTAAACTGCTACCTGCCATCTGTTATCTGACCACTGATTACTACAGCGCTATCTCCGTCTTTACCTTTTTAAAATCCTCATCATTTACATCGGTCTTATAAAAGTAGACTTTACCATTTTCTTTTACAATCAGGCTGTCTACACTGTCGGCATTAATGGTTTCGCACGCGGTAGGAAAAAGCTCCGGGCCAAAAACCTGTTTCCATTTACCGGCTTGTAAGCTCCATGTAGTAATGGTATAGGTGCAGCCATGATTGGGTTCTGCGGCCAGGGTAAGCTCTGCTGCGCCATCGCCGTTAAGGTCGCCTTCGCCCACAGGTATGGCATGGCCAGTTAGCAGGCGTATTTCCGGAATGTTTTTATTCTGAAAGTTAATGATGAGCTTTTGGCCTCTTTCCTGCATTACCATGCCGTCAATATCGTTTTTACCATCGCCGTCAAAGTCATACAGCATATCAATGGGTCTTTTTATGGGTTGGGTGGCAGCACTTGCCTCAGGCTTTTTTGCGGTTTGGGTGGTACGCGCCGGGTTGCGTTGCGGGGTTGGTACCGGCTCTTTTTTGCACGAAAGCAAAAGGGCCAAAAATAACAGGCTTAATTTTTTCATTGTACTCTATTAAGGTGTTGCAGCTATCTGTAAGGCCGGCTTAACCTGTTTATATCCGGGTAATTGTTCTCGCCTAATGGCCGCCTTTGTTTGTCATAATCTTCCAGTTGGTTCCATTCGCCGTTGGCAAACCTCCATGTAGATCCCATACGGCCCCTCTCCTGTATAATCAAAAGGTATGCTGGGCCGTCTTCGTTAAGGTCGCCCAGGCCCATGGGAGTGGGTTCGGCGCCTGTAATGTGTAAATCGGGCAGTGTCTTGTTCAGAAAGATAAGTGTCCATTCATCGGGCGTTTTGCCATCTTTATGATGGCCTTTGCCGTTGTTCAGGTTTACCATGATGTCGTTATCGGCCTTGCCATCGCCGTTAAAATCCCATCGGAGCGTTATGCTGTCGGTAGCCTTAGGCGTTGCCGATGTTATAACCGCATCTTTTTTGCAGGAAAGCAGCAGCAGGGGCAGGAGGTACAGGCAGGGTTTCATTCAGGTAGGGTTAGGTTATAAAGGTGGCGGGTTTTGTAATTTTGGCAACACTATTTTACAGTTGCGGCTTCCATGTAAGGCTTATCCCAATGTTCAAGCATCTGCACCAGCGAACGGTAATTCCTGTCCTGCTCCAGGTTGTGGCTTTGCCAGTGCTGAATGATGCGCTCCAGCAGCTCACGGTTACGCTGCACAAAAGCCACAGTGCCTTTTGCGTAAAAATACCACGCTTTGCCATCATCACCGCCAAACCATTTGTAGAACACGCTGTATGTTTTTTTAAAGTAGCGGCAAGCCTGCTTTGTGTTTTGCGCCGAAGCAAACATCTGGCCGGCATGCCAGTGGAGCGAATGTTTGTTTTCTACATTCGGGCTGTGGTCAATATAAGCGGCTATCAGCTGCCCAGCCTGTTCATGCTGCCCTGCGGCAGATAATTTGCGCCAGCAGCAGGTATCGGCATCAAACGCGGTTTGCGGGTAGGCAAGCTCCCGGGTTTGGGCGTGCATCAACAAAGGCAGGAGGAGAAGGATTAGGAACTTCATTCGGCTTTAACTGCTTGCTGTTTTTTATAATCATCGCGCATGCCCATGGCTATAGCAGCGTCCCAGCCTATGGCATACACGGGGTTTGTTTGCCACATATACAGCAGTACCATGCCCATTGCAATATCACTAAGGCGGCCTATTACTTTTGTAGTTTCGCTTTCCGGCGATGTAGCGGCAGGCTCAACAGAAAATTTGCCAATAAGGTAGTCAGCGCCCTGTTTAAGGCCGTTTATAATTACTATAAACGCCACTATACCAGCTATGACTATAAATATATCAATAGCCGCATCTTCGCCTTTCAGGAAACTTCTGGTAAACAATAAAACATAATAAATTACAAGCAGCAACAATGCCGGGCGAAGCAGTTTTTTGTACAGGAGTAATAAAAAATGGGTGCGCGTCATGACTCAAAGATATCGAAATTTCAATTTTGGACGATAAAATTCTTCAAATATTTAAATCTGAACTTGAGGCCTTTATAATAGGTGTGGCTGTAGTATATTTGTAAAAACCATAAAACGACCGGTATGAAAATAGGGGTGCCGAAGGAAATCAAGACTAATGAAAGCCGGGTAGCCCTTACGCCAGGCGGGGTGTTTGAACTGGTTAATTATGGCCACGAGGTGTTTGTGCAGGAAGATGCCGGTACCGGCAGCGGGTTTAGCGATGTTGATTACCGCGAGGCCGGCGCCCTGATGCTGCCCACCATTGAGGCTGTATATGCCATGGCCGAGATGATTGTAAAAGTCAAAGAGCCGGTACCGTCTGAATATCCCCTCATAAAGCGCAACCAGGTGGTTTTTACCTATTTTCATTTTGCATCGAGCATTGACCTTACCCGTGCCATGATAGCCAGCAAGGCGGTGTGCATTGCCTATGAAACCGTGCGTGACGAAGACGGCGCGCTGCCGCTGCTCACACCCATGAGCGAGGTGGCGGGGCGTATGGCCATTCAGCAGGGTGCCAAGTACCTGGAAAAGCCCATAAAGGGCAGGGGCGTGCTGCTTGGGGGCGTTCCCGGGGTGCCCCCGGGCAGGGTGCTGATACTGGGTGCCGGCATTGTAGGGGTACAGGCTGCTAAAATGGCGGCGGGCCTGGGCGCCCATGTTACCATGCTGGACATCAACATGAAACGCCTGCGCTATATAAACGATGTTATGCCGCCCCATGTGGTAACCGAGTTTAGCAGCGTGTATAATATTAAGCGCCATATTAAAAACCACGACCTTATTATTGGGGCGGTGCTTATTCCCGGTGCTAAGGCGCCCCGCCTTATTACCCGCGCCATGCTAAAGGAAATGCGCCCCGGTACTGTACTGGTAGACGTGGCGGTAGACCAGGGCGGCTGCTTTGAAACCACACGCCCCACCACACACGAAAACCCTACCTACATAATAAACGATATTGTGCACTACTGCGTGGCCAACATGCCCGGTGCGGTGCCTTATACCAGTACTTTGGCCTTAACTAACGTTACGCTGCCTTACATCTTAAAGCTGGCTAATATGGGTTGGCAAACGGCCTGTAACGAATATCCTGACCTGGGCCGTGGCCTGAGTATTGTGCAGGGCAAGGTGATGCAGGAGGAGATTAATGAGGCGTTTAATTATTGATTGAAAGATTGCTTCGCCAGTTTTGCTAAAAGTCTGGGGTAGACTTCACTAATTGCTTGAAAAGTGGTACTTTAGCGGTAAGCCGTCTAACTCTTCTATACTTATATCATGAAAACCGTAGTATTACTGTTTTTTACGCTACTTAACACCCATGTAAATGGCTATGCAAATAAAGCGGAGGTCATAACACGACTAATTCCCATAAAAGCTGAAATTACAGAAGCTCTTGACAAGGTAGACCTGGATACTGACGGCCTTGACAGGGAGGGATATTTTTACTTTCTGAATATTACGGCCGGCGATGCATATACAATAGAGGTTGCGGTAGTGCCTATAAACAATAGTGCTGCACTTTTATACGGGCGCAACTACATAATACAGGGTTATTTTAAGCATAATAACATTACAGTTATTGTTTTTGGAACAACTGACGGACAGTTCTTTACTGAGACAGAAGAAACTATCAATTTATTGCTGAGTAAAGAGATTTCAAGCCCTGCCGCACTGCCCGGCATAAAGCCTGTAGTGGATGTCTATGCCTGGACGTTTGTGTATAAAGACGACGCACTTACATTTAAAGGCGTTGGTTTTGCCGATTTTTTTGTCAAAAAAGAGTAGTTTTAAAAAATGCAAACCTATTCCTCAATCGTTATGACAAACCTTATTCTATCCCTCATCAGTATCATCGGCCTGTATGCCCCAGCCGGCGATTGCAGCGCGTTTAAGCAGCTGTTTACCCACACAGAGGTTTTGGCCTACCTGCACCCTGAAAAGAAGGGCAGGGAAATTTTATACCTTGCGGAGAACGAGTATTGCACCCTTAACGAAAAGCTGGGGGATATTACCATTGTTACCGTGCCTAAGGAAGAGACGCTAAAGCACGGCAACCGTATCACGGTCATATCAGTACAACAATTGGATGGAAAAGAAGTAATTAGGCTTGCCTACCCAATTGAGGGCGCCAGTTTTGTCGTTACGCTAGCCGAAGGTACCATAACAAGTGTACGTGTTTGGGAGCGCTAAAAAATTATACGTTGGCTTTTTTTACCCTTGGATGTTTATTAAAAAAGGCTTTCTAAGTTTTAAAATTTATCTTATAAACTTTGGACATTGCAACTTTAAAAACTTTTGGGTTTTATGCCGATTTCAAACTCCGAAAGTGAAAAATTACCCCCTTTTTGATACCAAAATGTAAGAAATATTTATTTTGTAAGAACAAAAAAATCCCGCCTTTTGAGCGGGATTTTATATGTAAAAATTGCTTTTCTAAATTAAGAAAGGGCAACCCTTTTGTAACCTGTTACCGTAAGGCCGCTATCTACAGATTTAACATACTCGCTAACGCTAAGTTTGTTATCTTTTATATAGTCCTGGTTTACAAGGGTGTTATCTTTAAAGAAACGGCCCAGTTTACCTTTTGCAATGTTATCAAGCATCGCTTCAGGCTTACCTTCCTGACGCAGTACGTCTTTGGCAATTTCAATTTCTTTTTCTATAACGGCAGCATCAACACCACCTTCGTTAAGCGCTATAGGAGCCATTGCAGCAGCCTGCATAGCCACGTTGCGGGCAGCCTCTTCGGCACCTTCAACGTTAGCAGAAAGGCTTACAAGCGTAGCAATCCTGTTACCGGCATGGATATAAGCGCCTACAAACGGGCCTTCAAGCCTTTCAAATGCGCCTATTTCAATCTTTTCGCCTATAACTCCTGTTTGCTCAGTAAGTTTTTCTTCAACGGTAATGCCGTTGTAGTCAGCAGCAAGAAGTTCTTCTTTAGTATTAAATTTAAGGGCCAGGTTGGCAAGGTCTGTAGCCATTTTAACGTAAGATTCGTTTTTGGCAACAAAGTCAGTCTCACAGTTAACAGAAATAACAACACCAGCGGTTTTGTCATCGTTAACTACTGCAAGCACAGCACCTTCGCTAGATTCGCGGTCAGCCCTGTTAGCAGCAACTTTTTGTCCTTTTTTACGTAGGTTTTCAATTGCTTTGTCAAAATCTCCATCAGCTTCAACAAGCGCTTTTTTGCAGTCCATCATACCTGCACCGGTAATCTGGCGTAGTTTATTTACGTCTGCAGCAGTAATATTTGCCATTTTAGTGTATTTAATTTGTTGTTTTAAATAAAAATAAAGCCGTTATGCTTTGATAATGCTACAAAAGTAAACATCACCCGGCACAACGGCTTTACTGTAATGTTATCTTATTCTTCAGATGCAGCCGGGGCTTCTGCCTGGGCAGGAGCTTCAGCAGCAGGAGCAGCTTCGGCTTGTACCGGGGCAGCTTCAAAAGCATCAGCTTCGCCTGCAGGAGCATCCTGGAAGTCATCTTTGTCAGATTTCCTGTCAGCAAGGCCGTCAATAACGGCACCTGTTACAAGCGATAAGATTTTTTCTATTGATTTAGAAGCGTCATCATTTGCAGGGATAACATATTCAACCTGACGTGGGTCAGAGTTGGTATCTACCATTGCGAAAACCGGAATGTTTAATTTCTGCGCTTCTTTTACTGCGATGTGTTCTGCCTTGATGTCTACAACAAACAGCGCGGCCGGTAGCCTTGTCATGTCTGCAATAGAGCCAAGGTTTTTTTCAAGCTTAGCACGAAGACGATCTACCTGAAGGCGCTCTTTTTTAGAAAGCGTCATAAATGTACCGTCTTTTTTCATTTTGTCTATCGAAGCCATTTTTTTAACGGCTTTACGAATAGTTACAAAATTTGTAAGCATACCACCAGGCCACCTTTCGGTAATGTATGGCATGTTAGCGGCAGCTGCTTTTTCAGCAACAATATCCTTAGCTTGTTTTTTTGTAGCAACAAAAAGGATTTTTCTGCCTGATGCAGCTATTTTTTTAAGGGCATCATTTGCCTCTTCTATTTTAGCTGCGGTTTTGTACAGGTTGATAATGTGTATGCCATTACGCTCCATGTAAATGTAAGGGGCCATGTTTGGGTCCCATTTCCTGGTCATGTGTCCAAAATGAACACCAGCTTCCAGTAAGTCTTTAACTTCTACTTTGTTTGCCATTTTTGTAATAGTTTACGTTCTGTTGAGTAAGCAATGTTCAGGTGGCTTTTGCAAGGCCCTGCCCATTTAGATGCTAAACTAACCCTTCGCCTCAGCGGGGCAACAACAACTTTGTTTTTAATTTTTTAATCAGTTTCCTCATTAAGAGGATAATGCAAATATTAACGTTTAGAGAACTGGAATCTCTTACGGGCTTTCTTCTGGCCGAATTTCTTACGCTCTACCATACGTGGATCCCTTGTTAATAGGCCTTCTGGCTTAAGGATGCTTCTGTTTTCAGCATCAACTTCACACATAGCGCGTGCAATTGCCATCCTTACAGCTTCTGCCTGGCCGGTAATGCCACCACCATACACATTTACTTTAATATCAAAGTTTTCAACCGTATTAGTCATGCTAAGGGGCTGGCGCACTTTGTATTGTAGTGTAGCAGTTGGAAAATATACTTCCAGGTCTTTTTTGTTAACCGTGATTTTTCCTGAGCCTTCAGTCAGGTAAATACGGGCAACAGCAGTTTTTCTCCTGCCAATTTTGTGGATTGTCGCCATCTTACTTTAGGTCGTTTAAGTTAACGGTTTTAGGTGTCTGAGCCTCGTGCTTGTGGTCAGGACCTACATATACATTTAAATTGCGGAATAGCTCTGCACCTAATTTGTTTTTAGGAAGCATTCCTTTTACAGCTTTCTCAACTAAGATTGCAGGGTTTTTTGCCTTTACAACTTTAGCGGTAAGAATGCGCTGTCCTCCTGGGTAACCTGTGTGGCGGATATACGTTTTATCCTCCAGCTTGTTACCGGTAAGGTTGATCTTTTCTGCGTTGATAACAACTACGTTATCACCACAGTCAACGTGCGGGGTGTAATTTGTTTTGTATTTACCTCTTAAAAGCATCGCAACTTTAGAAGCAAAACGGCCCAGATTATGCCCTTCAGCATCAACAACTATCCACTCCTTGCGGGCAGTGGCCTTGTTAGCTGAAACTGTTTTGTAGCTTAATGTGTTCACAATAAATTATTTTAATTAAACATTCCATCCCCAATAAAGGGGTTGCAAAAGTACAATTATTTCTTAGAAATTCAAATATCAATAAAAATTATTCTTTAAGAGAATAATTTTAACTGTTTGGCACCCCTCAAGATAAGACGGCAGGATGCAAATATCATCAATAATCATGTAACACTGCAAAGGTTATAAAGCAATAGTTTTATCATGAATATTAAACGATCTAACTATGCGGCAAAGTAAAGACAGCCACATTATCCCGATGACCTCTGTATCATCCGGCAAAACCAGGGAAGTGGTAAGCGATGTGTTTTATTATACAGACCAGATAGTAAACCTCTTGTTTGTAGGTACGGCACAGTCCTGGGTATTGATAGATGCAGGGATGCCGGGCTCCGGCAAAAATATTGTCAGGGCCGCCGAAAAGCAGTTTGGCAAAGGGGCCAGGCCCCAGGCCATTATACTTACACATGGGCATTTTGACCATGTAGGCGCTTTAGTATACTTGTTAGAACACTGGAAAGGTGTTTTAGTATATGCTCATATAAATGAATTGCCCTTCCTGATGGGCAGGCAGGCTTATCCTGACCCTGACCCTGCTGTGGAAGGCGGCGGCCTGCTTGCAAAAATATCGTTTGTTTACCCCCATGGGCCTGTTGATGTTTCGCCGGCTGTAAGGCCTTTGCCTACAAATGAAACGTTGCCCGGCATGCCCAGGTGGAGGTGGCTGCACACACCCGGCCACGCGCCCGGCCACATATCAATATACAGGGAGCAGGACGGATTTTTAATAGCAGGTGATGCTTTTGTAACGGTTAGGCAGGATTCTTTTTATAAAGTGCTTTTACAAAAAGAGGAAGTAAATGGCCCGCCGGTGTATTTAACTACCGACTGGGACGCGGCGCGCGAATCGGTTAAAAAGTTGGCGGCATTACACCCAAAATATGTGGTGGCCGGCCATGGCAGATATATGGAAGGTGCCGCCCTTAATGAAGGGCTTTCTAAGCTTGCTGCTGATTTTGATGCTATTGCAAAGCCGGAGCATGGTAAATACGTAGAAGATAACTAATGCAACCGGTGGCCTTACATGCTGCCTATGATTATAATTTTATCGCTTAGCGAGATACCGCCGGGGTTACACCCTGGCTGGCCTTCGGGTATGTTTTTATTTATAGCTCTATAATAGTCTGCCCATGCAGGGAAAAAGGCATTGGTGCCGGGCTGCTTATATGTCATGGGTTGCAACTCAAAGAACGGCCTGCCACCATTAGCAAACATAAAAGCATCATATATAAGCTCTGAGCAGTAGTAGCTGCCATTGTTGTATACATACTCATCATCATAAGGCACGCCCAGCTGTTGCAGCGAGAAAAAAATGGCAGCGGGTACCAGTTTTTGGTTTTTTGGAGTAAGCCGGCCTACAAGCATGGGTTTTGATGTGTTTTTCCTGAATTTATCAAGTGTGGTTAACCGCACGGCACTGCCTGCGGCTTCTATTACATATATAGTGTCGTTGTGGTGGTACGCCATACCCATGTGACTAAAATCGGCGCCATTGTAGCCCTCAGTTACAGCTTCAATAGCGTCACAGAGCGGGCCGCAATCCATATCCTGAAATATAAGGTCGCCGTCCTGTAACGGCACGTCAGTTTGTGCAAAAGCACTAAGGCCCAGCAAAAATAGTATAAATGTTTTCATGTTACTCAAATACAAAAACCTGTATCCCCAGGTTTACACCACTCATTTCCGGTGCATCTTTCCAGGCATACCCATATTGGTTGATTTCTGCAAATATACCCACAATATCTATCACATAAGCCACCCTCAATTTTTCATAGGTGCCTGCAAGATGGCCATGCCCTATAGCAAACGCCCTACCGTAGCCATATTGCAGCATAAAGCTATTCTCATCAGAAAGACGTATGTTGAGCAGCGCGCTGGCATAAACGGGAACAGAAAACAAATTAGCATCGGCATGCCAGTCAAAGCCTGAATTTACGGTTAAGGCAAGTGCCTGGTCAAGATGTACCCCAAAACCGCCATGTATGCTCAGTCCATCGGGCAAAAGGCAGGTGGCAGCATCTTCATCAGAATCATTGGTTTTGCCATAATCAGGGTTAAAACGAAGGGGAGTAGAGAGCGCGGCCTGGCCGAAAAGGCTGAATTCATCCAGAAAATTATCATTACGCACTGGTTTAGGCCGTGCCAGGCTGTCATTTTTTACAATGTAAACCGTTCTGTTCTGCGCAAAGGCACCCATATATATTAATAGCAGGATATAAAGTGGCTTGTACATAGCTGCTAAAATATGCTATTTATGCTACAAAGGCAGCATTATAAACAAAAAAACCCGGCCAGGCCGGGATCTTTCAACAAAAAAATTAACTAATCTTTAATAAATTTAAGCGTTTTGCTTTCCTGCCCTTTATCTACTTTTATAAAGTATATACCACTGCTGTAGCCAGATGTGTTTATACTAAGGCTTGCGCTACCGGTTATTTTTGCGGCGGCTATAGTTTGGCCCAGGCTGTTGTATATGGTATAGCCGTCAGGCAGTTCGCCATTTTCAACATTTAGATTCAGTACTGCCTGTGCCGGGTTAGGGTAGATGCTTATAGCGTTAAGCAATCCAAAGTCTTTAGAAGCGGCAAGGGGCTGGCATACAGTAGATGTTTTAAGCGATGCCCTTCTGGGGGCATTATTCATTACCGTAATTATACGTAGTTTTTGATCCTGCGTAAACGTGTTCATGCAAACATCATCGGTATAGTCCATGTAATTGTTCGTCATGTCAAGTCCGGGGCTATCGGGGCAGGTATCAGTAACGCCATCACATTCATAATTATCCCATCCTGCAAAGGGGGTATCATCACAAAAGTCAGTAGCGTTGCAGTCTATAATTTGATCTCGCTGAGAGCCGCCGTCGCCCCATATGTGCACAAGGCCCAAGGCATGGCCTACCTCATGGGTGGCGGTACGGCCCCTGTTATAAGGCGCGGTATATACACCCTGCGGATATAGTGCCGATGACCCAAAATATCTATACCCTATTACTACACCATCTGTATCAGGCCCTCCGTTTTGAGTACCCAGTCCCGGGGTGGCGTTTGTGTTAGGAAACTGTGCATAGCCTAATATATTTTGTGCCTGGCCACCTAAGTTACAAACCCAGATGTTAAAATACTGCTCCGGATCCCAGATGGTTTGCGGCTTAAGCTCTTCGTTTATCTGGTCCATAGACGTCCAGCTTGCACGGTTAAGGTTTATGCGGTCTATGCCGGTGGTAGCGTTACCGGCAGGGTCTACCTGTGCCAAGCAAAATTCAATTTCTATATCAGCACCCGCTTCTTCGGTATTAAATCCCGGGGTACCGGCCATTTTCCTGAAGTCCTGGTTGAGCACCGTAATTTGAGACAGAATTTGCGCAGTGGCAATATTTTCGTTACTGCCCACATTGTCTCCATTATGTATAACGTGTACCACTACGGGTATGGTTATTATTTCTGTCGTGGAGTTTGCGTTACGCTGCAGCTTTGTTTCCGCTACTTTTTTGCGCATCCAGTTTTCAAACTCGTCGCGTGATTCGCCTTTTATATTAGTTTCACGCTGATAGGCATCATATTCTGCCGATACGCAGCGTATTAAGCCATTTTTGGGATTTATACCGTTAACAGGTTTACCAAATACCTTTGGGCGCTCTTGCGCCATTGATGCCAGTTGGGTGAGTAAAAGCAGTGCAGGCAGACTGGCTTTTGCGATGCGTTTAATGCTGAAACTTTTTTTCATAATGCAGCGGTTTTAGATTTCCAAAGCTAAAGCTGCTTAAGGGTAGTAAGCTTATAAAAAAGCGGTAAATACTTTTAAATTTAAATAGTGGCCAAAATATGTTAGCAGTAATCCCGGTGAAGCCGGTCACAGGTTTGATTAAAAAAAATCTATGATAGAAATGCCAAGGCACAGGCTGCCTGCGGGTTTCATGTCATATAAATTAAAGCCATACATATTTGCTTCAATATAAAATATAGATTCGTTGTCAAAGCCCAGGCCTATGCGGTATTTTTGGTAAGCCCCGCCCAGATTGCCCCGCCCCAGCGCAAATGTATAGCCATAGCCTCCCTGCAACACAACATTAGTGCTTTCCCAAATTTGCCGGCTAAAATATAGGCTTGCATATACCGGCACGCTCACTAATTTACCTGTAACCAGCCAGTCAATTCCGGTGTTTGCGCTAATCGCTATCCATTTTTTGTAATGCACACCGGCGCCGTAGTGCAGGCTTACTCCGTCGGGCCAAATGTAATCCAGCACTGTATATTCCCGCTCGCTCTCATCTGTAATACCGTTACCGTTTGTATCAGTATAGGTATTATATTCATCGCGATAAGGGTTGGAGCGAATGGGTATTGATAACGAGAATTGCCCAAAGTAATGCTTTTCGCCTTCGGGTTCCTGGTCTTCATTAATGGTTGTAAAAATGGTTTCCGGCTTTTTATTTTGCGCGTGTAGGCAAAACGTACAGGTAAGTAATAAGCTAAGGAGTAATGCTGTTTTCAAAGGCTTCGGGAGATATAGCATCTAAAACGGAAAATGTGCCTATTTTAGTGCGCTTCAGTGCGGTTAAATGCCCGCCACTGTTAAGCGCCAGGCCAAAATCATGCGCCAGTGAGCGAATATAAGTACCCTTGCTGCACACTACCCTAAAGTCAACATGCGGCAGTGCAATGCGGGTTATTTCAAACTCGTGTATGGTGGTTTTTCTAAAGGCAATCTCAACTTCTTCACCTTTTCGGGCGTGTTCATACAATCGCTTACCATCTTTTTTTATGGCCGAAAATATGGGGGGCTTCTGGTCTATCTCGCCCAAAAACTGTGTTACGGTGTCATGTATAAGTGCTTCGGTAATATGCGCTGCAGGAAACGTGGCATTTACTTCGGTCTCTAAATCGTATGATGGGGTGGTGGCGCCCAGACAAAAGGTGCCGGTGTATTCTTTTTCCATACCCTGCAGCTCCATGATGCGCTTGGTAAATTTACCGGTGCAAACAATAAGGAGGCCTGTGGCAAGAGGGTCAAGTGTACCCGCATGGCCCACTTTAAGCTTTTTAAGGCCCATGTGTTTTTTAAGAGCCCACTTAACTTTGTTAACCGCCTGGAACGAGCTCCAGGTAAGGGGTTTATCAAGCAGTAGTACCTGCCCTTCGGTAAATTCTTCGGGAGTAGCCAAGGGTGTTATTTAAACGTTTTAAAATAAACTAATAAAGCGGCGCCCGCTATAATGCGGTACCAGCCCCACGGCTTAAAGCCATATTTTTTAATAATACCTATAAAGCCTTTTATGGCAATGATAGCTACAATAAACGCTATAACATTGCCGGCCAGGAATTTTTGAAGGTTATCGCCTTCCATCAACAATTTGTAGCCTTTAATTTCAGCGCCGTTGTAATCGTATTTTTTAAGCGCAATAGCATATACCGTTACGGCAAGCATGGTAGGTACTGCCAAAAAGAATGAAAACTCTGCCGCGGCCTGGCGTGTAAGCTTTTGCTGCATACCGCCTATTATAGAGGCCGCCGCACGGCTGGTGCCGGGCATCATAGCAAGGCATTGCCAAAAGCCAATGGTCACCGCTTTTTTAATGGTGATATCTTCTTCGCGCATTATTTCAGGGTTCCTGAAAAATTTATCTATAACCAGCAGCACAACGCCGCCCACAATAAGCACAACGGCAATAGGTATAGGGTCGCCCAGTGCGGCATCTATATAATCATCAAACAAATAACCTAAGGCCAGTGCCGGAATAACAGCACACGACAGTTTTACATAAAAGCTTATACGGCTAAAATCAAAAAATTTTTTCCAGTACAGGGCTGCTACGGCCAGTATGGCGCCAAACTGGATAGCGGTTTGGAACAGCTTTACAAACGGGTCATTCTCAATGCCATAATAAGAGCTGGCAAAAATCATGTGTGCGGTAGACGAAATAGGGAGGTACTCTGTAAGACCTTCTATTATGGCAAGGATTATGGCCTGTATAAAATCCATGTATTATTTTTTGGGTTTTTGTGTCTTGATGGCTTTGTCTTCAGGAAAATTTTCTTCCGCAACCGTTGTTGTATTAGTTGTCGCGGGATTTTTAATGATGGCATATATGGTGATACCAAAGCCTATAAGCACCACGGTAGGTGCCAGGCGAATTCTCCTCCAGCTAAAAAGCGCATCTTCATCAAATACATTGGGGTCATCACTACCGCCGCCGGCCATAAGTATAAAGCCCAGGGCAATAACACCAAGGCCAATAAGCAATATTTTATAATTTACCTTTTCAAAAAGGAAATGCGTTTTAATTTCGTTATGTTCCACTATTTCTTAGTTTCAAGTTTCAAGTTGCTGTTGCGCACTAATGCATTGTGCGGCATAATCCCTCTTTTGGTTAGGGCTTAGTAAAGATCATCTGTCCTTAAATTAAGGAAACGCTGCGTGGCAAAAAATGTGCTTATGGTAGCTATGATAATACCAAAAAGCAGTACGCCTGCAAGCACTATTGCAGTAGGTACCCAGTCTTCCCAAATATTAAGCGCGGGCCACTCACCGTCAAGCCAGTACACCAGGTATATAAGTACTATTATGCTCAGCAGGGCGCCTATCAGTCCCAGCTTAATGCCTTTCCAAACATACGGGCGGCGTATAAACGATTTTGTAGCACCCACCATCTGCATGGTTTTAATGGTAAAACGGTGCGAATAAATAGACAGCCTCAGGGCACTGTTTATAAGCAGCATGGCCACTACAGCCAGCACTCCGCTTATTATTAATATCCAGTAGGTTATTTTTGCAATGTTTTCGTTAGCAAGGTCTACCAGCACGTTATCATATACTACATCGCCCACATACGGGTCATTGCGCAGTTCTACCTCAATATCCTTTATCTTTTGCTTTACCACATAATCACTTTTTAGGTATATGCTGTAAGAATCCGGCAACGGATTCTCGTCAAGAGTGGCATCGTTAGGGTCTATAATGTCGGGGTTGTTTTTGGCACCTTCCTCTTTAGATACAAAGGTAGACGCTTTTACATAAGCCGAATTTTTAAGCCTCACGCCAAAAGCCTGCGTAATGCTGTCAGTAGCATCCCGCTTAAAATATACGCTCATAGGGATATTCTCTTTCACGTAGCCTGATATCTTATCAGTATTGATAACAAACAGGCCCAGTGCGCCCAGCAGCGTCAGCACTATAAAAATACACAGCACTACCGAGAAATAAGAAGATATTACCCGCCGTTTCTGGAACTTTTCAAAAGATGAAGCCATAGGTTTTCGGAATTTAGCGGTAAAAATAAATAAACTATTTCTATCAGCATAGTTTATAACGCCCAAAGTTTCTACATTCGTACAATAACGTTAAATTTGTCGCAAAAAGGCGCTGAGGCGCTTAGGTTCTGAGTTTCTAAGGGAGCATTTCCGTAAACTTTTTGGCCTAAATACCTAACTGCCTCGGTCACTAAGCATCTTAAAAATGAAATACAACGCAAACGAAATTGAGGCCCGCTGGCAAAAATACTGGGCACAGGAAGGCACTTTCCGCGCCGAAAGCGCATCTGATAAACCAAAGTACTATGTGCTTGATATGTTTCCGTACCCAAGCGGCGCGGGGCTCCACGTGGGCCATCCGCTGGGCTACATAGCCAGCGATATTTATGCCCGCTTTAAGCGCCACCAGGGCTTTAACGTGCTGCACCCGCAGGGTTATGACAGCTTTGGCCTGCCGGCAGAGCAATATGCCATACAAACAGGGCAGCACCCCGCCATTACTACCGAGGCCAATATTAAGCGCTACAGGGAGCAGCTGGATAAAATAGGCTTTTCGTTTGACTGGGACAGGGAGGTGCGTACCTCTAACCCTGAATATTATAAATGGACTCAGTGGATATTTATTCAGTTATTCAATTCCTGGTACAACAAAGAGGCCGATAAGGCTGAAGATATAAGTACGCTTATAAACAGATTTGAAGCTAACGGCAACGCCGGCATCAATGCGGTGAGCGATGACAATATTGCACCCTTTACCGCAAACGACTGGAACGGTTACAGCAGCGAGGAGCAGCAGCGCATTTTGCTAAAATACAGGCTTACTTACCTTGCCGAAACCGAGGTTAACTGGTGCCCTGCCCTGGGCACGGTATTGGCTAACGATGAGATTGTTAACGGTGTAAGCGAGCGCGGCGGGCACCCGGTTATCCGTAAAAAGATGACCCAGTGGAGCATGCGCATATCGGCTTATGCCGAACGCTTTTTGCAGGGCCTTGACACCATAGACTGGACTGAATCGCTTAAAGAAAGCCAAAGGAACTGGATAGGCAAATCGGTTGGGGCAAGCGTTAAGTTTAGGGTTGTGGATGCCGCAGACCTCACCCCCAGCCCCTCTCCAAAGGAGAGGGGGGCAGCTACAGATAACCTGAAAAGAGATGCGGGTTATTTAACGGCTGATAGCACGAATGCCAAAGAATTGGTTCAGTTTGCACGCAGTAATAGAAAAGAGGCTACACAGGCTGAGGCTTTGTTATGGGAAGCTGTGAGGGATAAAAAATTGGGTTACAAAATACGCAGGCAACACTATGTAGGTAATTATATTGCCGATTTTATTTCTTTAGATAAAAGACTGATTATTGAAATTGATGGTGGATACCACAACACGGCTGAGCAAACGGAGCTTGATGAAGCCAGGGCTTTAGAATTAGAAGAAAAATACTCGTTTAAGGTATTACGCTTTACAAATGAGGATGTTAGAAGTAATATTGAGAGCGTGTTATCCCAAATAAGAATAGCTTTAAGCAACCGCAAGTCATATGATGACACTGGCAACAGTTTGAGTGAAGCTGCCCCCCTCTCCTTTGGAGAGGGGCCGGGGGTGAGGTCGGAAGCTGAAGGAGAAACAGGAGAGAGGACAAATAAAGAATATCCCTCCATCTACGAATCTTCAGGGCTTAAATCCTTTATAGATGATGTAACATCTATTTTCGACAGCCCACAGGAAGAAGAATATATAGAAGTATTCACCACGCGCCCTGATACCATTTTTGGGGTAACATTTATGACGCTGGCACCGGAGCATGAACTCGTGGCGAAGATAACCACGCCGGCACAAAAAGCTGCGGTTGATGCCTATGTTGAAGCCACTGCCAAGCGCAGCGAGCGTGAGCGTATGGCCGATGTAAAAACCATTTCCGGGGTGTTTACAGGGGCTTATGCCGAGCATCCTTTTACAAAAGAACCAATCCCGGTGTGGATAGGCGATTATGTGCTGGCCGGTTATGGCACGGGCGCGGTTATGGCCGTGCCGGCGGGCGACCAGCGCGACTATGATTTTGCAAAGCATTTTGGTATTGAAATAAAAAATATTTTTGATGATGTTGACATAACCACAGAGGCTTATGGCAGCAAAGACGGCGTAAAGCTTAAGGATTCCGACTTTTTAGATGGCGATGATTACAAGACCGCGACCAAAAAAGTTATTGCCGCTTTAGAAGGCATAGGGCAGGGTAAAGGCAAGACCAACTACCGCCTGCGCGATGCCGTGTTCAGCCGTCAGAGGTACTGGGGCGAGCCGTTCCCGGTGTATTATGTAAACGGCATGCCGCAGATGATTGCTACAGAGCACCTTCCCATACGCCTGCCGGAAGTAGAAAAATATTTACCTACCGAAGACGGCCAGCCACCATTGGGTAATTCACCGGAATGGGCGTGGGATGCCGCACAAAACAAAGTGGTGGCCAACAGCCTAATTGATGATGTAACCGTGTTTCCGCTGGAGCTTAACACTATGCCGGGCTGGGCAGGCAGCAGCTGGTACTGGCTGCGCTATATGGACCCGCACAATAACGATGAGTTTGTAAGCAAACAAGCCGAAGCCTACTGGCAGGATGTGGACTTATACATAGGCGGCAGTGAGCACGCTACAGGACACTTGCTATACAGCCGTTTCTGGAACAAGTTCTTAAAAGACCTTGGCTACATCAAAACCGAAGAGCCGTTTAAAAAGCTTATCAACCAGGGGATGATATTGGGGATGAGTGCTTTTGTTTTGAGAAGTAAGACGAAAACAAATGAGCTTGATTACAATATCGGCGGTTTTACAGAAACATTATTTTTAGACCAACCTATTTATCACTTCTATAGCAGATGGATTTATGAAAAATTTGGTAAAGAGGGGAATGAAGAAATAAATCAAAAAATTGCTGAAGGAGATTTAGTTGAAATTAGAATTCCTGTAAAGCACATCATTAATGGTTTAGTAAACATCCAAGATTTGGTATTGGATAAAGAGTTTTCTGAATATAAAGATTCTGCGTTTCATACAGATGGTGGTTATTGGTTAAATGGAGAATATTTTAAAACTAATGCTGACCTATCGGATTCTTTTACAAAGAGAGATGAAGTCGAAAAAATGTCCAAGTCAAAATACAATGTGGTAACGCCCGATTTGATTTGCGAGCAATACGGCGCCGATACCCTCCGCCTGTACGAAATGTTCCTTGGGCCGTTAGAGCAGGCCAAGCCGTGGAATACCGCGGGTATTACGGGTGTTTCGGGCTTCCTTAAAAAACTGTGGAAGCTGTATTTTGACGACAACGGGCTTATTGTTACGGCTAACCCCGCCAGCCCCGAGGCGTACAAGATATTGCACCGTACCATCAAAAAAGTGCAGGAAGATATCGAGAACTTCTCGTTCAACACCTCAGTAAGCTCGTTCATGATTGCCGTTAATGAGCTAACTGCCATCAATTGCCATGAGCGTACTATTTTAGAGCCGCTTGCCATATTGATATCGCCTTATGCCCCGCACATTGCCGAGGAGCTTTGGCACCGCCTGGGTCATCAGGGCAGCATCAGCCGTGTGCCGTTTCCGCTTTTCAATCCTGAATATTTGGTTGAAAGCAGCAAGGAATACCCCGTATCGTTCAATGGAAAAATGCGCTTTAAGATCGAGCTGCCTATGGATTTAACCGTTGCCGAGATAGAAGCCGCCATAATGGCTGATGCACGTACTATCCAGCAGCTTAACGGCCAGGCTCCTAAAAAGGTTATCATAGTGCCCGGAAAGATTATAAATATAGTGGGGTAGTACACCGTCTGACTTAGCATTCCCTTCCTTTGGAGAGGTGCCGAAGGCAGGGTCGTCCCTGTCAAAATTTCATTACAAAGCCAGTCTGTAAAGATTGGCTTTCTTTTTGCAGTATATTTTTATCATCAATTAAAAAATAAAGAAGATGTTTTTAGGATATTATATACTTATGGGTGCCATTGCGCTAATAAGTTTTGCCGTAAGCTCTAAGTTAAAGAGCAAGTTTGAATTTTACTCTAAAGTGCACCTTCGCAACGGTATGAGCGGTGCCGAGATCGCTACAAAAATGCTTAACGACCACGGTATTTATGATGTGCGTGTTATAAGCACCCCTGGCCGTTTGACTGACCACTACAATCCGGCCGATAAAACCGTTAACCTTAGCGAGGCGGTATACAACCAGCGCAACGCTGCTTCGGCTGCGGTAGCGGCACATGAGGTGGGCCACGCCGTGCAGCACGCTACGGCTTATAGCATGCTGAAGCTGCGCAGTAATATGGTGCCGGTGGTTAACATAGGCTCTAACCTTGCCCCAATAATTATTGTGGTGGGTATCTTGTTAGGTGCTGCGGCTAAAATTGGGTTTGGGTACTATATAGCCCTTGCAGGCCTCGGGTTGATGGCAATAGTAACGCTGTTTAGCTTTGTTACCCTGCCGGTTGAGTATGATGCCAGTAACCGTGCCCTTGCATGGCTCAAAAATAAAAACATGCTGAGCCAGCAGGAATTTGCCGGCGCGCAGGACTCGCTTAAATGGGCTGCACGCACTTATGTTGTGGCCGCCATTGGCGCCCTTGCAACGCTTGTGTACTATGCATTGCTGGTTTTTGGAGGCCGCTCGCGCGATTAATAAAACTGATTTTAAAATATTTTTACTCTTAAAGTTTTGATAATAAGATAAGTAAGGCCGAAACATATTGTTTCGGCTTTTTTTTTGCGAAAAATTATTTGTTTTTTGGGATTTTCTTTGTTATTGTTGTAATAAATTAATTAAAACCACCTTTTATTATGAAAAAACTACTTGGCCTTGCTCTTGTAGCTTCTCTCTTCGCGTCGTGTTCTGATGATGATAGTGCATCAACATCCGTAAACCTGGATTTACTGGTAAAAAAATGGTACCCCACGTCGTATGTTCTTAACGGGCAAACAATTGCCTATGATGACCATGAAGAATGCGGAAATGATTTTCTTGAATTTTATGACAATGGTACTGCAAGGTTTGTAGATATCTGGGATTGTGAAGAAGTTATTGACAACGGTACGTATACCGTAAGCGGCAACACCATTACAAGCGATCTTGGTAATGGCCCCGAAACTGTTAATGTGATTACACTAACGGCTACCGACCTTGTAATTGAGCAAGCCTACACTGAAAGCGGTGTAACCGTAACCATGCAGCAAAAGTTTAAAAGCTCTCTGTAACCTAAACCAACATTTTAAACACCATGAAAAAATTTTTAGGCTTAGGCCTTTTAGCCATTGCTTTTGCATCATGCTCAGATGATGATGCAGGTTCTACAATTGATATGAACCAGCTCACAAAAAAATGGTACACTTCAACCTACAGCGTGGGCGGTGTTGCTATGCCAGATGATAATGAACCATGCGGCAAAGACAACATTGAATTTCTGGCCGAAGGTATTCTAAAAGCCGTAGAAGTTTATGACTGTAACGGAAATACTCCGGTTACAGACTCGTATACCGGTACGTATACGGTAAACGGGCATGAGGTTACCCTTACTCTTGACGGGGATAGCACCACTGCTACTGTTACAGAGTTAACGGCAACTACATTGAAAGTTACATACAAGGAAGATTTTAATGAAGATGGTAATCTTGTAGATATTGTAGAAACTTATACCAGTACTCCTTAATCCTATAAGGATTACTCAAAAAGCGGAAGAATTCTTCCGCTTTTTTTATGGTGTTTTGTTAATTATATGTATAGCTATTGTTAATATGTTTATTTTTTGCCCCGATATTGTTTAGTATTGCAGCAATAACCTTAAAATAGCGAACAAATGAAAAAATTATTCAGCTTGGGCTTTGCATTAGTTTGCCTTGCCTCTTGCAGCAGCGATGATGACGCTCCTGCGGTTAACCTTGATAACCTTCAAAAAAGATGGTATAATGTATCTACTGTTATAGGTGGGCAAACCATACCTTATGATGGTAATGAATCATGCGGCAAAGACTACCTTGAGTTTCAGGCCGCAGGTGCATTAAAAGAAGTAGATGTTTATGACTGCCAGGAAGATCCTGATACTACACTGGGCACCTATACCGCCTCACAAACCACGCTTACTACAGTTTTAGACGGAGAAAGCATATCCTATACCATTAAAGAGCTTAATGCATCGGCATTGCGTATTACCACTACCTTTAACGGTGCAGAAATAACCTATGTTTATACCAGCACTCCATAAATAATAGCAGGAATACATAATAAAAAGGCGGGAAATACATTTTCCGCCTTTTTTATGCCCTTTTATAACTGGCCTGCATGGTAGTACCCCTGCCCAGCTCTGAATTCAGGACTTTTATTCGCCCTTTGTGGTACTCTTCCACAATGCGGCGCGTTAAAGATAAACCAAGTCCCCAGCCGCGTTTTTTGGTAGTAAAGCCAGGCTCAAACACCTTACGGAACTGCGTTTTAGGTATGCCCTTACCACTATCAGATACTTTTATCTTTACAAATTTGTCTTTTTCTTCTATAATAACATCCAGCGTACCCTTGCCGCGCATGGCATCTATGGCGTTCTTAACCAGGTTTTCAATAGTCCAGCTGTGCAGTTCGGGGTTTATAAAAACAGGTATGGCATGGCTGGGTGCGGTAAAGCTAAACTGCACCTGGCTTGAAAAGCGCGACTTTAAGTACTGGAACGATTTTTCGGTTTCGGCCACAATGTCAAGCTCTTCCAGCGCGGGCTCGCTCCCTATTTTGCTAAAACGTTCGGCTATGGTCTGCAGGCGGTTAACGTCCTTTTCTACCTCCGCCACCGTGGTTTCATCTACATCATCGGCCCTCATTATCTCAATCCACCCTAATAGCGATGATAGCGGAGTGCCTATCTGGTGTGCAGTTTCCTTAGCCATACCGGCCCACAGCCTGTTTTGAGCACCGGCTTTGGTAGCCTTATAAAAGTTATAAATTACGCCGCCAAAGAGCACTATAATCAGCGCCAGCGCAAAGGGGTAGTATTTAAGTATGTTGAGCAATGCAGAGTGGCCATAGTACACATACTGTGTTTCGCCTGTATTTAAAGCTATTGGGGTGTTTAGGGCTTTAAAGTCATCAATATATTGCTTTGCTAAAACACTGTCTTTCAATATTGCTTCGTCAATGTTGGCAATTCGTAATACTCTACCGGCCTTGTCTGTATTTATTATAGGGATTGAAGTGTTGTTTTGTATAATTGTTGAAGGCAAAGTGATATCTGTGTCCAGGCCGGCATTATTCATGGTCTCCATAGAATCTGCCCAAAGTTCCATCTTTGCCTGCTCTTCTTTCTTAAAGATCTGGAACAGGTAATAAGTATTCCATAAAATGAACAATACGGTAAAAAACGATGCGCCTATTATAATCCAGCGGGTTATCGTTCTTTTATCAGAAATTTGCATACAATGTTATTTGTGGCTTAAAGATAGTAAAAGTTACGGTAGGTAAGGTGCGGGCTATACTAACGCTATAAACCGGCATTTATTTTATCAACAAGCCCCAAAGCACAGTGCCAGATGTAATATCTTTGCGCTACAAACACGCACTACATGCTTAGCATAGACCCTAAAGAACTCACTACCCAAAAGCTGCACGGCTACCTGCAAAGCGCTGTGGGTCCGCGGCCTATAGCCCTGGCCAGCACGCTTGATAATGAAGGCAGGCCCAACCTTTCGCCCTTCAGCTTTTTTAATATATTCAGCAGCAACCCGCCCATACTTATTTTTTCGCCTTCGCGAAGGGTGCGCGATAACACTGTCAAACACACGTTGTTAAATGCCGAAGACAACCGTGAAGTAGTAATTAATGTGGTAAATTATGCCATGGTAGAGCAAACATCGCTTAGCAGTACCGAATATGCCGCAGGTGTGAACGAGTTTGAAAAGGCAGGACTTACCATGCTGCCGGCCGATATGGTAAAGCCGTATCGTGTTAAGGAAGCCCCTGTGCAGTTTGAATGTCGTGTAAACCAGATAATTGCGCTGGGTACCGAGGGCGGTGCAGGCAACCTGATTTTGTGCGAAGTGCTTAAAATGCACATTGATGAAAGCATACTGGATGACAATGGCGGCATCGACCAGCATAAAATTGACCTGGTTTCCAGGCTGGGGGGCAACTGGTACTCGCGCTCTGCCGAGGGGCTTTTTGAGGTAGAAAAGCCGCTAACCACACTGGGCATAGGGGTTGACGCCATTCCCGCCTTTATAAAAGACAGCGGTATTTTTGACGGTAACGATTTAGGTAAACTTGGTAACACAGAAACCTTGCCTACTAATCAGGAAATCGATATATTTGTAAAAGACAGCTTTGAGGCTAAAGCCCTTTTAAGCGCTGATGACGACCGTAAAAAGTTGCTGAAGGCAAAGGAATACCTTGATAATAATGAGGTTACAACAGCCTGGAAGCTGCTGCTGGCTAAAAAAGAATTTTAAAAAACATTTTTATTATTAACGATAGCTGCCCTGCGAGGCAGAAAAACAAATTTACATTATGGAAGTTTCCGGAAGGATTAAAATGATTGATGATACCAAAGCATTTGGTGCTAATGGTTTCAGGAAGAGGGAAGTAGTAATTACTACTGATGAGCAGTACCCGCAGCATATCATGATAGAGTTTACCCAGGACAAGTGCGACCTGCTAAACAACTACCGTGTGGGCGAGCCGGTTAAGGTGTCTATAAACCTTAGGGGCCGCGAATGGGTTAACCCTCAGGGGGAAACCAAATATTTTAACAGCATACAGGGCTGGAGGATCGAGAAAGCCGTAGAAGGCGCGCCACAACAGGGCTACCAGCAGGGGCCGCCACAAGGCTATCCGCAGCAGGGTGGGGGTTATGGCCAGGGCCAGCCGCAGCAGGGTTATAACCAGGCGCCGCAATACAACCAGCAGCCACCTGCCTCTCAGGCATTTGAGCCAGCAACTAATTATAAGGAAGAAGAACACGACGACCTGCCGTTCTAAAACTTAAATCCGAATCAGAATATCAAATCCCGATGCACACGCACCGGGATTTTTTTATGTAAATTCTTACGCAGATGTGCTTAATTTTTCACAATTGGAGTTTGAGAATCCATTTCAGGTTTCAGGAGGTAGAGTCCAGATTGAGCTTCACTAAAAGTAGAAAAATTCTTATACTAATTTGCTTAATATTTCACAATTGGAGTTCAATATTCGCTAAAGCCGTTCCAGGTTTAAAGTTCAAGTTTAAGTTGTATGGTGGCATAAAAAACCCAATACATTTTTTGCGGCGGATTTTTTTCAGGTCCCGAGTGAAGTTCAATCTGAACTCTAAAATCTACCCTCTAAAATTCCCTCCGAGTGAAGCTCAATCTAAAATCAAACTCTAAAATCTACCCTCTGAATCTGAAATTGATTCCGCCGCTATAAATCCTCCCGTCCAGGCATTCTGAAAATTGAACCCGCCGGTTATGGCGTCAATGTCTAAAATTTCGCCGGCAAAGTACAGGTTTTCATAAAATTTGCTCTGCATCGTCTTAAAGTTCACTTCTTTCAGGGCAATGCCGCCTGCCGTAACAAACTCCTCTTTAAAGGTGCTTTTGCCGTTTACCTGGTATTCGCCCTGCGTTAGCTGGCCCGCAAGCGCCTGAAGCTGGTTTCGGTTCAGGTCGGCCCAGCGGGTGTCCGGTACAATGCCTGCCGCGGTAACCAGGCTCTCCCACAGCCGTTTAGGGAAATCAAATGGGCACAGCTTGCCCACCGTTTTTTTGGCGTGCTCCTGCTTCAATTCCTTCAGGGTTTCCTCACAGTCACTAAAATCCACATCATTAAGCCAGTTCACAATAATGGCAAACCGGTACTCTTTACCAGCCAGTTCGCGGGCACCCCATGCGCTAAGGCGCAGTATACCCGGGCCGCTCATGCCCCAGTGGGTTATCAGCAACGGGCCGCTGGCCTCAAGCTTACTTCCCTTTACTTTCACCCCGGCCTGCGCCGAGACGCCCATCAGGTCTTTAATGCGGGGGTCTTTAATGTTAAAGGTAAATAAGGAGGGTACCGGCTCAACTATAGTGTGGCCCAGCTCCTGCATCATTTCCCACATTTTTGGATTGCTGCCGGTAGCCATAACCAGTTTTGGGGTGGTAAAGGTATCGCCCTGCGTTTGTATCTTCCAGTGGGTTTCGGCATTGTAGAGCGATTGTATGCTTTGGCCGGTAAGTATATCTATCTTATATTTTTTAGCCTCGGCCAAAAAACAGTCTATTATGGTTTGAGAGCTGTCAGTAACGGGAAACATCCGGCCGTCTTCCTCAGTTTTGAGCGCTACGCCGCGCTTTTCAAACCACTCAATGGTATCGCCGCTGCAAAAGCGGTTAAAGGGCCCGCGCAGCTCTTTTTCGCCCCGGGGGTAAAACTTTACCAGCTCTGCCGGCACAAAGCAGGCGTGCGTAACGTTGCACCGGCCACCGCCCGAAACCCGTACTTTACCAAGCACGTCTTTGCCGCGCTCCAGTAGGGCTATCTTTAGCGCCGGGTTGCGTTCGGCAACGTTTATGGCCGTAAAAAAGCCGGCTGCACCGCCCCCGGCTACTATCACATCATAATTTTTCATAGCCTTTCGGGGTAATCGCTTATTATTCCGTCTACGCCAAGCGCCTTAACGCGGGCTATATCTTCGGGTTCGTTAACAGTCCAGGTAATTATTTTGTAGCCGGCCTGCTGTGCCCTGGTCACATTGCTTTCGGTAAGCAGGCTAAAATGGGGGTGTAGCGCTTTAGCTGTAAACTCATCGGCCCACTCCCACGCCTGGGTAACGCTGGCCTGGGTAAGTATGCCTAAATGCACCCTCGGGTTAATGCGGCTCATGTTTTGCAGTTCCTCCCGCTGAAAGCTCGATACCGGCAAACCCGCATAGATGTATCCTTTATCGGCCACATAACGGTCTATAAAATCGCTTACTGGCTGCGCCGTGTGGCGGCCCTTCATTTCTATATTTACCAGGCATGCGGTGCCCACCACATCAAATACTTCATCCAGTGTAGGTATGCTGTGCCCGCCCTGAATTGTAAGTGCCTTAAGTTGCGTTAGCGACATCTTATGCACCTCGCCGCTGCCGTTTGTTACACGGTCTACCGTAAAGTCATGAATTACCACAAGCTCGCCGGTGGCACACACATGCACATCAAGCTCAAGGCCGTTTACGCCCATTTGCAGCGCTTTTTCAAACGATGCCAAGGTATTTTCCATTACGTGGGCTTTAGCGCCCCGGTGGCCTATTTTAAGCATAGTGATAATTTTATACCGCAAAGATACTTTTTTGATTCACGATTGAAGGATAGTTTGACGATTGAACTGAAAAATTGAGTACTTACTATATATAAAAAAGCCGCAGGCTTATCACCTGCGGCTTTACTATCAAAAAAATAAACTTAACTTAATTTTTAACCACTTTAATGGTTGTAGCAGCATCGCCTGCGGCTACTTTAGCAAAGTAAACACCCGCAGCAAGTGCAGAACCATCTACTACAGCCTGGGTGCCGTTCGCATTATGGCTAAGAATAACCTTGCCGCTAAGGTCTGATATTGTAACGTTGCTAATTAGGGCATTGCCCGCAGCAAACGTCCATGCGCTGTTAGATGGGTTAGGATAAGCCATAACCGTTGCAGCTGTAAAGCCTTCAAGGCCTGCAGTAGGCGCTGCAAAAGCAAATGCACCGGTAACCCTGTTAAAGGTAACGCTGTAAGTACCTGCAGGTATGGCCATATTGCCACCATCGGTTACTACCGTTGCCGTACCGCTTGGATATTCGGCAGCACCCCATGTAGTGCCCCAGTCATTATTAAGGCGAAATTTCATCTCTGAATTACCGTCACCATCCGGCGCAAATGTTACGCTGTTAACGCTGTAGTTAACGCCGTCTGTAGTGGTCATGTTAGTGTCTGTACCCCAGCCGCCTACGCCACTGCCGGTAATGCTTATAATAACATAATTAAAGCTGTAAGCACCGGTTGTAGCGTTAAATGTAACATTGTAGCTGTTTGCCGGAACCGCAATGGCTGCTCCGCCCGCAGTAGCTGTGCCCGTAGGGAAACCTGCGCCGCCCCATGCTGCTCCGTTTACAGAAAAGGTAGCTGTAGCATCATTAGCCACAACAACGTTGTTAGAGTTGTACGTAACACCGTCCAGTGTAAAAAACGAAGATACCGTGCCACCCACGTTTGCGGTTACTGTAGCAAAGTTACCTGCTGCCTCAAAGTTATAGGCAAGCGTGTTAAGGTTAAAGGTAATGTTGTAAAGTCCGGGTTGAGAGGGTATATTCTGCTGGCTATTAAAAACACCAGTGCCCGATGGCCATGTAGTACCACCCCAGTTGCTTGGCCAATCATTATCCTGACGGAATTTAACCGTACCCGTGTCCAGGGTAAAATTGTTTAAAGTATAAGTTATACCATCGGTGGTGGTCATGTCAGTATCGGTTGTCCATTCACCGGGAGTAGCATCGCCAATAATTCCAATACTTGGAAACTGGGCCTTCATAATTGCAGTACCCGCCATGAATACCGCACAAACCATAAGTAATTTTTTCATCATAAAAATAATTAATAATTGTTAAAAAAACGTTTTCGTAAAAATATTAAAAAAAAATGCCTAATCCCGCATTCCTTTCTCTTCAATAAGTAAAAAAACAATCTTACCTGATGTAATAACCACAAATACAAACAATTAACAACTATGTGTAGTGTTTTTGTTGCATCAGGTAAGCCGTTTTAAAAGCTGTTTTTGCCGCTTATACAGCAGGCGTATGCTATTCTGTAAGCACCCAGTACTGCCACGGGCTCGCTTCAACCTTCTGGCCTTTTGTAAAGCTTACTTTTTCTCCGGTCATATAGTTGGTATAGGTACCGGCTACAGGCATGTTAAAGCCTACGGTACTGCCTTTAAGGTTGGCCACATAAATAACCTTTTTGCCGCCTTTTTCGCGCTCAAATGCCAGTACAGATTCAGCATCGGTTGTAGGCAGCAATTTAAACGATGCAGCATCTTTACCGCCGTTTAGCGCGGGGTTTTCATTTTTAAGCTTACCAAGCTTTTGGTACACGGCAAACATTTTACCCATAGTTTTATCAATAGGGTCCTGCTCAAAGAATTTGATGCGCTTTTTAACGTCATATTCCTGGCCGGTATAGATAAGCGGCATGCCCGGCATGGTATAAGTAAGTGCGGCAAAAGCTTCTGTACCACCGTCCAGCCTTTCGTATTCGGTGCCGTTCCAGGCGTTCTCATCATGGTTGGTTGTAAAGTTCATAAAAATGTCGTCAGCCTCATACTTGCCCGGCTGTTCAGCCAGAAACTTCTTCAGGTCAGCCACCGGCTTTTTGCCCTTGGCAACATCATTCATCAGGTGGTGTGCAACCCAGCCATAGCCCATATCAAACTGGCCTTTAAACAAATATTCCTTGTCGCTCTCCATAAGCATAAACACCGGCTTGACTTCCTTTAATTTCGGTATGGCATAATTCCAGAACTCCGTAGGCACGTTATCGGCCACATCACAACGGAAACCATCTACGCCCTGCTCTTTAACCCAGTACAGCATTTCTTTTGTCATGGGCTCATACAGCGCCTTGCTCTTGTAATCAAGGTGCGCCACATCGGTCCAGCCCCAAGGCTCGCCAGTTTCAGGGTTCAGCGGGTCGGTCACTTCGCCTTTTTTGTTTTTCTCGTAATATTCCGGGTGTTCGGTAATCCATTTATGGTCCCACCCGGTGTGGTTGGCCACCCAGTCCAGTATTACATACATGCCGTTATCATGCGCCGTTTTTACCAGTTTCTCAAAATCTGCCAACGTGCCCAGATCCGGATTAATGGCGGTATAATCGGTAATGGCATAGTAGCTGCCCAGGTATTTTTTCTTCTCGGCAGGGTCAGTAATATCTTCTATAGACTTATCTGCCGTTGCCTTGCGTCGCTTCATCGAGATGGGGTATACCGGCATAAGCCAGATAACCTTAACCCCCAGCTTTTTAAGCTGTGGTATATCCTTGGTAAATTCGTTAAATGTGCCTTCCGGCGAATAATTCCGGATGTTGGCCTCATAAATAACGCTGCTTTCCATCATGGCATCGCTTACCGGTGCAATTTTGCCGGCATCGGCTTTTGCCACGGGTTCAGCCCCTTTTTTATCATCCTTACAGCCTGTGGCTAAAAGCACCAGCGCCATAAGGGTTACTATTGATTTTTTCATGTATAGTAGTTTTGGTTATAGCTATTTTAACTCCAGTACCAGTACACTTTTTGCCTCAAGCGTAAGGGTGCTGCTCACGTCTACCGTTTTGCCGGTAATTACATCAGTACCGCTTTTGTAATTTTTTATGCTCTCGGCAAAGCGGGCGGTGTTAAACGCTTTTGCCTCGGGGGCGTTGTTAACTACCACCATTACGGTTTCTGTGTCGTTGTAACGAAAGTACACATACACGTTGCTATCCGGAATGTACTGTTTGGTTCTACCGGTGTGTATTACCTCTTTACCCTTTCTCCAGGTAAACAGTTTTGATGTTACGTCAAAATACTGCTGCTGCTGTGCAGTGCGGCCTGCTTTTGTAAACGCATTGTTTGCATCGCCTGCCCAGCCGCCCTGCATATCACGCCTAATGTCGCCGTCGCCTTTGCCTTTATCACCGGCCATGCCTATCTCGCTGCCGTAATACAACTGCGGAATACCGCGTTCGGTAGCCAGAATTGCCATGGCCATCTGGTACTTTTTAAAGTCGTTTTTATAGATCTCGTTAATCCGCCCCGTATCATGGTTTTCAGCAAACGTTAGTACACTGTTTATGTTGGGGTACAAAAAGTCGTTGGCCAGGTTGTTATACATTTTCATCATGCCCCTGTCCCAGCCGGCATCATCTTCGTTAAAGGCCTGTGCCAATGCATCCATGCCTGTAAAATCCATAACAGTAGGCAGGTGCGAGTTATAACTTTCTATAGCGCCTATCTTGCTGTCTTTTTGCCAGTAGGCCATCTGCGCCTGGTCGTTCATCCATACCTCGCCCGCAATATTAAAATACGGGTACTCATCGGTAATGGCCTTGGTCCATTTAGCAATGCCCACCTTGTCGTTATAGCTGTATGTATCTACGCGGAAACCATCCAAATCAGCGTATTCAATCCACCAGATGGCGTTCTGGGTCAGGTAGTTCAGCACAAGCGGATTGCTTTGGTTCAGGTCGGGCATGCTGCCCACAAACCAGCCGTCTACGCACTGTCTTTTATCAATAGCTGCTGCATTGGTGTCAAACTGCGTGGCCATGCGGTAGTTGCTTTGCGAATAGCCCGGAAACTGGTGCACCCACTCATATGTTGGCAGGTCTTTATACATCCAGTGCTCGCTGCCCCAGTGGTTGGTTACATAGTCCAGTATCAGCTTCATGCCGCGCTTTTTCAGCTCAGCCGAAAGGCGCAGGTAATCTTCGTTAGTGCCATAGCGCGGGTCTATGTTATACACGTCGGTCTGGGCATAGCCGTGGTAAGAACCGCGCTCGTGGTTATCTACACACAGGGGTGTGTTCCAGACTGCCGTAGCACCCAGTTGCTCAATATAATCCAGGTTTTTGATGATGCCCTCAATATCGCCGCCGTGGCGCCCGTTAGGGTTGCTGCGGCTGGCCTTTTCGGCAGTGCCCTTAGCGTTATCATTATCCGGGTTGCCATTGGCAAAGCGGTCGGGCATAATTAGGTACACCGCATCTTCTGACGTATAGCTTTGGCGCGTAGCCGAACCTTCTTTACGGGCTTTTAGCTCATATTTTTGTGTAAAGGCAACTTTGTTCTTGCTGTCTTTAAACGAAAACATAAGCTGCTGCGCGGGCAGGTTTTTAGTGTCTATGATAACAAAAACATAGTTGGGGTTCTCTGTCTTTACCACATTATTAATAACCACGCCATTACTTACAGATGGAGTATACTGCGCTATATTTTTACCATAAAACATAACCTGAAGCTCAGGGTTGTGCATGCCGGCCCACCAAAAGGGCGGTTCAACCTTTTCGGCCTGCGCCGATGCAAGCCCGGTTGTAAAAAGTAGTAATAAAAGTAATTTTTTCATAGTGATTAGCCTCACCCCCGGCCCCTCTCCAAAGGAGAGGGGGGGATTGGAGCGTGAATGTTAGTTAGTAATTTTTCATTATTGAGTGAAGTTAGACCCTCTCCTTTGGAGAGGGGTTGGGGTGAGGCCCAGGTTCGGTGAGGTACTTTTAAACCGTTACCAGCTCATTTGGCTGTACCGTTACCTCTTTACCGTTAACCACCACTTTAAGGTCGTGGCTGCCCTCAAGCGAAAAACGTGTTTCTTCAGGGCGCACCGATACCTTAAGCACCTGGTTGCGGAAGTTTATCTTAAAGCTATAGCCCTGCCATTGCTCCGGTATCCTCGGCTCAAAGTGCAGCGTGTCGTTTTTAACACGCATACCGCCAAAGCCCTCTACAATACTCATCCAGGTACCGGCCATGCTGGTTATGTGCAGGCCTTCCTCCACCTCTTTGTTATAATCGTCAAGGTCAAGGCGCGATGTGCGCAAATAAAACGTATAGGCCTGTTCCATCCTGCCCAGTGTGGCTGCCTGTATGGAGTGCACGCACGGCGAAAGGCTGCTCTCGTGCACCGTTAGCGGCTCATAAAAGTCAAAGTGCTTTTCTAATTGCGACTTGCTAAAGTGGTCTTCAAAAAAGTAGAAGCCCTGCAGCACATCAGCCTGCTTAATGTAGGGTGAGCGCAATATCCTGTCCCAGCTCCATTTCTGGTTTATGGGGCGGTGCGCTTTATCCAGCTGGCTCACCGGAATCAGTTCTTTATCCAAGAAACCGTCCTGCTGTAAATACACGCCAAACTCATCGCTAAACGGCAGGTACATGCTATCGGCCACTTTTTGCCACTGGCGCACCTCGGCGGCATCCAGGTTGGTTATTGCCATAATGCGCTGATGGTCGGCGGCATACTCATCCTGAATACGGGCCAGCTGCTCCACAGCATAATCAATGCACCACTTGGCAATATAATTAGTATAAAAGTTATTATTAACGTTGTTTTCGTATTCGTTAGGGCCTGTTACGCCTAATATTACATACTTATCTTTACCCGCGGCAAAGGTTGCCCTCCGGTACCAGAAACGTGCAATGCCTATCAGCACTTCCATACCCTTTTCAGGTATGTAGCTGTAATCTCCGGTAAAGCGGTAGTAGTTGTAAATGGCAAAGGCAATAGCCCCATTACGGTGAATTTCCTCAAAGGTAATTTCCCACTCGTTGTGGCATTCCTCGCCGTTCATGGTTACCATAGGGTAGAGTGCAGCACCGTTTGTAAAGCCCAGCTTGGCCGCATTTTCTATGGCCTTGCCTAACTGGTTGTGCCTGTAGGTCAACAGGTTTCTTGCCACCTGCTGGTCTTTGGTAGCCATGTAAAAAGGTATACAGTAGGCTTCAGTATCCCAGTAGGTAGACCCGCCATATTTTTCGCCGGTAAAGCCTTTGGGGCCTATGTTAAGCCTCGGGTCTTTGCCCAGATAGGTCTGGTTAAGCTGAAAAATGTTGAAACGAATACCCTGCTGCGCCTTCACGTCGCCCTCAATGGTAATGTCGGCCATTTCCCAAATGCCGGCCCATGCCTGTTTTTGCTCTTCTAAAAGGGCGTCATATCCTTTGGCTTTCGCCGAAGCAATAACGGCCTTCGCAGCGCTGATAAGCTCCGCTTCAGGATGATTGGTTGATACCGTATACCCGCCAAATTTTACTATGGATGCCGTATCGTTAATATTAGCCTCTACCACATAGGTAAGCTGTACTTTCTTATTGCTTTTTTCAACTCCGGCAGGTAGCACCTGCACATCTGTACCGTTAACCAGTATGCTGTTGTGCATGTAAGTGGCCGCTGTAAAATGCGTTTTAAAGGTGCGTGCCGTTACAAAGGCTTCGTTGCCGTTGTACTGGGCATCAAGGGGTTCCCAAAAGGTTTCCTCCCAGTTGGCATCCATGTTTTTAACAGCACTGTCAACACATGGAATAAATGTTATCTGCGCACTGCGGTTAAGCGGGGTAACATTATACTGTATAACACCCAGCTCATCCTGCACAAGGCTTAAAAAGCGTGTTACGTTTACAGCAATCTCAGCGCCGTTTTGCAATGTGGCTTCAAAAGAGCGGTTGTACCAGCCTTCTTTCATGTTGAGCTCGCGCTTAAAGTTGCGCACGCTGCACGTGGCGAGGTCCAGCATTTCGCCGTTAATTTTTACATCTATACCTATCCAGTTAGGGGCATTGAGCACTTTTGCAAAATATTCGGGGTAGCCGTTTTTCCACCAGCCCACCTTGGTTTTGTCAGGGTAATAAACTCCTGCTATATAACTGCCGCGAAACGTATGGCCTGAGTAGTGTTCTTCAAAATTTGCACGCTGCCCCATGGCACCGTTGCCTATACTGAACAGGCTCTCAGACGATTGTACCCGCTCGGCATCAAATCCTTCTTCTATTATGCTCCAGCTGTTAGGAACTATATAATCCTGGTTCATGTGTATCAGTTAACTAAAGTTGCTAAAAAATCGGTTGAAATCTCTGTAAAATCATTAAAGTTGTGTTTTGCCTCGTGCAGTATGGCTTTACTGCCTATACCTACGCTTATCATACCGGCTATGTTTGCTGCCTGTATGCCCGCCACGCTGTCTTCAAACACTATAGAGTCTTCGGGGTTTTTGCCCACAAGCTGCGCCGCTATAATAAACACTTCGGGATCGGGCTTTGCATTTACCACGTCATTACCGTCTACAATAGCGTCAAAATAATGCAGTATGCCCACTTTTTCCAGTATGGGCCTGGCATTTTTACTGGCCGATCCAAGTGCCACCAGCTGGTTATTAGCCGTAAGCCAGTCCAGCACCGGCACTACACCGGGCAATATTTCATCAGCCTGCATGTTTGCAATAGAGTTAAGGTAATCTTCGTTTTTTTCTGCCAGCCACAGGTATTTATCTGCCTGGGTGGCGTCTATTTTGCCCAGCCCCAGTATAATTTCCAGCGAGCGCTCGCGGCTCACACCCTTAAGCAGCTCGTTATGGTCGTGCGTAAAGTCAATATCCAGGCGGTTGGCAATTTTTTTCCAGGCGTTATAATGGTACCGGGCGGTATCTACAATAACGCCGTCCAGGTCAAAAATAAAAGCTTTTAGTTTCATTGATTTATGTTGATTGATTGATGTTTATTTTTGCGCCGTCTTTTACTAAAAGGGCCATAAAGCCGGCTATTACCATAGATATACCGCCTATCAGGAGGGCATATATAGGCTCGTTGTTAAAAAAGTAAGATACCAGGAAACCCAGTATAGAGGCAGCCAGTAATTGCGGTATTACCACAAAAAAGTTAAATACACCCATGTAATATCCCATTTTTGAGGCAGGCAATGACCCGGAAAGCATGGCAAAGGGTATTGATAAGATACTTGCCCACGCTATGCCCACGCCTATCATAGAAATATCGTACATGTAAAATGTAAAATGATGCCAGGTACCGGCGGTGCCCAAGCTAAACAACTCTTTATTAAAGATGCCCGCGTTACCCAGAAAGTAAATGGAGGCAAGGCCCGCGCCACCTGCTGCGAGTGCCAGGAAGTGGGTAAACTTGCGGCTGGTGCGCCGTGCAATGAGCGGCAGTAAAAAGGCGGCAATGGCGCCCACAAGGTTGTAATTGGCAAACATTTCGTTAACCACGTTAGCACCCGTATTATACGCTTCAGACGTAGTATCGGTGGTTTTGTAAATGTGCTCTGTAACGGCGCTTGTGGTATAGATCCACATAGAAAAAAGCGCGAACCAGGTAAAAAACTGTACTATGGCAAGTTGTTTCATTACACCGGGCATAAACTGAAAATCGTTCATGATGGTAACAAAGCCGTTTTTATAGTTACCTTTTGCCTGAAAAAGCCCAGAAATTATAAGTGCTACCCCACCCAGGCCTATAAGCCCCAGTGATAGTACATACAAATCTTTTTTAAGGTGGTAGGCATAAATAAAGTAAGTAAATACAAGGGCCAGCGCCAGTGCCAGTAAACCTATGTTAAGATGCGTTTTGCCGTTAGCCCTGAACCATCTTTGCGGTTTTTCTGCCTCATGATATTGTTCTTTGTCCGATTTTTCAAATACCTCGAGCTCTTGTGGCGAATATTCTTTTGTGGTAAGGATGGTAACCAGCACCGATAGGATAAAGGCCGCGCCACCTATATAAAAAGAATATTTAACCGAATCAGGTATCTGGCCCAGGGGAGCGGTATTGGCTACATCAAAATACGTCAGTATGTTGGGCAGTTTAGAGGCCACATAGCCTCCCAGGCCAATAAAAAAGCTTTGTGTGGCAAATCCTGTGGTGCGCTGCTTTTCATTAAGCACATCGCCTACAAAAGCCCTGAAGGGTTCCATAGTAATATTTATAGAGGCGTCGAGCATCCATAAAATACCTGCGGCAAACCACAGCACCGGCGAGTTGGGCATTATAAAAAGCGCCATAGAGGCAAGCAGTGCCCCCACCAGGAAATAGGGTTTGCGGCGGCCCAGCCTTGTCCAGGTCCTGTCGCTAAAATAACCTATTATGGGCTGTACAATAAGCCCTGTTAAAGGCGCGGCTACCCACAACGCCGGTATATCATCTATGTCAGCGCCCAGTGTCTGGAAAATCCGGCTTACATTGGCATTTTGCAGGGCAAGGCCCATTTGTATCCCCAGGAAACCGAAACTCATGTTCCAGATGCCCCAGAAATTTAATTTACGCTTTTCCATTATCGTATTTAATTAAAACGATAAGCGTAGGTGCTTATCAAAACTTACAATTTTTTGAAGTGAAGTGTGTAAGGTTTGATAATCAGTAACAAAGATATTTATTTTTTTAAGCTGATAGTATTTATGGGCTGAAATTTTACATCGCGTATTAAATATTTACATTCTTTAATCCTTTAATCTTCAGTATGTTGCTAAAAACTACAACGTTGGCGTAACTTTTTCTTTTAACCCCGGCCGGGTATCTATACACCTTTAGCAATAGTGCTTTCCCTTTCTACAAGGCTGGTTTCAATCAGTTCGGTGGTATATTGCTCGTTTTCTTCGTCAAGCTCCAGCCGGTCAATAAGCATCTTGGCGGCACGGCCTCCCATTTTAATGCCGTTCTGGCTCACGGTGGTTATACTCGGGCTGCTAAACTGCGATATAATACCATCAGTAAAGCCTATAACGCTAAGCTCTTCCGGTACTTTAATGCCCATTTTGTGCGCAATTTTAATGCTGGTAACGGCAAAAAGCTCGTTTACGGCAAAAATAGCCCTTGGCTTCTGGCGTTCCAGCAGTGCGGCAATAGGCTCTTCGCAATGGTCAATGTCCTCAATCTTAATAATAAGGTCTTCGTTTACGGGTATGGCGTGATCGTTAAGCGCGTTTATATAACCGTCAGTACGCAGCTTGCCCACGCTTACATAGTCTACTGTAGTTACAAGGGCAATTTCTTTAAAACCCTGGCCCACAAGGTAGTCTACAGCCTCATAGGCGGCCATCTGGTCGTCAATAATAACCTTGTCGCACAATACATCATTGGTAATACGGTCAAACATTACTACCGGCATGCCCTGGTTTATAACTTCCTGTATGTGGTGAAAATCTTTTTTTTGCTGCGTCTCTTTACTAAGCGACATTATAAAGCCATCGGTACTGCCGTTAGCCAGTACCTCCATGTTAATTACCTCTTTATCAAAAGATTCATTGCTAAGGCACACAATTACGTTATACCCGTGATCATTGGCCACCTGCTCAATGCCACTGATAACGGTAGCAAAAAAGTGGTGCACAATTTCGGGTATGATGATGCCTATGGTTTTTGTCTTTTTATTTTTAAGGCTAAGGGCAATATTATTGGGCCTGTAGTTATATAATTTAGCAAAAGCCTGCACTTTTAAACGGGTGTCTTCGCTTATTTCATGGCTGTCCCTCAATGATTTGGATACTGTAGAGATAGATACATCCAGTTCTTTGGCAATTTGCTTAAGTGTAACCTTTCTTTTCATCATAAAAAATATTTTCAGTTAGGCAGGCATAGCCACTTGTGTCGTGTTGCTTCAAAACAAATATATAACAGATTGCACAGCAACCCACAGTTATCGCATAAAAGATTTTAAATAAAGCGAGGCAACTGCGAAAACGTTTGAAAAAAGTGGTGGGTAAATTGCGGGAAACTGGTAGGTACTGGTATGATAAATAAGTGTTTTTTATACATTTGACAAACTTAAAACACTTTATTATAATGGTTTAATAGAATTAGATTTCTCTATTTCAACAGAATATATAATTCTCATTACCTATAATTTATTACCCAAACTTTAAATACACTAACGCCTATGTAAAAACAGCCCTGATTATTGAATTGGAAGTAAAAACAGCCCTAAATTATTAATTTGAAATAAAAAGCACATAAAATTTCATTCTCGCAAATAAAACCCTCTAAAAGCCATGTAAAAATCAAAAGTTTTCAACACGACAACGTTGTAGTAACGTTGTATTTACGAAAACGTTTTTTTTTGACTTTATTTTAGATAATTTTAACCTTTGAAGTGAGTGTGTAAGCATTTAAACGCAAATTTTAACCTAAACAACTTGTATGAAAACTATGTATCAAAAGTTATTACTGTTGTTGCTCATGTTACCCCTTAGTGCCCTGGCTCAGAGCACTGTTAAAGGTACCGTTCGCGACAACACCACCGGCGAGCCTTTGCCCGGGGTTAATGTAATTGTAGAAGGCACCACTAACGGCACTTCAACCGATATGGACGGCAGCTATACACTGGCTAACGTTAAAAGCGGAGACAGGCTGGTTTTTAGCTCTATAGGCTATGTTAACCTGACCGAAACCTATGCCGCGCAGGCTACTATTGATGTAAGCCTTACCGAAGATACCGAGGCTATAGAAGAGGTAGTTATTATAGGATATGGTACTACTACTAAAAAAGATGCCACAGGATCTGTTAGCACCGTTACCGCAAGAGACTTTAATAAAGGTGCTATTGTAACGGCCGAGAACATGATTAACGGTAAAGTAGCGGGTGTTACCATAAATACCAGCGGCGCTCCGGGTTCGGGTTCGCAAATCAGGATAAGGGGCGGCTCTTCGTTAGACGCTTCAAACGATCCGCTTATTGTTATAGACGGTCTTCCGGTAACTAACAGTACCGGTATAGGCTCTACATCGGCGCTTGCTTCTATAAACCCTAACGATATAGAAAGCTTTACCGTGCTTAAAGATGCCTCTGCAACAGCCATTTATGGTTCAAGGGCATCAAACGGCGTTATCATCATTACTACAAAAAAAGGTGGTAAAACCCTTAAGGTAAACTATAACATGACCTATGGTAGCGGAAAAGCTTACAATCAGGTAGATGTATTTAGCGCAGACGAATACCGCAATATTATTGCTACTTACAGGCCTACTGAGGTTAACCAGCTGGGTACTGCTAATACAAACTGGCAGGATGCCATTTACAGGCGTACAGACTTTATTGATAACAGTGCATCGCTTACAGGTAACCTGTTTGGCTTTATGCCTGCCCGCCTTTCATTAGGTAACACGTATCAGGAAGGCTTAAGGCTTACCAACAAGTTTAACAGGAGCACCGTGTCTATGGCGCTTAGCCCGTCATTTTTTGATGACCACCTTAAGCTAACCCTAAACGCTAACTACGCAAACGAAAAAAACCGCTTTGCCGATGGTGTAGAGGGTGCAGCACTTCGCTTTGACCCTACACAGCCTGTTCTTGATGCTGATTCACCTTACGACGGGTATTTTGAATACTACAACGCCGATGGCTCATTAGCACAAATTGCGCCGCGCAACCCGGTGGCACAGCTTTTACAAACGCATGATAACGGTACTAACGACCGTTTGTATGGTAACTTCCAGGTAGATTACCGCCTGCACTTTCTCAAAGAGCTTAAAGCTACCGTAAACCTTGGTTATGACAGGTCTAAAGGAGACAGGACCCGCTATGTTCCGGCAACGGCTGCATCGGGCCCCAGCAACAACAACGTGCCTTATGGTACAGATGAGTACAGCACCAGGACACTTAGCAATAAGCTTTTAGATGCTTACCTTAATTACAACAAAACCTTTGGCAAGTTTAATATCGATGCAACAGCAGGTTACTCTTACCAAAAATATGAAGAAGAAAGCTTTTACCAGGGCAACCTGAACAACCCAACGCTGCCTTCAACATTCCCTGAAACCGACAGGGTTACAGATAATGTGCTTATAGGCTTCTTTGGCCGTGCTAACTTTAGCTTTAATGATAAGTATTTGCTAACCTTTTCTTACAGGAGAGACGGCTCATCACGTTTTAGCAAAGACAACCGCTGGGGCAGTTTTCCGGCAGCCGCATTTGCATGGAAACTTAAAGAGGAGTTCTTTAAAGATAACCAAACCATCAGCGACCTTAAGCTTCGCCTTGGCTACGGTATAACAGGCCAGCAGGACTTAGGTAATGCCGCCCGTAATTTTTACCTGCAGCAGTATACCATAGGCGGTGGCAACAGCCAGTATTACTTTGGCAGCACGCCTACATTTGTGGGTGTTCCTAACGCTTATAATACCGATATTAAATGGGAAGAGACCACAACATACAACGTGGGTGTAGACTATGGCTTGTTTAATAACAGGATAACAGGCGCATTAGATGTGTTTTACAAAAAAACCACCGACCTGCTATCTTACGTATCTTTTCCTGACGGATCTAACTTTTCTAACGCGGGCTACCAGAATATAGGCGATTTTAGTACCAAGGGTATTGAGTTCCTTGTTAAAGGCGATGTAGTTAGGGGAGAAGACTTTAACTGGGATGTTAACTTTAACTTTACCAAGTTTGAAAGAAGGATAGATGAGCTTGCCTTTGGCCAGGATATTGAAAGGGGAGGCACTGGTGCCGGTACCGGCAGCAACGTGCAGCTATACCGCGAAGGCGTTACGCCCGATGCGTTTTATGTATACAAGCAGCTGTATGATACCGCCGGAAAACCTATAGAAGGTGCTTATGCTGACCTTAACGGCGATGGTATTATTAATGGCGACGACCGCTACGTGTACAAAAACCCTGATCCTGATGCTACTTTTGGCTTTGCGAGTAACATGGTGTACAAAAACTGGGACTTTTCATTTAACATGAGGGCCAGCGTGGGCAACAGGATTTTTAACGGTGTAGAGGCCGGCAACGCGCAGCTTAACCTGCTTCGCAACGGTGTACTGGGCAACATCCCGTCATCAGTTACACAAACAGGCTTTACTACAACGGCCGATGTGGTGCTGTCTGATATCTTTATACAGAACGGCTCTTTTTTAAGGATGGATAACATTTCGCTTGGTTACACATTCCAGAACTGGCTGGAAGGCAAAGCAAAAATAAGGCTGTTTACAGGTGTGCAAAATGCCTTTATTATAACAGAATATAAAGGCCTTGACCCCGAAATTACTAACCAGGGCCGCGACCAGACTATTTACCCAAGGCAAAGGCAGTTTCTGTTTGGTGTAAATGTTAACTTTTAAAAAAATTAAAATGAAAAATATAAAACTTAGCCTACTGTTCATCATGGGTATGTTTGCACTAAACTCGTGCACCAGCGACCTTGATGTAACACCCGAAGATGATGACATCTTTACGGCAGATAATTTTTACAGGCAGCCCGGTGCTTACAAGCAGGCGCTTGCCGGTATATACGGCAACCTTAGCATAACCGGCCCTAACGGCCCTGATAACTCACTGCTTGCAGGCATAGATGCCGGTACCAGTAACTATGGCAGGTGCCTTTGGTACATGCAGAGCCTTACTACAGATGAGGCCATCTGGAGCTATGAAAATGATGCCGGTGTACGCGAAATTCAGCGTATTACCTGGAATGCAGATAACCCTATTGTACTGGGTATGTTTAGCCGCCTTATGGTAGAAGTAGCCTTAGCTAACGAATTCCTTAAGCAATCTTCGCCAGAACTGCTTGCCTCAAGGGGCATTAGCGCTACAGAGATCGCAGATATTGCGGTATACCGCCAGGAAGTGCGCACACTAAGGGCGCTTGTGTATTACAACCTGCTTGACCTTTATGGAAAAGCACCGTTTGTTACAGAAAATGATCCGGTTAACTTTCAGGGCCCGGAGTACAACAGGCAGCAGCTTTTTGATTTTGTAGAGAGCGAACTTAATGAGGTATTGCCTACGCTTAAACCCGCCCGTACAAATGAGTATGGCCGTGTAGACCAGGGTGTGGCTAATATGATACTGGCTAAGCTTTACTTAAATGCAGAGGTATATATAAATACGCCTAAATATGCTGAGTGCGCTGCAAAATGTGCCGATATTATAGGTGCAGGATACGCGCTGAATCCGGAATACCTAAGAAACTTTAACGCCGATAACAATACCTCTCCTGAAATTATATTTGGCCTTCAGAGCGATGGTAACGTTACCCAGAATTATGGCCCTACAACGGTTATGGTTAACGGCCAGGTGGGTTCTTTTGAGCAAAATGGTGTAAACTTTGGCGTAGGTGCCGCCGCATGGGGTGGTGCGCTAAGGCTAAGGAAACAGTTTGTAGAGAAATTTAATGGTGCTGACTTTACTAACGACGATAGGAACACTATTATTTCTACTGACAGGGATATAGAAATTACTGACATTGCTAACCGCGATCAGGGTTTCATCCTTGCAAAATGGTCTAACAGGACATCTGCCGGCACCCAGGGCGTTAGCTCAAGCTTTGTAGATACTGATTTCCCTATGTTCCGCCTGGCAGATGTATACCTTATGTATGCAGAGTGCGCTAAAAGAAATGCGGCAGGCACAACAACAGCTCAGGCGCTTACTTATGTAAACGCGCTGAGGATGCGTGCCCACAGTGGGGGCACCACAGCTAACATTGTAGAATCTGAGCTTACGCTTGATTTTATACTTGATGAGCGCGTGCGCGAACTGCACTGGGAGGCACATCGCCGCCAGGACCTTATTCGTTTTGGCAAATTTACAGGAGGCAACTACAACTGGGCATGGAAAGGCAATAGCGCAAACGGTGTGGCTATTTCAAGCCAGTATGCCCTGTTCCCTATACCTACCAGGTCTCTGGCATCAAATACTAACTTAACCCAAAATACAGGATACTAACCTAACATTAATTCACAATGAAAAAAATATTTAAATATGTAATGGTTGCCGCCCTTTTTACCGGGCTGGCTTCATGCGAGGATGAGCAGGACCTTATGCTTGTAAGCCCGGAAGGCTCGTTTGAGATTGTCTCTCCGGAATCGGGCTCGTCAGTACTGCTTACAGCAGAGACCGTAAATAATATTGCACTTACCGTAACCTGGCAGGATATGGACTACACTACGCCTACAGAGGTTAACTATGTGGTTCAGATTGCTGCCGATGCAGAGTTTACAGCGCCGGTAGATGCCTCTTCCACTACTACAACTACAGCTACCTTAACCGGTTCTGCGCTAAACACTATTGCCATCAATGCAGGTATTGAGGCAGGCGCACAGGGTATTTTGTATGTAAGGGTAAAATCAAGCGTGGGCACACAGGGCGCTATGGAAATGTTTTCTAATGTAATTACGGTTGCAGTAACGCCTTTCCAGGCTTTTACACCGCTTAAAGACCTGTTTTTAGTAGGGTCAGCAGCCCCTACAGGGTGGGATAACGGTGCCGCTACAAATATGTATGCGCTTTACAGAGACCCGGCAAACGAAGATGTATTTTATTATACAGGCTATTTTGCCGCGGGCGAATTTAAAATGGTTGAGGTTAAAGGACAATGGGCACCACAGTACGGTTCTGATAACGCAGGCAATATCCTGCCAAGGCCAACTGAAAGTGAGCCCGATCCAAGCGCGTTTACCGTAGCTACAGCAGGCTATTACAGCCTTATGGTAGACCTTAGCAACAATACCTACACGTTTGCACCATTTGATGCTGCATCTGCACCGGTATATACCGCAATGGGTATAATAGGCACATCTACCCCGGGCCAGTGGGATAATGATACAGATATGGCGCAGACGGCCTCTAACCCGCACATCTGGTACATAACAGGCCAGGAGCTTACAGATGGCGAACTAAAATTCCGCGAAGGTGATGCCTGGACTAACAGCTGGGGTAATACAACCCCAATAAGCGGACAGGGCCACAATGCTAATGATGGCAACGTACCTGTAACTGCAGGTACATATGATATTTGGTTTAACGACCTTGACGGACGTTATATTCTAATACCTGTAAACTAATATCCTCATAAATAAGAAGGGCTGCTCGTCAGCCCTTTTTTTATCTTGTAATACCATGAAAAAATTTACATTACTTTTATTTTTGCTACTGGGAGCACTAAGTTTTGGCCAGGTTACCACCACACCATCTCCTGTAGACCCAAATGCTCCTGTTAGCATCTTTTTTGATAAGGCAGGCACCGGCCTGGCAAGCTACACCGGCACCATATATGCCCACATAGGCCTTACGGTAAACGGCAATCAATGGTCTAACGTAATAGAAAACTGGGGTAACAATACTACCCAGCCTGCTCTTACCTTTGTTAGCGGCACTACCTACAAGCTGGAGATACCCACTAACCTGTACACGTATTTCAATGTACCCGCTACAAGTACCATTACGCAGATATGCGTAGTGTTTCGCAGCGCGGCTACGCCTTACTCGCAATCAACAGATATTTTTATACCTGTAGGGGCTTTTCAGGTCAACCTTACCACCCCCGTGGCAAACACCACCACCATATTAAATAACGGTGCCAGCCTTGCCGTTACGGCTACTAACACCGGTGGCAACGCCAGCTACAACCTTAAGGCTAACGGTACAAGCATTAATACTAATACCAGTACAGCAAGTTATAGCTATACCCACACAAACATTACGGCTAATACCCATTATGAACTTGTGGTTACACAGGGCACTAACGTTATTACAAAAGAATTTTCGGTAATAGTTAACCCAAATACTGTATCTCAGGCGCTGCCCGCGGGTGCTGTAGACGGTATTACCTATAATGATGCCGATGCTACAAAAGCCACACTTGTGCTTAATGCTCCCGGTAAAGATTTTGTATATGTAGCAGGCAGCTTTAACAACTGGACACCTACATCGGCATATGCCATGAAAAAAGATCCGGTTTCTGGCAAGTTCTGGCTGGAGCTAACTGGCCTAACAAGCGGCCAGGCATATACATTTCAGTACTGGGTAGTAGACCAGACACCTATAGGTAGCTCTAAACCACTGGTTAAAGTGGCTGACCCGTTTAGCACTTTTGTACTGTCTCCTTATGATGATCCGTACATCTCAGCCTCGGTATATCCTAACCTTCCGGCATATCCTGCCGGGCAGGATTTTGAGGTGTCAGTTATAAAAACAGGCCAGCAGGCTTATCAATGGCAGGCTACAGATTATGAAAGGCCGGCTAAAAAAGACCTGGTAATTTATGAAGCGCTTATCCGTGACTTTAATGCCACAAAAACATGGGAGTCAATGGCTGCCCAGATAGATTATTTTAAAAACCTGCACATAAACGCCATCGAGCTAATGCCCGTAATGGAGTTTGAAGGTAACATATCGTGGGGTTATAACACATCGTTCCACATGGCGCCTGATAAGGCCTATGGCACCCCTGAGAGCATGAAGGACTTTATTGACCTGTGCCACCAGAACGGTATTGCCGTTATTTTAGACGTTGCCCTAAACCACGTTTATGGCCGCTCTCCGCTGGCACGTATGTGGGTAAACGATGCTGATGGCGATGGTTATGGCGCTCCTGCCACAGATAACCCTTATTGTAATGTTGTTGCCAAGCATACCTATAGTGTAGGCAGCGACCTTAACCACCAGAGCACGCTAACACAGTACTATGTGCAGCGCACCATTGAGCACTGGATAACAGAGTTTAATATAGATGGTTTCCGTTGGGACCTTACAAAAGGCTTTACGCAAAACTGTACCGATACTAACGAAGGTTGTACCAACAGCTACCAGGCAGACCGCGTAGCCATACTTAAGCAGTATGCCGATTACCAGTGGGCTATCGATCCTGATTTCTATATTATTTTTGAGCACATGGGCGATGGCAGCGGCGCTAACAGCGCCCACCAGGAAGAAATTGAGTGGGCTGGCTACCGCTTAGGCGAAGGAAAAGGCATCATGCTATGGGAAAAACACACCGGACCGTTTAACCAGAACACTATGGGTTATGCGTCAGACAGCAACTTTAACAACATGGATTTTGAAAACCAGGGCTACCCGGCACCACGCGCGGTAAACTTTGCCGAAAGCCATGATGAGGAGCGTCTTATGTACAAAAACCTGCAGTATGGTGCGGTGTCGGGCAACTATAGCGCTAAAGCGCTTGCCACGGCATTAGACAGGACCAAGACGCTTGGTGCTGTGTTTCTTACCGTTCCCGGGCCTAAAATGATATGGCAGTTTGAAGAGCTGGGTTATGATTTTGGCATTAACCGTTGCGAAGACGGTACGTATAACGATGGCTGCCGCACTAACCCTAAGCCGGTACCCTTTGAAAATGGGTATGCTACAGATCCTGCACGTATGGCAGTTTACAACACCTGGGCGCAAATTCTCAATATTAAGATGAATAACCCGGTATTCAGCACCACTACATTTACCATACAGTCGGGCAACCTTACCCCGCGTATCGATATATGGGATGACAGTATTCCGCTTACCGAGTTAAAAAATGTAATTATACTGGCTAACTTTGATGTTACCGCTAAAACAGTTAATACAAACTTTCCGCTTACAGGCACGTGGTACAACCTTATGGATAACAGCACCATTGCCGGTACTGTTGAAACAATAAACCTGCAGCCGGGCGAATTCAGGATATTTGGCAACCACATGGCTACTTTGGCCGGCCAGGATTTCAGCGTGCTTAAAGCCGCGCTGTACCCTAACCCTGCCAGCAGCCACTTTAGCCTTAGCATTGCCGCTCAAAAAGTGGAAGTATACGCCATAACAGGCCAGCTTGTTAAAGCTTTTGGAGTTACAGCAGCAGGCAGCAGCTTTGATGTAAGCAGCCTAAGCCGTGGTGTATATATGGTAAAAATAACCGATACCAATAATGCAACAAGCACCACAAAGCTTGTTAAAGAATAATTTTTGTGTTAGTTTAATATGTTAAGTTTCAACAGGCCCCTAAACTAAACAGGGGCCTTTTGTTATTTTTATAATGCGTTTATCCCAAAATTACGGAACTAAGAATTCCAAATCCCAAGAGAATGAAGATGAATAAAAATGTATTTGTAATAGTCCTGTTATTTATAGGTGCTGTGCTCTATGCACAAACTACAAATGTGCAGTTTAAAGTAAACATGAACCAGCAAATTGCGCTGGGCAATTTTAACCCCGCTACCCAAACGGTAGATGTTGCCGGCAGTTTCAATGCCTGGGGTGTGCCGCCCTGGATACTCTCAGATACTGATGCCGATGGTATTTATACCGGCACTGCCAGCCTTAACATAGGCACTGCCATACAATTTAAGACCCGTATCAACGGCTTATGGAACGGCACCGAAGAATTTTCGGGCGGAGGCCCTAACCGTACCTACGCTGTAGTAGAAAACGGCATTATAGAATACTGGTACAATGATGTGCTGCCCGCAGGCGCGGTAGTGGCTAATGCGCTCCCCAGCGCTTATATAGTGCAGCCCGGCCAGGCCATCCAGTACCTTGACCAGAGCCAAGGCACGCCCGTATCATGGTTGTGGAGCTTTCCCGGAGGTACGCCCGCTACATCTACGCTACAAAACCCGCTGGTTACATATAACAGTGCGGGAGTATACGGTTTTACGCTTACCGTTACCGATGCTAATGGCAATACATCAACAAAACATTTTGGCACTATCATCCGTGTTGAGGCCATGCAAACTTTTTGGTGGAACGAAACCGTGTTTTATGAAGCTTTTGTGCGCAGTTTTAAAGACAGCAACGGCGATGGTAAAGGCGACATTCTGGGGCTTATAAGCAAGCTGGACTACCTTAATGACGGCAACCCCGATACAACTACCGATTTGGGTATTACCGGCCTTTGGCTGATGCCCATAATGCAGTCCCCCAGCTACCACGGCTATGATATAACAGACTACCAGACAGTAGAGCAGGATTATGGCACTAATGCCGATTTTCAGCAGCTGATTACCGAGTGCCATAACCGAGGTATTAAAGTAATTATTGATATGGTTATGAACCATACCAGCAACCAGCACCCCTGGTTTATATCGAGCACTAATCCAAATAGCGATAAGCGCGACTGGTACATTTGGGAAGATACAAACCCCGGCACACCCGGCCCTTTTGAGGGCGCGGCATGGCACCCGTCTAATGGCGACTATTACTATGGCGCGTTTTACAGCGGCATGCCCGACCTTAATTTTTACAACCCCGAAGTGCACCAGGCCTTTGAAGATGTGGCCCAGTTTTGGCTGCAGGATATGAACGTTGATGGCTTTAGGCTGGATGCGGTTAAGTACCTTTATGAAACCCCTGCGCAGCAAATGGATGCCCCGCAAACCATTGCCTACTGGCAGGAGTTCCGGGAGTTTTATAAATCGGTTAAGCCCGGGGCATTTGCTGTAGGCGAGGCGTGGGATGTTACCGGCATAGCATCGCAGTATGTCAATAACAACGGTCTTGACTATTGCTTTGAGTTTGAGCTGGCCGATAGTATTTTAAATGGCCTTAACAGTGGCAGTGCTGCCGACCTGTCTAACCAGATGATTGAAGTTATAAGTTCTTACCCTTTTTTACAATGGGGCAACATACTGGGCAACCATGATACCAACCGCATTATGAGCCAGTTTAATAATGATATGGCCAAAACCAAAGCAGCCACTACGCTGCTGTTTACATTGCCCGGCATTCCATACATTTATTATGGCGATGAAATAGGCATGACGGGTATTAAGCCCGATGAAAACCTGCGCACCCCAATGCAGTGGACGGCCACAGGTGGCGCTGGCTTTACAACCGGCACGCCGTGGCGCGCCATCAATGGAGATTATACCACTAAAAACGTGGCGGTACAGCAAACAACCGTGGGATCTTTATGGAACCATTACCATGACCTGATAACACTTCGCAATACCCAGAACGCGCTCAGCAAAGGTACATACCTGCCTGTAACAACTTCTAATACCTCGGTTTTAGCCTTTATAAGGCAGTTTGAAGATGAGAATATACTTGTTATTGAAAACATGGGAACAGGTGCCGCAAATGGGCTTACATTAACCCTTAACCACGGTGGCCTGCCTGCAGGAGATACGTATTTGCAGGAATTACTGGGCGCTGGCAATCTTGAAATTACCATTGATGGCAACGGAGGCTTTACAAATTATGAAATGCCTTCGCTAAACGCTAAAGGGTACCGCATTTATAAAATAGTGGGAGAACTAGCCACACCAGTACCGGATATTGCCCCGGCACTCGCGCTGTATCCTAACCCTGCATCATCAGCCTTTAGTTTAAATATAGATGTGCAGGCCATACAGGTGTACAACCTTGCCGGGCAGCTGGTGCAGGGTTATGCTTCGGCACCTGCCGGAAAATTAATAGACGTCAGCGTGCTTTCAAAAGGTATTTACCTGGTAAAAGTGAAGGATTCAGAGGGAAATGTAAGCACTGTAAAGCTCGTAAAAGAGTAATTAGTGTTTATTCTGTAAATAACAAGGCTTCCTGTTTTAGGAAGCTTTTGTTATTTATATGCTAAACCATTGGCTATTGCCAAAGCTATAAAGTACTTTTAAGTAAGATAATACAGCACTTATGAAAAAGATATTTATTGTAGTAGCCCTGGGTCTGAGCCTTGCAGCCTGCAAAAGTACAAAGGCCACTAATGCGGCGGCAACAACAACAGCATCGGCTGATGCACCGGCGGTAGCCTACAGGGACAATTTTAAAATCGTAACCGATGCCGAAAAATCGGCAACGCTAAAAGAGCTTAAAGCAACCGGACCAAACCAGAGCGTGCTGATTATGACTAAAAATTTTAAGGGGGAAAGTATTACGGTGAGCAACGGAGCAAAAAAATTTTATACAGGCTACCCGCTTACAAACCTGGGCACCGGTCTGGCCGAAAAAGTTGCCATAGACAACACCTCCGACATTACCATTTATGATAGCCATACAAAAAAAGAAGCGGTACTAAAAAGCAGCGATACACAAAAATACAAATTTGTTTATGTATCAAAAAAGCCGGGCTCTAAAAACCCTTTTGTAATAACCTACAGCAACAAGCTTGCTGCTTTTATAAAAAAAGCTCCCTGATCAGGGAGCTTTTTGTTGTATATCTTAAACGCTGATCATTACATTTTGCCGCTTTTAGCCTCTTTTTTTGCATCAGTGCAGCAGCCGGCAGCCGGTTTCTTAGCGGCTTTATCTGAGCAGCAGGCGGCAGGCTTGGTTTCCTTTTTGCCTTTAGAAGCTGTTGCAGTGGTGGCTGTAGCTTTAGTAGCTTGTTTTTTAGGTTCCTGCTGCGGCTCATAATAAGCTTTATCACCAGATGATTTTACATTGCTTACTTTATACTCGCCCATTTTTTCTACAGTTTGCACAAAACTTTCGGCATGCTGTTTGGCCGGGTCAAATTGTATAGTGGCGGTTTTGCTGTCAAAGTCTACCTTCGCGTTGTCTACACCATCCATTTTAGCAAGCTTTTTTTCAATGGTTTTGGCACACCCGTCAGGGCACATCATGCCGTCTATTTTAAACGAAGCCGTTTCAAGGTTGGCAGCCGTATGCTTGCCGGCATGGGTACTATCAGCGGTGGTGCTGTCTTTAGGTGTTTCAAGATTGCCATCTTTGTCTGTATTTTTACAGCTTGCAAAAAGTACGGCTGACAGCGCTATAAGCGAAAGTTTTTTAGCTAAATTCATGATATAATGTATATTAGTTTAATAACAGTATTGTAACAGGTTACAAATGTATATAAAAACGGTTTTAATTGTATTTTATGCAGCCAAGTTTAACCGGATTGCAAAGTTAACCGCAAAAAAAGAGGCGCATTGAGCGCCTCTTTACTTAAAAATAGCATACAAATTAATAATTTGTCAGCATTTCGGTACTAAAAGTATCATTGCTGCCGGTTGCGGGAGTAACTAAACCTTTAGTATAAATAGTGTAAATATGACCTGAATACAGGTTCACGGCGCTATCAGTAAACAGCGTTTCGCCACTTTCAGAATCCTTAAATGTAAAATCGTAGGTGCCGCTCTGCACCTCAATAAACGCTGTTGACGCCTTAAATGCCAGGTTAGTAGCAAAATTTTGTGTTATTCCTGCTACGTCAACGCTGTCAGCATCGGGCGAAAGGTTAATAAAACGCACATAAGCATGATTAGCCGCCGGGTATTCAAGGCTGTCGTTAAAAGTTACAAGCTCAAGGTTATCAAACGTGTTAACCGCAAAGGTGCTAAAATACTGGCCTGCCGCAAGGCTAATGGTATCCGTGGCAAGTGTTGTGCCACCGGCATTTTTAACGCTAAGTACGCGGTCTCCGGTAAAAAAGTTATAGTAACCATTTGCGCCTGTGTAACTCAGGCCCGTGTTGTTTACCTGGTTGCTGTCAGCAAAAAAGAACAGGTCGCCACTGTTAGGGCTGGCGTTGGCCACTACGCCAAAGGCAGCAGTTGGGGTAACAGGGTAATAATTATCGCCGTCATCGTCTATAGAACAAGATGCCAGAGAGATAGCAAGGCCTAAGCCTAATGCCAGTTTGGAAATAAATTTGAATTTCATGACAATAATAGTGTTTTAAAACCTATAGATGCTTTATAAAGCATTTAGGTTGCGTATCTGCTGTAACTTTAACTTTTGATGTAAGATTACGCTTGTAAAAGCGATAACTTATTTCGGTCAGGCATTGGATATAAAAATACGAAGGCAAAAACAGCCTTGCAATGCAGGCTGTTTTGTAGGTTTTTCAGTAAGTGATTATTTTTTTAATAAAAACGGCATTAAGTATTTAGCGGTTGCGGATTAAGCTGCTCGGCAACAAAATTATTGCAATAGGCTTTTATTATATCCCGCACCCTCCTAAATTCTGCCCTTACCTCCTCTACAGATCCTTCCAAACGGGTAGGGTCAGGAAAGCTATAATGAAACTTCTGGGCGGTAGGCTGTGGAGGGCAATTTTCTTTAGAAATATCACAAACGGTTATGATGTAGTCGAAATTAATATGGCTGTACTCCTCATAAAGATTACTGGTGTGCGGCCTTAAATCAATGCCGTCTTCATACATTACTGATAATGCTTTGCGGTGAATGCCCAGTTCTTCAAGGCCGGCACTGTACACCCTTGCTTTATTGCCGGCATAAAACCTCAGGTAGCCTTCTGCCATCTGGCTCCGGCAGCTATTGCTGCTGCATAATACTAAAATGTTCTTCCTTTCCATAATGTAATAACCGGGGTATTAATAATGTTAAATTCAAAACCGGCGCAAGGTATACAAAAATTTAATTAAGATACCGCTGCCTAAAGTTTACTTATATTATTGTTTTATGATTAATTAGTGCGCTTATAATACATTTATATATTGGGCTGCAAAATCTTTGCAATACGCTTTTATCATCTCCCTAACATCCCTAAATTGTTGCTTAACCTCTTCTTCAGTTCCGCCTGCCTTAGCTGGGTCAGGAAAATTATAATGAAATTTTCGCGCCTTTGTGGGCAGGTAGGGGCAGCGCTCTTTTGCGTTATCGCAAACCGTTATAACATAGTCAAAGTCTATAGTTTGATACTCATCTATATGATTGCTGGTATGGCCGCTAATGTCAATGCCGTCTTCGGCCATTATTGCCACCGCTTTTGGGTTAACGCCGTGTGTTTCAACCCCGGCGCTGTATACAGTTGCCGTGTGTGCGGCAAAATGCCTTATAAATCCCTCAGCTATCTGGCTGCGGCAGCTGTTGCCGGTACATAAAACTAAAATGTTTGTATCCATAAATTAAACAAGTAACCAGATTATATTAATAATGCAAAACTTGGCATCAAACCCAAAAATGAGCTGCAACACAATAACCGAAAGTGTTATAACAAGCGGCCTTTTATATCTGTGCCATTTTTTATCGCGGTTAACAGCAGCCGGAGCCGGGGGTGCAGCTTGTTGTGACATTAGTAAGTTCTTTCAAGTTACGTTTTTGTTTAGGCGCCGGTATGCCGCAGGCATCCTGTGCCAGGCAGGCTGTAGTTTTAGGCTGCAATATAAAATGGCTGCCGTTAAAAGCAAGGTTATAACGGCCTATGGTACTGCCCTGGTATTCAACCTCCACATCACCGTCTGTTAAACCCAGCTTCTCTTCGCAAAGCTTGATGATATCCAGCAGCCTGCCGGGTTTAAGGCGATGCTCAAAATCATCGGCATTCCACAGCTGAAAGTTTACCGCTGTTTCTTCTCTCAGGGTACCGCCGCAGTCTATAAACCTGCGGGTTACCTGGCCCACTTCGGTTACATGAAAGTGTTCCGGAACAAATGCCCCGCCCTCAAGCTCAAATGCCACATTATTAAGGCCCGGTAAAAGAGCCTTTACTTCAGATAGTTTCATAGATTAATGTTTTAGGTTAGCAGCAGTCATTAGTGGGGCAGGTTAGGGTAGTGGCTATATTGCCAAAATATTTGTGCAATAGCGCAATAGCTTTTTCATCAATGCAATAACACAATGAGGTGCCCTCTATGGTGCCTTTTATTAGCCCTGCGTTTTTAAGTGCCTTTAAGTGCTGCGACACCGTGGCCTGGGCCAGTGGCAGCTCGTTTACAATATCGCCGCAAATACAGGAATCAACACTAAGCAAATACTCTATAATAGCCACCCTGGCAGGATGCCCCAGCGCTTTTGCCATAGTGGCAATGCTGTTTTGTTGTATTGTAAAACCTTCGGTTTTTGTGAGCCCCATTACTATTTGTATTTGTATATCGCAATATTACGATAAATAGTAATATAACTTATTATGTTCTTAAAAAAATTACAATAAAATGATATTCAATAAACAAAAAACCCTGCTAAAAGCAGGGTATGAAAGTTAACCTTAAATTTATCTCTTATCCGTGATAAACCCTTGAAAATACAATCTTACCGTCTTTAACGTCAAACACCTCTGCAACAAGCATATCGGGTTCGCCATCAACCTGGCGTGTGTATTCAATAAACACGCGGTCGTCATTAGCGGTAAACGTGCCTGCTTTATAAAATAATGATGGCAGCCTGTCATAAGCGCCGCGCCACCACTCACGCAGTGCATCCCGCCCTTTTACAAGGCCGTTTGTCTCGGGTTTGTGTATTTTTAGTTTAGGACTGTAGTGTTGCGCGTCATCGGCATACAGGTCTAAAAGCCTTTCCAGCTCGCGGGCATTAAAAGCCTCAATCCATCTAAAGGCAATGTGTGTAAGTACCTGCGGGTCCATTAAACGTTCTTAAGGTTAATAACTTCCTGCTCTGTTAAATGGCGGTAGTTGCCGCGCGGAAGGTTCTTTTTTGTAAGCCCGGCAAAAGATACACGGTCTACTTTAAGCACGTCATATTTAAACTCCTCAAAAATAGCACGCACCACTTTTACGTTCTGCGTGCGCAGCTTAAGGCCAATTTCTGTTTTGGGCTGTCCCTCAATATAGCTTATCTCATCTATATAAAGGCGGTGGCCATCAAGGTTAACACCCTGCTGTATCGATTCAAAATCGTCAAACTTCAGGTTTTTATCTAATGATACCTGGTATATCTTAAATGATTTCTGGTTAGGCACCGAAAATTTCCGCACCATATCTAAATCATTGGTAAACAATAGTAATCCGGTAGTATTAGTATCCATGCGGCCTATAGGCTGCAGGTTGTACTTGCTTGCGCCACGCACCAGCTCTGCAACATTGCGCTGGCTATCTCCCTCGCCGGCGGTAGTAAAGTTTTTGGGTTTATTAAGCAGTACATATTCTTTTTTCTCCGGTATAATGGTAACGCCGTCAAACTCTACTTTATCAGTAAGCTTAACCTTGTGGCCCATCTCTGTAACTACCTGGCCATTAACTTTTACATTGCCGCTTTGTATATAAATATCGGCATCACGCCTGCTGCACATACCGCTGTTAGCAATAAATTTATTAAGCCTTAGCTCATCCGGGTCGCCCGTTTTTTTAGCTGCAGGTTTCGGTGCCGGTTTTGGCTCGCGACCTTTTATAAAGGCTGCCTTGCGTACCGGCTTATCTCCGGTTGCTTCACCTTCCGGCTTTGCGGCCGTTCTTGGCTTTGGTTTTTTGTTTAATGGCTTAGACGGCCCGCTGCTTTTCTTCCTGTCATTACCTCCGCGCGGTGCGCCGCCCTTACTATTACCCTTGTTCATTTCCTGAATATTTTTTGCAAAGATAGTTTTTTTGAGGAAAGGTGCTGAGGTTCTTAGGTACTAAGTTTGTAAGGCACCTTGTGCCTAAGCGGTAATTTCAATAACCGTGAGCGAGCGCGGCAGCTGCTCCCTATAGTTATGGCCGGTTATTTTAGCGTTAGGATTGTCTTTAATTGCCCGCAGCGCCTGCACATAAAGTTGTGTAGCGGCATCGGTGCCGTTAAGGCCTTCCACGTCAGCTTCAGTATCAAAAATTATAGTAACAATCGTTTCGGTCTTTGTAATAGTGGTATCATCGCTATGCGGGTTGAAAGCTTTTCCGGCATTGTGCATTTCAAAACTATCGGGCACAATGTCATTAATTTCGGCGTAAGCAATAATCTGCCTTAGAATTTCAGCGCTGTGGCGGTCTACTTCTTCCGGAAGCGTAATTTCATCAATAATTCGAAACTGTACGGTATATTTTTGTGTGGCCATATCTTTTTATTATAAAGTTAGCCAATAGGCAGCTAAAGGCAGTAGGCCTTACCATTATCTTAACGTGATTTTTACAGGGAGTTTTATAATACCGGCTGCACTTAGCGGTTAACCAGCATCTCGCGACCATGCACCAGTACATCGGGGTTTATTAGCACAATGCAGAACACACCGCTAACAATTAAGAATTTAAGCAGGTTGTGCAGCAGCAGGTAATCAGTACGGGTTTCGGCCTTCCACAATTTTATTAAAAAGTAAATGATAACCAGCATACCGCCATAAAAATAGAGGTCCATATACCCCACATCATATACTTCTATTAGAAAGTATATGGGTATTATGGTTAAAAATATAAGCCCCCCAATAATATTTTTGGCTGCACGCTCACCCAGCATAACAGGTATGGTTCTATAATTTGCCACCATATCGCCGGCAAGGTTTTCCAGGTCTTTTATAAGTTCGCGTATAAGTATCAGCAGGTATAAAAATGTGGCATGCACATAAATTTCGGGATAAAAGTTTTTGAAATACATCAATATCCCAAAAAAGGGAAGTATGGCTAAAAACGCAGCAGTCAAATTGCCAATAAGCGGATATTTTTTTAGCTTGTGGCTGTAAAACCATATCAGGAAAATATATCCCGAAAAGAAAAACACAGCCCGCCACGATACTAATATGGCCAGCAGCACTACTATAAAATTAAGGACAAAATACACCTGCAGCTTGGTGCCCTGGCTTACAAGCCTGTCAAGCATGCTCTTTTTAGGCCTGTTGATAAGGTCTTTCTTAGCATCATAAAAATTGTTGATGATATAACCCGATGCTATGGTAAGCGATGAGGCCAGCACAATTAAAAACAGGTTGGGGTCCAGCAGCACATCCAGCGCGCGACGCTCTTTATCAAGTATAAATATGGCCGAAAAGTATTGCGCCAGCGCAATAACAGGTATGTTATAGCCGCGCACTACCGAAAATAGGCTGAAGATCTTTATCAATACCAGCTTTGCCTTTCTGGATGCCATAGTTGCTTTATAGTTTTTAACGTAACGTATAATATTTGTAACGGATGGTAAAGATAGCCGTAAAATATAATAGTATGGCATAGGCTAAAAAAAAAGCCACGGTATAACCCTCTAAAGGTTATCGCGGCAGTTGCATTTTTTAATTCACTATAAGATGATGTTTGTTTATTAAGAAAAATCTCTACATAACGCAACCGTTTTAGTTTTTAAGCATCTAACAACAAACCAAATAACGTATTATGAAAAAGACACTTTTACTTTTGGGCTTATGTGCCCTTGCGGCATCGTGCGCCGATGATGATGCCTTACCGGCTAACAATCCAAATCCGGTTGCCGGCAATAAGGTGCTGGTACTTAAGGTTGACCTGCTTACCAATGCTTTTGAAGGTGGTAAACAACTGGAGTTCGACTCGGCAGAGAACTTTACAATAGCAAGTTATTACAATGCCCCCGGCGATTTTGGCGATATTAAGCTAAGGTATAACGAAGTTGAAGGCGACCTATTTGCCGGTACCATACATTGGATGGGCCTGGGCCAGATTACCTACCCGGAGTTTGAAATGCCTAATGCATTTACATCAATGCAGGGCGAAACCGCCATGCCGGCTGCCACTGATTTTGAACTTGTTCCTGTGGCACAGGGAGAGCCTCCCTATGAGTGGCCGGATACTAATTACGGCGCCATTTGGGATGCTATAGATAACCTGCAACTTGTACAGGATTACCGTGCCGCAAACCCCGGCGCAAAGGTTCAGTTGTTTTTATACACTCCAAGTGTGGGTGTGGGCAACCCGGCTGAGTGGGACTGGATTATATTCTTAAAGAATTGATTATTTGTTGATGTGGCCCCGAAAGGGGCTTTTTTTTTAGTGTCTTAACTTAATGCTTATTGCTCACTAGCTTTGCTTATATTAATATTTACAATATCTTTATATCATAAACCAAAACGCTATGAAAAAAAATATTTTATATCTGGCTCTCGCAATATTTGTGTCATGCAGCGACGATGCACATACAGATATTGTTCCTGTAGAGCCGGAGGCAAATAAAGTCTTATTATTAAAGGTGGATTTAACAACAAACGATTTTGAAGGTGGAAAGGAACTTGAATTTGTCGATGCAGATAGCTTTACTATTCACGCTGATTATGATTCACCTTTTGATTTTGGAAGTATAAAACTTATTTATTCCGAGACGAATACAACCTTATTTGATGCCGGTATTGTATGGAGCGGCTTAGGCACTATAACTTATCCTGAATCATTAGATATGCCCGATGCTTTTACGCCTGTTGGGGTAAATGTGCCAATGCCTGAATTTGAAATGGTATTTGAATACACGGGCGACATTGACTATCAATATTATTATGATAATGTGGATTATAGCGCTGTATGGGGCGCCATAGATAACCTTGATATAGTAAAGCAATACCGTGCCGCAAACCCCGGCGCAAAGGTGCAGTTGTTTTTATACACTCCAAGTGTGGGTGTGGGCAACCCGGCTGAGTGGGACTGGATTATATTCTTAAAGAATTGATTATTTGTTGATGTGGCCCCGAAAGGGGTCTTTTTTAGCTTCTGAGCACTGATCTTATAAACCTGTGTAGCTCGCTCATTAGCTAAGAAGCCCATACGCTTTCTTTACTTATTCATCCACCATATAGTGCCGTTAAGCACTAGTGCATAGCTCACCCACGCTATATAGGGTATAAGTAAATAAGAAGCAGTTTTATTTACTTTATTAAACATTACGTAGGTTTCATAAATCATGAGCCACAGTATAACAATTTCGACGAAAGCCAGCAGCGGGTTCCGAAGCCCAAAAAACAGGGCAGTCCAGGCCAGGTTGAGTACAAACTGTATCGCGAAAAACCTGAGTGCCTTTTTTGTATTGTCCTCATCAACATTAATCTGGCCCCAAACAAGGCCTGCTGCAACTCCCATTAAAAAATACAGGAGGCCCCATGCTACCGGAAATGCCCAGTTAGGTGGTGTAAATACCGGTTTAGAAAGGGTAGGGTACCATGTAGTAACACTGGTTTGCGTTATCTGTCCGGCAAGGTAGCCCAGCACTACCGTAGTGGCTACCATAATCATTATTTTTAAGATGCGTGGCATGGTCTTTTTGTTTGGAGTAGTAAAGGTATGAAAAAGGCGCTTAGCTTTTGAGCGACTTAGCGGCTAAGCGGCTCAGAAGCTTAGCAGCTTCCTAAAAAATCCTATCTTTGCCACTTAAATCAAAAATCCATGGTTCCTGAACAGTTTGTTCCCGCACCCTATTCCCATAGCGCCCTAAGCGGCCGCTTTACCTGGAGCGCACCCAGCAACATAGCCCTTGTAAAATACTGGGGCAAAAAAGCCAACCAGATTCCTGCCAACCCATCCATAAGCTTTACGCTGAGCGACTGCAAAACCATAACCACACTTTCGTTTATAGAAAAGGATACCGATGGCTTTTCATTCGACCTGCTTTTTGAAGGCCGGCCTAAGGAAAGCTTTCGTCCTAAGATCGAAAAATTCTTTGAGAGGGTAGTGGTCTATTTGCCATTTTTAAAAAGCTATCATTTTACTATTGATACCCGCAATACGTTTCCGCACAGCAGTGGCATAGCGTCATCGGCCTCGGGCATGGCGGCGCTGGCGGTTAACCTTATGAGCCTGGAGCGCCTTCTGAACCCTGATATGACAGACGATCACTTTTACCGGAAGGCATCGTTTTTAGCGCGTTTAGGCAGTGGAAGCGCCTGCCGCAGTATCAACGGTAGTACGGTTATCTGGGGCAATCACAACGAGACCACAGGTAGTACAGATTTGTTTGGCATCCCGTTTGAAGGGGTGCATGATGTTTTTAAAACCTACCAGGATAGCATACTATTGGTCGACAAAGGCGAAAAACAGGTAAGCAGCACTGTGGGACACGACCTTATGCACAGCCACCCTTATGCCGAAAACCGTTTTAAACAAGCACATACTAATCTTACAGCCATTAAAACCGCGCTTTCTGCAGGAGATTTAGAATCGTTTATCAGGATTACTGAGAGCGAAGCCCTTACCCTGCACGCCATGATGATGGCCAGCCAGCCTTACTTTATACTGATGAAGCCCAACACACTCGAGATCATTAATCGTATCTGGAAATTTCGCGCAGAAACTTCTGTTCCTGTGTGCTTTACGCTGGATGCAGGTGCTAATGTGCATGTGCTGTATCCCGAAAACGTTACAGGTAAAGTTTTAGCTTTTATTAAGGAAGAATTGCTTGGCTATTGCCAAAACAACCAGTACATTTGCGACAAAATTGGCTCAGGCGCACAACAATTTTAATAAACATTTGTTAAGTTAATCCGTACGGCCAATTTTTGCGTACCTTTATATACAAATAGATACCTACTAAGTACAATGAAAGGACCCTTATTTTATTCAAAAATATTGCTCTTTGGAGAACACGGCATAAACAAAGGCTCCAAAGGTTTGTCTATTCCTTATAACTTTTATAACGGTGGCCTTAAGGTTACCGATAATGATACTGAGGCAGCCATAAAAAGCAACGCCAGCCTGCGCGGCTTTGTTACCTGGCTTGAAAAGCTTCAGGCAGAAGAACCAGAGCTGGTAACGTTTGACCTGCTTACGCTAAAGCTTAATGTAGAAGCCGGTATGTATTTTGACAGCAGCATACCTCAGGGCTATGGCATAGGCAGCAGCGGCGCGCTTGTAGCCGCTATTTATGACCAGTATGCTAACGATAAGATTACCATATTAGAAAACCTTACACAGGAAAAGCTGTTAAAGCTTAAAAAAATATTCAGCCGCATGGAGAGCTATTTCCACGGCACAAGTTCCGGTCTTGACCCGCTTAACAGCTATTTAAGCATTCCTATACTTATAAATAGTGCCGATAGCATTGAGGCTACAGGCATACCCATGCAAAACCTTGAGGGCAAAGGTGCTATATTTTTGCTGGATAGCGGTATTGTAAAAGAAACGGCCCCTATGGTGCAGCTGTTTATGGAAAGCCTTAAAGACAAGGGTTTCCGTGCCATGCTTAAAAACCAGTTCCTTAAATACACCGATGCTTCTATCGAAAGCTTTTTGCACGGCGATATAAAATCGCTGTTTTCTAACACTAAAAAACTTTCTAAAGTGGTATACAGCCACTTTAAGGCCATGATACCGGAAGAGTTTCATGAGCTGTGGCAAAAAGGCATTGAAAGCAACGATTACTACCTCAAGCTTTGCGGAAGCGGTGGTGGCGGTTATATACTGGGCTTTGCACCCGATATTGAGCGTGCAAAAAAAGCCCTTGAAGGTCATAAAGTAGAGGTGGTTTACCAGTTTTAATTTTTATGGATTTTCATATTACCCAGCTATTACATATATTATTCGAATCAATTTTTATTGGTTTCGCTATTATAGTACCCATCATTTCGCTTATTAAAACAAGCAGCCTTAAAACATTACAGTTAAAAGAACTGTATATATTACAGGGAGTGCAGGCAGTACGCATTGCCGGTATTATGAATTTTTTACTTGTAGTACCCGATGCTTACAGCGTTTATGTTGAGCAGCATCAGGTAGGTGTTACTTATCCTGTGTCGTTTCAGCTGTTTACCTTTTATCCTGCTGTGGCATATCTAATATTATCGCAGTTTTTATGGATAAAAAAACTTTATATTAAAAAGTCAGCACTTATAATGCTGTGCATCATCATGCTTATCCTAACTTCTGACTGGCTTTTAACTATACTTATTACCAGTACAACCGGCCATACAGAATATATACCTTCTACATGGCGCATGCACCCCGGTGCCACAGTGGCACGCTTAGGGCTTAACATTGTCATCTCCTTTTTTATTACGTTTATGCTCATGGTAGTAAGCGGCAAGATGAAAAAGCTGGCAGAAAAATAATTAGTTAGCGCTTTTCCAGCTCCGGAAGCTTACCATTTATAAGTGTAGCATAGTACGCTGCACCTGCCCTTGTAAAATGCTTACAATCCTGGCTTATAAATTTGCAGTTTGGAGTAAATACAGGCAGGGTTCCATTTTTATCCGAAACCATTTCCATCAGGTTAATGTATTTTTCCCCCCATTGCGCTTTATAACTGGCATTATACCTGTAAAAAATTTTGACAGGCTTAACACGCTGAATGCAATATTTTGGGCTGTCCCTTTTACTGTAAAATATACCATTGCTGATACCAAAATTTTTCATTCCGGTAATTTTTATCTTGCGCTCATCAATGTCAAATTTTCTCTTTAAAATGTCAAAATTATCCTTGTCAAGGGGTGAAAAATAAATAAAATCCGCTTCTTTTATCCTCTTAAGCGCATCTGCCGATAGGTTTAAATTGTATATGTAAGACAGCTCAATATTATCACGATAAGCAGATTCTGTCAGTACATTGGCCCAGTCGCGTGCAAAGCTATGCCCCACAATAAGTACTTTTATTTTATTGTGTGATGTAAAATTTTTATCAAACCCATAAATGCGGTCATTATATTTTGCGTGCATGTTCCTGGCAACATTAGTGGTGTTAATGTCAAGTTCGCGCACATCCTTCATAACACCGGCTTTTGCATAAATATAGAGCCCGGCAGCCGTTGTAAGGGTAAACATGCAGCCTAACATGCTAAAAAGAACGGTTTTATTTATTCTTTCCCTGTTCCTGAAAGGCTGCTCAACGCAATAGTAACTTATAACTGAAAGCGCAATAATAATTAAAAGTACAAATATCATAAGCACGCCACCTATGTCAGGATTATAAACATAACGTGTAAACGCCAATACAGGCTGGTGCCATAAATACAGGCTGTAACTCATAAGTCCGAACCGGCGTATAAGTTTATTCTCAAGCAGTAGTGCTAAAACGAAATTTGGCTTTGCCGGTAACAAAAATAACGCCGTGGCAAGTACAATAAGCGGTGCTTTATATAACAACGGCACCCCGAGATACTTGTTAAAAAACAATAACCCCATAATCATTATAAGGGCTCCTAACCGTAGGCTGCCTGATCTTTTTGTTTCTTTATCAGCAAATGACACCAAGGCTCCTGCGCCAATTTCAAAAAAGCGGGTATGCGGAAAATAATACCGCAGCATTACGCTTTGTGTGCAAAAATACAGCACCAGCGACATAAGCGTTAGGGCCAACAATACCTTGAAAAGGGTTTGTTATTTTTAAAAAGCAGTAGAAACAGAGGGTAGAGCAGGTAAAACTGTTCTTCTATAGCAAGAGTCCAGGTATGCAGCAGCGGCTTAAATTGTGCAGCGGCAGCCCAGTAGCTCCTTTCGGTTAGATAGAACAGCAAATTATTATTAAAAAAATTAGTGGCTACCACGCTTTCAGCCATGTTTTCTAAATCATCAGGCAGCATGACAAAATAACCTACAGCTAACACTATCGTTGTAACCAGCAATAACATAGGGAAAATACGCCTGATTCTTTTAATATAAAAATCTTTAAGCGAAAAAGTACCCTCAGCTCTTTTCCGTGTTATAATTCCGGTAATAAGAAACCCGCTTATTACGAAAAATATATCTATAGAGCCACCCGAAAAAATTCCTAAATGATAAAATATTACCGAGAACACACATATTGCACGCATTCCATCAATATCTTTCCTGTAATATCTTTTCATTTAAATGGCATTTTGCTAAATGTTTTATGTTTTGATTTATAAATACTTGTTATTAATACTGTCTTTATAAATAACGGCATGCTTTAATTTTGCTATTTGCTATTTGCTACTTGCTAATCCCCTTTTCCTTAACAACGGCTCAATAGACGGCTCAGCCCCTCTAAAAGCTCTGTACATCAAATCGGCATCGCCGGTGCCGCCGCGCTCCAGTATTCTGGCCCTGAACGCTTTTGCAGTTCCCTGGTCAAATAACGAAGTGGTTTTAAATGCCTCAAAAGCATCGGTATCCAGCACGCCGCTCCATATATAACTATAATATCCGGCTGAATATCCGCCGTTGAAAATATGATTGTAGTAGGTGCTCCTGTAACGTGGTATTATAGATGGAATCAGGCCGATGTTTTTCATGGCGTCTTCTTCAAACGGAATGATATTCTGGGTAATAGGCTCAGTACGCGTGTGGTAGTCCAGGTCAAGATAGGCTGCCGCAAGGTATTCTACAGTAGCAAAGCCCTGGTCAAAGGTAACAGTATTTTGCAGCTTTTCAATGAGTGCATCAGGTATTACCTCACCGGTTTTGTAGTGTTTGGCATACAGCTTAAGCACTTCGGGCTCGGCCGCCCAGTTTTCCATAATCTGGCTGGGCAGCTCCACAAAATCAGTTGGAACGCTGGTGCCCGAAATGCTTTCATACGTTACATTGCTCAGCAGGCCATGCAGCGCGTGCCCAAACTCATGAAAAAACGTGCTTACCTCGTCAAAACTAAGAAGGGCCGGGGCATTGCCTACAGGTTTACTAAAATTGCATACAATAGAAATTATGGGCGCCATGCGCTTGCCATCTACTGTTTTTTGCTTGCGGTAGCTGGTCATCCACGCGCCGCCTTTTTTACTCGCCCGCGGAAACATGTCCATATACAAAATGCCCACATGCCTGCCGTCTTCCTCTGTCACTTCCCAGGCAGTAACATCTTTATGGTACACCGGCACACCTTTCAGCTCTTTAAAATTGAGTCCGTAAAGGTTTTTTACCACTATAAAAATACCATTGCGGGTATTGTCAAGGCTAAAGTAAGGCTTCAGCTCCTGCTCATCAAGGCTGTAGCGCTCCTGCCTGATTTTCTCGGTATAATAACGCCAGTCATAGGGCCGCACATCATCAGTAATGCCGTCTGCCTCCATCATTATCTTAATGTCGGCTGCTTCCACTTCTGCTTTTTCTAGTGCAGGCTTCCAGAGCTTATCTAAAAGTTCATGTACCTTTTCCGGTGTTTTGGCCATACGTTCTTCCAGTACAAAGTCGGCGTGGCTTTTATAACCCAGCAATTTTGCTTTTTCGGCACGAAGGTTAGCCAGCTGTACCACATTTGTGCGGTTATCGTGCGCGTTACCGTTATTACCGCGGCTTTGGTAGGCGTTCCATATTTTCTCGCGCAGCTTGCGGTTCTCCGCATATTGAAGAAATGGCATAACACTTGCATTTTGCAGGCTAAACAGCCATTTGCCTTCTTTTCCGGCAGTCTTTGCATCGTCTGCCGCCACTGCAATAATTTCTGCCGGAAGTCCTTTTAAGTCTGCTTTGTTACTAATAGCCATTTCAAAATCATTGGTCTCTGCCAATACATTATCGCCAAATTGCAATGATAGTACTGATAGTTCTTCATTAACCTTACGCAGCCGGGTTTGCTGCTTCTCATCAAGGTTTGCCCCACTTCTAATAAATGCCTTGTATTTCTTTTCAAGTAGTTTTGCATCCTCGGCATTCAGTTTAAAAGATATTTGTTTATCCCAAACGGCTTTAACACGGGCAAACAATTTTTCGTTAAGGTAAATATCATCGTTGTGCTTACTCAGTTCGGGGGCAATTTCCTGTGCAACCGCCTGTAGGGCATCATTTGTATGCGCGCTGTTAAGGTTGCTTAAAACCGTGTTAACGCGGGTAAGGAGGCTGCCGCTGTTTTCCAGCGCAATTATAGTGTTTTTAAAATCGGGCTTTGCCTGGCTGTTAGCAATTGCTGCAATTTCTTCCTGCTGTATGCGCATTGCTTCCTGTAATGCCGGTTTAAAATGCTCATTTTTAATGAGTTCAAAAGGAGGTGTTTGATAAGGGGTATCCCAATTGGCTAAAAGTGGGTTATCTTCGCCCATTACTCCTGCTTTGTTATCTCTGTGGCACGACATAAGTAGTATTGCTGTTATAAGTAAGTATAAAGGTGCTTTTATGATTATCTTCATAATTATCGGCTAAAAGAGTAAAGTTATCCTTTATCTGCCTAAACGGCAAATGCAAAGCAATAAATCGTTTTGTTGTCCATTTTAGCTGCGTTATTTTAACATACACTTATGTATTAAGGGTTAGTTAAATAAACAAGAATTTGTACAGGAAAAACCTACTTTTATTAGCCGATTAAAAATCAGGTTATTATGAATGTGAGGCTTAAAAAAATAGGATTAAAAATATTAAAGTGGACCGGCATTACCATCGCCTCTGTCTTGCTTTTACTCTATCTGATACCGTTGCTTTTTCCGGGGCAGGTAGCAACCCAGGTAAAAAAACTGGCTAATAAAAGCCTGGCCGGCGAACTTAATTTTACTAAATCAAAGCTGTCTTTCTATACGCACTTTCCATCGCTTACCGTCTCTCTGGATGAGCTTTCGCTTATGGGCTCCGCACCTTATAAAACAGATACGCTGCTTAGCGCAAAGCAGGTAGCGTTCGGGATTAACCTTAAGCGCCTTATTTTTGATGGTGAGGTAAAAATTGATGAGCTGTATGTATCTGACGCCAATATTAATGTAAAGGTTAACGAACAGGGTCAGGCAAATTACAACGTATATATTAGCGATGACAAGCAGCCCAAAGGCACAACGGGCGAAGGTACTGCTATTAGGCTCGATAAAATTAAATTTGAAAACTGCCACATAAAATATAACGACCGTTCAGCAAAAATGCTGGTAGATGCCCATGGTTTTAACTACCTGGGGCGTGGCGACCTAAGTGAGGATGTGTTTGACCTGCGCACCGATGCACGTATCGATTCCATTGATTTTTATTATGACCGTATTCCGTATCTTAAAAGTAAGCCCGTGCGTGCTGACCTTATTACCAGGATTAATACTAACGCATTATCGTTTATTTTGCAGAAGAATGAACTGCGCATCAACAAGCTGCCGGTAGAGTTTACCGGTTTTTTTACCATACTGCGCGATGGCTACAAGATAAACATTGATGCCGCGTCGGAAAACACCACCATGGAAGACCTGCTATCGGTAATGCCGCCGCAATACCTTACTTGGCTGGATGATACCGACATTGATGGCCGTGCCGACCTGCTTTTTACTTTTAAGGGACGCTACAACGTGGCCGAAAATGTAAAGCCCAACCTGGGCTTTAACCTCAAAGTGCGTGATGGTGGTATTGTATACAGCGGCGCGCCCGTGCCCCTAACTGATTTTAAGTTAGATTTAAGTGCGCAACTGCCGTCGCTTGATATAGAAAAGTTGCAGATAGACCTCAAGGCGCTGGGCTTTAAAGTGGGCGATAAAGATTATTTTAATGCCACGCTGCAAACCAAAGGCCTTACCGAAATGGATGTAAAAGCTATGATTAAGGGCTCGCTTAACCTGCAAACGCTGGATGCTGCCCTGGGCCTGCAAAACATGGACCTGCGTGGTGCCCTTAAGACTGATATTACCGCAAATGGCACCTACAGCGCCACGCGCAAGCTGTTCCCCGTTACAAAAGGGGGTATTAACCTGCAAAATGGGTGGCTAAAGACGGATTACTATCCCAATCCTATTACTGATATTACTTTTGTTACAAACGTGGTTAACGAGAGTGGCACGTTTAAAGATTTAAAGGTAGACCTTACGCCGGCTTCGTTTAAATTTGAAGGCAGCCCGGTATATGTAAATGCTTCCGTGTCTGATTTTGAAGACCTGTATTATAAAGCTACCGTAAGAGGCGAACTTAACGTGGGCCGTATTTATCAGGTATTCGCACAAAAAGGCCTTGATGTAACCGGATATGCAAAAGCAAACCTTGCACTTAACGGCCGCCAGAGTTATGCCACCACCGGACAGTATGATAAGCTTGATAATAAGGGCACAATTGAGCTTAAAAATATAAAGACAACCTCTGAATTGTTTCCTAAAGCGTTTTTTATTAAGCAGGGGCTATTCCGTTTTCAGAATGAAAAAATGTGGTTCGAAAAATTTTCCGCTACGTACGGCAAAAGCGATTTTGCTATAAATGGCTACCTGCTTAATACCATCAACTATTTTTTAGAGAGCCACGGCACGCTTAGCGGTAACTTTAACATGAAATCTAAACGTATTGTGGTTGATGAATTTATGGCCCTTAAAGAAGGCGAAAATAAAGACCGCCCTGCCAGTGTAGACTATGCTAAAGAAGACCATCCTAAAATGAGTGGGGTAGTAGTACTGCCCATAAACCTTAATGTTTCATTAGTAGCACATGCTGATAAGGTAGAGTATACAGGGCTGGTACTCAACAACCTTATAGGTAAAGTAGAGATAAGTAAGGGTAAGCTTGCATTGCAGAATACCACGTTTGATATCATTGGCTGTAAAGTGGGCATTGACGCAACTTATGACGATGAAACGCCTACAGCTGCTAACTTTACCGCACACCTTACCGCTAAAGACTTTAGCGTAAAGCGCGCCTATAATGAAATACCTTTATTTCATGAAACGGTAACCGCTGCCGAAAAAGCTGAAGGTATTATATCGATAGATTATACCATTGCCGGCGACTTCAATGGCAATATGGGCCCTATTTATGAGTCGCTTGAAGGTAAAGGTGACGTATCTGTGCGCGATGTTAAGGTAAGCGGCCTTAAATTGTTTGGTGGCGTTAGCAATAAAACAGGGCAGGATGCACTTAACAACCCCAACTTAAAAGATATAAAAATACATACATGGATAGAGCGCAACCTGATACATATAGATGAGTTTACCTTTAAGATAGCAGGTTTTCGCCCCAGTATAAAAGGCACTACCAGCCTTAACGGCGAGCTTGATTTACGGATGCGCCTTGGCCTGCCGCCATTTGGCCTGATAGGCTTCCCAATAGTAATTACCGGCAATCACGAAGACCCTAAGATAAAGATATTCAGTAAGACTGGTGATGAAATACCTGAAGCTAAATACAATGAAAAGCGCAATAAAGTAATTAGTGAAGGGGGCCGCAAGGAGAAAAAGGGATAAGGCCTTAAAGCAGAAAATCATAGAGCCTATAGATATTATGTTAGCGTCTTTGTATAAAACAAAACTCCCGCCAGTGGCGGGAGTTTTAAGTTTAAGCGTTTATGGCTTCCACCTTAATGTCGTTATCGTTAAGCATGTCCTTCAGCATGTTTTCTATACCACTCTTCAGGGTAAAAGTGCTGCTGGGGCATCCGCTGCAGGCACCTTGTAATACTACCTTTACACGCTTATCGGTTTCGTCATAGCTTTCAAAGGCTATATTCCCGCCATCGGCCTGTACTGCCGGCTTTACATATTCTTCCAGTATGTTTATAATACGCTGAGACGTGCCGTCAAGCGCATCAAAATAAGCTTCGTTCTGCTTTTCGGCATGGGGCAGTTGCTGTATCAGGCTTTCATCAATAACGGTGTTGCCTTCCTCTACAAATTTCTTTATAAAACCGCGGACCTCATTGGTTATTTCCTGCCATTCAGCCATGGCATATTTTGTTATCGATACATAATTTTCATCCATAAATACCTCTTTTACAAAAGGCAGCTTAAACAGCTCTTTAGCAAGCGGCGAAGGAAAGGCATCATCAATATTTTTAAACTCTGCGCTGGTCTTGGTCAGCAGCTTATTAGCCACAAATTTCATTACAGATGGGTTGGGCGTGCTTTCGGCATAAATGGTTACCGGCTGTTTTTTAGACGGTTCGGCAGCTTCAATAACCACCTGGCCCCCGCCGTTTACAAACGACTCAATTTGTTCTGCCACAGCATCCTGAACATCGGCCCATTCTACAATACTGTATTTTTCGATTGCTACAAAATTGCCTGATATATACACCGTTTTTACAAACGGAAGGTAAAACAATTGTTTAGCAAGAGGCGAATTTGCTGCTTCATCAATATTTTTAAATTCAAAATTGCCCGTGCGTGCAACAAAATCAGTAAACTCAAATTTTATGATAGAAGGGTTTTGCGTAGCCTTTATGGTTATTTTTTCCATGGTAAAAAGTTTATGCAAAAATACTATAAAAAAATATTAAAAAGTTAGTAGGGTATTTTTATGTTAGGCTGTTACTCTTGAATTATGTGTAGGAAATGCTTGGTTATGAGTTATTTATTTCGCAAATTTTCACCTATTTTGTGATTTTTTGAAAATTAACAGCCAAAATATAACTGAATATCTATATTTGGAACTTATATACACTAAGATTTCTTTAAGCTTTTGTTAAGGCTTATTTAACTTTTTTGAACTGACATAAAATTCGCTATATGAGGAAATTTTTACTCTCAATGTTATTGCTTGTTGCATCATTTACCGCGTTAGCGCAGGATGTTGTAGTATTTAACTCTAACCCGGACATGGAATATGAGCCGGGTGAAACCATGAGCTTTACCGTTATGGTAACAAATAATGGCCCGGCGGCTGCTGCAAACGTAAATATAAATTTCCCCATACCGCCCGGTGTAGTAATAGTACCGCCACCAGCCGGTATGCCTACGGTTATAAAAATCTGGTGGAGCGGCACAAATGGTTCAGGTGGTACAAACGTGGCAGTTAACAATACCATACCATCACTTGCCGCAAACCAAACCGTAACTTATACCATTAATGTAAAAATACCCAATGATTATACGGGTACCATAAACCCGCCTGTAGTAACATGGAACCAGCAGGCTAACATACAGGTGGTAAACACCAATAACCAGTCCCAGTATACCCCGGGCCAAACGGTTACTTATACGGTTACAGTATCTAACAGCGGCCCCGCCGTTGCACAGAATATGACCGTTAGTGAGGCAGTGCCTGCCGGGCTGACAAATGTTACCTGGACAGCGTCAGACAGCTCATCGGGTACTGGTGCCCTTAATGATATTGTTACACTCAACGCAGGGCAGGCCATAGTATACACGGTAACCGCAAATGTGCTGCCTGACTATACAGCCAATCTTACCAGTACGGTATCATATACGCTTCCTACGGGTACTACAGACCCATCTCCTGCCTGTGCGCAATGCACCGATACAGATACAGCTGCGGTACCGCAAATTGAAATTACCTATAGCGATAACACTACAACCTTTTTACCGGGTTACCCTTTAGAATATACTATTACCGTGAGCAATACCGGAGACGTTGCGGCGGAGTCTGTGTCAGTTTCAAATAACCTGACTGGAGCAGGATTTACTGATTTTTCATGGTCGGGCAACGGTGCTTCCGGAGCAAACACGAATTTTAACGACACTATAGAAAATCTGCTGCCGGGTGCGGTGGTGGTATATACCATTAATGCAACGGTTCCTGCCGGCTTTACAGGAGCAACACTTCCCACAAGCTTAGTGGTTACCGCTCCCGATAACGCAACGGTAAATTGCGGGTGTAGCGATACCGATACTGCTGCCGCTCAAAACAGCATTGTTGTAAGCCTTTCTGACCCTGTGGAATATTATACACCGGGTGCCGGCAACAACACAGTTTATACGCTTACCGTAGAAAATACAGCTGCAACAACAAACGCGCTTGCAGTAGCCGTTAAATTTGGCTTTGACGCTGCATCGGCTGTGCCTTTTACCTGGACAGCCAGCACAGGCGCTTCAGGCTCCTCTGCAACAGGCCTTTCTTCAGTGCTTGCCACCCTGGCTACACTGCCGGCTGGTGAGACGGTTACATTTACCATAACTACTTCAAACTGGGCAGCCAGCTTTGACGATCCTATAAATGCTACAGCAGAAGTTACTACCCCAACACTGGGTTTTACTATTGTATGTTTTCCGTGTACAGATACAAATTTGGCCAATTACGCAGATATTGTAGTCACTAATTTTGACGATACACAGGCCTACACCCCCGGTCAAACCAACACATATACTGTTACTATAGCTAACAATGGGCCAGCCCCCGCGCAAAATGTGCTGGTTTCATATCCTGTACCTGCCGGCGTTACCGATTTTAGCTGGATAAGCTCTTATGCCGGTACAAGTGGCTCTCAGGCTATAGACCAGGTAGTGCCGCTACTTCCTGCGGGCAGCAGCATAACATATTCGGTAACGCTAACCGTACCTGCAGATTATACAGGAAATTTGGTAACAACCGCTACGGTAACCAGCGATACTACAGACCCGGCACCGGCCTGCACTACCTGTACAGATACAGATATTCCGCCAAGTGCCGATGTTGTTACGGCTAAAACGCTCAATACGGGCACTACCTATACTGCCGGTAATAATGCTGTTTATACGGTTACCGTAACAAATCAGGGCCCTGCCACGGCAGTAAATATAGCAGTGGCTGATGCTGTACCGGCCGGTATTACCGCATCAACCGTTAATTGGTTTGGCAGTAACGGCTCAAGCGGAACAGGCAACCTTACTAATACTATAGAAACCCTTGCGGCTAACCAGTCTGTAACGTATACTATCACAATACCTGTACCAGGCAATTTTGACCAGGATACAAACATTGTAAACACTGTTACGGCAACCAGCAATACGCCCGATCCTAATACGGCAAATAACACCGCTACGCACACGGCCACGCCAAACCCACAGGCTAACATAGTTACCCTAAAAACAAATTATCAGACGGAATATTTGTTAGAGACAGAAACCGTGTATACTATAACGGTTACAAATCCGGGCCCAAGTGATGCTTTCAACGTGGTTGTAAATGATAACAAGCCCTATTATATAACGGTAATGACCTGGGAGGGCAGTAACGACAGCGGCGGCAGTGGTTCTTTAAACAACGTTATACCCGTGCTGGCTGCTGGTGAAAGCATGACCTATACCGTGCACATCTTTATACCTGAAGATTATGCTTCGTTTGTAGGATCGCTTACTAATACGGTATCGGTAACAAGCGATACGCCAGACCCCGTTCCTGCATGTTCAGGATGTACAGATACAGATACCCCTGCCGGAAACTTTGTAAAAACATCTGCAGACCAGTATACTATTCAGGAACTGGTAGAAGATGTACTTATAGATGTAAACTGTGTAGGTATTGACAATATAACCTGGAGCACCGGCTCTAACTATGGCACATCAAATGGTATTGCCTATTTCCACCGCAATAATGCAGACTTTCCTATACAGGAGGGTGTAGTGCTTACTTGTGGCAATGCAGTGCCTTCGCCGGGCGTTCCCGGTGTAGACGGGCCTAACCTTACAAACCTTTCCAATTCAGGCTGGACCGGCGATACAGAGCTTTCTTCTTATGCCCCTGGTATTAATAATGATGCCAGCTGGATAAAGTTTAATTTTGTGCCGGTATCTAATACCTTTAGCTTTAACTACCTTTTTGCATCAGAAGAATATGATAACTGCTCATTTCAGTGTAATTATTCAGATGTATTTGCCTTTATACTAAAAGACCTTGAAACAAACGTTACACAAAATCTTGCGGTGCTGCCTACAACACCTCCGGTAAATGTACTTGTTACAACGGTTCACCCCGCCACACCATGTGGTTGTGCCGCTGCAAACGTAAGTTACTTTGGCCAATACAACCTGGCGGCAAATGCTGCAACAGCACCTATTAACTTTAACGGTCAAACCATTGTATTAACTGCTGTAGGTACAGTAGTGCCAAACCATGAATATTCTATCAAGCTGGTAATTGCAAATGGGGGAGACCACGCTTATAATTCTGCAGTATTTATAGAAGGTGGTAGTTTTGATATTGGTCAGCCTGCCCTTCCGGGCGATATCACACTGGCTAACCAGGCCCTGTTGCTTTGTCATGGCGAAACATATATGCTGGAGTCTAACGCATCTAACCCGGACATGCTTGTAAAATGGCAAAAAGACGGCGAATGGATATATGAAGAAGACGGTGTTACCTTTTTACAGGATGATATTATACCTATTACAGAGCCGGGTATTTATACCGTTATGGGATATTTTGAGTCAAATCCTGACTGCTTCCTTTCAGATGAAATTGTTATAGACTTTAACCCTGAGATCAATCCCGGTGAGCCCGAAGATCTAACCGTATGTGATGATCCTGCAGTACCTAATGAAACGTGGGACCTGTCTTTAAACACACCCGTTTTACTTGATCCTTTTGTAGAGCCCGGTAATTATTATGTGTCGTATTATACAAATATGAACGACATAATTAATGGTGAGCCCGGTATTTGGCCGGAAGTTACTTATGCCGGTACAGATGGGCAGCAAATTATTGCTATGATTCAGGATATGCAAACCCTTTGTTATACAACCAGGACATTTACGCTGCATAAGAACCCGCAACCCGCAAGTGGTGCGCCGGATGATTTGTTTAATTGTGATACAGATAATAACGGTACAGAAATTTTTGACCTTACTACACAGGATGCTACTATACTTAACGGCCAGGATGCTACAATATATGAGGTAACATATTATGAAGACTCAGATGATGCGCAGGAAGCTGAAAATCAGATTATAGGGACTGATGCTTTTGTAAGTGCCGGGCAAACTATTTATGTACGCCTTACAAACATAAATGCTACAGACTGTTTTGATGTTGAACAGTTTGAGCTTATAGTTGAGCCGTTACCTGTATTAGACCCGGTTGAAGATGTACAGGCGTGTGATGTATACGCGCTTCCCACACTTACCACGGGCAGCTATTATAACCAGCCTAATGGTGTAGGGCCTATTTCCAATACAAATATTACTACTTCTCAAATTGTATATGTATATGCTCAGGAGGGTACTGCGCCAAACATTTGTAGTGCCCAAACAAGTTTTGAAGTAACTATATTTGATACGCCTGCTGTAGACACCCCTGCTGATATTGCGGTTTGCGACAGCTACATATTGCCTGATTTAACTGTGGGGCAGTATTTTACCGAACCTGGTGGCGAAGGAGACCTGGTGGCTTCTCAAACTGAAATTACTGAAACTACTACTTTCTATATTTATGCGGCAAGCGGCGATGATGATACTGTGTGTTCTGATGAGCACGAGTTTACTGTAACGGTAAATTACGCCCCCGTAGTAGGCACCGCGACACCGCTTGAAGAATGCGATGACGACAACAACGGCTACGCGTTTTTTGACCTTACCGATGCAGGCGCAGAGATAATAGGCGCCCAAACCGGCCTTGAGGTAAGCTACCATGAAACCGAAGAAGACGCCCAGTTTGGCGATAATGACATTAACACCCCAACAGCCTACCAGAATGCGGACCAGGAAGACTTTGATACCCCTGAGCACCCGGTAGCTTATATAAGGATAGTAGAAGCAGGCACCACCACCAACTGCGCCACAGTAGTGCCGGTAACCCTTATCGTTCACCCGCGCCCTGAGATCGACCCGATATCGGACTACGTGCTGTGCGATGACAACAACTCCCCTGACGGCGTTGAGGAATTTGACCTGACGACCAAAAACGCGGAAGCAACCGGCAACGCGGGTGATATAGTAACGTACTACCTTAACCAGGACGATGCCACAATAGGCACGGGAGCGATAAGCAACCCAGAAGCCTTTGAAAGCGCCACGGCAGAAATATACGTACGTGTGGAGAATGAATTCGGCTGCTCGTACACCGCCCCGATACAGCTTACGGTAAACCCGCTACCAGTGATTGCTGCCAATATGGAGCCGTTCTACGCGTGTGAAGACACCCCTGGTGTAGGCATGTTTAACTTTGACGAGATCGACCCTGTGGTAACCCAGGGTGCAGCGGGCTATACTGTAGCGTACTACCTTAGCCCTGAAGCGGCGGCCCTTGGGGGAGACGACTACCTTGTGTCAGAATACCCATCGGCCACGGCCACCATTTATGCCCGGGTAGAAGACGCGGTAACCGGTTGCTTTGTAGTAACCCCTATAGCCCTTGAAGTGCTGCCTGCGCCAATAGCCCCGCAGCCGGAGCCGCTGCAGGAATGTGACCCCAATAACGACGGTATAGCGCCTTTTGACCTTACCGGAGTGATAGCCGATATCGAGGCCGCCCTTGGCGGTACGGTAACGGTAACCA